>OLGD01003597.1_pt1 | contig 14259 bp, 17 predicted proteins | sample 1605311 | NCBI WGS metagenome assembly OLGD01 (sample SAMEA3888917, study PRJEB22519) | human gut metagenome | biome: human gut; feature: human-associated habitat; material: faeces | place: Denmark | collected 2010 | reverse complement strand
TTGGTGCATAGAGGGAAATCGATTTAGCTATATATAATGCAGACAGTATACTAGTTTCCAACTATACACATATTTTGCATTTCCTGCATTATCAATGTACTTATACATATAACGCCCATCTTTTCGTTGGCTCTCTCCATTGCGTAAAATACGATTTCTATTATCACGTCTTTTCGCACTCATCAAATCGCTCCTTCCGTATCTTGAAAGAGCCCCGATATGACAAAATGAGTATATCATAATCAGGGCATAATCGCTACATCAGATTTCCTCCAACTCATCTATGATTTTCTCGAATTGCTTTCGCTTAATCTGAGTCCGATTCCCGTTTGTAATCAGCCAACTGACATTTCTATGTTCATCAATCAGTCTACGGAGTTTCTTTTCTCCGATACGAAAATACACTGACGCTTCTTCAATCGTTAATGTGTATTTTTCCCATACAGGAATATCCACATTTTTCATATATACAGTACCACCACCTTTTTTCTTTGATTTTTAGAAAAGAGAGAATTGCACTCATAAATCTTCACTTTATTTCTAACTCAAAATTTAAAATAGATTTCATTATGGCAGTTCGCACCCTGCCTTTTAAATCCATATCAACCACAATCCGCATACTTCCATATTCATCATAACAAGGACGTAAACACGCCTTTGATATGTATGCATTATAATGATTTAAAATCTTTTCCATAGCTATCTCATCACCGTCTACTGCTGAACAGATAGTTGAAAATCGTGGACATTTTTGTATACGTTCCATTTTGCTAATCCTCCATATATTTTTCTCTGATAACATTTAAAGCTCTCATTCTGCTCCGATAAACAGAACATCTTGAAATACCAATAATCTCACCGATTTCTATATCTGACATTTCAAGGAAATAGGACATTAGAACAATGTTTCTCTGCCTTTCGCTCAATGCTTTGATTGCTTCACATAAATTCTCATCAAAAACACGGACTTCCGTTCCGTATACAGGAAACACTGTATAACCCATAGAATATTCATCTATGGCAGCTACATGGTTTAAATCTGCTTCTGTCACATCACAAAACGGAACTTCATGCTTTGCACGTCTTCCGAGTTCTCAGTAATAGTTCTTAACTGTCCTATCTATGACTTTACGGATAAGACAATCAAACTGTAATCTTATTGCTTTTTCAAATGAAGAAGGGGACATAATCTCACCTCCTTCCCGTGAAAGTTGTTAAAGCGTGAAGATTCTTACCTCTTTTCGCTCTAACAGTCACCACAGAGATGAGATTTGTTACCCTGTCGGTAAAATTGTTTAAAGATATTTTGAAATAGCAAAAAAAGCACAGGAGCAACTAATAAATGCTGATCCTGCGCTTTTCCGATAGTTCCTGCTATGTAATGTAAAAAACCACATTTAAGGGTGTAAAATGTTATTGAATAGATATATATTTTTTTGACAATAACGGATTTATTAAGAATCGTGTTTTACAATGCTTTATCAAAGCGACTACCTCCAAGAGCCGCCAAAATAAAACCTGTATTATTCATAGAATTAGGAAAAGAAAAACGACAGCTTTTCAACCGTCGTCCAAATTTATCGTATTCAAAAAAGATACTGTCGGCAACGGTTTTTTTGTTTATTGCCAACAGCAATAGAGTTGAGTTGTATTGATTTTACAGGTTATCGCATATCCAACTTTTTATCACCTCATCATCTCCATTTCCCATAAAAGGATGTTCACTCTGCTCTGATATAGTCAATGACACAGAATTGGACTTTGCAAAATTTTCTATGACCTGTAAAGATTGCAGATTGTCCTTACCTCCATAAAGTATGTATGTTGGACTATTCCATCTTGTTACGGGATTTTTCTTTACATACTGGAAGTAATCCCAAGACAAAGTATCAATCGGTGTTGGAATTTCTCTTTTGGTATAAAGCATTTCTTCCGTGACATGAAACCACTGGAACATGTTTTTGATGAGATATTCCATATTTACGATTGGAGACAGGAAAAAGCACTTTTCAAAGGTAATATCTTTATATGTCTGCAAGCTGAAATATGCTCCCAAACTACAAGCAAACAAAGATACCAATTTCCAATTAGCAAACGTATAGGAACTTATTTGATGAAGATCAGAAATGCCATTCCAAATATCACACCTATAATTTTCATCTTTTCGTTCTCCGTGTTCCGGCAAGTCAAAACTGATTGTCTGATATCCTTTATTTTCTGCTATCCGAGCAAAAGTTTCAGCAGACTCCTTATCGGACATTTTCCCGTGAACATAAATATATGCTTTGTCAGATTTCGTTCCCCAGATAATGACAGGAATTTTCCCGATATAAAATTTTGTCGTTTTCATCTTTCATCACCGATTACATCGTATCACCAGAAAATGGCATTCTCAATATACTGTCATTTACAGAAGTGTTTTTTACCTATAAGAATTTTCACCGTAGCTTCCTTTTAGATACACGAAAACACAAAAGAGAGGCCGCAAAACTACGACCTCTCGGAAATTATTTCTCATATATAATTTTTCTGATTGAATGAACAGAAAGATAATAGATATCAGCTAATTCATCAACGCTTTTCCCTTGCTGATAATCTTTTCTTATTTTTCTGTTTCTTTGCTCAATCTCATATCTACAACCGCTTAATTCGCCCCATTTCTTTTTGCTGTCTTTTCTTGAGGGAACATAAATATATCCGCCTTGTATATAACTTTGCAATTCTTCAACTAAAGCAATGGGGAGCACCGAATCTGCTTTGATATATTTCATGCAGGCTCACTCCTTTAACTTTTAATCGTCAAATAGCAAAGCCAGCATATTACGCCTTATTACTCCATGCAAATGGCGTTAACATTTGCTGACTTTGCATGGAGTGAAACATCGTTTTTTCTTTTTTTATTTACACACATCGTATCACCGTCCTAATTACATGTACATCGCTTGTTTTAACTGTTCAATATTTCCACTTTGTATAACACCAATATTTCTTGCGATTCTTTCCTCAGACCAGTTCCACCATTGAATCTTCAATAGTGCAGAAATGGTTTCTTCTGAAAATCGCTTCTTTATTGGTTTTGCCGGAACACCACCAACAATCGTATATGGCGGAACATTTTTTGTGACAACTGCACGAGTTCCAATGATCGCTCCGTCTCCAATCGTGACACCAGCTAAAATAACAGCTTCATAACCAATCCAAACATCATTTCCAATGATAATATCGCCTTTATTATCCCATGCGTTTGTTACGTCTTTCTTCTCTAACCCCCATTCCTCAAAAAATAATGGAAATGGATAAGTGGACAATGAAGACAGCGTATGATTGGCACTGTTAAAAAGGAATTTTGCACCACAGGCAATAGAACAGAATTTCCCAATCTGCAATTTATCATGATTTATCGGATAGTGATATAATACATTGTTTTTCTCAAATAACGTCGGGTCATTTACAAAATCATTGTACATTGTAAAATCTCCAACCGTTATATGGGGATTCGTGATTACATGTTTCAAATAAATTGTTTCTTTATCGCCTGTACGGGGATAAATTTGTTTTACTGGAATAGTCATTTAAAATCCTCCTGTCAATTTGAATAATGTCTATTTAACTATTCCAGATAATGCAATGCAAAGTTTCACCAAAACCACCTCTCTTTTGATTTAAGGACAATTATATACTCTGTCCGATTGGAAAACAATAACCATGTGACATTTCTTCAAAATATCACACACCTCATTAAGTAGTTCAAAACCTTGTATAATCAGTGTTTCGAGACTTTTTGATACTGTTTCCTATTGTATTTGTACCCCACTGTTAGATATCTGGGGTTACAAGTTGGATTGGCTTCGCCAATCCAACACAGGCTAGTCTGATCCAGCGGCTCTCGCTTCGCACGCCGCTGTACGGACTGCCTGTTATTTAAATTATTTTTTCAATTCAAATAATTCAGAAAAGCAAATCACATCGAAACTAAATTCAGAAATGTAAAACTATCCATTTTATATTTTCAAGAATTAACCTTCTCTAAAATCTCCGACTCTAATTGTCCTCTAATTTTCGTAAAATTTAATTCTTTAATCTTCTTTCCTCTTATGTTCGCATTCAAATATCCATTTTCTAAAAGTTCCTCATTTTTACATACATCTTCAATATTCATTTGATGGATTAAAATCGGATAATCATTCATTATAACAAATGCTTTAACTGGATTAATTTGCATAGCATCAATAATACCATTATCTGCTGTACCAAAGTAAGAAAGAATAACTCGCTCTGTATTTTTCATATTATCCTGTAACATAATCTGCTCTATAAGTCTAATGTGGTAAATATCCCACGTAACATTCAAAACATTTTTTATGATATCAGAGTTGTTTTTTAACTTTTTGAATGTCTTATGTGTTCTACTATCATCCATAATATATAAAGACAATATTACAATTTCTTTTTCCAAATAACAATTCAGCACATTTAAACAATAATCTATAAATTTCTCAACTTTTTTATTTTTATCTGTAACAATATCATATTTTTTTATTAAAAATGCTTTCATGACACAACAACACACCAAATTAAATTGTTCTAATTCCTCATCTATTTGACCAAGTGCCATATCATATATTTGTTTTATTCTCATATAATCATCAGAAGACAAATAAATATTTTCAAAATCTCCATTAACAAATGGAATATTATCAAATTTTACAAAAGACGTTATCATTTCAGAAAGGATGCATAAATCAACACGTGTCCGTACTCTTTCCATAAGAGCTGTTGTTATACCAGTTTGAAATCTTTCTCTTTTTAAAAAATTAAGATAATTTAAAAATTCAACTTTATCAATATTTATTTTACGTCCTATCATTATATTGTTTAAATATGTGAGAACATTCAAATCAAAATCTATCGTTTTACCAACTTGAACTAAAACTCTTTCTGAAATATGCTTTGAGTCCAAAATCCAAGTTTTTGTATAATCTCCTATTCCCCAAATTCCACATTGCCCTATTTTTTGGTTTTTTAAAGAATCATCAAAATTTGAATATTTCTCATCGAACAAAAATATTCTACAATCACTTATTTTATCTTTATATAATCTAAATTTTTTTGCTTTCTCTAATGTATTTGAAGACTGTAAGATATCCACTATAGCCATCTTTTTATATTCATTTATTTGTTTATTCATTGTATCTTCCTATCTGTAATATTTATCATACCGGAACATCCTTCAAAAGTTGTAGATTGGTTGTAAAAATTGACCACCTAATCTCATAATCCATCTAAATCAAAGGGATTCCATCTAATCAACACCTCCTGCCATGGCAAACGAATAAGACTTTTATCATAAACGAAAATCCTCCTAAAATGCCTTGTTCTGCCCCGATTTGCCGCAGTTTGCCGACTATAAATTTTGCTCTGAGATTGTTAAATTTGTCACAGAATAAGCAAAATGCGGCAAAACAGGGCAAGTTGAGGACATAAAACGTAGTAAAATCGTAGTAAAAATTGGAGTGTTTTACTACTGCGATTATTCTATCATAAACCTGTGGCGTGAAACAATATAAGGTTGATTTATCTACAAATCCTAATTGGCACGAGAGAACAGGAAGTACGTCAAATGATTTTCATCCTGTCCGGCTTGATCCCCCACAATTTTTAGTGTTGCGTTCGTAGGCGGGAACATATCAATTTACTTCTGTATTGTCTCTCTTTATCAATCGAAAAATCTTATTCTTTACATACCCCAATACAGATTTTTTCTCTTTTTCAACTGCTTTTTGGTCTGCTTTCCTTATCTCGCTTGGATGCTCAAAAGGTCGATCCGTTTCATTCCTCAAACACATTGTTTGCCAACTCAACTCACTATCAAATGCCATTATTTTACGGATTAATTCTTTTTCCATTCCCATATGCGATAAGAAAATTGAAATAATCGTTGCTTTCAAAACATCTATAGAATCCGTCATTTGGTTAAACTCTAAAACTCCTGTCTTGTCCAACTTATAATGTGCGTAATAATTTCTGGTATCTCCTAGTTCCTTGAAATATAGCTGAGTCAGTTCCTCATCCGACTTATCTTCTATTTTCTTAGAATTTCGACCTTTCTTCTCAATAGTAACAGAATTTTTTCTATAATAAATAAATGCATACTATCCAATTCACGCAACCTATGAGATAGCGGTTTCTTAGCTAGATATCCTGCGGCTATCCAACCAGCAATATCTTCCATGTGCGAAGAGTTATATTTCCAATCGGGAATAGCTTTTTTTATAGCATTTTCAAATATATGTCTACCTTTATCATTAAATATCAACTTCTTTATTTCTTTTGTTGATGTTTTTAAAGCATCCTTTAGCTTTTTCTTAGTCTCTTCATCGCCAGAAATGCGCGTATGATAACCATCCAAAATTCGCATATACTGGACAAAAACATCTTCTGCAAAAATATCCTTTTTATCATTAACTGAAAAAAATATTCTTCTCAGTAAAGCATATGTATCGTCAAAATAAAACTCTCGCCAATTTGAATAGTAAATTGGGAGATTGCTTTCTATAACATATAAATATGTTCGTGGTCTATCAATAACATCTCTTACCGTTGTATTATATGAACAATCCAAATTTATAAATAGCCAACTTTTTGAATCTTGCCCATCAACAGATAAGCGAATATCCTCAGCTATGCTTACCGATCCTATCAACAAACCGAAAAATTGCATTAAACATTCTATATCATTTACAACGAATTGGATCTCTTGAGATTTATCATATGCCACCCGTATTCGAGGCTCTTTCCTTATTGTTATTGAAGTTCTATCATCTTGCGCAACACTGCTATTAAAAGTCTTTGATTCAAAATAAAGTTCTATATGAGGGGTTCCTGCATTTATAATAATAGGAATTAAGTGTTCTTCATACGCAGCCATTTCCCTTGTATCTGTACATCCATAAGATACAGTTTTTACTCCCAACCAATTAATCAGTTCTGGAATAGAAAATGAAAATTCTTTAATACCAGATATATCAATTCCTTTTGAAAACTGAAAATTCTGCATTAACACATAATAAACCCTATGCGAAGAAGTATATTCAAGCAATCTACTACTACTTGGCCTTGAAGCCCCTTTCACAAATACCTTATATCCATACTGTCCATCGCTCCCTATGAATGTACATGGAAAAATCTCTCCATGGAAACGACTATAAAACTCAACATGATTTCCATCTATAATTAACTCTGCCACTTCTTGTTTTTGAGGATTATTTTCCTTATGCCACGTTCCAATATGCCTTTCCATTAAAACCTCCGTCTTATTTGTTGTCCTTCAAAATAATAAATAAGGAATAGATGATCTATTTTCAAACTGGTAATCTGATCACCCATTCTTTATTTTATTACCACTAATCCAGTTTCATTGCATTCAATAACCATATCAGCCATACGAATTAAGTCATTTTTCAATTCGTCTTTTAATGAAACAGGTTCAATAATCAATGATATCATTCCATAAGACTTTTCAGAAGAAATAACATGCCTAGAAATAGAAAATATAACTCTTCACTTGAAAATCTTATTAAAGATGATAAAGTATCATAAATTGTTCTATGCGGAATTCTATACATATTCTCTTCTGATTTGCAAACCTTTCTAAATCTATACCAAGAATTATTAGCTGCTATATGGATTTCTGCAAACGAATCAACCTTATAAAATTTGTATCCACGGGGGATAAGCAGCCCGTTTTCATCAAGGGTGGGCTTCATGGTAAACTCGTCATGCTCAAAGGTTAGGTACTGTTCGGCAGCTCCATAGTCGGCATTTTTAGAGCTGATATGTTTGAACGTTGCCAACGGCTTCACCCACTTTCTGCAGGACTTCAAACTTCAAGGCTGCAAGCTCCGCTATGGCAGTGCGTACCTCATTGGAAAGTGTGTTATAGGGTGCGCCGTATTCGTTCAGACAGCGGGCAATCTGATTCAAGTTGCCGCCGATTTTGCCGTACTCGGCTGTGAGTTTCCCAACAGCAGAGAGCAGTTCATCGTTGACCGGGGAAACGGTAATGACCGGGCGTATTCTCGACTTGGTAAGGGCTTGCCGGATAAATTCGGCTTGGCTCATTTGGCAGAGGGTGACACGCTCGGAAAACTCGGCGTATTCTTCCTCGTTCAAGCGTGCTTTGATTACTCGGCTGCGGTGGGGGTGTTGTATCTTTTCATGGCTGTGAGCCTCCTTTTTCATGGGTGGATATTTTTCAAGCGGCGCAAGCCGCAAAAAGGCAAGTTTGGGGTGGCAACCCCAACAAGATTCCCGCAGGACAAAATGAGCCGACAGGCGAAATTTGGTACTGTGGTAGAATCTTGCTCTAAAAAACTGCCGTGTTTCTGTTTCACGGCTTTCTCCGCTTTCGCAAATAGAGCGAATTAAATTCTTTGTTCTGCCCGCTGTTCATTACTAAAACGGTAGAAGTAATTTCTTTTGGCAAAGATACGGCGGCATTTTTCGTAAATCTCCCCGTACTCCCTACTACAACGGAACAGGCATTTTTGCCAAAGAGTACGGAAACTTTTTTGAAAATGGGCGCAAAAAAGCAGCAAATCTTTTTAGACTTACTGCTTGTGTGCCGCTGTGATGGGCGGCGGATATTCAGTTAAGTTATTTGCAAAAATATCGTGGATTAAAACCCTCGACTTGAATTGTTTTCATCATGGCTTTAAAAGTGTCGCAGTTAAAAGAGTTTCCCATACAGAAAACCTCATAGTCAACGCCCAAATAAGACAGAAACAATCCTGTTTCGTTATATCCGTTGCGAAGATAGAAACTGCGCCTTTTTTTACGCTGTTCATAATTAGGTGCGGTATCATCTATCATCTCAAAATCTACGGTGTGTGTCTTATCAGGGTATACTGCTTTCAGAGTTTCAATGGCTCTGCTACCATACCCCTTACTCCGACTCTCTGAATCAATCGCAAGAAAAAAAAGATATGCCATATCTTCGTAAGTCTGAACGACCATAAAGCCAACAAATGTATTTCCGTCCAGCAAAGCAAGAAAGTCCAAGTTATCTGCCTGTGCCATTTTGACCAGTTCAGACGGCGCAAAATATTCTTCCGGTGGAAAGGCTTCTTTTGCAAGGACATTTACGCTATTCCAAAACGTGCTTTTTTCAGTAATATGCTCAATATTTAATTTCATGGTATTCTCCTTATCGCATTTTATAATCTCATGAACAACAGTAGTTTGCTGCTTGCTAAATACTATAATCAAACCGAAACTTAAACAGGCTTTCTATCAGTTTTTGAACGATGTGCTCCTGCATTTCCACATTGATATGACCGTCCATTTAGAACAGGCTCGGATATATCCAGCGTAATGAGATAGCACGGCTGCAACGGCTTCCGGGTCGCCCTCGCTTACCTCAATTATTGTTTCATAGGGAAGTAGCTGGCTCATGGTGTAAGCCCTCCAACTCTGCCCGCAATCTCTGTAAAATGACCTGTATGCGCCGCCCGGTGGTACTGCGTGTTCGTCCATACCGCTTGCCGATTTCCTTGTGTGTCATGCGTTGGAAGTAGTACAGAAAAATGATTTCCTGTTCCATTTCCGATAGAGAGGACAGGGCGGCTGCAAGGTGCGGGCTTTCCAGCAGGACGATTTGACCGCAGACAGAAAAGGCATGGAAGCCCCCGGTGGCTGGCTCTGTAAAGTATTCATCTGTGGTGCTGAATGGATAATGCTTTTCGTCCATGAGGTAGTCAAGGGAGATTTCCCTGCTGCTGCGGCTTCATATACTTCGTGCTGCGTCTATGGCAGCGTGGCGAATGACAATCTTACAAAAGGCATTGTGGGTGTGCCAGATATGCTCTTGATACTTTTTGTGTTCGGTCATGGAAAATCCCCTTTCTGAATAATGGCAGAGGGTGGCAGCATTTTAAGCTGTCGCCCTCTTGATTGCCGAACAGCAAAGACGGGCAGGGCTGTCAACGGCGGGCGTAACCCGTTCATCTTGACCGTTGACTGGCTCGGCTGGGTTTGCTATATAAAAAGTTCATTATTGATACACTAATTTACCTGTTTTCTTGAGAACAATGGCGATGATTAATGTAATGATCTCAGCAACAAAGGGGGCAATCCAAATTGCATCCGTTCCGGCGATCAACGGAATTAAGAATATTGCCAGAGCTTTCAATACAATGCCACGGCTGATGGCAATGACATTGGACGCACCTGTTCTCTTGGTGGAGAACAGAAAAGCGGTATAAATCAAATTGTATGCCATCGGCACAAAGGACAAAGCGAACAGCGGCAAGGCTACCGTGGCTGTCTGTACCAGTTCCGGTTCTTTGTTGAAAATGCGGATCACCGGCGCATCGAAGAAAAACAGAACACCGTAAATGACGATGGACAGGATTGTATTGATAATAATACCACTGCGGAAATACCAATTCATTTTCTCGGTGTCTTTCTTTCCGTAGCATTGTCCCCAAAGTGGCTGCAAGCCTTGTGCTACGCCGGACAAAATCGCATTGGCAAGCGAATAAATAAAACTCAGTACGCCGAATGTGGAAACACCGACGTCCCCAATCAGGCTTGCCAGCATGAGGTTATAGCAAAGTGCCGTAACGGGCGTGGTAAGCTGCGTGACAGCTTCCGGCACACCTCGCTTGCTGATTTTTTTAATAAGCGAAAAATCAATCTTGAAAGACTTAATTCGCAAATTGCCTTTTTTCCGCAGGAAATGCGTGAGCAGAACAAGGACAGAGCAAATCTGCCCCAGACCGGACGCAACGGCTGCACCGACAACACCCATTTGCAAGGGGAAAATGAAAAGCCAGTCTATAAAAACATTTGCTACTGCCCCGGTACACATACCGACAAAAGCCAATGTAGGAGAACCATCATTCCTAACAAATACGGAAAGGCTGGTACTCAGGAGCGCCGGAATGGAAAAAGCGGAATAGAAAAATAAATACTGCTTGGACATTTCACGCATTTGGGCACTTAACTTACTCGCTCCGCTGAAATCAACAATCTGTTGAGCAAATACCATGCCGACAATCATGAGTAGTACAGACATAGCAATGGTCATAGAAAGTGCTGTCATAAAAGCGTGATTTGCACCCTCTTTATCTCCACGTCCCATACGGATTGCAACGACTGTTGCGCCGCCCATTGGAAACATGGCTGCAATAGCAATGACAAAAGTTATAAACGGCACACCAATATTGACCGCACCCAAAGCGGCCGCACCAACGCCTTGACCGACAAAAATACCATCAACGACATTGTACAGGTAGGTTACAAACAAACCGCCTAATGCCGGGAAGATGTAACCAAACAAAGATTTCGTTCTTGTGTTCATACAGTTACCTCCATAATGGAAGTGGGGTAAAGCCTTTTCAGCGTTACCCCATCTCTAACACAAAAGTGGGATAAAGCCCAAAGGGGCTTATCCCACTTCAACAATCTTTTTTGATTGCAAGTCCTCTGACAAGCAATAAGTATTATAACGATTATCAGGAGTAAAGTCAATAGAGTTCACGAAAAAGTTACAAAGGAAATGTTCTCCCTCTTGCTCGGAATAGCGGCGGGGCGGCTGTCCTTGTCTTGTTTTTGTTGGTGCTTCTCTACCGTACATGAGCATTTTGTCAGGACATCCATCTTCATCCCCCCCAGTTCAAAAGAATTATAGCATAGCTTCTATATATCCTCAATATTTTCTATAATCGCGCTTTCCAGCAGAGCCCCTTCGAACCAAGACCTATCTTGATCCTCCTCAATCACATTTACGGTTTGAAATTAAAATCCCATACTTCTCTGGGTGACGATACTTGCTTCCCATTACCTCGTCCGCACGGTATTCCCGAAGCATATCCAAATCAATCTCAGCCAAATAGACACCTTCCTCGTCTGGGGCTTCAAAGATACACATATCTCGTACTCCCGGTTCATCACACAGCCATGCAACACCATCAAAAACAGTAGAATGCCCATTGCAGTCTGGCTGTCCAGCGGGATAATTACACGTGGCAATGGCGAGCATATTTTCATAGGCTCTGGTACGAAGTGCTGCAAGGCGGTTTATTTCCATCGGACAGGCATTCGGAGCAAGAACAACCTCTGCACCTTTGAGCATCAGAACTCTTGCGCTTTCAGGAAATTCTCTATCAAAGCAAATCATAGAACCGACTTTGACAATACCTCTACCAGTATCCAAATCTGCAACATAAAAGTCCTCGCCGGATGACAGCATCTTTTCCAAATCAAAATCACATGTATGCACTTTGGAGTAATGTAATGTTTGCTTACCATTCCTATCAAAAAGTATCACAGAATTTAGTGGTTTCGGATTATGCCTCTCGAGAAATGTGATACCAATTGCCATCTGCAGTTCTGCTGCCAGATTACTGAATCTCTGTATAAAATCGCTGTCAGCGGAAATTGATAATTCATTAACAGCCTTCTCATCCTGCGGAATAGTATAACCATCACTCCACATTTCCGGGAACAGGGCAATATCCGCATCCATATCCTTTGCCTTTTCACAGGCCGACTTTCCAATCTTAAATTGCTCTTCCAAATTGTTCCCTGGAAGCAACTGAAGCAATGCGATTTTCAAAACCATATTTTTCTCCTCTTCATAACTCACACATCATGATATATTCTTCGGCATTTTCATCAACCGTCTTGAATCCGACATTTTTGTACATCTTCACAGCATAATTTGCTTTCTGCACTGCCAGAGATGCTTTCCCATATCCTTGACGTTTCAGCAATTCAAGCATCTTCACCATAAGCTGTGAACCGATACCCCGACCACGATATTCCTCATACAGCGAGATAGCGAAAGATGGCGTATCATCATCTACATGACCGTAGTCGTTCATAATCCTTGTCCATACTGCACCGACAACTTTACCATTCAAATCTGCCACAAGGCAGTTATCTCCTTTGCGGGTACCGAAATTATCCGTATACACACGAAGTTCCGGCTGTTCAATTATGTCCCTCGCTGGCGGTTCGACACCCTGCGGAATAAATATTGCTTCATACAGGAAATCCTTCAGCAAGCTTACCTCGCTCTCACGAAGTTTCCGGATGACACACTGCCTGTGCTTATCACTCATCATTGTTCACCTCTTCCAACATCGTCAAATAACTATCCAGTCTCGCATTCACATACCGGGCAAACAACTTTTCCATCACATCCAGATTGTGTTTTACATGATATTCGTCAAAAGCATTATAATAAGCAATCCGCTCTGTAAATTTAATGTCAATCGGCGGATATCCGGCTTTCATCAATTCCAGATTCACAAGCAGCCGTCCCGTCCGGCCATTTCCGTCGATGAAAGGGTGAATTCCCTCAAATTCAATGTGAAACCGCGCAAGCCGGGGAATCATATGCTCTGAACTACTATTATAAGACTCCAACAACTGCTCCATCTTTGGTTGAATAAGATACGGCTGCACCAGTTCATGCTTTGCACCCATAATTCTTACCGGAACTTTTCTGTAAACACCACGGTCATCTTTCTTATCAGCTAACACCAAATAGTGAATCTGCTTGATAATGCTTTCCGATAATGGCATCTGATTTTTTACCAAATCCCGCACAAAATCAAAGGCTTCTTTATGTCCGACAACTTCCATGTGGTCTTTCAAAGGCTTCTGATCAATCGTCAACCCACGCAACACCATATCTGTTTCACGAAGAGTCAGCGTATTTCCCTCAATCGCATTGGAATTGTAGGTGTATTCAACTACAAATTCCTCTGTAAGCCGTTCCACTTCTCCCTCTGTCAAAGGCCGTCTGGAATCCAGTTCAATTTTTTTCCTGTCAATCATTGCAAGCAGACTCTCGGCAGTTTTATACCTGCCGTCCTCTGGTTTCTTCGCATCTGCAGGAATCTTCCAACTGCGCCCTTCGCGGGTAACACCCAAAATCTTCCCCTCTGAACATAATATACGAACTCTTCTATCTGAAATGCCCCATTTCTCTGCTGCCTGCTTCACTGTCATGTACATAAATCTACACCTCACTTCAAACAGTAGTATATCCTATTATCGGAACAATATCAACGCTTTCGGAATAATATTTTTCATTTATCGGAATAATGCAAAAGTCCGGAAGATACCATTTTTCATCCCCGGACCATTATTTCACACTTCTGATTTTGGTTTCCTCAATCGCAGTAAAACCGTAGAGCGTGTTTGAAAATTGCTTTCCGCAAGATGTATTCCACAATTTGTGGGATA
>OLGD01003593.1_pt1 | contig 14277 bp, 14 predicted proteins | sample 1605311 | NCBI WGS metagenome assembly OLGD01 (sample SAMEA3888917, study PRJEB22519) | human gut metagenome | biome: human gut; feature: human-associated habitat; material: faeces | place: Denmark | collected 2010 | reverse complement strand
CCCGGACGCCGCCTGCCACTACCTGGCCCGTCTGCTGGAGGCGGGAGACCTGATTTCCGCCTGCCGCCGCCTGATGGTCATCGCCTGTGAGGATGTGGGCCTGGCTTACCCACAGGTCATCCCCATCGTCAAGGCCTGTGTGGACGCGGCCAACATGCTGGGGCTGCCCGAGGCCCGTATCCCCCTGGGGGACGCGGCGGTCCTCATGGCGACCGCGCCGAAGTCCAACTCCGCGCACCTTGCGCTGGATGCGGCCATGGCGGACGTGCGGGCGGGCAGGACGGGGGATTATCCCCGTCACTTACAGAACGTTCATGCGGATTCCACCGGCTTGGAGCGGGAACAGGGCTACCTGTATCCCCATAACTTCCCGCATCACTATGTGAAGCAGCAATACCTGCCGGACCAGTTGGCGGGGGTCCGGTACTACGAATACGGCGAGAACAAGACCGAGCAGGCAGCCAAGCAGTACTGGGACCGCATCAAAGGAGAGACGGATTAGCCACCGAACACCGTCTCCATCCCCGATTTGGCGCAGCACTCGGGGGCATAGCGCCAGCGCGTCAGGGTGCCGCCGGTGATGTAATAGGAAAGCGGAGGCGGTGCAGGCTCGGCAGGCAGCCGGTCGATGACCAGCAGCTTGATTTTCATCCGCTCGGGCAGGACCGCCTTGAGGTAGACCGATACCCGGTCCCCTTCCTGTAGCGCGGCGCGGGGCTCGGCCAGGCCGGAGAGGTTGGGAAACAGCTCGATGAAGGCGCCATAATCCTTAATGCCCCGGACATAGCCGGACACGGTCATGCCGGGGGAGAGGCGGGCGGCGTTCTCCTCCCAGGTGCCCAGCAGCTCCCGGTGGGTCAGCTTGACCCGGCCCAGCTCCGGCTCGGTGTCCAGAACGGCCGTGAGGATCTCCTGCCCCACGGTGAAGCGGCAGCCGGGATGGGGGATGCGGGAGACGGAAATGCGCTCGATGCCGATCATCGACACCAGCCCGCAGCCGATGTCCACGAAGGCGCCGAAGGGTTCCAGATGGGTGACGGTGGCGGGGATGACCATGCCGGGGCGCAGCCGCTCCATGAGGGCCTCCTGAGCCTGACGCTGGGCCCTGCGCCGGGAGAGAACGATGCGGAGATCCGGCTCTTCTCCTTCCACGGACTCTACTGTAAAGCAGACAGGCTTTCCGACCCTGGAGAGAATGGCAATTTCCCGGGTGGTGCCTTCGGAAATGCCCAGGGCGGCCTGGTCCCGGGGGATCCGGCCGGTATAGGGCCCCAGTCGGACGATGAGGTCGTGGTTGGCGTCGCAGAGGAGGACGCGCCCTTCCAAAATGGCGCCCCGGTCCCGTGCGGCCAGCAGGCCGCCCTTGGAGGCGCAGGCGGCCAGGTTATCCGGGGCGGACAGGCGTCGGCCCTCGGGCAGATAGCGGTCCAACATGGCTCACATTCCTTTCTCTTGTCCACGCGCGGAGGGCGATGGAGGCTGATAGGCCACTATATGCGCTGGCGGAGAAGGAATTGACAGGGGACAAGGTGAAACCTATAATAATGTCTACGGCATAAACCGCCAAGCGGTTTATGCGTGCGGCCACTGCTGCATCATTTCATCAAAAAGGGCTATAGATAGCCCTTTTGATGAAGTTTAGACATTGCTACAATGCGTCTTTCCGCTGGAGCGCCGGATTGCTCCAGCGGAAGGTGCAAGGTTTTCTGGCTCATTAGTGGAAATTGATTCGCGGCGTTGTGACTGAAAACGCGAAAGGGAGGGAGCGGCATGGACGTCCGGGTCGGCGACGTGCTGGAATTGAAAAAGGAGCACCCCTGCGGCAGTAAGAGCTGGAAGGTCCTGCGGGTCGGCATGGATTTTCGTATGAAGTGCGAAGGCTGCGGCCATGAGCTCATGCTGCCCCGCAGCAAGGTGGAAAAGAGCATCAAAAAAATCAAACGCCCCGGGGAGGCGGAATCATGAAGAATTTTTGGAGCAAGCGAATTCGGGATATGGTCCCCTATGTGCCGGGAGAACAGCCCAAGGATCGGAAATTTATCAAGCTGAACACCAACGAGAACCCGTATCCGCCGTCCCCGAAGGCGCTGGAGGCCATTCGGGCGGCTGTGGGGGACGGCTTGCGCCTCTACCCGGACCCGGAGTGCGCCGAGCTGCGTGACGCCATCGCGGAGTATCACGGCCTCCCGTCCGATATGGTCTTTGCGGGCAACGGCTCTGACGAGATCCTGGCGTTCTGCTTCCAGGCCTTTTTTGACCCGGACCGCACCATTTTGTTCCCCGACATCACCTATAGTTTTTACCCGGTTTATGCGGCCTACTTTGGTTTGACCTTCCGGGAGGTGCCTCTGGACGGGGACTTTGGAATGCCGGTGGCCGAGCTGTGCCGCGGCGGCAGCGGAGGCGTGGTGGTGGCCAACCCCAACGCGCCCACCGGCCGGGCCATCGAGCTGCATGCGCTCCGGGCCATTTTGGAGTCCAACCGGGACTGTGTGGTGCTGGTGGACGAGGCCTATGTGGACTTTGGGGCCCAGTCGGCGGCCGGGCTGGTGCCGGAGTATGACAACCTGGTGGTGGTCCACACCCTGTCCAAGAGCCGGTCCCTGGCGGGCCTGCGGGTGGGCTATGCGCTGGGCCAGCCAAACCTGACGGCGGCGCTGCGCTGTGTCCGGGACTCCATCAACTCGTATACCGTGGACCGGCTGGCCCAGACGGGAGGAGCCGCCGCGATGCGGGACCGGGCCTACTTTGAGGCGACGGCGGCCAAGGTACAGGCCACCCGGGAGCGGACGGCGGCCCGCCTGCGGGAGCTGGGCTTTACGGTGTACCCCTCCGCCGCCAACTTCATTTTTATCTCCCACCCCGACCGGGCCGCCCGGGCACTTTTGGCAGGCCTGCGGGAAAAGGGCGTATTGGTCCGCTGGTTTGACCGGCCCCGCATCGACAATTACCTGCGGGTCTCCATCGGTACCGACGAAGAGATGGATGCCTTCTGCGCCGCCGTGCAGGAGCTGCTGACAAAAACCTGACCGCAGAAAGGAAGGATAAAACCCGATGCGTTATGAAGGCGACATTTACCGGCCGCCCGGCGAGTGGAAGAGCTATCTGCTCCAGACCACCATAGGCTGCTCCAACAATACCTGCACCTTCTGCGGGATGTACCTGGATAAAAAATTCCATATCCGGCCCATCGCGGACATCCTGGAGGATATCCGTATGGCCAAGGCTTATTACGGCGACGTGGAGCGGGTGTTCCTCTGCGACGGCGATGCCATCATCATGCGGACGCAGGAGCTGCTGACCATTCTGGAGGCGCTGCATCGCGCCTTCCCCTCGCTCCAGCGGGTGACTACCTATGCCGGACCCCGCAGCACCCTGGCCAAAACGCCGGAGGAGCTGCGGACCCTGCGGGAGGCCGGGCTCACCCGGGCCTATTTGGGGGTGGAGACCGGCTGCGACGCACTGCTGAAGCAGGTGAAAAAGGGCGTAGACGCCGCACAGATGCTGGAAGCCGGCGTGCGGCTCCGGGAGGCCGGTATGGATCTGTGGGTGATGGTCATTCTAGGGCTGGCTGGGACGGGAGAGCCCTCCCGCCGCCATATGCTGGACACCGCCGCCATGATGAACGAGATGAAGCCCCGGCATCTGTCCGCGCTGACTCTGACTCTGGACCCGGGGACTGAGCTCTATCAGGATTACCGGGCGGGGCGGTTTCACCCCATCACGCCCCGGGAAAGTCTGCTGGAGGCCAAGCTCCTGCTGGAAAATCTGACGGTGGACCCGCTGCACTTTACCTGCAACCACGCCTCCAATTACCTGCCGCTGAAGGGTGGACTGCCGGAGGACCGGGACCGATTCCTGGCCATGCTGGATCGGGCGCTGGCCGGGGAACAGGAGCTGCGGCCCGAGTGGAGCCGTGGATTCTGGGCGGGACTTTGCTGAAATACCCTGGAAAGCTGACAAGCACTTGTGCTTGTCAGCTTCTTTTTTGTACCGGCCCCGGTTTGACCTTTTTTGAGCGGTCGGGCCCGTATAATAATACCTGCGTATGATCCCCGGACCGGCTCCGGGTCACGGAGGAGGAGCGGCTTTGACCGTCGTATACATAGACGCGCTGTTTTTACTCAACTTAATCGTCAACTATCTGCTGCTTCTGGCGGCCGCAAAGCTGGCGGGGGAGCCGCTGCGGCGGCTCCGGCTGGCCGCCGGGGCGGCTCTGGGCGGCCTGTACGCCGCGGCGATCTTTTTCCCGGGCATGGGCTTTCTCACCCACCCCCTGTGTAAGCTGGGGGCGGCGGTGCTGATGCTGCTGACCGGGTTCGGGGGCAGCCGCCGGCTGCTGCGGGTGACGCTGGTCTTTTTTGGGCTGTCCTGCGCCTTCGGCGGCGGTATCTTTGCCATCGGCCTGCTGGGCGGCCGGGGACTTACTCTGCGGAACGGCGTCCTTTACTCGGTGATGGATCTGCGCATTCTGCTGCTGTCCGCGGCGGTGTGCTACGCGGTGCTGACCCTGGTGTTCCGGCGGACGGCCCGCCACGGGCGGCGGGAGGTCTTACCCGCTGTTCTGATTCTGGAGGGACGGCGGGTGGCGGTCAACGCCCTGGTGGATACGGGCAACACCCTGACCGACCCGGTGACGGGGCGGCCGGTGATGGTGGCCGAGGGGAGCCGCCTGAGCCCTCTGCTGCCCGGGGAGCGGGTTCTGGACGAGAAGGCCCTGCGGGACCCGGTGGGCACACTGGAGCGCTTGTCCAGAGGGGGGCGGGGCCGGCGGTTTCGCCTGCTGCCCTACCAGGCGGTGGGCGTGGAATGTGGCATGCTGCTGGCCCTGCGGCTGGACGACGCCAGAGTCGGAGCCGAGGACTACGGCGGCATCTTGGTGGCCTTATCGCCCAATCCGGTGTCGGACGGGGGCGGCTACAGCGCCCTGATCGGAGAAACCTGACAGAAAGTAGAGGGAATGGAATGAAGGGCTGGACGCTGCGCCTGTATGTGCGCGCGCATAGACTACTGGCCCGGCTGGGCCTGATGCTGCCGGGAAAGATCATGTATATCGGCGGGAGCGATACCCTGCCGCCCCCCCTGCCCCGGGATGAGGAGTCGGAGCTCATCGCCCGGCTGGAGGAGGGGAGCGAGGAGGTACGCTCCCAGCTCATCGAGCGGAACCTGCGACTGGTGGTCTATATCGCCCGCCGCTTTGAAAACACCGGCGTGGGCATCGAGGACCTCATCTCCATCGGCACCATCGGCCTCATCAAGGCGGTGGGGACCTACAAGCCGGCCAAGAACATCAAGCTGGCCACCTACGCCTCCCGGTGCATCGAAAACGAGATCCTCATGTACCTGCGGAAAAACGCCGGCCAGCGGACGGAGGTGAGCTTCGACGAGCCGCTGAACACCGACTGGGACGGCAAGGAGCTTCTGCTGTCCGACGTGCTGGGCACCGAGGGGGACGTGGTCATGCGGCCCATCGAGGCCGACGTGGACCGGAAGCTGCTGTCCGACGCGGTGGCCCGGCTGTCCCCCCGGGAAAAGGACATCATCTCCCTGCGCTTCGGCCTGGGGGGACGGAAGGAGCTGACCCAGAAGGAGGTGGCCGACCGCATGGGCATCTCCCAGTCGTATATCTCCCGGCTGGAAAAGCGCATCATCTCCCGCCTGCGGCGGGACATCCAGAAAATGAGCTGAGATAAGCCCCCGGCGGGGGCTTATCTCAGCTCATAGAAAATCAGGGGCGGATTTTTGCCGGAAATGGTTGCAAATGGCGGGGAAATGTGATAAAATTGCGTGGCTCCAATGGAATACGGAGATGTACCCAAGTGGTTGAAGGGTCCGGATTCGAAATCGTGTCGGTCGCTTTCCGGGGTGACCTCGCAAACCCTTGATACTTCTGGCTTCTTTCGCTTTTCTACACTTTTTCAAAACTGAATATCTACGGTTTTTCTACGCTTTGTCTACGATTTCTACACTTGGTTCTCAATCAGCCGGAAACCCGCAAAGCCTTGAAAATACAGCATGGAGATGTATCGAAGTGGTCGTAACGAGGCTGACTCGAAATCATGTGATTAGTCCCCAAAAGTGAATATTTATACACGGAAGCGTATCGAAGTGGTTGTAACGAGCTGCACTCGAAATCATGTTTCCACTTTGGAAGTCCAAACTGCCGAAAAGCCAGTAACCATGCGGGTTTGCGGGCAAGTTCAAATCGTGAATTGGGGTCTGTTCTATCCTGTTGTTCTTCCCAATTTCCACGGCTTGAATTTTGCGGGAAAATGGCTATAATGAGAGCAGCCATCTGACAGCCACTTTGAGAGGTATGTTTTGGGGTTCCGTAGTTACCGCTATCGTCCCTGATTTACCGTCATCATCCAAGTTGGTGTAATGATTCGAAATCAGGTTTCCTATGCGGAGTGCCAAACGGCTGAAACCCTTGGAACCATGCGGGTTCCAGCCGAGTTCAAATTGAATAATGTTGCTTGTTCTATCCTGTTGTTCTTCCCGATTTCCACCGGCTGAATTGGTCGGCGGGTCGGGACCAGGGATATAACATAAATTTGGAGATGTACCCAAGCGGTTGAAGGGTCCGCACTCGAAATGCGGTAGGTCGGCTCAAAACCGGCGCGAGAGTTCGAATCTCTCCATCTCCGCCATGAGGTCTGCCAGCGAAAAGCTGGTAGACCTCTTTCCTTTTTATGGAGAAACCGCCGATAGGTTTTGCAGCATGGGCGCCACAATGTCCTGCTCAATGGCTGCGGCGGATTGTTTTTTCGTGGCATATTGCAGATGCCCGTAAATATCCACCGTTGTTGAAATCTCACTGTGTCCCAGCCATTCTTTTACCTGTTCCATCGGAACACCGTTGGCCAGCAAAAGCGAGGCACAGGTATGGCGAAGATCGTGGAAACGAATGTGCCGTAAATTGTTCTTGGCAAGCAACTTCCCAAAGGTCGAGGACACATAGTTGGGTTTAATCAGATTGCCAATCACATCGACACAGACATATCCCAGATATTCTTTGTTGTAGGCGCGCCCGCACAGCTTGCGATTTTCTTCCTGCTGTTTCTTGGCCTCCAGCAACCGTTCTTTCAAAAAAGGAATCAATGGATAAGTCCGCAGACTGGATTTGTTCTTTGCCTTGTCCTTCTTAATCGTGACCCGCTCTCCCTTTACATTGCAGGTTGTTACCGTATGCCGAATGGAGAAGCAGTTATGGTTGAAGTCAAAGGCACTCCATTTCAAACCGATAACCTCACTGCGGCGCAGGCCGTAAAAAGCAGTCAGTAGAACTACCAGCTCGATCTTATGCCCCTTGATAACTTCAAACAGATTCAGGACTTCCGAATCCAGGTAGTAGTCACCCTTGAAGGGTTCAGGCTTGGAAATGATAATCCGGTCAGCCGGATTGCTTGGAATCAGATTTTTGTCAACCGCATAATTCAACGCCCCATGAATCAGAGCGTGGTAATGTTTAACGGTGGTCGGCTTGACCCGTTCCAATTCTTTCTCATAAAAAGCGAGAATATCTTGTTTGGTAAGGTCACAAAGGGCGACAGGATGCTCTCGGAAATACGGGGCGATGGGGTTGTTAAGCTGTTGTTCGTATCCCGAATAGGTCGAGAGTTCAATGGGCTTGCTGTCCATCACCCGTCCGGTAGCAGACTTGTACTTGTACTCAAGCCACTGGTACAGGAAATCCACAAAGGAAATCGCTGCGGATGACGGGCCAGACGGAGAAGCCGACTGCTGTGAGGCCGTAGCCTCCTGAAGCAGCTTTTCCGTCCATTCTTTTCGGATGGTGGGAAGCATATTGTTTGCCCAGGTCTTATTGCCCTTGACTTTCTTATGGGTGGGAATCCATTTGGGCTTTCTCTTACCGTTCTCATCGGTAAGGTTTAGAACCCAATAGAGATACCCTTTTTTCTCGGCCACATGGCCGGAGATTAGTTTGCTGTTTTCTTGCAGGTGTACCGCTGGCATACTGATCTGTTCCTCCTTTTGCGGTATTGAGTTCACCTACCAATGACACCTTTATTGTATCATCGGACAGAACAAAACTCCAGGTAAATCCGCGTCAGAATTGTTAACTTTCTGCGTCTATCCGGTGAAGATCGACACCATAGCCTGCTACTCCGCAAAAGTGGAGCAGGTGATTTTCAAATAACGAAGAATGTGGGCTTTGGGGATGCGGTAAGCCCGTCCAATTTTAAGGTACTCAATTTTCCCATCTTTAAGTAACTTGTACCCGGTTTTTGTACTGACGCCAAGCGCCTCACACATTTGACCAATGTCCATCACATCCGGGTAGTCTTTTAACATCAATCGGTAGGCATCTCTGGGAGAGAGTAGGCCGCCGTCATTTTCATACATTGTGAGTCCTCCTTTCGTTGGGGTATCCTATGCCGATGCTGATTGCCAGGGCTGCATCTACCTCCAGCATTTTTTCTTTACTGATACGCCCAATGTAACCACGGAGCCGCTTCCGGTCTATTGTCCGCAGTTGTTCCAACAGAAGCAGAGAGGTAGGCGCAAGCCCCGGCACATTCTCAAGTAGGATATGGGTAGGCAGACTGTTCTTCGCTTTTCTGCTGGTGATGGCTGCTGCAACAACGGTAGGACTAAAGTGATTCCCCACATCATTTTGGATAACAAGGACAGGGCGGATGCCGCCTTGCTCGGAGCCGACCACCGGGTTCAGGTCTGCATAGAACAGATCGCCACGCCGGATAGCCTTTCGCATAAACTGACCTCCTGAATATTAAGTAAGCCGGAAAACGGGGCAGGCCATAAGACCTGCCCCATTTCCGGCGAAATACAAAATCCGATTTGTTTTCTTGTTATGTGCCATTTGTCCTTGACACCCCGCACATATTGGGAAGTCATCAGTGACCGGCAGCGAACCGGCCCACGGGAATCTCACCCCTCCGAGGATCTCTCCGAGCTGCCCCCATTGCGTGATCCTGCAACCAGATGGTTTCCAAATGTTATGGACTACTCTGATCTTAAGCAGGGCTGTGGCTGGACAGGAGTACCATTATGCCCCTTTCCGGTCATGGCCGCGCCGGGTGCTGCCCGGTTTTTACAGGCTGCCGTTACTCGCTCATACAGGACAGGATTGTATGCAAGACCAATTATGATAATCAGGTGGGATCTGCTCATCATGTCCGTATATCATGGCGCGGCCCCTGAATCGGCTTTAGCTCTTCGAGCTGGAAAGGGGGGATGTTACTGATGAATGAGTATGCGGTTGTCAAGGTACAGGTGAAAGAAGAACACTCGAAAGAATGCCTTTCACCTATCGTCCTGAAACCGCAGGGGTGTCAACCCTGTGCCGCAAAATATTTTTTAAGTTTGGCAATCGCCAGGTTTATGGACTTGGCAACGGCTTGATGGCTTGTCCCTTCCATGCGACCGATCTGCCGGGTAGAGAGTCCCTGAAAAACATGAAGCCGGAATCGCCGTTTCTGAACCTCGGTCAAAGCGCCCACTGTAAAAAGCTGCTCCAGGGCTTTCCAGGCATACTTGCGGTTCTGTATGTCAACAACTCGTTCTTCCCATTCTTCATCCAGAGCGCGAGTGGCACAATGCTCCGTTTCCTCCAAACCGTGGATCGAAACATCCTTGCGGGTCTGGGCGCTCTCTGCCCGATCCTGCTCATAGTAAATTTGATCGGACAGGGCTTTCAGCTCTGCAAAGTCATGTTCCGTTTTGTCAGGATTCTCCTTCAGATAATCCTCCAGTGTGATTTCTATGATTTCGTTATGAAAGCGATAAACGATATTTGGGCTGTTTTTGTTTATCGCATAGTCGCTTTTGCGATAATTTTGCACCTCTGTTACCTCCGATTTGTTTTTTGTGGAAAACAAATCGGAAGTGGTGGTGCTCGACACCAGTGACCAAGTAGTCGAGAACAAATCAAAAAGCGGCCGAATCTGTAACTCAGTACAAATTCGACCGCTCCAAGTCGTTTATTAAAAAGTCCGCAGAAAAAGTATCTTTTGGCAGGTGGAGGCTTTTCGCTTTTAGAACAATACTCCCGGCCACCATACTTCCATATAAAGATGATTTTCTTTGTCTTGTAAGCCGTGTGTCGTGGTGCGTAAAGACAGCGGAACAGCATAATGCGCTTCTTGAGGTATTGCATAGTGCATCAGACTCCTGTCCATACAAACGGACGGCACACCGGCAGCATCACTCCCTTTCTTAATTCAAATATATGTATTTCTACCGACAGGTCAATGCTGCCGAGCCGAAATAAACCTATTCAGTTTAAGATCAACTCTGCATTGTCCGGTCATCAGCGATTATTCTTTTTTATGCGGATAAAGTCAGTAATCAGAAGTATCAAACCGATTATTCCAATCGCAACTATTACATAGCTTTCATGTAAAATTCCATGAAAGCCAAGAAAGCCACTAAATCCGGTTAAATGGACACCGTTTCCGGTCATTCCCGAAATAGGAAAACGAACAGAAAGTCGCCATAATACAAATATAATCAGCGCCGATATTCCAAACAAACTTCCTCCAAGCCACGTTCTCCATGACATTCGCTTGTTTCCTTTCAATGCAGATTCTTGTGGTGGGGTCGGCTCGGTAATATTGTCCTTTAACAAATAGTCAGTAGATACCTTAAAACATTCACTTAATGAGACGATTTTTTCCAGTTCAGGGGATGCCAAGCCGTTCTCCCATTTTGTGATGGCCTGCCTTGATACTCCTATTTTTTCTGCGAGTTTCTCCTGGGACAGTCCCATCTTTTTTCGTTCCCTTTGAATCTTTTCGGGTAACTTCATAGTGAACCTCCTCACTTTCATTCTATTTTTTCTGTGGTAGCCACTCTACCACCCCACCTATGTCAATTCGGCAACCAGTGGTAGCAATAAAAAAATTATGAAATATTGCAGAAAAGCTCACCGAAACGGTGAGCTTTTCTGCGATAATCAATATTGTGGGTAGCTGCCTATTTTGGTTCTTCCCACAGATGCCCACACATTTTCATAGAGAGAATCTATCCTTCGTTTTTCCCAATCGCATCCGCTAATTGACCACTGACGGCATCTATGTAGAGATATACCCCGTCCCGATCACAGTGGTACAGGTTAGAGTAGCTTGTGCTCTCATTCGGGCTGATGGGGTTGGGCTCTACCACTTCAGTGGCCTCCAACAGACCGACTCCTGACTTTGCAGCAGCAGAAAGTGCTTTTTTCAGCACAGCAATCTGTCCATTGCTCCAAAGCCCCTCCAGATCTTCAAGGACTTTTGGGTCCTGCTCCATGTCTTTGAGAAGTTGTATAACTTGATCTGGAGACAGATATACACCGGAGCAATAGTTTTCGATGATTCGGTTCTGCATGGGGTTTGGAAAGGAAACAGGAGTGATTTGTTCCCATGAGGTGAAGTACCGCGCATATTCTGGCTTTTGTTCCACCAGGAACGAAAAGGCACTACCTCTGGTGTAATAATAATCTCGGAAAAAACCTTGGATTACTGCAATATAGAAGCCGTGGCTTTTGTCAAACAGCTCGTTAGATTCCGTTTCAGCCCCAACGCGCAAGGTATTCAGATATTTTTCGGCATAGAAATCCTCCATTCCATGCTGCGCGGCAAGGGCCAGCACTTTTTCCTCCTGTCCCTGCTGTATCCAGGTTAAGGGAGTAAAATACCATTCCCGCATTTCCTCTGGTGAAATCGGGTGAAAACTCACATCGTATCCCACAAAAATCCTCCTTTCAATCCCACCAGAAGTACCAAACAGTGGACTGCCGCAGCACATCGGCCAGAGCGCCCACGGTGGCGTCCTCCGGCCCCTGGTCAATCACATCGGGACAGAAGCCATACAGTTCCACTGCTGCATCCATAGCCTTCTCCTCGGGAACGGGAGCCGGGAGCAGGAACTCCAACTCGTCGTGGCTCATGGCAGCGGGCACCGCCCCATGCTGTTCAAACCAGTATTTCGCAACTGCCATTAACTCTGGCGTGTTAGGACATTCATTCCAGCCACCAAAGGGCAGATAGGCAAAAATCTCCCAAGGATTCTTCACGGGGATTTTAGCCAGAATGAGAGGATAGGTCATATTATTATCGGAATTCCAGTAGCTTGAAAAACGACGGTTATCATATCCGCCCTCCATCTCGCCCAGGATCTCCTCATCCCAGTCCATATCGTCATCCTCGGCTTCTTCCTTGCGCTGCCCAATCATTTCCTCCAGGACTGCCTTACTGTTCTCGACAGGGGCGGAGAGCATTTTCTTCCGGTATTCGGCAACTTTGTCCGGGTCGAAAGCAAAGTCGTCCTCGCCATCGCTGTCCGGGTCAGAATTCATAATCAGGCATTCCCACAGGATTTCGTCATCCGCCTTAATCAGAACCGGCACAAAGCCCTCTTTGACACTTTCCCGTTTGGCATAGTTATATGCCGACATGATGGGGTCATCATCCGTCATTGAGGGGAAATAGGTACATTCACAGTCCAGATATTCCATCATGGCTTCCGCAAGGTCTGAAGGCTCCAGAGTGGCCTCATCGAAACTCTGTCCCTGCCAGTTGGCGAACCGCTTTTCCATGACTTTTGCCATAGCCTGATAATAGTTTTCATCAAATGGGATGAACAGATAGGCTTCATCCTGGAACTTATCGGAATAATATTGCTCTGAACCGAAATACTCCAAAGCATAGTTATCAATGTCACTGGGGAAGTACGGGCTATCCGCCTCGCCGTAGTAATATCCAGCAAAGGCTGCGCCCTCCTTGTTGAACAGCGCCCCAAAGAGCTGTCCTTTCAGCTGGTCCCGGATAAAGCCACGCAGATCGGCGCGGCTCAGATCTGCCATAAACGGCTGCACCTGCTCCCAGTACCGCTCCATAAATTCCGCGCTCATCAGATCATGCTCTATGCACCAGCGCAGATAGATTGCCATGTGGTTGTAGGCATTGATCTCATTCACCGGCAAGCCCTTTTCCTGAATGGATTCCAGGTGCCATGCGGCATCGTCCATATCGCCGGTGAATTCTTCCTCTGCAAGCGTTCCTCTGGTGATGGCATTCTGGCGGGTGGGATTAACCACAAAACTGATGCCTGCCATTTTTTTAAGCAGAGCGTCCGCGTCATGCTCCATCTTATACTCCATCTCATTCCGATAGAGCGGGATCACCTGATAGAAGTTGACCTCCTCGCCGCTCGGCAAAGTGCAGACTTCACCTCCGTTCCAGACAACATCCTGCGGACCTACCAGAAGTGCGGCGCAGAGTTCCGTATCCTCTGCAAACGGCGATTGCTTATCCATTGTGTGGCCAAAGCCCAGCCAGGTATCGTTGGAAATAGGCAGGCGTGCCAACACTTTCAAGAGACCAATCGGCCAGTACCACCGCTCATCCTTCAGGGATTCCTCATCCAGTTTCCAATCCGGTGGCAGAGCGATGGCCAGCTCTGCTCGCTCCAGCTTGTATTCCGCCAGTTCCTCCGGCACATTCATCCGGTGAGCACCCATGCCCATCGTTACCAGTGTGTAATAGTCCCGCTCATCAGAGGGAGGAACAACGCAGATGTCCACATGGATGTCAGGGGAAACCAGCTCATGGAACACATTCTCAAACTCACCAAAGGTGTTTTTGATGTGCTGCTCTATCGCAGACATCTCATCCTCCGAATAAACCTCCGGCTCGCTGTTTTTTCTTGAGGACCAGAAGGCATCCGCCTTCGTGCCGTCCGGGTTCAGGAAAATCTGAAAATACTGATCGTCTCCCGGCTGTTGATAGACAAGACCAATGCGGCGGGTCTGGTCCACAAACACACCTGTTAGAATGCCCTCTGGTTCTCCTTCAGGGGTGTGGGTTAGCCATTCACCGCTGTCCAGCCGTTCCTTGAGCTGCCGCAGCCAGTCGGTTCCCATCTTGGAGAGTCCAGCTTCGTTCATACGGAAGGAAAGCTCCACAAGATGTTCCTTCACCGGGTATTGGAATTCACAGCAGGGGGAATTTTTCTTATAGCTATACCGCTCTGGGTGGAACAGTTCATAAAATTCGGCAAGTCCCGCTTCGTCCACCCGAATGCAGGCTATGGCGCATTGTTTATCATCCGCATTCTCGTCCAGTCCCCGCTGGAGCGTTTGGTCAGCATCGCGATTGATCCAATGCTTCGCCCGCTGCCGGTCGCTCCGTATAAAGCAGAGAGTTTCCGAGCTGGAAGTCCTGCTCTGCAAAATCTATGAGGACAACATTTTAGGCAAGCTGTCCGACAGCAGATACGCCACTCTGGACGCTCAATACGAAAAGGAACAGT
>OLGD01003590.1_pt1 | contig 14292 bp, 14 predicted proteins | sample 1605311 | NCBI WGS metagenome assembly OLGD01 (sample SAMEA3888917, study PRJEB22519) | human gut metagenome | biome: human gut; feature: human-associated habitat; material: faeces | place: Denmark | collected 2010 | reverse complement strand
AAAGCCTAAAAGGGCCGCGATCTTCTATTCGTCAGAGGTTTCTCGACAAGCTGCGGGCGGGGCCAAAGGCCCCGCCCGGACGGTTGTGCGCGCTGTGCGCGCCCGCCGCCCCCCCGCGGGGGTCCCCAGGGGCGACCTGCTCCACAAAAAGAAAGCCTACGCCGCCAGCTTGCGCAGCTTTTCCCGGTCCAGGACGCGGATCCAGCCCCGGGACACCTCCACGACGCCTTCGGCGGCAAAGTATTTCAGCATACGGGACACCACCTCTCTGGCGCTGCCGATGTAGCGGGCGGCCTGTTCGTGGGTGATCTTGATGGTATCCCCCTGGGTGCGGGAAAGGGCGTCCAATAAAAAGACGGCAAGCCGCTGGTCCATCCGCATGAACAGCACCTGCTGCAAGGCCCAGATCACGTCTGAAAAACGTTCCGTAGCCACCCGGTAGCTCCAGCATTCCACGTAGATATTCTGCTGGGACAGGGTGGCGAAGGCGGGGGCGGCCACCAAAAAGAGCTCGGTATCCTCCTCCGCGTCAATGTGTACGTCAAAGGTGATGGCGGAGATCACGCAGGAGGCGGATAATACGCAGGCCTCCCCGGGCCCCATCCGGTATAAGGTGATCTCCCTGCCGTCCTCGGAGAGCAGGTAGGTGCGCAGGGCGCCGCTTTTCAGGATCAAAAGGCCCAGGCATTCCGCCTCGCCGCTATGAAGGTTGGCGCCTTTTTGGTAGTGCACGGAGGCCGCATGTTCCGTCAAATAAGTTTGCTCCTGAGGGGAAAGCCGGCTCCAGGGGGCAAAGGATTGGGCGAACAGGGCGGCGTCAGCAGTATTCAGCATAGAAATCCTCCTTGGCTCATTCAATCCCATTGTACCCAATATACCCGGGCAACGCAAGGGCCGGCCCATGGGGATGCGGGGAACGTCAACGCCGGAATATGGGGAAGGGCTGGAAGAAAACGTAGGAACGTAAGCGTTGGCTGCCGGGATACAAAAGAAAATGGATGGCCTTCGGGCGGGAAAGCGGGAGATACGTTTAAGGCAAGAGGCGGCGCAGGCCGTGGACCCGGCGCCGCGCTCCGGATCCGCGAGGCCCTGTAGACGCCTCGGCAGGCGGCCTCCATGCGGGACCCCGGATGCTTTTTTCGTTACAGCGATCGCCGCGGGCAAAAGGCAGGGATGTCTTTTGCTGGTATAATAGAGATGGGAAGAACCAAACTCCATGCTTTTTGCTGGCGCAATCCAATATGGTTGCCCGCGTCGCTTTCACAAGGGTATCCTATTTGAAAGCGGATATTCGCTTTGTTGGCGTATATCTTAATTTGATCTTAATGCGCTTGGCTGATTTTTTATTATTTGATTGTATTCCCTATGCTAGGATGAAAATACCCATGGATAACCTGGTGGAAAATCTGCTGTCTGTCAGCCGCTTGGAAGAAGGGCGGATGAACCTGCATGTGTCCACGGAACTGATTGACGAGGTGGTTGCGGAGGCGCTGCGGCATATAAATCGGAAAAGCGCGGCGTACCGCTTGCATGTGCAAAACAGCGAGGAATACTTATTGGCGCAGATCGACGCAAAGCTGATTGGGCAAGTGATCATTAACATCGTCGATAATGCCGTTAAGTATACGCCCCCAGGATCGGAAATCCACATAGGCTGGGAGCGGAAGGGAAGCTATATTTATATTTCCATTGCAGATAACGGCCCGGGCATTCCCGACCAAGCCAAGCCGCATATTTTCGATATGTTTTACAGCGCGTCCAATCAAATTGCCGATAGCCGGCGCAGCCTGGGGCTGGGCCTGGCGCTATGCAAATCGATTGTCAATGCCCACGGAGGCGAAATCATGGTAGCCGATCAGCTGCCGCATGGATCTATTTTTACATTTTCTGTACCAGCCGGGGAGGTGGAACTACATGAATAAACCTTTGATTTTAGTGGTGGAGGACGATACCCCTGTCCGCAACTTGATTACCACGACATTAAAAGCCCATGATTACCGCTTTTTGACTGCGGCAAACGGAGAAGCAGCCGTACTGGAGGCTTCCTCCCATAATCCTGAAATCATTTTGTTGGATCTGGGTTTGCCTGATATGGATGGGGTGGAAGTTATTCACAAGGTGCGCTCCTGGTCCAATATGCCCATTATTGTAATCAGCGCCCGGAGTGAGGATATGGATAAAATCAATGCGCTGGATGCAGGCGCGGATGATTATTTGACCAAGCCCTTTTCCGTGGAAGAGCTGCTTGCAAGACTGCGCGTGACACAGCGGCGTTTAACGGCGCTGCAGATTGGCGCGATGAATACAGACGCGGTTTTTACAAACGGCAAGCTAAAAGTGGATTACGCAGCAGGTTGCGCCTTTCTGGATGGCCAAGAGCTCCACTTGACCCCCAGTGAATACAAGCTGTTGTGCCTGCTTTGTAAAAATGTTGGAAAGGTGTTGACCCACACTTTCATCACCCAGCAGATATGGGGAAGAAGCTGGGAAAACGATGTGGCCTCGCTTCGCGTTTTTATGGCTACCCTGCGGAAGAAATTGGAAAAAGAGCCGGGCTCTCCCCAATACATCCAAACCCATATCGGGGTCGGGTATCGCATGATGCGCGTGGAGCCATAAGAAAAGGCCAACCATGGAGGTTTGGAAATAAGCCCTGAAAGATACGCCAAGACAGCGGGAATGTAAACGTTGGTTGCCGGGATGCCAAGGCATATGGATAGACCCCGGGGCGGAAATCGGGTATACTCTTAGGTAGAAAAGAGGCGGTAGGCCATGGGGATCGGCCCGCGGATCCAGGCCCTGCGGCGGAGCCGGGGGTGGACCCAGGGACAATTGGCCCTGGCTTTGAAAGTATCCCGGCAGGCGGTCTCCTAATGGGAGGCTGGATAGGCCATGCCCGATGGCGCAAATCTTGTTGCCCTGCGCCAGGTGTTTGGCGTGAGTACGGATTCCCTGTTGTTGGGGGAGGAAACAACGTCGGACGCCCAGGCCGATGGGGGAGACGCCCGGGTGAAACAGAACCGGCGGGTGGGGCTGATGTACGCTTATATGAGCCAGGCGATGGGGCTTTTTATAAGCCTGCTGGGCCTGCTGGCGCTCCGCTTACAGCTGGTGGCGGCCAGCGGCTTCCTGATGCAGATCTTCAGCCTGCTGGGGTTCCAACTGGGCTATAAATGGTTTCCAGCCGGGGTGGATTGCGGGAAATGGCGGCTTTGCTATCTGCGGGGGTGTCTGTGGATGATAGCTTTTTATCTTGCCGGCTCTTGCTGGGGGCAATCTGGAGCCTGTCGCCCGGGCCGCACAGCGGCTGGCTCAAGACTGCGCCCAACCTGCTGGCATACCTGGCGGTATGCTTGCCGGGGGATCGGTTGTTGCGCAAAAAGGGAGAAACGAAGGGGTAGAAAATGGAGATTCGAAAGGCAACCATAGAGGATGCGGCCTGCATCAGCAGCATCTTTTGGGAAAGCTGGCAAACCGGCTATCGCGGCCTGATCGATCAGGCCTATCTGGACAGGCTGCGGCAGGACCATTGGCAGGCGTTTTTTGCATCTCAGCTGCAGCCCGGGGGCCTGGAGGCCCGGGTGGCCATGCAGGGGCCGGAGGCGGTGGGCGCGGTGGCCTATGGGGCGTTCCTTCCGCCCACGGGTTCCCAGGGGCCTGCCCGGGGAGACGGGTATGTACAGGCTTTGTACGTGCGGCCGGCCTACATGGGGCAGGGGGCCGGCAGCGCCCTGCTGCAGGCCGCGGAGGAAGGGCTGCGGGCCATGGGCTATGGGACGGCCTTCCTGTATGTGCTGGATACCAATGAAAAAGCCCGGCGGTTTTATGAAAAACAGGGCTATCGCTGGAACGGAGAAAGGCTGGGCTGCCGGGTAGGGGAACAGGAATTGACGGACCTATGCTATGAAAAGCCCCTGGGACAATAGGCAAAATGCTGGGAATGCGCATAAGGGGGTGGATATTTCCTGGGAATGTGGTAAACTATATATATGCAACATATTGTATTTGATTTAGAGTGGAATCAGGCGGTCATACGGGAGAAAATCATCCAGTCCCCCGTATTTCTTCATGGAGAGATCGTGCAGATCGGGGCCGTCAAGTTGGACGCGGACTTCCAGGAGCTGGATCAGCTCAAGCTGGATGTGAAGCCTGCCTATTATACCCGCATGAACAGCCGGGTGCGCAGGCTCACAGGCATCAGCAACCAGATGCTCAAGCAGGGCTTGTCCTTTCCGGAAGCGTTGGAACAGTTTCGCCTTTGGTGCGGCGCGGAGGGGCCCTATGATTTTATCACCTGGGGCACCGACGATATGCCCATCCTCCGGGAAAACTTACAGCTCTACGAGCAGGAGCTGGATTGGCTGCCCACCTGCTATGACCTACAGCGGATCTACGATCAGCAGGTAGCCCATGGCAATCGCCAGTGGGCCCTTTCGGCTGCCTTGGAAAAGCTGGAGATCTCCCCCATCGGCCAGGCCCATGACGCGCTGAACGACGCGGTGAACACGGTGCAGGTGTGCAAGGCGCTGGATATGGAGCGGGGCCTGCTGGAATATACGGAGCCGGAGCGGCGGGAAAAGCGGGCACGGCGGGGCATTGGCAGCATGGATATGGCCCTGCTCAGCGAGATATTGGAGCAGCACCAGGCCCGTCCCTGCTTCTGCCCGGCCTGCGGAACGCCCCTCGTCCCCACCCCGTGGATCCCCCGGGGGGAGGGCCGGTTCATGGCCACGGCGGCCTGCGAAGCGCATGGGGAATACGTGCTCAAGCTGCGGATCCAGGAGGGGGAGGAAGGGACCTATATCCTTACCCGCACCCTGCGCACCATGGACGACGACGCCCGGGCCCAGATGGAAAAATCCGGCAGCCGCCGCAAAAAGCGCCGGCGCAGGCGGGGCAAGGGCGGCGGCGCAGCGCCCGCCGAAGGGGAATAAGGCCCTGGCAGCGCCGCCGATTGGAACGATGGAATCCAGCTCCTGCGTTTTAGCAGGAGCCTGTTTTTGTTTGCCCTTTATGGGGCGTCGGGAATCTGTTGGGGCCGGTATTGTTCCATCAGGGCCTCGGCCCAGTCGTAGGCGGGGGATTCCACGATGGTTACCACCTCCGGCGCGCCGTCGTACTGGGGGAAGAGATAGACCGTGGGGCCGTTGCGCACCCGGCCCGGGGGTACCTGCACGTAGAATAGGGCGTAGGGGATATAGCCCGCCTTATATACCAGCAGGGTGCATTCCCCGTTGACTTGATGTAGGAGCCGGTTTTGCTGGCTATGGCGCTGGATGGGCAGGCCGAAAACCTGGGCTCTGCCCGCCTGGTCCGTGGTGGCGGAAAGGCCTGCGTCCGGGAATACCAGGACCGCCCCTTCCACGGGCTGGAGGGAATAGGCGTCCACCACGGTGATATCCATGTGTCCGTATTCGTCGTTGGAAAAAAACGCGTAGGCCGCCAGGCCCAGCAGCAGGACGCAAAGGCAGATGAGCAGCAAACGGGATAAGGAAAACCTGCGGGGCCGGATCCTATGCATGGCGCACCTCAAAATGGAAAGGATTTACAATAATCTATGCAAAAAACCCTCCGGTATGTGGTATACTGGGGACAGGAACCGATCAATTTTACCAGGGAGGAATTATTTCAATGAAGCGATATGAAGATCATGGGTGGCAGGCTTCCATGAAGCTCCGGGTAGATTATAACAACATGCTCTGTTCCCACGTGGGCCAATATGGCATAGACCCTTCGGCGCTGCAAGCCCGGGAGGCCCAATATGCCGCCGCAGCCCAGTCCATGAAGGAGAAGCGGGATACGGGGATGAAGTGGCGGAACCTGCCCCATAACCAGGGCCAGGTGGTAAAGGACCTGCTGGAGGCGGCCGCCTATGTGCGGGAGAATTTCGATACCTTTGTGGTGCTGGGCATCGGCGGCAGCGCCCTGGGCCCCATCGCCGTGCACCAGGCTTTGCGGCATTTGCGCTATAACGATTTGCCGGACAGCAAGCGGGGCGGCCCCAAGCTGTACGTGGAGGACAATGTGGACCCGGAGCGGATGGCGTCCCTGTTCGAGGTGATCGACCTGGAGCGTACCTGCTTCAACGTGATTACCAAATCCGGCAGCACCTCCGAGACCATGGCCCAGCTGCTGCTGTTTACCGACGCCCTGCGCCGGGCGGTGGGGGAGGATTGGCCCAGCCATGTGATCGCCACCACGGATGAAGCCAAGGGCAATCTGATCAAGATCGCCAAGGCGCACGGGCTGCGCACCTTCTATGTGCCCGACGGGGTAGGCGGCCGGTTCAGCGAGCTGTGCCCGGTGGGCCTGCTGGCGGCGGCGGTATGCGGCATCGATATCCAGGAGCTTTTGGCGGGCGCCGCCTATATGGACGGGTTGTGCCAGGAGCCGGACGTTTGGAAGAACCCGGCATATATGCTGGCCGCTCTGGAGGTGCTGGCCATGGAGAAGGGCTGCAACATCGGCGTGCTGATGCCCTATGCGGACGCCCTCAAGTACATCTCCGATTGGTACGCCCAGCTTTGGGCGGAATCCCTGGGCAAGAACAAGGACCTGCAGGGGAACCCGGTGCATACGGGCCAGACCCCCGTCAAGGCCCTGGGGGTAACGGACCAGCATTCCCAGGTGCAGCTGTACACGGAAGGCCCCTTCGACAAGGTGGTCACCTTCCTGGCGGTGGAGAACTACCGGGCGCGGGTGGACATCCCCCATGCCTTTGACGGCATCCCGGACGTGGCCTTCCTCAGCGGCCATACTTTCAACGAGTTGATCAGCTGCGAGCAGCGGGCCACGGAATACGCCGTCACCAAGAGCGGGCATATGAACAAGACCATCACCCTGCCGGAGGTGAACCCCTTTACCATCGGCCAGCTTTTATACCTGTTCGAGGTGCAGACCGCCTTTGCCGGGGAGCTGCTCAACATCAACGCCTTTGACCAGCCCGGGGTGGAGGAGGGCAAGAACGCCACCTATGCCCTGCTGGGCAAAAACGGCTACCAGGCCAAGAAGGCGGAGCTGGACGCCGCCCCGGCCAAGGACCCCAAATATATCATCTGAGGGGCCGATCCCGGCGAAAGATGAGGAATCTGTAAATATCCATGCAAAACGGCTGACAAACCGGCCGTTTTGCATTATCATGGCGTTAGGGCTCTGCTTCCGCGCCCCGTAGGATGCGGGGGAAGAGCGGGTTTCCTAGGGGAGGTTGATTTGTGAGAAAGGTTCCATTCCTGTCTATTTTGGTATGCGCCGTCATGCTGGCGGCTTGCGGGGCGCCTGGGAGCGCGCCGGAGACGGAGGCGGCTGCGGCCCAGGAGGCGGCGACGCCGGCGCCGGCGGCCGACCTGGGCGGCCTGGGGGAAACGCTGGGGTTCATCGTGGAGGACGATGGGCAGATTCCCGGCTATATGATGATGCACGGGTTTTTGCGCACGGCGGAGAACCTGGGGTATCCTGCCAAATTGTACCGGGCCAAGCAAGGCCAGGAGGCCCTGGCGGCGGTGGAAGCGGCCATTCAGGATGGCTGCGGCGGGCTGCTGATCCAAAATTCCAATGGAGCCAACGACCAGGCGGTGCAGGCGGCCATCCAGGCGGGGGTATATACGGCCGTGCCCTATGATCCCTGTACGCTGGAAGGATTGAACTGCAACGTGGTGGCGGACGATACGGATTATATCGAGGAGCTGGCCCGGGGCATTGCGGTGCGGATGACGGAGCGCAGCCTCAAATCCGGCCGCATCCTGGTGTACGGCGTAGACGCCCAGCCGGTGTATGAGAAGATCCAGGCGGCCATCGGGGAATACTATCCCCAGTTTCAGGTGGTAAGCTACGAGCGCACCAACGAGGGACAGGCGGCGGTGGACGAGCTGGCTGCGTATTTGCTGTACAACCGGGACATCAAGGGCATGTACGCGGTGGACCGGGAGTCCGCGCCCCTGTGCGTAAAGGCCCGGAACCAGGCCAACCGGCAATTCCGCAGCGAGGGAACCCCTTCGCCGACCCCGGAGCCCAGCCTGCTGCCCGGGACGACCCCGGCCCCCACCCCCAATCCCGGCCTGCTGACCCAGATCTCCATCACGGCCTTTGGGTGCGGCCTGAGCGACGAGAACCTGAACCTGTTTTACGATAACGACATCTACGGCCTGTGCATCGAGCCCTATTACGAGGCGGCGGCCAACGCCACCATGCAGCTGGACCGGCTGCTCTTGGGGGAGGAGGCGGAACAGACCATGCGGGTGAACCGGCCCATCGTATATGGGGATACCATGGAAAAGTACCTGGCCATATATGAGGAAGTGAAGGACCTATTCGGTTTACAACCCACGGCGACCCCGGAATCGCAGGCATAACCCATGTTGGATAAATACATTTTTAAGCAATTCGATTGGTTTACCCTGCTGCTGGTGCTCATTTTGGTGTCCATTGGCCTGGTGAGCATCACCAGCATTATGGCGGACCCTTTCAGCGGCGAGGAAGCCAGCCTGGCCGACTATCTGGAAAAGCTGAACCTCAACTATGTGCAGCGCCAGGCGGTCAACTTCCTGGTGGGGGTGGCGGCATTCCTCATCGTCATCGCCCTGGATTATAAGATCTACAAATATGTGATCAAATACGCATATTTTTTGATCGTCTTATTGTTGCTGTTATTGTTTGTGACCTCCAAGGTGCGGGGGATTCAGGGCTGGTTCAAGCTGGAGTCCCTGGACCGCGCCCTGCAGCCTGGGGAGCTGTGCAAGATCGCCATCATCATCGCCCTGTCCCAGATCGTAGCCCAGAGCATGGATAAGTACGGCAGGCTCACCGGCATCAAAACCATCGTCTACGCGGTGCTTATCTGCGCCGTGCCCACGGTGCTGGTGCTGCTTCAGCCGGACTTTGGCACCGCCTTCGTGTATGTGTGCATCATGGTGTTTATCTTTTTTGTGGGCCGGATCTCTTGGGGCTATATTGCTACCGCGGCGGGGTTGTTGGTGGTGGGCGCCCCGCTGGCCTATCAGTTTTTGTTCAGCGAGGAGCAGCGTTGGCGTATTCGCGTCTTTTTGGATCCGGCGCTGGACCCCCTCAAGTATGGGTATAACGTATCCCAGTCCAAAATCGCCGTGGGCTCCGGCCAGCTTACCGGAAAGGGCTTTTTTTCCGAAGGAACGTTGGCCCAGCTCCGCTTTGTGCCCGAGCGGCATACGGACTTCATCTTCGCCGGCATCGTGGAGGGCTTGGGGTTCATCGGCGGAACCGCCATCATCGTGCTGTATTTCCTGCTGATCTTCCGCTGGCTGTATATGGCCATGAAGCTGAAAGATCACCTGGCGTCTTGCCTGGTGATCGGCGTCACGGGGATGCTGACCGCCCATGTGTTTGAGAACATCGGCATGACCATCGGCCTGATGCCGGTTACCGGCATTCCCTTGCCCTTCATCAGCTATGGGGGCAGCAACCTGCTCACCAACATGGTGGCCGTGGGCATCGTGGAAAACGTATGGATGCGGCGGCCGAAAAAGCATTAAATCCGCCCCCCGCACATATGCTGAAATGAAATGTGCAAGGGGGGATTTTTTTGTCTTTGGATCGGATGGAGCATACGGGCTTTTCCTCGGGTGAGGCCAGGGGCCGCATGGGCGTGCCCCGGTATCTTGGCGGGGCCGTGGGCAGCGCCGCCCGCAGGCAGGCGGGCAGGCTGCGCCGGACGGGCGGCGGGCAGGCCCGGGCCAGCGGGATGCTGATCAAGGCGGGCCTGTGCGGGGTGGTCTGCGCCGGGGTATTGCTGCTGCGCTGGGCGGAAGGCGGCGCGTCGATCTTCCCGGATGGGGCTGTGGTGGCCGCCTCCGCCCAGGCCTCCCAGCAAGGGGCAGCTTCGGAGGACCCGGATAGCCTGGGCCGGCTGAAATTCGTTTCCCTGCCCAGCATCATCCAGGTGTTTTCCAGCACCGCCGGCCCCACCCTGGGGGTGGGGTATACGACGGCCAGCCTGGATCCGGATAGCCTGATCGCCACCCTGACCCTGGAGACCCCGCAGACCGTATCCGTGCCTGGGGCCTGTAGGGTCAAGGAGCTGGGGGAGGACCCGGATATGGGCGCATATGTGCGCCTGGTGCTGGAGGGGAAGGACCAGGAGGTGTACTATTTCGGCCTATCCGAAATCAGCGTGGAGGAGGGCCAATCCCTGAAGGTGGGAGATACCCTTGGGAAGGGGACGGACACCCTGGGGCTGGCGGTCTATGAGGGGGGGCGTCCCACGGACCCGCTGGCGTTTTTCGGCCTGGAGAAGGCAAGGGTCTAAATGATCCGGCTGGGCTATATTGGGAATGCGGGGATCGAATGCAGCCCCTTGCTGCTGGCGCTGGCGCTGTGGATGATCCTGACGGACCATGTGGCCGCTTGCCTGACGTCCCTGTTGGCCCTTTCCCTCCATGAAGCCGCCCACGGGATCATGGCCCGGGGCCTGGGTTGCCGGGTGGAGCGGATCCAATTGCAACCCTTCGGCTTTGTGGCCAGGCTGGAGCGGGCAGGGGGCTGGGACGGGTTGGCCATTGCGGCGGCCGGCCCCTTGTTCAGCCTGCTGATGGCCATGGGCTGCGGGGCGGCCCAGGGCTTGGGCGATCTGCCCTTTTTGGCCGACTTCGGACAGGCCAACCTTTCCATCGCCCTGGTGAACCTGCTGCCCGCCCTGCCCCTGGATGGGGGGAGGATGCTGCGCTGCCTGCTGCAGACCCGCCTATCCCCGAGGGCCTGCATCCGGGTTTGCGCCGGGCTGGGGCTGCTGGCGGGGACGGGGCTCTTGCTGCTGGGCGGGGCGCTGCTCCTCCGGGGAGAGGATAACGCCACCGCGGCCATCTTCGGGCTGTTTTTGCTGTTGGCCGCCGCAGGGGAATTCCGGGGGGAAAAGGGCGCGCGGGTGGAGGCGATGCTCCGGCGGCAGCGGGCGGTGCTGCGGGGAGAGAGCCTTCGGGTGGTCCATATCGGCGTGTATGAGCGTATGCCCATCGCCGCGGCCCTGCGCAGGACCCAGGCCGGGGCATACACGGTGATCCATGTGCTGGACGATCAGATGCGGGACGTGGGCCAAACCGAGGAGGCGACCCTGCTGGGCTTAATGGGCGCTTTGGGGGGCGGCACGCCCATTGGCCGCGCCATCAGGATTGACCCGAAACCAAAAGGGTGATAAACTGGTAAGGCTGAAAAGGCTTTTCTTGGTATGCACGGCTTTCCGGGGAGGCGTCTCCCTCGCCCGGGGAAGCGGCATTCGTATATGCGGTCTCCAAGGCCGGTAAACTAGCCCCATTAAGGTACAGCGAGAAGAAGTGAAGAAGGTAAGATGCATAAGGAAATCGTGATCGACGTCAATCCCTACCAGACTCGCGTGGTGCTCCTGGAGGACGGTTCCCCCAGCGAGATCTATATCGAGCGGCGGGGCAAGGAACGGCTGGTGGGCAATATTTATAAGGGCAAGGTGCAAAACGTTTTGCCCGGGATGCAGGCGGCGTTTGTGGACATCGGCCTGGAGCGCAACGCGTTCCTGTACGCGGGGGACATCGTGCTGGACAAGAGCGAGTTCCAGTTCGGCAGCCACCATGAGGGGGACCAGAAGCTGGACGAGACCCCCAATGTGAAGGATATTCTCAAGCCCGGCCAGGATATCATGGTACAGGTGATCAAAGAGCCCATCGGCACCAAGGGCGCCCGGGTCACCACCCACATCACCCTGCCGGGCCGCAGCCTGGTGCTTATGCCCACGGTAAATTACATCGGCGTATCCCGCCGGATCGACGATGAATGCGAACGGGCCCGGCTCAAGGCCGCGGTGGAAGGGGTCAAGCCCCCGGATATGGGGGTGATCGTCCGCACGGCGGCTGTGGGCAAGGAGGTGGCGGACTTTGCCAACGATATGGCCTTCTTGACCCGCATGTGGAGCAGGATCCAGGAAAAGGAGCGGCTGTTGAGCGCCCCCCGGCTGATCCACGCGGAGGAGCCCCTTATGTTCCGCACCCTAAGGGACCTGTTTTCCCCGGATATCCACCGGCTGGTGATCAACGACCGGGAGTTCTTTGAAAAGATCCAGGTGGTGGTAGGCATCCTGGCCCCGGCCCTGCAGGAGCGGGTGGAGCTCTATGAAGGGGTGCCGGATATGTTCGATACCTATAAGCTGGAGACCGCCATCGACAAGGCCCTGGCCCGGAAGGTCTGGCTGAAAAACGGCGGCTACATCGTCATCGACCAAACCGAAGCCCTGACCACCATCGATGTGAACACAGGGAAATACGTGGGCAACGATTCCCTGCAGGAGACCATCACCCAGACCAACTGCGAGGCGGCCAAGGAGATCGCCCGGCAGCTGCGGCTTAGGGATATCAGCGGGATCATCATCATCGACTTTATCGATATGGATGAAATCGCGGACAAGGAACGGGTATTGGATACCCTGCGCACCGAGCTGCGCAAGGACCGGACCAAGTCCAACGTATTGGGGATCACCCAGCTGGGCCTGGTGGAGATGACCCGGAAAAAGACCCGGCCCTGCATCTCCGCAACCCTGCAAGCGCCCTGCCCCTATTGCGGCGGGGACGGGAAGGTGCTGTCCCGGGAAACCATGATCCTCAAGGTGCGCAAAAAGCTCATGCGCGCCCTGGCAGAGGGGGAAAGCTGTTCCTATCTGGTGCGGGTCAACCCTTCCGTGGCGGAGATGATCCAGGAAAACAGCACCCAGGAAGCCCCTCTGCTTCCCAGCGCCGCCGGCCATTCCATTTTCGTGCAGCCGGTGCCGGGAATGCATGTGGAGGAGTTTACCATATCCCCTATCACCTCCCCCAGCGAGCTTAAGCATATCCGCAGCATTGCAAAAGCCTATTGAGCCAGGTAGGAGTCGGCGCAAAGGCGAAGGCGCCATATTGCGGGAAGGGATGGGGATGCAACGCGTGGGCTTCACAAATAGGGCGCCCATGGCAGCCGGCCAACCCCAACAAACGGAAGGGGCGCCTTGCAGGAATTTTCTGCAAGGCGCCCCTTTGGCTGTCGAAAAAGTGGCTTGCGCCACTTTTTCGAGGTGTTCATAGCTCCCTTGCGCCTACGGCGCGGCCAGGGAGCTATGCAAGGAAACCCTTGCTACGCAAGGCTTTTTGCGGATTTGCCGTACATGCCGCCAAATCCGATTAAAGCCTAAAAGGGCCGCGATCTTCCATTCGCCAGAGGTTTTTCGACAAGCTGAGGGGCGCCTTGCAGGAATTTTCTGCAAGGCGCCCCTTTCTGTACCCGCCCTAGGACGTCCATGGGGGAAGCTATGGATGCGCTAGGCTAGTTTTTCCGGGGGGGCAGGTTCCTGGGGGGCAGCCGGCACCCGCTCCAGGGAGAACCCCCGGCCCTTTACCTCCTTGACCCGGGAGATCATGGTAAACGCCCCTGGGTCAACCTGCTGGATCAGGACGTTGGCGGCATAGAGCTTGCGCTGGGGGATTACGCAAAGGATGGCCTTTTGCTGCTCCTTGGCCAATCCGGTCTCTATATAGAGCATGGAAACCCCCACGTCCAGCTCCCGCAGCAGCTTGTCCCGCAGGCGTTCATATTCTTCCGAAATGACGATCAGCTGGAGCTGGGCCTGGCCCAGGAGCACCACCTGGTTCATGACCCCGGTGGTGATCAGCAGGGCGAGGATGCCGTACAGAATCTGCTCCGGCCGGGAGAAGAAGGCCTGCATCCCCAGCACGATGAAATCCACGATATACAGCAGCAGCGCCACGGAAAGGTGGGTATATTTGTTCAGCACCATGGCCAGAATGTCCGTGCCGCCGGTGGAAGCCCCCTGCCGCACGATTAGCCCAATGCCTACCCCCATCAGCAGTCCGGCAAAGATGGCGGCCAGCAGATCGTTCCCCGTGAGGGCCTGGATGCCGGGGATGCGTTGAAACAGGGCCAGCAGGGCGGGGTAGAGGATGCTGCTGGCGATGGTGGATAAGGCAAACTTGCGGCCCAACGTCCATGCGCCCAGGATAAAAAGCAGCATGTTCAGGATGAATACGGAGGTGGCCAAATCCACCCCGAAAACATGATCCAGCACCAGGCTGATGCCGGTGGAACCGCCCATAATGATGCTGTTGGGCACGATGAACCCGCCGACCCCTAGGGCGATGCACAAGTTTCCGGCCAAAATGCCGGCGCACAGCTGCAAATGCTTCTTTTGCAAGGCAGGAACCTCCTTTTGCGTGATGGGATGGACATAAGAAAAGCCCCTGAAATACAGGGGCTTTTTCATGGCTGCGGAACTAGGATTCGAACCTAGACAATACGAGTCAGAGTCGTAGGTGC
>OLGD01003581.1_pt1 | contig 14307 bp, 9 predicted proteins | sample 1605311 | NCBI WGS metagenome assembly OLGD01 (sample SAMEA3888917, study PRJEB22519) | human gut metagenome | biome: human gut; feature: human-associated habitat; material: faeces | place: Denmark | collected 2010 | reverse complement strand
CCGAGCAGAAGGACGAACCCGAGCAGAAGGACGAACCCGAGCAGAAGGACGAACCCGAGCAGAAGGACGAGCCCAAACAGAAGGACGAGCCCAAACAGAAGGACGGAACCGATCAGAAGGACGGAACCGAGCAGAAGGACGGAACCGAACAGAAGGACGGAACCGAGCAGAAGGACGGAACCGAACAGAAGGACGGAACCGAACAGAAGGACGGAACCACGCCGACTGAAACGCAGAATCCCGTACAGGAAGGCGAGCAAGAGCCGGAAGCGGACGACTGGAAGCCGCAGGGGGACGCTTGGACGGAACTGGAAAACGGCGAGCACACGGCGGGCGCGCTCGGCGATGTGCTCTCGTGGCTGGAGCATCATCTGGCGGAAGACGAGGAAGCGACGGTGTATATCCGCACGAGGGACGTGCTGACGGCGGACAATGTTTCGCGAAATCTGCTGGGCCGCGTGGGCTTCGAGCCGGATGGCGAGAGCGACAGCTTCAACATGGAGAAATACGAATATGTGGCGGTGCTCGATTCCAAGGATTTGATGACGCTGGAAGAGACGGGGGACATGGAGGACGTTCGCCTCTCCATCAGCGTGCAGGTGCTGCGCGAGGACGAACTGAACAAGACCGAATCCCCCGGAACGAATGAGACGCAGACCCCCGGAACGAATGAGACGCAGGCCCCCGGAACAGGCGAGACGCAGACCCCCGGAACAGGCGGGACGCAGACCAACGGAACGGGCGAGACGCAGACCCCTTCGGCGCAGCCGAGCGCTACGCCTGCCCCGACGGAAGAACCGACGCCTACGCCCGTGCCCAAGCCGGTGCTCGAGGTGACGGCGGAGGACTATGAACCCGGCGTTTGGAAAAATTCCCCGCCGATGTTCACCCTCTCCGGCATCCCGGAGGACAGCACCGAATACGTCTACGGCGTGTTTATCTGCGACGAGCGGCTGATTCTGCTGTCCGACGGCAACAACATGTATGTGCCCAGCGAGGAAGGCCTCTCCAGCGTCCGCTTCGTCATTCTGGATAAGATGGGCGACGTGCAGTCCCTCTCGGATCAATACGACACGATGCTGGATTTCACCCCGCCGGACGGGCCGTATCTCAGCGGCGACAGCAAGAACAAAAAGGTCTGCTACGTGGAAGCGTATGACGATTTGAGCGGGCTGGACAGCATCTCCTACGACGGCGGCAAAACGTGGCTCTCCTGCAACGACCCGGAGACGGACAACATGACCTTCTACGGCGAGGTCGGCGAAACGGTGGACGCGGGCTGGATTCTGACGCGCGACTTTGCGGGCAACATCTCTTCAAACGACGAGGATTTCATCTTCGGCAAGAAGAAGCGCACCGGCACGGGAGACGGCACGGGAACGGGCAAAAAGCCCATCCGCCACGTGAAGGAAACGATGGATTATTCCAAGGCGAACTACAACGCGCTGGAGCTGAACGTTTCCGATCAGCCGCAGACGGAGCTGACCATCGGCGGCACGGCGCTGAGCCTGTCGCTGACCGAGGAGGAGCAGCTCAAGCCGTTCAACGCCGAGCTGACGACGTGGCAGACGAAGGCGGGCGAGACGAAGACCGCGCCCAACGCGCTCGTGCTCACCGCGGCGACGGATGCGCAGGCCAACGTCTGGCATTTCGGCGGCGAGACCTATAAGCTGCTGTACAACAGCGGCGTGGAGTATCTGGTGTTCGCTTCCGGCGAGTATATCGCCGTCATCCCGACGGATGGCTTCACCGGCGGCACGCAGTACGGCAAGCTCAAGGCCGGCGGCGTTTCGACCCGCAAGTTCGAATACACGCTCATTCAGGATGAAACGCTGCGCGAGACGACGCTGAGCGTGCAGGTGGAGGGCGAAACCTATCTGCTCGAGGAGAGCACGGAGAGCCCGATGTACCGCTACAACGTGCTCATCGGCACAAAGGACATGATGAAGAAGCCCTACGAAAGCTATCAGCCCGGTAAGGAGGCCACATAAATGAAGAAAACAGCAACCCTCGGCGCGCTTCTCTTGGCGCTCGCCCTGCCCCTCGCGGCGCAGGCGGAAACCGTGTTCGCCGGCGAGGTGACGGCGGGGACGACGCAGGTGATCGCCGCGCCCTACGGCGGTCTGGTGGAGGATGTGCGCGTTCGCGTGGGCGACAGCGTGAAGATCGGCGACCCGATCGCCACGGTGGAGACCAGCAAGACCTACGCCTCCACGGATGGCACGGTCAGCGGCGTGTTTGCGCGCGAAGGCGACAGCGCGGACGGCGTGAAAACCCAATACGGCGCGCTGGTGTATATCGAGCCGATCAACCGCTATACGCTCGAGTGCAGCACGGAGAAGGGCTATAATTCCAGCGAGAACCGCTACATCCACATCGGCGAGAGCGTGTTTCTCAAGTGCACCAAGGACGGCAGCCATCAGGGGCGCGGCGTGGTGACCGGGCTGGACGAGAAGGAAGACAACAAGTTCACCGTCGAGGTGACGGGCGGCGAGTTTTACATGGGTGAAACCGTGGATATCTACCGCAGCGAGGATTATGCCTCCGCCAGCCGCATCGGCCGCGGCACGGTCGGGCGGACGAAAACCGTCGCCGTCAATGCCGAGGGCAGCGTGCTGAGAATGCACGTCAAGGCGGGCGACACGGTGGAGCGCGGCGAGCTGCTGTTTGAAACCGTGACGGGCACGCTGGACGGCCTCTACGCGCCGGATAAGCAGGTGGTCAGTGACACGGCGGGCGTGATTGCGACGGTGGACGCGGGCAACGGCACGAGCGTCGAGAAGGACGCGAAGATCGCGACGATTTACCCGAACGACGCCATGCAGATCAAGATGGTCATTTCCGAAGCGGATCTGATGGATGTGACCGTCGGCGGCAAGGCCGAAATCGAGTTCAACTGGGACGCGGACAGCGGCCGCCGCTTTGAGGGAACGATTTCCTCCATCTCGTATCTGAGCGAAAAGCAGAGCGACGGCACGGCGAGCCAAAGCGCGCAGTATGTCGCCTATGTCGATTTCACGCCGGATGAAACCGTGCGCATCGGCATGACCGTGATCGTGTATGTGGAGTAACGAACTCCTTCCGTTTCGCTTTGCTCAACACCTCCCTCAAGGAGGGAGGCAGGGGTGAGCGCTATACAAGGCTCCCTCTTCGAGGGAGCTGTCAGCCGAAGGCTGACTGAAGGAGTAAGAAGTAGACAAAGAAAGGACGCCAAAAATGAAAAAGATACTTTCGATTCTTCTCGCGCTGGCTCTGATGCTGGGCGCGGCGGCGCTGGCGGAGGGCAATGTGACCATCGCCGTGCAGGGCATGAACGACTTCAACGACAACATTCAGAGCATGATCGTCTACGGCGACAAGCTGCTGCTGTCCAGCTGGGATACGCTCTATACGTGGGACAACACCAGCCGCAAGCTGACCCCTGTGGAAGGCTATGACAAGCTGCAAAACGTGCTGACCGGGGACGGCGAGACCCCCGGCGCGCTGGAGCTGAACGACGGCGAATATGCCTATCTGGACGGCAACCTCTATGCCGTCGGCGGCAAGCTCTACCGCATGGCGACCATCAGCGATGAGGACGGCAATTCGACCAACCAGCTCGTCGAGCTGCTGATTGCGGATGACGGCGCGCTGTCGCTGGGCGAGATCATCGATCTGGGCGACGCGCTCTGCATCGTCGAGACGTATGGCGACGAAACCTACACCTACACCCGCAACCTGAGCAACCCCTGCTCCTTTGGCAGCATGCTCTACGCGCTCTCCTACGGCGAGGAGCTGGAGCTGCTGGCGCTCAACCTCGAGGATGAAAGCGTGGAGACGCTGACGGTCGATGTGGATGGCGACGTGCAGAACATCGCGCCGTATACCGAGGGCAAGCTGCTGATGACCGTCGGCGATTATACGACCGAAACGCCCAGCACGACGCTCTGGCTGTACGACATTGAAAACGAGGAGGCGGCCGAGCTGGGCGCGATCCCGACGAACGGCTATGAAACGCCCTCCGGTCTGGCGTATGACGAGGCGCGCGGCAAGATGTATTACGTGCTCTCCGGCAGCGTCTGGCGCATGGACGTCAGCGAGGACGGCCTCGGCGAGCCGGAGGAATTCGGCGACATGCCGCTGTCGTATGCCAGCGGCAACGGCGTGGTTTACGGCGATCTGTACGTGCTCGCCAGCTACGATGCGGTGGTCGGCCGCGACGTGACGCTTGACAAGCTGCCCGCGCAGCGCATGCGCATCGCCAACGGCGACTACGTCGATTCGATCAACAAGGCGTATTACGCCTTTACCGACAAGCACCCGGAATACATGATCTCCATCTCCACGACGCTGGACACGGACAGCCTGCTGCAAAGCATGATGAACCGCGATTCCTCCGTGGATATCTACACCCTCCCCAGCACGAGCAGCGCGTTCACCTCGCTGATGAACCGCGGCTTTATGGCCGAATTGGAGGGCAACCAGACCATTTCCGACGCGGTGAACGCCATGTATGGCTTCATCAAGGATTACGTGATGAAGGACGGCCACATCTACGCGCTGCCGCTCTCCTGCTATGCCAATATGATGAGCCTGAACACCAAGCTGCTGACCGAAAAGCTGGGCTACGAGGTGCCGACCTCGTGGAAGGGGCTGCTGACGATTCTGGCCGATATTTCAAACAACAAGCGGCTGGAGGAGACGCCGGAAGTGATGATCGCCGAACCGGGCTACGCCAAGGATGATTTCCGTTCTCAGGTGTTCTACATGATGCTGGCCGATTATTTCACCTGGCTGGACGCGAGCGAGGAGAACCTGACCCGCGGCACGCAGGCGCTGCTCGATCTGTGCGAGGCGTTTGAAGCCATCGACTGGGACAACCTCGGTCTGGCCGAGGATTACGAGGACACCGAGGACATGATGTACAACGGGAGCGACGCTTTGATCAATTGGACGAGCCTGAGCGTGTACAACTATGTCGGCGCTGACGAAGAACAGGCGACGCCGGTCGCGCTCTCCGTTGTGGAGGGCGAAAAGCCGCTGGTCGGCCAGAGCGTGACGTTTGCGTTCATCAACCCGTTCTCCGAGCACAGGGACGAAGCCGCCGAATATCTGGCCGACGCATGGGCGCTGGAGCTGAAGGAAGACATGATTATGCTCAGCCCGGAGATGAACGAGCCGGTGCTCAACAGCTATTACGAGGAGAACCTGCAGAACATAGACAACTCGATTGCCGATTTGCAGAAGACGCTGGACAAGACCGAGGACGAGGAAACCCGCGAATCGCTGCAAGCGAATCTGGATTCCATGAAGCAGTGGCGCGAGGATTACGAGAAGAGCGGCAAATACCAAATCTCCCCGGAGCAGATTGCGAGCTACCGCGCGTTCGGCGAGAACATGGCCGTGCAGCAGAGCCTCATCTGGAACACGAACGAGGGCTCGACGCAGGTGCAGCAGTATCTCGACGGCGCGATGAACGCCCGGCAGCTGGCGGCGACGCTGGAAAAGACCCTGCAAATGCAGAAGCTGGAGGGCAACTAAACCCGCATGTTTGAAAAGAAAAAATCCGTCTGGCTGTTTCTGCTGCCGGGGCTTGCGATGCTGATGATCTTTTACATCGTGCCCTTTTTCAGCGGCATCGGCTACAGCCTGACGGACGGAAGCTACAAAAACACGTTCGTCGGCTTGCAGAATTACCGGGATCTGTGGCAGAACAGCATGTTTCTGCTGGGGCTGAAAAACACGATGGAGCTGTCGCTGATCTGCGCGCCGCTGCTGTGGCTGTTTTCCTTTCTGCTGGCCAGCGCGCTGAGCGCGATCAAGCCGTTCGGCGGATTCTTCCGCTCGAGCGTGCTGATGCCGTATCTCACGCCGTCCTCCGCGATTCTGCTGGTGTGGCTGGTGATCTTCGATTACGGCGGCCCGGTGAACCGCGCGCTTGAAGCGATGGGGATGACGCGGGTGATGTGGCTGACCAGCGGCGCGCTGCGCCTGCCGGTCGTGCTGATGTTCCTGTGGAAGAATCTGGGTTTCTGCCTGATTATCTTTCTGGCGGCGCTGCAATCCATTCCCCAGCCGCTCTACGAATACGCGCAGCTGGAAGGCGCGGGCTTTTTCACCCGCGCTTTCCGCATTACGCTGCCGATGATTACGCCGACGGCGTTTCTGGTGTTCGTGCTGGCGTGGATCAATGCGTTCAAGATCTTCAAAGAGGTGTACTTCATCGCGGGCGCATACCCGGATTACTCGGTGTACACCCTGCAAAACTACATGAACAACATGTTCGGCAAGCTGAATTACCAGCTGGTGACGGCGGCGGCCTATTCCTTCGGCCTGATCGTGTTCGCGCTGTTCGGCGCGCTGTTCTTCCTGCAAAGGCGAGCCGCGCGCGGGCTGAATTGAGGTGAGGCGGATGGAAAAACAAACGGTTCGCACGGCGCATATCCGGCGCAGGCACATTCTGGCGCGGCTGCTGCTGTCGGCGGCGGCGGTTGTCATCCTGCTGCCGGTGGTGCTGACGGCGCTGTATTCCTTCTTTTCGCCCGGCGAAATCAAGGCGTTCATGCAGACGCGCGGCAGCTTCGACGCGAAGAGCCTGATGGAAATCAAGCTCTCGCCCAACATGTTTTCCCTCAGCCAGTATTATAAAATTCTGATTGAGGACATGACGATTCTGCGCTACTTCGTCAATTCGGCGATGTATACCGCGGCGATTCTCTTCGGGCAGGCGCTGCTGATTCCGGCGATGGCCTACGCGCTCTCCCGCTTCAGGTTCCGCGGGCGGGACGCGCTGTTCTTCGTCGTCATCATGCTGATGCTCCTGCCGTTTCAGGTCACGATGGTACCGAACGTCATCACCCTGCGCGCGATGGGGCTGCTGGATACGATCTGGGCGATCATCCTGCCGATGACGGTCGCGCCGTTCTACATCTTTCTGCTGCGGCAATACATGGTCGGCTTGCCGGGCGACATGATCGAGGCGGCGCAGATTGACGGCGCGGGCACGCTGCGCTGCTTCATCCACGTGGTTCTGCCCGTCTGCCAGCCGATTCTCGGCGCGGCGGTGGCGCTCTCGTTTGCGGATTGCTGGAATCTGGTCGAGCAGCCGCTGACCTATTTGACCACGCACACGGAGCTTTATCCGCTCTCCGTGGTCTTCAATCAGCTGACCCAGCAGAGCACCGGCGTGGAATTTGCGGGCGCGGCGCTGTATACCCTGCCCGCGCTGCTGATCTATCTGTATTTCCAGAACGACATTCTGGAAGGCGTCCAGCTCACGGAACTCAAGTAAAGGAAGACAAAAGCGATGAAAAAAATGGCCATCAAGGGACTGGTCACGCTGGCGGCGGTCGTCGCCCTGTGCATGTTCTTTTCCGGCACGATCAAAACCATTTCAACCGCCAAGGTCAAGCTGGTGACCGCCAAGCAGGGCAAGCTGGAGGAGGAAATCAAGCTCAGCGGCAATCTCACGTTCCCGGAGACGGAGGATGTGAAGCTGGCGCTGGCTTCCGACCAGAGCGTGCCGGTGGTGGAGGAGATCGCGCGGCAAAATGAATGGATCGCCGCGGGACATTTTTCCCTTGCCAACGCGGCGGGCGACGTGCTCTTTGAGGCGGAGGTTTCCGGCTACGACAAGGAGATGGAAAGCCTGCGCGGCGAATACGACGCGGCGCAGAAGGAGCTGATGGAGCTGGAGCGCAAAAACGGCGACGTTCGGCTCAAGCGCACCGAGGAAATCTGGGTGGAGGCCTACGACGCGCTGGCGAAGAGCAAGGATGACTGCATGACCGCGCAGACGCAGCTCGAGGTCGCCGCCAAGCTGGCGGGCGTGACGCTTTCGGGCGGCCGCCTGCCGTCGGGCGAGACGGACGAGACGCTGACCGCCGCGCAGAAAGCCGTCGATGCGGCGCAGGCCGCGCAGGACGAGGCGCAGAAGAAATTCAACAGCGCCAACCGGCTGGGCATCAGCGAGAACGTCATCAATTACATCACCCAGAGCCGCCAGCTCAACGAAAAGCTGGCCACGACGCAGGAGAAGATCACCGCGCTGGATGTGCTGGCGCAGCAGGCGCGGCAGGTGACCGCGCCGCACGACGGCTATATCGTGGAGATCAACGTCAAGGCGGGCGACAGCTACGACGGCAAGACCGCCGCGCTCGTCATCAGCAGCGAAAGCGGCGACGCGGTGCTGCGCGCGGACACGAGCAAGATCGAAAAGAAGATCGACAAGGGCACGCAGGTCACGGTCAAGCGCGACAGCGACAAGACGCTGACCAAAAAGGTGACGGACAGCGGCGTGAACGAAGAGGGCAAGCGCTATATCGACGTGAAGCTGACCGACAAGGACATCACAAACCTCGGCGGCGGCGCGGCGCTGTTCTCCGCCGCGGTGGAGATGACGGCGAGCTATCGCGCGTCCAGCTCCACCACGCTGCTCCCGGCCAGCGCCGTTCGCGGCAGCGGGGACAGCCGATACGTCTATATCGTCAGCGAGGAAAGCAACGCGCTCGGCCAGCGCGTGCTCAAGGTGAAAAAGCAGGATGTGAAGGTGCTCTCCGAGGTCGGCAGCACGGTGTCCATTCAGGATGATTTGAGCCGTCAGCGCGTGGCCTATATGGAGGATCGCGCCATCAGCGACGGTTCCGAGGTCATGGTCTATGGAGAATAAAAAAAAGCGCCGGGGCATGCTCGCGGTGCTGCTGGGGCTCGTGCTGACGGTCTGCGGCGGCGCGCTGACGCTGACCGTCGGCGGGCGGCTGGAATACATCCTGCCCGCGCCGGCGGCGACGCAGGAGGGCGGCGAGCTGAACGCGCTCTACGAAGAAGCGCAGAAGCAGATGGCCTCCATCGCAGATTCGATCACGGCCGGGGCGGTCGGCGCGCGGGCGCAGGGGGTCAATCTCTCCGCGGAGGCGCAGAGCGCGGAGGCGACGGTTTACGCGGTCGGCTCGGGCTATTTCGACGTGACGCATGAAACGCTGCTCGACGGGCGGCTCATCAGCGAGGCGGACGTGAAGCGCGCGGAGAACGTCGTCGTAATCGACGAGCGCATGGCGCTCTCCTTCTTCGCGGGCAACGAGCCGGTCGGCCAAACCGTGACGCTCAGCGGGCTTGATTACGAGGTCGCGGGGGTCATCAAGGCCGAAAGGCGGCTGGGCGAGACGAACGAGCACATCGCCTATATCCCGATCACGTCGGCCAGCGCCAACGCGCTCGCCATGCAGACGGTGGAGATGATCGCCAAAACGGCGGACAAGACGACGGGCAGCGCCATTTTGATGGAAAACACGCTGAAAACGTGGCAGCCCGGCGGGAGCTTTTACAACTACGACAAGCTGGCGCTCGGCGCGGCGATGCCGATTCGCTGGGTGGTGCTCTTTATGGGGGTCGCGCTGCTGCTCAGCCTGCTGGCGCGGCTGAACGCGGCGGCGTGGGGGCGGGTCTGCCTCTATGCCGACCGGCTCAAAACGCGGTACGCGCGGGATATGCTCGCGGGGATGATCGCAAGCGCGCTGCTGATGCTGCTGGGCTATGCGGCGCTGGCGGGCGCGGCGTTCGCGCTGGCGAAATTTTCGATTGATCCGCTGTATGTGTTCACGGAGTGGGTGCCGGAGGTGCTGGTGGAGCTTTCCTCCATCGCCAAGCGCTTCTGGTCGCTGAACGACGCGAACGCGGCGGCGGTGCGCTATGTCAGCCGGAGCTGCTGCGTGCTGGAAACCGGGCGCGCGCTGCTGCGCTGGGGGCTGCTGGCGCTGCTGCTCGGCGCGTGGATGAACGGCCTGCCGTTTTTCAGCAGGCGCGTGAAAATGCCGGAAATCAACCGGGAGCGGTGAGCGGCGTCAATCCGCCTGCGTCTCCGCGCTCCCCAGACCGTAGGCGCTGAAGATGTGCGTCAGCTCCTTTTTGCCGGGGAGGCCGAGCTTGCGCAGAATCCCCGTCTGCTGGTTGGAGATGGTCTTGCTGGAGGAATGAAGGCGGACGTCTTCGCCCAGAAGGTGGCGCAGAACGCTCCGCTCCGCGTCGGTCAGCGGCGCGAGCAGCGCGGAGCAGATCAAATGCGCCTGCGAGGTGACGCCCTGCGCGGTTTCGCGAATCATCGGGATGAGCACGGGAAAATTGCTCTTGAAGAGATAGGCTGAGGCGAAGGCATGTGTGCTGGCGCGGATCACCGTTTCAAAATCCTCGCGCGAGGTGAGGATGATGACGCGCGCGTCGGTTTGCAGGCGAATCTGCCGGGCAGCCTCCGCGCCGTCTATCGGCGAATGGGCGAGGCACAGATCCATCAATACAATATCCGGTTGTTCCATGAGCGCGGTTTGCACCGCGCTTTTTCCGTCTGTGCAGCTCGTGCAAAGTTCGAAATCCGCCTCGCGGCGGAGCGCCTGTTCGATCAGATAGCGATAATCGAGGTCATCCTCGACCAGCATGATGCGGATGGTGCTCACGGTTTGCGCCTCCCTTGTGCGGCCAGCGGAAAAATCAGGGTAAAGGTGCAGCCCTTCCCGGGCGCGCTGCTGACGCGGATGCTGCCTTCGTGTACGTTCATTACGTTTTGGCAGTAATACAGCCCCAGACCGAAATTTTCGCCGGAGGTTTTGGTGGTGTAATACGGCTCGAAGATGCGCTTCTGCGCTGCCGGGGTCATGCCTGGGCCGTCGTCGCAGACGGAGACGGAGGCTTTGTGCGCGGTGCGGACATAGGAAAGCGTGATCCGGCCGGAGCCGCGCATGGCTTCGACAGCGTTGCCGACAAGGTTGGTCAGCGCCTCGCGGACATGCGACGGATCGCAGTACAGCGGCGCGTCGTCGCAGCGGTCGATTTCGATGCGCAGCGCGTCGGTGTGCGGCGTTTCGCGGATGATCTGCTCGAACAGCGCGCGGACGTCGCAGTCGCCGGGGCTGAGAACCACGCGGCCGGTGTGCATCCTCGTTCGCTGGAGGAGCGCGCGCAGATGATCGACCGAGCCGCGGATGATTTGCAGCTCGCGGTTTTCGGGAAGCCGTTCATCCAGCAGCGCCGCGCACCAGTCGATCTTGTTGAGGTCGTTTTTGAGCGCGTGGGCGACGTACTGTGTGTTGCGCTGCAACACCTCGCCGCTCCCGCTCCAATCGTAGGTTTCGCGCCGGAGACGCATGCCCCATATGCCCTCGCGAAACGCATGATAGAGGAGGAAGCACAGCGTAAACAGGACGACCGGCAGCTCGATCTGCCAGATTTTATCCAGATGGGGGATGCCCAGCGCGTGATAGGGGAACGCCGCGACGAGCCAGACCCACAGCGGCAGAAGCACGCTGACGGCCACGAGGCGGCGCTGCCGGTTGTGCCCGCCGTGGCGCTCCGCCCAGAGGGCGCGCAGCAGGATCGGCGTGGCGATGAGGCCGAACAGCACGTTGTACCCCGCGATGCTCAGGCAGAACACCGGGTTGCGCTGGAGCGACGTCACCCGATCGGGCGGAAAACGGACGCTCAGGCAGACGGCCGGAAGCCAGACGACGACGCGCAGGAGCGGGAAGAAACGGGTTTGGTTGAGCTGCGCGAAGTAAAATGCGAACATCATCACGCAGGGAATGGCCAGTAAATAGAAAGCCGCGCTCAGGACGGAATACATCAGCGACGCGCCCGCCTGCGTCCATATGCCGGAGGCAATCAGCGACGGGGCGAGGCCGTAATACAGATATTCCTTGAGCGCGCCGACGCTGAACATCATGCCGCCGGTGAAGCACCACTGGTTGAGCTGGTTGCGCGCGTCGGCCAGCAGAACCAGCGAAAAGGCCGCCCAAATCACAAGCGTGAACACAAGCAGATGCATTCCCGGAAGAGAAGCCCAATACGCGCTGACGCGGCTCAGAAAATCAAGCACGTTTTTTTCCTCCGTTTCCCTCATGTGAATTTCGACCCCAAATCGGACAAAGGCCGTTATTCTCGTTTCAGTATACCATCATTTGATGTATTTCGAAAGTTCTTTTCGATGAATTGGTAAAATTTGAAAATTTGGAAAAATCAATCGGGCAGCGTGGGTTCGGCTGCCTCGCCGTCCCGATAGAGGGAGAGATGCAGGTGCGCGCCGAGCTCGCTTTCCGCCGGGACGGCCGCCATCACGTCGCCCAGCGGCTGGCCGCGCACGACGCTTTGACCGGCCTGCACGAGCGCGCAGGACAGCCCCGAATAGGTGCAGACCGCGCCATCCGTCTGGCGAACGGCCACGTGCCAGCCCCAGAGATCATCCCGCACGCAGGAGAGCACCACGCCGTCGCGCATGCAGACGGCGGTTTCACCGCTTGCCGCGCCCAAATCGACGGCGGGATGCGCCTGCCAGCAGTCAAGCGACGGCCAAAGCACGGGCTGCGCGGAAAAGCTGCGAAGCAGCCCGCCGGAAACGGGGCGAACCGCGCCCGCAATGGACGGAAGACGGACGGGCGCGAGCGTCGGCAGCAGCGACGGGGTTGCGGTCGGCGCGGGGGAAGGGGAGGCGACCTCCGGCGCGGGGGCGGCGGCCTGCACGTTTTCCGCCTGACGGAGACGGTCGGTATACAGCGCCGTGCCGACGATGACGGCGATCATCGCGCCGAGCGTCACCCAATAGGCGTAATCCAGCAGCCATTCCCGCGCCTGACGCAGACGGTTTTTGAGAAAATCAAACACGGTCATCCCTCCCTTTTGAAAGAAGGATGACCGTGTGAAACGAAAAATATGCAGCGTTTTGCCGTCAATCGCGCTCGAACACCCGTGTGCCGACGCGAACGCCCCACGCGCGTCCGGCGCGAATCAAAAACTCCAGATGGCAGACGACCGTGTCCGGCGCATCCGGCTTGACGGCGAGGAAGCGCGCGCCGCCGCAGTAAACGAGGCGCAGATCCTCGCCGTCGCGCGTGCCGCGCAGATGGCTGCCGTCCTCCTCGCAGTGGATGCACAGGATGCTCGGCACGCCCTCGTGGCCGATATAGCGCCCGCGGATCATATGCGGCGCGCTGAAATCGCGGCCCGCGGGGGTGAACCAATCCATATTCGTGGCGAGCGGAAGCCCCATCACCGCGCAGAGCATGCCGTAGAGCAGCGCGTCCATATCCTCGTCGCCCTGATTGCAGAGCACCGCGAAGCCGTAGCCCTCGCCCAGCAGAAGAGCGCCCTTGCTCGATACGCCGTGCAGCCCGCCCGCGTGTTCGCAGACGACGTGCCCCGCGAACTCGCGCTTGTTCAGCCCCATGCACATCGTCATCAGATGGGAAAGCGGATGATAGCGCCCGACCAGCAGATCGACCGCGTGCGCCGGAATCGCCTGCTTGCCCTCGTGCATGCCCATGTTGGCGATCATGCGATAATACGCCGCCATGTCGCGCGAGGTGGATTTGACCATCGCGCAGCCGCGGAACGGCGGCAGGACGCTCCAGCAGTCGTCGCAGGTGCGTCGGCCATCCTCCACCTCGAACAGACTGGTGATGTTGCCGCCGGAGAGGGCGCGCGCGGCCTCGACGCCGTTATCCAGAATGGTGCGGGTCATGCCCAGCGGGTCGAAGATGCGCGCCTGCATGAACTGCTCGAGCGGAACGCCCGCCGCCTGATCGACGATGTAAGAGAGGATGGCGTAGCCCTCGTTGGAGTAGCTCATCACCTCGCCCGGCGCGCCGAGCGTGTTGTAGCCGCAGTGCGCGATATACGCGATAATCTGGTCGATCGTCTCCATCTTGTTGGGCGCGGTGCGCTTCATCTCGCGCAGCCAGTCGCTTTCGCTGCGCCCCTCGCTGTTCATGGCAATCGACCATTCCAGCGGCTCCATCGGGGGGATGCCCGCCGTGTGCATCGCCAGCGTGCGCACCGTCGCCGCCTCGCGCGGCTGACCGGCCAGCTCAAATTCCGGGAAGAAATCCGAAACCGGGGCGTCCAGGTCGAGCCTGCCCTCGCAGGCCAGGATACAGGCGCACAGCGCGGTCATCGACTTGCTCATCGAGGCGACGCCGAACAGGGTGTCGTTGTCCACCGGGCGGGTGAAGGCCCCGTCGCGGAAGCCGTAATTGAAGGCGTATTCAAGGCCGTCCGGCCCCATGATCGCGGCGCTCACGCCGGGAAGATCGCGGGCTTGGCAAAGCCCGGTCAGATATGCGTCAAGTTTGGAAGAATCAAACATGGTCTCCTCCTGCAAAAAAGGCGTGTACAAAGAGGGTTCTTTGAAAACAAGAAGATTATAGCACGATCGGCGGGAAGTTTCACGCTTTTTTTGACAGACCGAAAAAAACCGGGGCTTGCAATGGCGGAGGAAAAAAGGTAAACTGATAGTGCAGACTGTAGACAAAAAGCTATTCTCCCCCCGAAAGGGGGGAGAATAGCCCTTTC
>OLGD01003574.1_pt1 | contig 14338 bp, 11 predicted proteins | sample 1605311 | NCBI WGS metagenome assembly OLGD01 (sample SAMEA3888917, study PRJEB22519) | human gut metagenome | biome: human gut; feature: human-associated habitat; material: faeces | place: Denmark | collected 2010 | reverse complement strand
AATCATATGCCCTGTACTACTGATTGGAAGCCATTCTGTGATACCTTCCACGATACCCAGAATGACAGCAATTAAAACATCTAACATTTTGACCTCTTTCTATCCCCTCTCGGGATTCAATACAAATTTTTCAATGGCAGCCGCCACACCATCCTCCTCATTGGACAATGTGATATAATCTGCCACCTCTTTTACTTCATCTGCTCCGTTTGCCATCGCGACACCAAATCCGACTTCTTTTAACATCATCAGGTCATTGTTGCCATCCCCGCATGCCATGATCTCTTCTCGTTCAATTCCAAGAAGCCTGCCAAGCTGAATCAGTCCCATTCCTTTGTTGACTCCCGGTGCATTGATCTCCAGATTCGTTCCCATCGAATCACTGATGCTTAAATCCCCAAGCTCCATGATCCGCTGCTTTGCTTCCAGCCGTTCGTCCTGGCTCTTAAAAAGTGCATGGATCTTATCCATCTCATGCCCATTCATCTCTTCCATCTTCTCCCAGAGGCTCGTAATGCCTTTGCGGGTGGTTCGGATATAATCTGCCATCGCAGGATTCCGCAGATACTCTCCGACTTTCAAAAGTTCATCTGCCTGTACGAAACCTCTTCCATCAAAATAGATCTCCTTGAACGTATCATAATCTCCAAAAATCTTCAGAATCGCTGCTCCCATCTCATAAGAGAGCATATTGGCATAAAGTACTTTGTCTTCCTGTAAATCCAGGATCCTTCCGCCGTTCGATGTCAATGCGTACCGCATCCCCGGGAAATTCCGGAGCACTTCCGGGATCCCTGTCACCGGACGCCCTGTTGCAACCAGTACTGTTACCCCCTGGTCGATCGCACGTGTAAGTATTTCTCTTGTATGACTGGTCAGTTCTTTCTTATCATTCAGTAAAGTACCATCCAGATCAAGCCCTATCATTTTTATCTTTTTCATGAATAATTCCCTCATTTATGGTAAAGCTAAAAATACATTTCAAATCTTAGTATAACACGATTCCCCGTGCATGTATAACAAAATTTGCGGATTCAGGCATTTTGTAGTATACTGATAAAGGCTCAATTTTGAAGAAAGGAAGAATTATGAAGAAAAGGTTAAAAGCATTTTCAAGAACAACCATCGCACTCCTTACCGCTGCCCTGGTCTGTTCCCCGTTTACAAAAGCTTACGCCGATGACACTGTAGACTCTCTCGAAAAGCAGACAAACGGTCTTCAGAACCAGCTCGACTCTCTGAATCAGGACCTCACAAGTCTCAGCGCTGAGATCACAGATCTTGCATCAAAAATTGAGGATACGGATGCTTCCGTACAGAAAGCAGAACTGGATCTTGCCGCCGCAAAACTGGACGAGCAGTTACAGTATGATGCTATGAAGAAAAGAATCAAATATATGTACGAAACAGGAAATACGTCACTCTTGCAGATCATCTTTTCTTCTGAAAGCATGGGAGATTTCTTAAACAAAGCAGAATTTGTCAAGAACATTACAGAATACGACAGAAATATGCTGGATGAATTACAGAAGGTTCACGAGCTTGTCGCTAAAAAGGACTCTGATCTGAAAGCAGAGCAGGCTTCTCTGGCAGAGATGAAAACAAATCTCGACCAACAGGAACAGGAACTGAATGATAAGATTTCCTCTACTTCCGGTGAACTTCAGGCTTCATCCGAAGCACTGGCAAAAGCAAAAGAAGCACAGGCAGCCGCTGCTGCCGCACTTAAGAAAAAGCAGGAAGAAGAAGCTGCAGAACAACAACGACAGGCAAAAGCTGCACAGACTGCTGCCAATAATACTTCAAGCAGCTCCGGGAACACGGATTCCGGTAGTTCCGGCGGCAATACGACGATTACAGTTCCGGATACTCCTGCCGATACCACAGATCTGGTTCTCTTTGCTGCAATTCTGCAGTGTGAAGCTGGCGGTTACAATTATGACGGTATTCTTGCCGTTGCTACAGTCATCATGAACCGTGTAGCGAGTCCGCTGTATCCGAATACAATCAGCGGTGTCGTCTACCAGAGCGGTCAGTTTGCTCCAACCTGGGACGGAAGCTTAAGCCGCGTCTTGCAAAGAGGACCTGTATCCTTATGCTATCAGGTCGCTCAGGAAGCACTCGGCGGAGCACGGCTTGCATCCGTAAGCGGATGTTACCAGTTCCGAAGCGCAAGTACCGGAATGTCCGGGATCAACGTTGGGGGAAATGTATTTTTCTAAATCCTGTCCCTGTGGATGTGCGTTCGATTCATTCACAGGACAGAATGCAAAAAAACGGTATTTACTCATCTTCACGAGTAAATACCGTTTTTTATTTTCTACGCATTATAGTTTGCAAGAAACTGTGCTATCAACTCCACACAACCTTCCACATCTTTTTCATCTGCTACCTCTGCAGGCATGTGCATATAACGAAGCGGGATTGATACCAATACCATCGGTACGCCCTGATTTGAAAAATGAATCTTATCTCCATCCGTATAACTAAGCCTGCTTGCAGCTTCTCTCTGAACTAGAATTCCTACTTTTTTTGCACATTCTTCCATTTTGGCATTTAAAGTTTTTACCACGATCGGACTGTTGCAAAGAACCGGTCCACCCCCCAAAAGAACCGTTCCCATCTCAGCCGGATTCATTCCACTGCAGTCGCTTGTGTAAGTCACATCCACAACAATCGCAAGTGTCGGATTAATCCGTGTACTTGTCCAGAAAGCTCCGGTTTTCGTTGTCTCCTCTCCAGTTGTAGAAGCTCCATAGACACCAACTTTACATCCAAGCTCTTTCGCTCTCTTGATTGCTTCCATAATAATATAAACACCAAGTCTGTCATCCAATGCTCTGGCTGTAAATTTACCATTTGTCATCTTACGAATATGTGTATCCGGAACAATCGGATCTCCCAGACTTACATTCTTTAAAGCATCTTCTCTATCTTTCGCCCCAATATCAATCAGAAAATGCTTTGTTCCCAGGTTTTCTTCTTTGAACAAATCACGATATGCTTCGACAACACCGTAAACCTCTCCGTTTTTTGTCTTGATACGCACTTGACGTCCCGGATAAGTTGCCGGAACAATTCCGCCTCGGTCAATCACCTGCAGTCTTCCATCTTCTCGGATGTTCGAAATCATAAGTCCGATTTCATCTGCATGTGCCGAAAGCATGATACGTACATCGTTTTCCGGATTCAGAATACATGTCAGATTTTGCATCTCATCACGGCGAATCTCATCTGTATATTCTTTCATTTCTTCTGTTACAATATCCTGCACCTGCTCCTCATAACCCGATACCGAAATACTGTTAAGAAGGTTATTTAAAAATTTTTCATTCATTCTAGTCATCTTCTTTCTTACTTAGCCGTAACTTTCAGAAGATCTGCAAATGCAGACAGATTATAGGTTCCAAGTCCGCTTGCAACTGCATCCCCGATAGCAGCACAATCCATTCCCCCTGCGATTGCTGCCTGCAGTCCTGCTTTTGCGTCTTCTACAACCAAACACTTATCAGTCTGTTCGTCTACATACTCTGCTGCTTTCACAAATACTTCCGGATCCGGCTTTGATTTTGAAATATTATTTCCGTCTGAAATTGCATCGAAATACTCTCCAAGTCCCAACTGCCCGAGAATAAATCTTGCATTTTTACTGGATGATCCAATCGCCAGTTTATGTCCATTCTCACGAAGATCATCCAATGTTTCCTTTACTTCTGCAGACAGATCTGCAGGACTCATATTTTTCAGAAGGTCTTTATAGATATCATTTTTCTTTGTTGTCCAGCATTCTTTCTCTTCTTCGCTCATTTCTCCTTCATAGCGTTCCAGAATAATTTCAAAACTTTCCATACGGCTCACCCCTCTGAGTCGGTTATTGATTTCTTCATCAAAATAGATTCCCAGTTCATCTGCAACTGCTTTCCATGCTTGATAATGATATTTATCTGTATGACAGATTACTCCATCCAAATCAAAAATTACTGCATTGTATTTCTTCATCTTTTGCTTCTCCTTCTGTTTCAGACAAGTTAGAAATGATGACAGCGGCTAGGATGATCGCACATCCGATCACCATGCGAAGTATAATCACTTCATGCAGAATGATGATAGAAAAAATCGTTCCAAATACAGATTCCATTGAAAGTACAATCGCTGCTTTTGTCTCATCTACATACTTCTGGCATGCGGTCTGGAGCAGATAACATACAGTCGTACTGATTACTCCCAGATACAAAACACTTAACCATCCCTGTGTTGTAACCTGAAAATCGTTCTCTCCAAAAATCACAAGACTGACTGCCGATAATACAAATGCTGTGATCATCTGCACCATGTTCAGTACAGATGCCGGATATTTTTTCACAAATTCTCCGGTAAAAAAAATTTGGAACGCAAATCCTACCGCACAGAGAAGTGTAAGACCATCTCCCAGACTCAGTGTAAGATTTCCATTCAAAGAAAGCAGTGCTACTCCAATAACGGACATGATTGCTCCAATGATTCCTTTCATGCCTACTTTCTTCTTCAAAATTATAAATGCAATGAACGGCACTATAACTACATTCAGTGCTGTAAGGAATGCATTTTTGGAAGGTGTTGTATATTGCAGACCGATAATCTGAAGTGCAAATCCTGCAAAAAGTGCAATTCCCATCAGAATACCTGCTTTTATTGCACCTGCACGATTCTCAAGTTTCCCTTCTTTTTTATGCTGTCCATCAGCACAGATGCCAACAAAAATCTTACCATCATAATCTGGAAAGGCTTCATGCTTCCCAGTGCCATATCACTTGCGACAAAGCCGCCTCCCCATATGACCGTAACCAGTATAAGTCCTCCGATTGCCAGCCATTTTTTCATCATATATCCTCCCGTCTCTTTTTTAGATTGTTGTTACTTTTCCATTTATTTCAGCTTCTACAGGTTCTCCTGCAAGACGAATGACCTTTGCCTGATTACTTCCATCTGCCGTAATTTCAAGCCATGCCCCTCTATAATGCAGACGGAATGTTAATCCCTGCCATTCCTTTGGCATATTCGGATGAACTTTCAACATACCATCTTCTCTTTGCGCTACACCTGCAAACCCAAATACAATTGTCTGCCATACTCCACCAGTATTTGCCGCATGGATTCCTTCTCTTGTATTTCCCTGCATATTCAACAGGTCAATAAAGGCTGCGCGGCGAAGATACCGATATGCTTTTGAATCATCCCCTACTTTAAGCCCCATAACAGAGAAAATACTCGGACTCAATGAAGAACCATGAAGTGTACGCTTTTCGTAATAAGCGTAGTTTTCTTTAATCGTTTCTTCATCAAATTCATTTCCCATAAGGTGTAACAGCATAACAACATCTGCCTGCTTATTGATCTGTGTCTCTCTTGCTCTTTTTGTCTTAAGTGCATCCGGACGTACTGGCCAGTCATTCTCATCATATTTTTCGATTGTTACATTATCAAGCTCGAAATATCCTTCGAACTGTTCCAGAAGTCTTGTGCCTTCTTTTCTTGGCAGATACATCTTTTCCTGCACTTCTTTCCAGTGTGCAGTTTCCGCCTCTGTAAGTCCTGTCTTTTCAATCAGGATATCATACGCTTCCTGATTCTCTTTCTTGATTGATGCAAGCAGTGACAGAACATATCCGAGATTCCATCTCGCCAGATAATTGGTATAGAGGTTATTATTAACCGGTTCATGCCATTCATCCGGTCCCGTTACCTGATTGATTTCATAACGATCCTGCTCTTTGTTGTACTCACAGCGACTTGCCCAAAATCTTGCTGTCTCTGTCAGAATCTCCGCTCCTTTGCTGTAAAGGAAATCCATATCCTGCGTGATCTTAACATAATTATAGATTCCATAAGCAACTGCTGCTGTTACATGATGCTCATATACCGCAACATAACATCTATAACAGGTTCCATCCGGCTCAATGGTCCAGTCCGGACACTGCTCTGTACCATCATCTGCTGACTCCCACGGATACTGTGCTCCTTTATATCCATTCTTATGTGCATTTGCACGCGCTGCATCCAGAAGATAGTATCTGTAATTTTCCAGATTCTGTGCAGTCTTCGGAAATACCCATGAGAAAAACGGAAGCATAAAAAGTTCGGTATCCCAGAAAGCATGTCCACCATATTCTTCTCCTGTTAAAAGCTTTGCCCCAACATTCACATGGTCATCATGTTCGTTTCCCGTACTCATCAGATGGAAGATGTTAAAACGGACTGCACGGTTCAATTCATCATCCCCTGTAATCTGAATATCTGCATTTTCCCACATCTTCTTATAAACATCTTCATGCGCTTTCAGTTCCTGATCAAATCCCGTTTCAACAAATCCTTCAATTTCTTTTTCGATTGTTGTATGAAGAGCATAAGCCGGGCATTCTCTTTCTGTATACATCGAAACATATTTTACGATTTCTACTTCTTTTCCTTCTTCTACATGGATATCACCAAATTCCACACTCTGCTCACCAAATCTGCTTATTATTCTGTTTCCAAGAATCTGTTTTCCATCTGCATAAGCTTCGATACGGCATCCACAACCTACATGCAGATGATTTTCTCTGGTTGCAACTTCCACATAACATCCATCTGCTGCCAGCTTTTCATTCGCTGTCATATAAGTATGTTTTACCTTAAAGCGTGGTGCATCATAAAAATTAATGATCGTACCATCAATAATACTTTCTACTTCAATAATTCCACTGTAGTTGAGCGGTGTCACATAAAGCCGGATTCCCATCCTGTGTACATTGTTTCTGCTCACAAACCGGATTCCTTCGATCAAAGTCTCTCTTCCTTTTGAGTCCTTCAGACGAACTCTCTTTCCAAGAAAAGCTCCTTTCATATCAAGCACTCTTGAAAATTCCAAAATTTCACAGTCTTCAATTCCAATCAATTCTTTTTCTACATAAAGTCTGATTCCAAGCCAGTTCGGAAGTGTGGAAAGTTCACGCATAAATGTCTCTGACTTGTCAAACACTCCATTGATATAAAGATATGGAAGTGTAATCTTTGTTCCTTCCTCATGACTTCCCCGGATTCCGAGGTAGCCATTGGAAAGTGCAAACAAACTCTCATATTTGAGATTCTCTTTTGCCTCATACTGATCCTGCCAGATGAGCCATTCATCGCTATGTAATCTGTTTCTCAGATTTCCTGAAAACATTTCTCTGCTCATATATGATTATCTCCTTTATTCTTAATCGATATACTGTTTTCTTGCTTTCCGGATTTCGGTTCCGCATTCTGCTGCCTGCACAGTAAATGCCATTGCAAAATCCTGAAGTTTTACTTTATTTTCTTCCAACTGTTCTTCTCCACAGCTGTTGCTTCCAAGTCCTGACTGGCGATAATCCAGATGGATAATCACATCATCCGCTTTTTCAATTTCAAATGGATGCTGTGCTTTTTCCAGACTTTCATCGGTATAATTAGCAAGGTTCAGACCAAGCTTCTCCTCCATCTTGCATAACAGACCATCTTTTCCATCTCCAATACGGAACCATTTCACCTGTTCATGATGTCCGTTTTCCTGTGGGAATACATAATCTGTCATCATTCCGTCAACTGTATTTTCGTAAATTCCCATAATAGATGCAGCCTTACTGTCTACATAACTCTCACCAGGTCCCATACCATACCACATCGTCTTCTGAAAGTTTTTATTTCCTTTCATAATGACTCCGATACGTGGTAAGAATGCTGGTTCCAGTTTTCCTCTCTGAACAGCTTTTCCCTGAATTTCCACCTTCATCTGTCCACAAGAATAAACCGTATAAGTGTAATCACATTCAAATCCCCAGGACTGGTTATAGCAACTGAAGAATGTTCCGATCCGGACGATCACCTTATCGTCTTCTTTCAGACAGCTGACATATTCTGTCTCTTCTACCGGTTTCTGAATAAAATATTTATTCATCCAGTCCTCTTTCTTGTACATGTCGTTATCGATTGTTGCACGGTATACATTCATTCTCGGTCCTTCAGTCAGATACTCTTTTCCATCTTTTCCAAAAGAAATCAATTTTCCAAATACAGTACTGAATTTTGCTGTCACACGGCTGTTTTCTACAGTAAGCCCCCCCTGTTCTTCTGTTACCTGAAGCTTATCAGCTGTTTCTCTTACCGAAAATCCATCTTTTCGGATCTGCATCGGAATCTGGACTTTCTTGATTTCATACCCTGCTGGTGCATAGTTTCTTTCTTCTTTCTGACATACAGTCAGATTCAGATAATAGTCTGTATTTTCCTGTAATTCAAATGCTGTAATTGGTAGGGCAATGATCTTGCCTTCATGTGGAGCAACCGAAAGTCCTTCAACGGTTCCGTCCTGTATCATCTGATCTTCCGCTTTTACTTCCCAATAAAGTGTTGTCGTATCCAGATTCAGGAAATCATAATAATTCCGGATCTGAATCTTGTTCATGCTTCCTTCAACAGCTGTAATTTCTACTGGTGCAATGATCTGTTTGTATTCTTCCATTCCCGGAGACGGTGTTCTGTCCGGCATCAGAATCCCATCGATGCAGAAGTTCCCGTTTGTTGGAAAATCTCCATAATTTCCACCATATTTATAATATTTCTTATCCTTTTCTTCAGTGTAAATTCCATGATCATACCACTCCCAGAGAAATCCACCCTGAAGACGTTTGTACTTGCGATACATATCCTGGTATGCTTTTAATCCTCCAGGACCATTTCCCATCGCATGTCCATATTCACACATTACGTGTGGCTTATCCCCTTTGATCTGATATTCTGCAATCTCTTTGAGACCTTTCAGTCTGGTATACATCGTAGAATATACGTCTGTCACTTCTGCCTCAAAATCTCCCTCGTAATGAACCAGTCTGGTATCATCCAACTCACGGATTGCTTCTGCTGCACTGCGGAAATTGCATCCGAATGCGGATTCATTTCCCATAGACCACATAATAATCGATGGATGATTTCTATCTCTCTTTACCATACGGACACTACGATCTACGTAAGCATCTTTCCAGGTCTCATCATCTGTGATCCATGTGTAATTTTCTACCCATTCAAATCCATGGCATTCCAGGTCTGCTTCATCGATCACATAAAGTCCATATTCGTCACACAGATCATAAAAATATTCATTTGCCGGATAATGCGAGCAACGAACAGCATTGATATTGTACTGTTTCATCAGACGAATATCTGATTCCATCTGCTCTCTTGTCACTCTTCTTCCTTCTCTTGGATTATAATCATGATGATTGACTCCGTTCAGAAGGATTACCTGATTATTGACACGGAAGTTCTTATCTTTGATCTCGATTTTGCGGAATCCACATCTGACTGTTACTTCCTGGTTTTCTGTCATTACTGTAAATTCATATAACTCAGGTGTCTCGGCTGTCCATGTATGAACTTCCGGGATCTCAGCCTCAATACATATATCTTTTCCTTCCGAAACAAGCTCACCTTCAAGAACAGTCTTTCCTTTATAAGAAAGCTTCCAGCCAAGATTTGTACCAGCCTGTTTCATTGTAATTCCAGCTGTAAAAAAACCATTTTTGTAGCTGTCATCCAATGTCCCATTTACACGAAGATCCAGAACTGCATTCTTTTCCTCATTGATCAGTTCTACATCCCTGTAGATTCCTGATAACCACCACATATCCTGATCTTCCAGATAAGTACCGTCTGACCACTTGTATACACGAACGGTAATGTCATTTTCACCTGTTTTTACAAACCCGGTAATGTCAAATTCTGAAGGCAGTCTGCTGACTTTTCCAAATCCAACATGGTTTCCATTTACCCATACATCAAATGCACTGTCAACACCATGGAATTTCAGAACCGTGTCTTTTTCCATCCACTGTTCATCTAATACAACTGTCTTTTTATAAATTCCAGTTGGATTTTCATCTGGTACATGCGGTGGGTTTACCGGAAATGGATATAACACATCTGTGTAATGCATCTTGTCATACCCTCTAAGCTGCCATACGGACGGAACATCAATTTTATCCCATCCTTCACATGCCCCCGACTGTTCAAATCCTTCCGGCGATAATTCCGGTGCATCAACATATTTAAAATCCCATTCTCCATTTAAACTGATTTTCTTTTGCGAATCTTTATAAAAAGCCGTTCGTGCTTCTCTTCTCCCAATTCCGGTAATCCGATGGTCTTCCCATCTTTTTACTTTTTTTCTTGCCATAATTTTCTCCTCTCAAGTGGTATCCCATATAAGACAGCAACAGCGGTCAGACAGATACAGTCTGCCTGACCGCTCCATACGCCTGTCTATTTGATAGAACCACTGGTTCCTTCAACAATATATTTCTGCGCGATAATGAAAATAATGATCGGCGGAATAATCATAATAATCGTAATACAAAGCATCGGAATAATCTGTGTACTGTGAACTCCTTTAAATGAAGCAAGTCCTAGTGCCAATGTATATTTGCTTCTGTCCTGTAAGAAAATGAGTGGTCCAAGATAGTCATTCCATACAGTCAGCATATTAAGTACACCGACAAGAATCAATGAAGGTTTCATGATCGGCATGAAAATCTTCCAGTAAATCTGGAACTGATTTGCGCCGTCAATTCGTGCTGCTTCCTCAAAATCCTTCGGGATTCCCATAAGGAACTGTCTCATCAGGAATACATAATAGGCAGATCCGAACCATGCCGGCACGATCAGCGGCTTCAGTGTATTGATCCATCCGAATAAGTTGAATTCCATGTACTGCGGAATCATGGTAACATCCCATGGAATCATCATTGTTGAAAGCAGGATCATAAAGAGGATATTTTTTCCTTTAAAGTTAAATCTTGCAAATCCATAAGCAACCAGTGAACATGAAAGAACCTGTCCGACTGTTGTCAGAACTGTTACAAGAATTGAATTCCAAAGATATGTTCCAAACGGCTGTGATTTCCATGCATTAATAAAGTTCTCAAAATGCCATTCTGCCGGCAGAAGTTTCGGCGGATATGCAATTGCTTCTCCTTCTGTCTTAAATGCAGAAAACAGCATGTAAATAAACGGTGCAAGAAAGTAAATGGCTACCAGTCCGAGTAATATGTAAATTACAATTTTTGATTTTTTAGACATCTTCATTACTTTCTACCCCCTTTTTTCTTTTTTGTTTTCTTTGCTCCGCTGTTTTTAGCTTCTGTCTCATAGAATACCCATGCGGATGATGACTTGAATACCACGGCAGTCAGCAGCAGAATGATGATAAACATTACCCATGCGTTTGCACTGGCATATCCAAGTTTGTGATGTTTGAATGCGTTATTGTATGTATACAGTCCATAGAAGTAGGTAGATTTAAGCGGTCCGCCTCCGGTAAGAAGCATAACCAATGTTACCTGTTGGAAAGAACTGATAATTGACGTAATCAGGTTAAATAAAATTGTAGGTGTAATAATCGGAAGTGTAATACTGAAAAATTTTCTTGCAGGACCTGCTCCATCAATAGATGCAGCTTCGTATACATCAACCGGAATATTTTTGATATCTGTGTAGAAGATAAGCATCATCGTTCCAACACCAAACGCACTTGCAATTATAACTGCAAGGAGTGCCCATGCCGGATCAACCAGCCACTTCGGTCCTTTGATTCCCAGAAGAGATAACAGATAATTCAGTACGCCATAATCTCCGTTGAGGATCCATCCCCAGATGATAGAAACCGCTACACCTGAGATAACTGCCGGAATATAGAAAATTGTACGGAATACTTTTACTCCTTTAACCGGCTGTGTGATCAGCATTGCAAGGAACAATGCAATAATCATGTTAAGCGGTACGAAAATTGCCGCATATTTCAAACTGATTATAAGGGATTTCCAGAACTGTTTGTCCTTTGTAAACATATCAATATAGTTTCCAAGTCCCCTGAATGTTGGCGCTGTAGTAAGCGGCCACTCAAAAAAGCTCATGATCAAAGACAGAATCAGGGGACCGATTGTAAATACAAGGAACCCGATAATCCACGGCATAATAAACAAATACGGTGTGGCCGTCTTCAGGAATTTTCTCTGCTTCATTTTTCTTCTCTCCTATTTATCGGCGCCGGAATCATAAATTGTTCCGGCGCCGGTTTGTTTGTATGCTATTACTGTGCGTCTGCTGCTTCTTTTAAAACATCTTTTACATCCATGTATGAGCTTGGATTGAAAATCTGTTCAAATGATAAGCTGAGGTTTTCTGAAATTTCTGACCAGTCTTCAATCAGGAAGCTTGCCGGAGTATGTCCATCACTCTGCTCAAGCATCTCATAGAATGGTGCATATTCTGGTTCATCCATGATACCTTCAGATTCTACAACACTGTTAAGTACCGGAAGTTCCATACCGATTCTTGCTTTGTTGCATTCTTCGCCTGTCCAGTATTTTACAAATTCCCATGCAGCATCTTTATTCTTGCTGTCCTTTGAAATAGAAAGTCCTGAAGAGCTCAGAATACTTACAGAGGTCTTTCCGTCAAAAGAAGGAATTTTTGCCACACCATAATTCATTCCATCCTCATTAAGAGAAGCAATTGACCATGATCCATATACATACATTGCTACTGTACCGGCACGGAATTCATCAGTTCCGTTCTTTTCTGTTGCAATTGCATATCCGTCTTTTTCCATATCCTGGAACATTTTAAATACTTCCTGAGATTCTTTTGAATCAATCTGACCTGCCATCTGTCCGTCTTCGTCACAATATGCAGTTCCATTGCTCCACAGATACATTTCAAAATCATACGGATCTGGTTTCATCTGGAATGCAAAACCTTTCTGACCTGTCTTTTCTTCAATTGTCTTGGCAGCTGCCTGAAGATCCGACCATGTCCAGTCATCTGTAGGTTCTTCTACACCAGCCTGTGCAAAAAGATCTTTGTTATAGAAAAGTGAATGTGTTGTAAATCCCACTGGAATACCATATGTTGTTCCGTCTAATGAGTTGTAATTCCACAGTGTGCTGTAGAAATCATTCTTATAGTCATCGCCTTCTTTGTCGATATACTCATCCAGAGGTTCAAGACCATCTGCATATGCCGGGTAGTTCCACATATACATAACATCCGGTGTATCTCCAGATCCCATACCTGCACTGATCTTTGTATCAAAATCACTTCCGTATGCTTCCAGTGTTACTTCAATGTCATCATGTTCCTCATTAAATTTATCTACAAGTTTCTGTTGAGCATCTACATCATCAGCTACATCCCATGTTGCAAAACGTATTGCTGTCTTTCCGTCACTTGTCTTTCCATTATTACTGTCTTTCTTGTTTCCACAAGCAGTCAGCATCATTGTTCCTGTAAGTGCAAGTACGCACATTACTGCAATTTTCCTCTTCATAAATCATTTCCTCCTTTGATTCACTTATTTTATTTGGTAAAACCACTATACTATTTTACTGGTTAAATGTAAATACTTTTTACCCTATAAATATTTTTTCTCTATTTTACCTATTATTTACACCATATTTTTATATACTTTTCACAATTTTTATCCTGGTAAAACTATATTTTTATTTTAGATAAAGTTGTCTGTTTTTACTTGATTGATTTTAACTCTTTATTTTTAGCTAAAAAATCATAACAAAACACTCTGTCATCACTCGATCTGTATACATAAAGAGACTATAGGACATTCTCCGTTCCATAGCCTCTTACTTTTTTACCTTATTAAAATTTTTTAACACTGTCACGTATATAAAGTTTAGTCGGGATTGAAACTTTTACACAAATCTCTCTTCCATGTATAATTCGCTCTTCCAGAAGTTTTACTGCATATTCTCCCATGAACTCCATGTACAATCTCACCGTAGTAAGTGGAGGAACCATGTATTTCGCAGTTGGGATATCATTAAAGCCAATAATACTGATATCATCCGGTATTTTAAGCCCAAGTTCATATGCAGCCCGATAACTTCCTGCTGCCATCGAATCATTCGCAACAAACAAGGCAGTCGGCAGATTCCCTTCCTCGTAAAACTCTTTCAGAAGTTTGTATCCATATTTTGCATAATAAGCACCAAACTTTGTATATTCCGGGTGATACAGTCCCCGTTTTTTCAAAGCGTTCTGAAAATGCTGTATTCTCGTATCCAGTACTTCATCCCCCTCCTTATCAACTTCTCGACAGCCGATCATCCCTATTTTCGTATGTCCACACCCTACCAGATAGGAAACAATCTCTTCTACTGCCCGTCTATAGTCTACCACAATTGAATCGAATCTCTTTGGGTTTGGATCTGCATCAATAAATATAACCGGGCATTCCCATATCTCTATTGCTTCTTCCATTTTTTTTGTGAATGTACCTGTACAGATT
>OLGD01003572.1_pt1 | contig 14342 bp, 9 predicted proteins | sample 1605311 | NCBI WGS metagenome assembly OLGD01 (sample SAMEA3888917, study PRJEB22519) | human gut metagenome | biome: human gut; feature: human-associated habitat; material: faeces | place: Denmark | collected 2010 | reverse complement strand
ATCCTTTTTTGACGTTTGCATAATATAGCACAAATCTATTGACGACACAACCTAGCTTCTTATTGGTGCAACTGCTGATGTTCCGATGGAGAAAGCCGATGATGATGGAGGAGGCCATGAGATAAAACAGAACTGCAATCGTCGTTCTTTCATACCCTGCCATTCCGTGATGCAGAGTGTTGATTGACAGGTGCCAGGTGAATTCGTAACTGAAGCTTTTTCCGCTGATTGCCCAGGCGGAAGCTTCCATGAAGAAAAGCAGCATGAGGAGGCATGATACGAATCCGGTAAGAATAGCCCGCGGCCATCGCCAGCGAATCGGCAGGAGGGAGTTGAAAAGCAGGACGGTACCGGCGCCGGTACATGCAGAGAGAAAGGCCCAGAGGGTGCGGGAGAATGGAGTTCTCGTGAAAAAAGCGGAGGTCAAGCCCGGAATTAAGAAGAGCAGCAATGTTGCAGCAAACGCAACAAAAAATTTTTTTTCATGAAAAAATGAGCGGCAATCCGCAAACTGATTCATTCTTGACATCATGACCGCATTAAGAGAAATTTTATCTGATTTCTAATAAAAAAAAGAGTTTTCTCATATTACTTCAGTCTTAAATATATACCTGAATGGCAGAATTTCAAAAGAAAATACGAATATTTTTATATATAACAGACGGCAGAGCTCAAGGAATCCTGATCCAGACATCGATGTAACCGAGAGGTCGTACAGGAAAAAACAATTGTGCGGTTTGGTTCGACCGGAGGAAAGCAGGGATGAACATCAGGCGACGACGCGATAGGTTGCCTGTATCTTCCCGCGACGGAGCTACCGTGAAATGAAGAGGGGCTATCTGGAATTTTCCCGATTTTACAGCGGCAGGGCCAGTTCTTCAGGATTCGGCCCGTGGACGGTGCGGAACTTCCCGTTTTCCTGAATGGCGAGAATGTAGTCGTCGGGCGGCAGATCGACGAGCCCGGTGAGCACGCCGGCCGGACCGGATGCCGGTCCGAAGAGTAGAGTTTTTTGACCATCTTCCAGAAAGGTTGCTACAGGTGCGGCACGTTTGAAGCGTTGCCACAGAACGGCTCGGTTTTCTGGCGACAAACGAACGGTGTAACACTCTTTCTCTGAGGGGAGAGTCGTATCTCCGGTGTAATACGAGAAGATCGGCATCAGAACTCCGTTGATTTTCAATGCGGCATAGGGGCTTGTTACGACACGAACTGCTTCATCCTGTTTCCCTGTGGACGAGTAACCGGATTCTTTTTGCAGAAGAGTTTCCATAGCCGGTTGGGCCAGTTTGATATCTCCGTATAGACGGCGCGGGTTGGGTTGTCCCAACAGACTTTCCCCCAGTGGAAAAATATTGTTGTGCTGTACTCCGGCAAGTTCCAGAAACGTCGGGGCGAGATCAAACGTCTTTCCTTTGACGGTGATTCGGCGGGGCATTCCTGCGTTGAGGGCGAAGGCAAGCAACCGTCGATGCGGATTTTTCCGCAGCATGCGGATGGTGGAAGCTCCGTTCATGGCAAGGTGGTCGGACATGACGAAGAGGATCGTATTTTTCCAGGCGGGATGGCGTTTGAGATTTGCGACGAATTCGCCAAGTGCCAGATCGGTACGGTGGATAGCAGTGAGCAGTTGAGATGGCTCTTCGCCGGGCAACGCATAAACAGGGCCGGCCGAACTTGCAACTCCATCTGGATGATGTGCATCAATGGTCATCAGAGTCAGCAGAAAAGGTTGATGAAGTTCGCTCAAGGTCCGGAATTTTTCCGCCCCGATGCGAAACAGCATGGAGTCTCGACAACCTCCCCATTCTCCCGTGAAGCCGTAATATTGACGGATTTTCTGCGGCAGGTCTTCTGCTGCCCATAAATCATCGTATCCAAATTCTGTCAATATCACTTTTGTGCTCGCAAAATTGAGTGAATTACTGGCCATAAAGCTCAAAAAATATCCCGCTTTTTTCAAAACTCCGGGCATCGAACAGAGACGGTTTCCTACCGCCGGATTGATCCCGTCATTACCAAATCGTCCGGCAAGATGAAGGTCGGTAAGATCATAACCAGCCTGCGATGCAAACAGAGCTCCGATGGTGAACACTCCATTCGTCGAAGGTTGAAGTTCTTCAAAAACCACAGCTTCTTTTAGCAACGCCCGTGTGTTCGGCATCAATCCGGGGAATCGTGTTTGATCCAGATAGCTGTTTTCCGTACTTTCCAGATAGACGAGAACGAGGTTTTTACCGGGAACTGCTCTGATATTGTCCCGGTCCGGGATGTTGCGTTTGATTCCGAAGCGGTAATAATCTTCATCCGTTACTACTATTTTCTTTTGCTGTTCGATAGGGCGGACCACCCAGAACCGAAGTGCAGCTCCTGATGGTGTCGGCAGTACCAGCAACAGAATCAAGGAAATAAATCCGGCAGATCTGCCCACCATTCGACCTTTGGTGCAAGCGGGAAAACTATTGAAATACCCAATGGTGACAACAGAGGCTGCGAGATAGAACACCGCTGCCGTCATCGCCCATTCGTAGCCGGATATACCATAGCGTAATGTATTGATGGATAAGTGAAGAGAGAACTCATAACTGAAGGTTTTGCTGCTGATTATCCAAGATATGCCTTCCAGAATGGTGAACAGAAGAAGTGAAAACAATACAAGTCCGGAAACAATCATTCGCAGCCGTTTCCATCGGTCGGGAATCAGGAAACTGAAAAAGGAGACTGTTCCCGCTCCCACAATGGCGGAGAGCATCGCCCATATGCAGCGTGTCACTGGTGATGATGTAAAAAAGGCACTGGTAATGCCGGGGGCCAGAAGCACCAGCAATGCAGAGATGAATGCAATAAATGAACTTTGCCTCTGAAGCAGATGAATGGCGTCAGTGTAAATTTTTTTCTGCAGCATGGGGTGAAATAGAAATTGTTAAAAATATTACCTTATTAAAGTATAGTAAAAAAATTAATTTGTCAAGGACAATAGTGAGAATATGAAAAAAGCTGTTGTTGTTTGAAATAATTCAATTGTGAAGCCGGAATCTGAATCGGAATTCTTTTCGTTGCGGCTTGCGGCGGAATCAATCCAAGGAGATCATCCAGCTTGGTACAATCCGGGAAGGGAGATGTTAATTCACACAATCGGCGCTGTCTGGAATGAAAGTAAGGAAGCCGGTTTGTCGCCGGAGCAATTTAGCCGCGGTGGTTGTAGCGGTGGGCAACCCGGCATGGAAGGGGCTACCGGAGGTGCATTCTGGCGGGACATTGCGTCACTTCGTTCATCAGCGGCAGGATCAGTTTTTCCGGATCCGGCCCGTGGACGGTACGGAACTGCCCGTTTTCCAGAATGGCGAGAATGTAGTTGTCGGGCGGCAAATCGACGAGCCCGGTGAGCACGCCGGCCGGACCGGATGCCGGTCCGAAGAGCAGATTGCGTTTTCCCTCTTCCAGAAATGTCGCGACAGCCGCGGCGCTCTCCAGGCGGCGCCACTTCTCCGCCCGGTTTCCCGGCGAGAGATGAACGGCGAAGCACTCGTCTCCTTCCGGCAGAATCAAAATGCCGTAGGATTGCGAGAAGAGCGGCATCATAATGCCATCGATCACCAGCGCCGCATACGGGTCGGCGGTGACCCGGACTGTGCCATCCTGTATCCTTCCCGCCGGTGCGCCGGATTTTTCCAGCAGAAGCTGTTCCAGTGCCGGCTTCGCGGTTGAGGAGTCGCCGCGCAACCGGTTGGGATTCGGATTGCCCAGTAGACTCTCTCCGAGCGGAAAAAGGTAGTTATGGCGTACTCCGACCAGGTCCAGCAGCGTCGGCGCCAGATCGAAGGTCTTGCCCTTGACTTTGATCCTGCGTGGAGTTCCTGCATTGAGGGCGAAGGCGAGCAGTCGCCGGCGCGGATTTTCCCGCAGGAGGTCGGTGGTGGTCGCGCCGTTCATGGCGAGGTGGTCGGTAACGACAAAGAGCACCGTATCCTTCCAGGCCGGGTGGCGCTTGAGTTGCTCGACGAATTCCCCAAGCGCCTGATCGGTGCGGTGAATGGCGGTGAGCAGCTGGGAGGGGGCTTCGCCGGGACGGGCGTAGACCGGTCCTTCCGGTGCCACGAATCCATTCGGATGATGGGCGTCGATGGTCAGCAGTGTCAGCAGGAACGGGCGGTTTTGTTCGCTCAGAATACGGAATTTTTCCGCTCCGATGCGGAAGAGTATCGTATCGCGACAGCCCCCCCATTCGCCTTCGAAGCCGAAGCGTTTCCGGATCTCCGGTGGCAGTGCTTCTGCAGCCCAAAGGTCATCATAACCGAATTCGGCGAGCATGACACCGGCCCCGGCGAAGTTGAACGAGGCGCTGTTCATGAAGCTGAGAAAGTATCCCGCTTTCTTCAGGATTCCGGGGAGCGAACTGAGGCGGTTGCCGATTGCCGGATTGACGCCGTCGTTGCCGAGCCGTCCGGCAAGCTGGAGGTCGGTCAGGTCGTAGCCGGACTGTGACGCGAACAGGGCCCCGAAGGTGAAGGTCGCGTATTCGGCGGGCTGAACCTCTTCGAAGACGATAGCCTCCTCCATGAGTTTGCGGGTATTGGTGAGCAATCCGGGGAAACGCGCTTCATCGAGATAGCTGTTTTCGGTGCTCTCGAGATAGACGAGGACCAGATTCTTGCCCGGGATGGCGGTGACATCGTCGCGGTCCGGAATGTTGCGCTTGATGCCGAAGCGGGTGTAGTCTGTCTCGGTCACCGTCCGCTCCTTATGGGTCAGCGGGCGGTAAACCCAGAAGGAGAGCGCTTCGCCTGTCGGCGTGGGAAGAGTAACGAGCAGAATCAGCGCGGCAGCTCCGGCACAGTTGCCGATCCTCCTCCGGAGCTGTCCGGGAGCGGGGAGGTTCAAAAAGCCGACCGCGACGGAGGCGGCAGCCAGATAGAGCACGGCGGCGAGCGCCGCCCATTCGTAGCCGGACATGCCGTAGCGCAGAGTGTTGAGAGAGAGGTGCAGGGCGAATTCGTAGCTGAAGGTTTTGCCGCTGATCATCCAGGCGCCTCCTTCGGCAATGGCGGCGAGAAGGACGAGGAACATCACGCATCCGGAGAGGATGGCACGCCGCCGTTTCCACGTTGCCGGGAGCAGAGAAGCGGCAAAGGCGACTGTTCCCGCGCCAACGGTTGCCGAAATCGCCGCCCACAGGCAGCGGTCGAAAAGTTCAGCGGTGAACAGGGCGCTGATGACGCCGGGCGCCAGAAGGAGCAGCAATGCGGTGAGAAACGCGGCGAAAGTCATAGGGATTTCTCTCTCTTTTTCGGAACCGGCACTTGAAAATCAGCGGAACCGTGATATCTTTTATACTTGACTTTGAAATCGAAATTTAATTTAACAGAAATATAATATAACCTGAAAACGGAGTTGTGCAAAATGAAAAAGGATATCCATCCGAAATACGAAGATGCCGTCGTCACCTGCGCCTGCGGCGAAGTCTGGCATATCAAGTCCACCCGTCCGGAGTACAAGGTCGGCATCTGCGCGAAGTGCCACCCGTTCTTCACCGGCAAGCAGAAGTTCGTCGACACGGCGGGTCGTATCGACAAATTCAACCGTCGTTACAAGAAGCAGGCCTGATTTCACCGGCTTGTTCGCAGAAACGGCCTGCCGCGGAAAGTGTTTCCGGGGCGGGCCGTTTTCAATTGTAAGAGATTCAACCTTACCGTAAACGGAAACGACTGACATGGTACCGGAAGATATCGCCGGATATATCGAAAAACTGCGGGTGCGCGGCCGCGAACTGGAAACCGCTCTGGCCGATCCGGCGATCTACGCGAAGACCGAGGAGTGCCGCCGGATCTCACGAGAGCACCGGAAGCTCGAGTCCCTCTTTGAAAAATTCGACGCCTGGACCGGCGCGCTCGACCAGATGGCGGAAAATCGGGAAATGCTTTCCGGCGAAAGCGATTCCGAGCTGCGCGACCTCATTTCCGCCGACATTGCCGACCTCGAAGCGAAGGCGAAGCAGCTGGAAGGGGAGATTCAGCTCTCTCTTCTGCCGCCGGATCCGAACGACTCCAAGAACATCATCGTTGAAATCAAGCCTGCCGCGGGCGGTGACGAAGCGGCGCTCTTCGCCGGGGAACTGTTCCGCGCCTATCTCAAGTTTGCCGAAAAGCAGCACTGGCATGTGGAGGTGCTCGACCAGAGCGACACCGACCTCGGCGGAATTAAGGATGTTTCGTTCTCGCTTTCCGGCGAGGATGTCTATTCATTGATGAAGTACGAGAGCGGCGTGCACCGTGTGCAGCGCGTTCCCGCCACCGAAGCGGGCGGGCGCATCCACACCTCGACCGTCACCGTCGCGGTCATGCCGGAGGCGGAGGAGGTGGAGCTGGACATTCGCCCGGAGGATCTGCGGTTCGACGTCTTCCGGTCGAGCGGTCCCGGCGGGCAGTGCGTCAACACCACCGATTCGGCGGTGCGGGTGACCCACATTCCGACCGGACTTTCGGTCGCCAGCCAGCAGGAAAAATCCCAGCACCGCAACAAGGAGATCGCGCTGCGCATTCTCTACGCCCGGATGCTCGAACTCAAGCAGCGCGAGGAGGCCGACAAGCAGGCCGCCGACAAGCGGTCGCAGGTCGGCACCGGGGACCGCAGCGAACGGATCCGCACCTACAATTTCCCGCAGAACCGGGTGACCGATCACCGGTTCAACATCAGCACCTTCGACCTGCCGAAGCTGATGGAGGGGGAGTTCGGGCTGATTCTGGACCAGATCCTGATGATCGCCTGCGAACGGCGGCTTGATCAGCTCCGCACCGAACAGTAGTGGGGGGCCGGTCATGCTCGAATTCATCGAAAAGATCGCCCGAGAAGCAGGGCGGATTGCGGTTGAAGGCGGCACACATCTGACTGCCGGGCAGATTCACGCCAAGGGGACGCCGACCGATATGGTGACCGAGATCGACCGTCGGGTCGAAGAGTTTCTGGTCGATGCGATTCGGCGGCGTTATCCGGAACACGGCATCTTCGGCGAGGAGACTGGCAGGACCGCCGGGGATTCCGACTGGTGCTGGGTGATCGATCCGATTGACGGAACCACGAGTTTCATCCACGGATTCCCCTATTATTCGATTTCGATTGCCTGTCGAAAGGCGGGACGCACCGAGGCGGGCGTCGTCTACGCGCCCCTGCTGGGGGAGTTGTTCAGTGCGGAACGCGGCGGTGGAGCCCGGCTCAATGGGGAAGCGATTCACGTTTCCGCGTGCACGGAGTTGAAAAGTGCCCTGATGGCGACTGGATTCGCCTGCGTCCGCGCCGGAGTCCGTCCGGACAACCTCGATCTGATGCCGGAATTGGTCCGGTCGATTCAGGGGGTGCGGCGCTGTGGTTCGGCGGCGCTCGACCTCTGCAACGTGGCGGCGGGCCGGTTCGACGGCTACTGGGAGTGGGGGCTTCAGCTCTACGACATCGCCGCCGGAGCGCTGATTCTGGAGGAGGCGGGCGGCCGGATCACCGATTATTCCGGCGGAGCGGAGTATCCAGAGAAGGGGGTGGCGGCGACCAACGGTCTGCTGCAGGAGAAACTTCTGCCGTTTCTTGTCCGAAAATCGTAACGAGATTTCCCACCGGGAAAACTGAACAGGAGAGTGCATCATCATGAACGATTCCACACGTGAAAACCTCGGTTCCCGGCTCGGGTTCATTCTTCTCACCGCCGGGTGCGCCATCGGGCTCGGGAACATCTGGCGCTTCCCCTTCATCTGCGGGCAGTATGGCGGCGCGATCTTCGTGCTGATCTACCTCTTCTTTCTCATCACGCTGGGGTATCCGGTCATGGTGATGGAGCTGGCGCTGGGGCGCGCCAGCCGCCGGAACATCGTCGGAGCCTACACGGTTCTTCCCGCCTCCGGGAAGCGGAACTGGCGCCGGATCGGGATGCTCTTCTTCACCGGAAACATCATTCTGATGATCTTCTACACCTCGGTGACCGGCTGGATGATCGCCTACGCCTGCAAATATCTCACCGGCAGCATCGCCGGTCTCCCGGCCGAAAAGGTCGGGCCTTTCTTCAACAACTTCCTCGCTTCGCCGGAGCAGATGGTCGGCTATATGCTGATTACGGTGGTGGGTTCTTCGCTGGTGTGCGCGCTCGGGCTGCGGCGCGGTGTGGAGCGGATCACCAAGATTCTGATGGGCTGTCTGCTGCTGCTGCTTTTCGGGCTCTGCATCCGTTCCTGCCTGCTGCCGGGAGCGGGGGAGGGGCTGCGCTTCTATCTTGAGCCGAGCTTGAAATCGATTCAGAATGTAGGGCTGTTCAACGTGATCGTCGCGGCGATGGGGCAGGCGTTTTTCACGCTCAGCCTCGGGATTGGCAGCATCGCCATTTTCGGCAGCTACGTCGATCGGACCCACTCGCTGGCGAAGGAGTCGCTGATGATCATCGGTCTGGATACGCTTGTCGCACTGCTGGCCGGCGTGATCATCTTCCCCGCCTGTTTCAGCTACGGCGTGGATGTGGATTCCGGTCCGGGGCTGATCTTCGTTTCGTTGCCGAACGTCTTCAACCACATGACGGGCGGCCGCTGGTGGGGAATGCTCTTCTTCGTCTTCATGAGCATCGCGGCGCTGACCACGGTGGTGGCGGTGTTCGAGAACCTGATCGGCTTCATGATCGATGAGTGGAAGTTCACCCGTCGCCGGGCGGCGTGGATCAACTGCGCGGTGATTGCGGTGCTTTCGCTGCCGTGCGCGCTCGGCTACAACCTGCTGCGGAACATCCGCCCGTTCGGCGGAAACTCCACCATCCTCGATCTGGAGGATTACATCGTCAGTGACAACATCCTGCCGCTGGGCGGACTGCTGGTGGTAATTTTCTGCAGCTTCCGCGGCGCATGGGGGTGGGAGAATTTCATCGCCGAGGCGAATACCGGGCACGGCCTCAAGTTCCCGAACCGTGCCCGGTATTACGTCTGCGTGGTGATTCCGCTCTTCATCGCCGGACTTTTTCTGACGGCGCTTTTCCGGCGCTGGTTCCTGTAAGCATCACTCCTGACGGGTCACGTGCCACGCGAGGACGCCGCCGGGGAAGCGGTCGGTCGCGATGGTGAAGGTGTTGCCGGAAACCGGGAGTTTCCCCAGCACGTCGCCGTCAGCCGAGAGCGCCTGTACCTGAAGCGGCGCCCCCGGGGCGACCTTCAGCGTCACTTCGGCGCTTCCCCGCCGCACCAGCAGCGGCAGTTTTCCCTGACGGTTGACGAGACGGCAGTCGGAGTCGAAGAAGGTGGCGTCGCTGTTGGAAACGTCGGTCAGATGGAGCAGCAGGATGCTCCGGCTTTCTGTCAGTTTCCTCCCATCGAGGGAGAGGGCGGCGACCGTCGCGTGGGTGGAGACTTCTTTGACGCTGAGCACGCCGCCGGTGGCGAGGTCGCCCGCTGGAAGTGTGACCGATTCCGACCGCGGGGTGCGGATGGCCAGCGTTCCTGACGGAGCGTCGATTTTGAGTTCTCCGGTGGCGCTGACGGTTCGGCGTTTCTCCATCATCTCCTTCCACAGGGCGGCGTTCCGCCCGACGTCATTGAAATCGACCTCGGGGGAGACCGGTGCAACGCCGGGGGGGAGGGAATGACCGGCGACGTGGGAGCCGATTCCGGTGACGAAGCCGAGCATCTGGAACTTGAGCGGGAAGTTGAGCGCAAGCCGGCTGTCGAGCACGTTTTCCGGAACCGCCATGGAGAACACCTCCTGTGCCGGGCGGACGTCACCGCGCAGAAAAAGCATGGCGATGATCCGGTCCGACAGCTGCATGATCGGGTCGGCGACCGATTCGAAACAGCTGACGGAGATGGTGTTTTTCCGGATGCGTTCGATGGTGTGAGAGTAGCAGAAGCGGTAGAGCCCGTCCCAGTTCTGCAGCGCGGCGTATCCGCCCATCATCGGACCGCTTTCCGCTCGGAAGCGGTTCGGGCGGCAGTGATTGAATTCGGTCATGAAGAACGGCTTGCCGGGATTCCGGGTGGTCATCATCTGACGGGGCATGTAGGAGAGAGTGGCGATGGCGGATCTCTGCGTGTGCCCGTTGACGGTTCGGCCGTTGATTTTGACATAGGAGCGGTGGTCGTGATAGCCGTGGTCGTCCACCACGTCGAACTTGTCGCGCAGCGGAACGAAGTGGAGCCCCTGGTGCTGATTGAGGCTGGTGACGGCGGCTTTGAGCTTGAGCTCCTCTTTGACGAAGCGGACCATTTCCGCGAGACTGTTCCCTTTGAGTTCGAAGAGAAACTTGAGAAAATTCCGGTCGCCGGCGTCGGCACGGGCGTCGGGACAGTTGTTTTTCTTCTTCCACGCTTCGAAGAGTCGGATATGGTGTTCGCGGGAGGCGGGCGTGTTGTTCCAGAAGACGAGCGGATCATCCTCGTTGACCAGATTGACGAAGACGAGCGCCGGTTCCTCGGCCAGCGTGAGCCCGGTGTAGGGGTTGCGGTGAGTGAGCCAGTTGCGGGCGAAGGTCTTCCAGTTCTCCAGCGCGGCGGAGTCGCTCTGGAACCAGGCCTTGGTGCTGCGGGGATTCGTTTCCGACAGGCGGTCGCCGGGTTTGAGTCTGCGGCTGGTGAAGAGATCGGTGGTGATGTAGATGCCCCGCTTTTTCAGCGCGGCGATGAAGAAGTCGAGCCGGTCGACCATCTCGGTGTTCAGGGTGGTGGAGTCGGCGGCGGCAGGATCGACGAGGCTGTTGTCGTGGTGGTGGAAGCGGACCGAATTGTAGCCGTTGCGGGCGATCTGGTCCGCCATTTTTTCCGCCTCCTCTTTCGACGGAAAGTTCGCGCTCTGGCAGAGATTGGTGCCGTAGAGCTTCAGCCTCCTGCCCGGCGCCTTTTCAAACCGGAGCGTGCCGTCCGGAGCGGGGTGGACGAAGCCGTATTTCCCCGCCGGAGCGTCGAGCATCGGCAGAAAGTCGAGCGGACTGCCCGGCACGGTTTCGTTGCGGAAATCCAGCCGGCACCAGTCGGCTCCTGCGGTGATGCGGGTGGGGAGATTTTTGCGGGAGGGCAGCAGGATCTTCTCCGGCGTAAAGGTCATGCCCAGCACGAACCAGATCACCTGCCGATGAGTGGCACGCAGTGTGACGGCGACCGGCGTCCGGTTTTCCTGCAGCGGGAAGGTGGAGAGATAGGCGGAGACGCTGTTGTCCGCCCGGTCGCCGCGCCAGGCGACGACGGCGTTTTCCAGATTGCGTGAGCCGGTCCAGTTGCCGCAGTCGCGCAGGCCGGAGAGTGGGTAACGGCTCTCGCTTCCATCGGAATACCGGACGACGAGTTCGCCGAACTTCTCCGTCGGCGTCCATGCGGAAGTGTGGAGGAAATTGAGCGAACGCATGCCCGCCGGAACCTTGACCGGAATGGTCAGTTCGGCTTGTGCACCCCGCTCCGTTCCGCCGACGGCGGCGGCGCCGCGGGGGGAGACGGTGAAATCGAGCCCGAGCGCGGAGATCGTGCCGGGGCGGATCATGTAGAGCGACTCCTCCGGCCCCTGAAGGGTCCAGACCGGGAGCGTATTGCCCGATTCCTCCCGGAAGGCGCGGGTGGCGAACTCTTCGAGCGGAACCGAAACACCGGCGATTTTCCGCACGGTCATGTTCAGTTTGAGTTCCGCACTGGAGACCGTGCCGCTCTCCGGTTTAAAGCAGAACATTACCGTGACAGTATCGTTGTTTTTTCCGACTTTGCGGTTGTCCTGTATGATCACCCGGCCGCCGGCGGGGCGGATGACCAGCTCTTCCGCGCCGAACGTGCGGAGCACCACCTCCTTTGACCAGCCGGCGTAGAGCCGGGATTTCTCCGGCCGCCCCGGAACTTTAATCGCTTTGCCATCAACGAGGATGGCGCTCCGGTCGGCGGGCAGGGAAAAATTGCCGCTGATCCGGTTCAGGCGGACCGGCTCCTGCATCGTGAGCACCGCATGAAGCTCCGCACTCTCCGTACCTGCGGGCGTGATCGATTCCGTGATAGAGCCCCGGCCGCTGCCGGGCAGGATGGTACCGGAGAACTGCGCGCCGGAGGGGGCGACCCGGGATTTTTGCTCCTTCCAGTTCTTGTTGGAGACGAAGCGCCAGCGGGCGTCGCCGACGGCGATCTGGAAGGTCGCTCCATGAAAGGAGAAGGTGCCGTCTTTCTGGATGTTCAACGATTCGGGCAGGGGTGCGCCGACGGCGGCGATGCCGGAGAACAGAAGCAGAGTGGCGAGAATTTTCAATTTCATTTTTTCCTCAATCCAGTTTGAAATAGACATTATCGGCCCCGATGAAGTGTTGCACTCCGGCGGTGATTGACGGGTTCAGACGGTAGCCTGCCGCATTGTCGGCGGAGGCGTGTCCATCGAAAAAGACGGCGTTGGCCTGATTGTTGTGCCGGAGATACATGCACAATCCGCCCGGTGTAGAGTAACGCAGATGAATATCGGCATGTTGAAGTCCGGCTTTGTCCCCCTTGGAGGTATCGCATCCGGAGTCGGTCATCAGGATAGTTCCAGAGGGTTTCTTCGCCCGGGGCAGGACATAGAAGATCCAGTTATTCACTTTTTTGACGAAGTTGCCCTGTTCCGCCGGGCAGTTGTAGTTGTATTGCGGGATGCCGTAGACGCGCCAGAGCATATGTTCACCGCCATCCGACGGCGCGATGCGTTGACTGACCGAGGGGCAGTAGAGCACTTCCGAAATGGAGACAGTTTCAGTTTTTACCGTCACCTTGTGGCTGGGAAGATATTTGAGCTTGATGAGAAAATAGCTGTAGGGGAGAGCGCCGCCGACCTTTCTGCCGCGGGCAAGAAACACGCTCTGATAATCGTTCGCATAGAGGATGCAGGCGCTGCCGGCCTGTTTGAGCTGGTTCAGGCAAGTGGTGGTCTTCGCCCGTTCCCGCGCCTTGTTGAGCGCCGGCAGCAACATGGCGGCAAGAATGGCGATGATCGCGATAACGATCAGAAGTTCGATAAGCGTAAATGAACGGGATTCGGAATGTCGGGCGGATGAGTGTTTCATGGAACCTCCTTGTTGCTGTTGCGGTGAATCCTTTTTCTATATTTTACCAGAAAAAAATCGATTTTCCAACTTGTAAAAATGGGAAAAATATATAAATTTGTAGCATAGATATTCAAATTCGCCGGAGGGTGGAGAAATGTCGTTTTCGATGCGTGGCAATGTGACGGTTTACTGTCGGACGCCCGGTTCAAGGGAGTTTTCCTCCGCCGGTTACCTGAAGGTCTCCCGCTGGCTGCGTGATGAGTCGTGGTATGACATTCATCCCTATTCGCTGGCGGTCTGGCCTCACCGCAGTGCGGATATCGTGCGTCACGGGAACTGGTGGTTTCAGCGCAGCAACTACACCTGTATCGCATTGGAACTTCAGATCGAAGGGGAGACCGTCTATGAGAGCGACGGTCGTCGCGAAGTGCTGTATCCTGGAGAGCTTTACGTGACGCTGCCGGGGCGGGACGTGCGTTTCGGCAGCGGGCCGTCGAAATTCGGGCGGCAGCTTCAGCTGGTGATTTCAGGTGGAATGGTGAAGCTGCTGGTGGAGTCGCTGGGCATGACCGAGTGCCGCAAAGTGGTATTTGGGCGTCCGGGGGAGCTGGAAGAGTTGCGAAGCAGGTTTGTACGCATTGCCGAACTGCTGGCGGCGCGGCGCCGGGAACAGGCTTCGGAAAATTCGCAGCTCGGTTACGCGATCATTCTCGGACTGGCGGAGAAATACAGCCTTTCAGTCGGCACAGAGCTGCCGCCGGTACTTACGCGCGCAGTGTGGTCGATGGAGGCCGACCGCGGCTGCCACCAGTCAGTAAGTCGTCTGGCGGCGGATCTGGGAACCAGCCGTGCGACCTTGACCCGGATGTTTCGCAACTTTCTCGGAATTTCGCCGCAGGCTTACTGGAATAAACTGCGTATGGAAAGTGCGGTTCAGCTGGTCCGGGCGGGACAGTTGTCGTTCAAGGAGATTGCGGAACAGCTCGGATTTCGCAATTCACTTTATTTTTCAACGGTATTCCGTCGCTACACCGGTCTCACCCCGACCGCCTTCCGCAACCATGGCGTGGTTTCTGCCGCGGCGGGAAAGGCTGTTTCGCCCGAAGAATGACATTTGCCACCGTTTGGGTCAGAAGCGCGTTCATCGCCGCGATAGCTTCCCTCTCAACTTGGCTCGCGCTCTTGTTCAGCGCGTTCATCGCCGCGATAGCTTCCCTCTCAACTTGGCTCGCGCTCTTGTTTAGCGCGTTCATCGCCGCGATAGCTTTCCTCTCAACTTGGCTCGCGCTCTTGTTTAGCGCGGTCAGCGCCGCGAGCGCATGTGAGAGAACTGCTTTGCGGAACGCAAAGC
>OLGD01003569.1_pt1 | contig 14348 bp, 8 predicted proteins | sample 1605311 | NCBI WGS metagenome assembly OLGD01 (sample SAMEA3888917, study PRJEB22519) | human gut metagenome | biome: human gut; feature: human-associated habitat; material: faeces | place: Denmark | collected 2010 | reverse complement strand
CAGAGAGGAGGTGGACACTTATGGCGGCGACAATGCCGAAGCTGATTACTAAAATCCCGGCTAACCCGCTTTTATCAAAAGCGAACGATGAATTTAAGCAGATACGGGTTGCCGCCTATTGCCGTGTTTCTACGGACAGCGAGGATCAGTTACAGAGTTATAAGGCTCAGGTTGCCTATTATACGGAAGCAATCGCTAAAAATCCGAAGTGGAAGATGGTAGACGTTTATGCCGATGAGGGTTTAACCGGTACACGAACGGAAAAGCGCGTAAATTTCAATCGCATGATGCGGGATTGCGATAGGGGAAGAATCGACTATATATTGACGAAATCAGTCGCGCGTTTCGCACGTAATACGGTTGACTCCTTGAAATGGGTAAGAAAGCTCAAGGCAAAAGGCATAGGCGTATTCTTTGAGGAACAGAATCTGGACAGTCTGAAAACGGACAATGAATTGTTGCTTGGTATGCACTCCGTTATGGCACAAGCCGAGAGCGAAAATATCAGCGCGAACGTGCGCTGGGGCATACAGCAAAGGATGAAGTCCGGCACTTATAAATTCAGGTATAACTTGCTTGGATACACGAAAGGTGAAGACGGGCACCCTGTCATTATAGAAGAGGAAGCAGTTCACGTTCGCAAGGTATTCGACATGTATTTGGAGGGGTGCAGTATCAGGCAGTGCAGAGAATATCTTATCGGGAACCATGTCGTGAGTAAATACGGTAATTCAACGTGGTCTCCCGCCGTGATTCAAAACATGCTTACCAATGAGCGATATTGCGGGGATATGTTGTTGCAGAAATCATTCAGCACAGACTGCATTTCTAAAAGGCGCAAAAAGAATAGAGGTGAGATGCCGAAATACCTGATAACAGACAATCACCCTGCAATCATCAGTAGGGAAAAGTTCCGTCAGGTGCAAATGGAAATGGCGCGTCGGTCGGGAAAGCAGAAAGTTTCCTCTAAGACAATCACGCAAAACGGAAAGTACAGCGCAAAATATGCCTTGTCCGAGATATTATATTGCGGAGAGTGTGGCAGTCCGTATCGCCGTAGGACGTGGAAGGACAGAGAGGGCAATCTTAACGGTGTTTGGATTTGTTTGAACAGGTCTGAGAAGGGAACAAAGGTGTGCCCGCATTCCGTTAATCTGTACGAAGAGCAGTTGCAGGAAGCAATTTGCAGAGGATTGAGGAACGCTTGCGCAAGTGCAGAAGAAATTAAAGAATTGATTGTATCGGCAATGGCGTACCACTACACGCAGCAGGATGAGGTCTTAGACCTTTACGCGATAAAGAAGCAAATTGAAGAATACGATAAACGGTTCGACGAGGTGGTCATTTTACAGGAGCGGACGTCGGGAGATAAGTCAAAGTACGAAGCGGAGTTAAAGAAATTGTCCTCGCAAATGTTGGCACTTAAAGATAAGTGATTCGTGGCTTGCTTCAATATAAGATTATAATGCGGATGGATCATGTAATATAACCATCACAGTTTAGATACGTATTGGTATTCTCATAAGAAAAAAGTCCGTTTTTTGAGGAATATTGCCAAGCATATTCATATTGATTGGCGTACTTGAAAAGAAGGATGCCAACAACGCCAATAAGTTCAATATCGAGTATTTTTAGTTGACATTATTCTGAATCATGGCAAGAAACTTTGCTTTTTTCTTGCCTAAAAGTGCATAATGATTGAATAATCATCATTATGCAGTAAAAAAATCGGGCAAATGTTGAAAAAATACAGCTGCTGTTTCAGGGGGTGCAGACTCGAACTAACGATATTTTAGATCTATTGGATTTTAGGTTCCTTGCTTCAACGTAAGGAACTTTTTTGTATAAGTCAAAGTTTCACGCCTAAGTAGATTAAAATAATTCAGCATCACCTATAAATGGTTTAATAGGCGCATGTAAACGTTATATGTCACTTATATAAAGAAATTATATACGAATTTAGACAAAAATAGAAAATATTATTGACAAATTGTTTATATATGTTATAATGAAATTATTAATCTATTTATTTTTACATAGGTGAATTATGACTACAAAACTTTTTGAACGCTTGGTAACGAAATTTTCTATCAAAGTAACAGACCTGATAAAGTATTTGGAGATTTCCAAAGCTACGATTTATAACTATCGTAACTTAGAGAATTTTTCCGATATCCCTAAGGACAAGCAATACAAAATATTTTATCTTTTTGGAAAGGATAACGAAGACGAACTGGAACTCGTTCTTGATGAAGCAGATCCGGATATTTTGGCTCAGTACGTGAATAGAATTTCAAGCATCTTAAAAGATAGCATACAGAGCAAAAAACAAGCGATTTCTTCTGTGGAAGATTTGATGAATGAAGTAGAACGCCTAAGAGGTGAAAATGAGACACTCAGGCAACAACAGCTTGCCGGACAGGCATTGAATAGCCTTGATCCTTTTACGAAAAGTATTATTTTAGATAAGGTTGGCGCCATAATAAACGGAGCATCGGCTGCCGAAATAAAAGAGTTTTTAGATTACATTGATATATTCGAAAAATACCGTAAGTTTACAAAAGGGGAGTAAAATGTCTTACTTGTATTTGAACTTTGTAGACAACTTAGATAAGGGGTTGGGCGATAAAGCTTGGGGAAAAAACGATTTCTTTACTCAATCGTTGACTGACCAATATGAAATGCTTAAAAGAAAACTCGGAGGATATGCTCCGGAGACTCTTCAGGAGTTGATTGGATATATTTTTCCTACGACAACAAAGTATTATAATATTTCCTTGCCGTCGTTTGACAGAACGCCGGAGGAGAATAAGCGTGGAAATAAAGTTATACGAAACATTGTGATTCGGCCGGAAGCGGACGGATATTCTAGATATGTGTTGCCTGATATGTATGACTTTATAATAGTTGGCGACGTGACGTTTGCCAATGTTACGGAGATATCTGTCAAAGGAATTGATCTGATAGATAAAAGAACTGTCAAATATGGGGAAAAAAGAGTATCCTGTTCTGCTCTTTATGCTTTTGCAAAGAAGGAGATACGCAACAGGTATACAGGCAGCGTAAATACGGTACCCGATTATGGCAATGGTGAATTGCATGATTCCGTTCTTACAAATGATTTTGTAAATGAAATTGCAACGCAGTTATATCCTGTTCCAAATCCCGCAGAGGCAATTCAGACTTTCGATAAATGGCAGCGCTATGTAGATTTTCGCAGATATTATTTAGGAAAACAGTCCGAGCGCTGTGAAGAGATCACGGGAGTCTCAGTTTGCGACGCGTATATGATCACGAAGGAGGCATACCGCCGAAATGAGGAAACTTTTTCCGCTCTCCTGTTAGATGGTATCAAAGAGTTCGGGAAAGGTGAGCAGGTAGTATTATCGAAAGAGGTCGCGGGGGCAGAAGGTTTTCCGCTAATTTGCGTTACAATCGAAAAAAACAGGAAAGCGATATTATCGGATACAATGGGGAAAAACGGAAAACCCAAATTTTATGTCAGATTAAACCGCTATACTCGTGATGCCATGGGACTTTCGCAAAGTCCACCGAAATCGGACAATAAGGGCAATATCAGAGGCCTCAAATCCTATTTGCTCGGCGAGAGGTATTTGTTTGCCCCGCCTGTTGACATTGAGCCGCATTTAACGGCGCTTGAAAAAAAATACGAGAAAGAGTTAGAATCAGAATACAGTGTAATTGAAAGCAGATATAACGGCATTATCAGCACCGAATTAGACCGTTATATGAATGGCATTACCGCAGAAATATTGACTAAATACGCAAATCAGATTGACGATTATAAAAAAGAACTCGCCGCAAAACTTGACTCGGACGTCAAAAACGATACGGATAGAGAAGTAAGCAAAGTATATCAAAGTGAAATCAAAAGACTTCTGACGCTTCTCGATGAAGAGAAAAAGAAAAAACATGCTGCTATTCGTGCGGAAAGGGAAAAACTTGAAAAAAGTAAACTGTCGCGCGAGGAAATAGATAAAAAACGAGAGCTTTTACGGAGCGAAGAAGAACGACTCGATCGTGAATATGCCGAAAGAGCAGAAAAAATAAAGGCGGGTGTATCTTTACGGGAGTATTATGTTCGCCGCAATGAAATGCTTGTCGAGAGAAAGCAAAAGAGCCTTTCTATCCATGCTCAGGAGGAGCTTGAAAATCTTAAAAAGCAAAAGAGAGATCAATTGGAAGTTCAGTATTCCGGTAATATTGCTTCCGAAAAAAATGCGATCAAAGAGGAGCTGTCCCAAAAACTGAATGAAGAAAAGGCGGAAAAGGTTGAAAACGAGACCATTCGCCGTTATCGGATTTATTTCAGACCTGAGGATGTGACGGATAAAGTTAAAGATATAGAAAAGCGCATCGCTGAGATGGCACCGCACTATCTTACGTATGATAATCGCGCCGAAAAAGCAAAGATAGACAGACAGGAAAAAGCACTTGCTTCTATTTTGGGCGGATACGTGAAAAATCCGTTTTTGCCAACCTATTTGTTCTCACCGCAAACGCTTGCACAGTCCTTAAATGAAGAATTAAAAGATCCTGAGTGGTGTCTTGAAAATTTGAACGACAGACAAAAACTTGCAGTAAAGCGTGCACTTGCCAGCGAGAGTATGTTCCTTTTGCAGGGGCCTCCCGGAACGGGAAAAACGCAGGTTATTGCGGAAATTACAGCACAGCTTACGAAGCGGGGCAAAAAGGTTTTAATCTCTTCGGAAACGCACAAGGCGATCGATAACGTTTTCGACAGATTGCCGAAAATTCCCGAAATAAGGCCACTCAGACTCATACCGTCTACAAACGGAAAGGAAACCAATTATTCACCTGAGAAATTGGTGGACAACTTCTACCTGAATATCTGCGGGAATCTTGAAAAACAGATTAAGAGATTTGAGAACTTTGAAGAGACGAAAGCCGTTTTCGACGAGCAGATGAGAATGCTTCGATTCGATTACGAAAAGGTTCTTAAATTAAAAAGAGAGAATGCAAAAATAGAGAGCGAAAGGAGTGTAATCGTCGAAAAAATCAATCGTCTGAACAGTGAGCTCGAGGGAATCCGTGCAGAAATGACAGAGATGAAAGAGCGGGAAGAGCTGTTCAGACGCGCTGAAAAATTCGTCGAGAGCTATCGCTTTGAAGGCGAGGGCGTAGCTGCCGAATTTACCGAAAGATATAAAAGAGAAGTGCAAGACCTCTTGCTCGGTTTTGCCTGTTTTAAAGAAATATCTTTGGATAAAGTGGGTGAACTTATAAAACTCGATGATGAAGCGGTTAGGGAAGAGCTGGGACATTTGCTTTCTGAAGACACTCTTGTTTCTTTAAATAACAAAAAGCGTGAACTTGGAATGCTTTTAATGCAGTTACAAGATCCAGATACATTTGAACCGCCACAGGAAGGAAGTGAGAATTACGCTGAATATAAAAAACTTCAAGCAGAATTTATTGAAATAGGTAAGCAGATTAAAGCTACTCAAAGCGGAAACAGTTTTATCTTCTCTGAAAGTGCGATTTTTACAATACTCCCCGCAATCGTCGGCAATAAAACACTGCTGAAAGAATTGCCCGAAGAACTGAAAATGTTCAAAGTGAAACTCAATAGCGTAGTTTTTGCAATAAAGGGTGATATCGAAAAGAAGTTAGACGAAATATTAAATCAAGAGGCGGAAATTTCCGACAGAATCAGTGGAAAGCAAATTGAAATAAACGATCATAAGAGGAGATACGAAGAGCTCTCGGAAGATAAGGGTGTGGAAGAATACGGCGAACTGAACTCGGCATTAAAGCAGAAGATTACAAGATTCTTCCGTGATTTTGATATCATCAAGGAATATGACAGCGATAACCTTGAAACTGCTTTTCAGATTATCGCCGAAGAATGGAGCAAGTTAGAGCGGAATTACAAGGCGACACAGACTGAAAATAAAGTCAAAATCCCAATGTACAAGGAGATCGTCAAGTACCTTTCACAGGAGGACATTTTAGAAGAAGACAGGGCGGCGTATACGAGAGAATTATTCAATTCTGCGAATGTTTTCGGGATCACATGTACGAGCCGTGACAGATTTACCCCCGCACAGCATGAGGAACTTGGACGGTACGGTATTGAATCGGTAGATATCAGAACCGTAGGAATAGACGTCGTGATTATCGACGAGGTGTCGAAATCCTCTTTTCTTGACTTGCTGATACCTATTCTTTACGGAAAGACAATCATACTTGTAGGGGATCACAGACAGCTTCCGCCTATGTATGATTTAAGGCATATGAGAGTGGATGATTTTGAGGGGCTCGACGAAAATATCATCACGAAAGAAATCAACGACGGATATACGAAGCTCTATGAAGAATGTTTCTTCAAGACTCTGTATGAAAAAGTTCCGAAAGAATTCAAAGTCATGCTCAACAAGCAGTACCGTTGCCACAGCCATATTATGGAGGTGTTTAACCACTTCTATGGCGGAAGCAATAAGGGACTGATTTTAGGGAAAAAACAGCAGGATGACGAAAAGGAGCACAATCTTACCGTCAAAATCAATGGGAATACCGTTATCGATCCCATACATCATATCTATTTTGTCGATTGCGATCAAAAAGAGTCCAGTGCGTTTGAAGGAAGTACGTCAAAGAGAAACGAACAGGAAGCTCAGGTAGCAATAACTCTTTTGAAAGAACTCGATAAATCATCTAAAGAGCTTGTTTCGCAACGCAAAATAATCGTAGATCCCCCCAAGAAAATCGATGAGAGACCAAGTGTGGGGATTATTTGTACATACGGAGATCAAGCCGGGCTTATAATACAGAAACGCAGACGCCAACAGTTTACGGGATTTTCAGGGAGACCTGATGAGAGGCTTATCATCAGCACGGTGGATGACTTTCAGGGGGACGAACGTGATATCATCATCGTTTCCATGGTGCGCAATCCCGCTCAGGGTAAAAGATACGACGTAGAATTTATCAAGAAATTCGAGCGTATCAACGTTGCGTTTTCGAGAGCAAGAAAACTTTTGATTATCGTGGGAGCAAAGAAATTTTTGTCCGAAAAGGGAATTATCGATTTGCCCGATCTTGACGGTGACCACAGTCAGCATAAGCTCAATTTCCACGTTTACAGAGAGATTATCGATACGATCAATTTCCGCGGTAGAATCCTTACGGCAAAAGATGTTTTGGGGGAGTAAAATGGAAGAAAGAAGTTTGTTGAAGTTTAAGACGACGGTTCCGTTTCCTTTACTTATCTATAAGGTCAACGTAAAGTATAACGAGGTGCGAAAGGCATCCGGTGTTGCTTATATTTTGCTTGATCTGATCGATAAGACCGCGGGTTCCGAAGAAAAAATCGGCGACGTTTTGCTGAAATTCGGAATTCCGCGAGATCTGCATTATATTTTCGGGCAGGAAATTGCGAATCTCATCGGTACGGAAATTTTATCGTCAAGATACGAACGTTCCTATTTTCTTAACCAAAAGTATTTTGCCGAAATGCTGATAAGGGACGTGGCGCTTACCGAAAAGGGGAGGAAGCTGTTTAAGGAGGGGGCGATACCGACGGGTGCGGAAAGAGTTAAGACGAAGGATATTTTCTACAGTCCGGTGACGAGAAAATTTGACGTTTCCTATCCTCTCCCGTATACGACGCTTGAGTCATCGGCTCTTTTTGAGGACATCGATTCGTTTTTGGCAAAGACGATAGATATCAGCGGACTTACCGACTATGTGGAAGCCAATCCTATGAAAATGGGACTGAAAGCGGAAGAGCGCGTTACCAAAGTGGAAAACCCGGAAGACGGACAAAAGATGCAGGTTCGGAAAGAGGATGGAATACAGGTAACCGTGACGGCAAACGGGGTTGAATTCTCGTTCAATACTTCCGATGAGACCGCTTATTTTAACAAATGGTATTCTTCCGCGCTTATGACGAAATGTCTTTTGGCGAAAGAAAAGTACAAGTTTGTGGATGAATTAAAAGATACGGTGAAAGTCCCGACGGTTTCTCTTTCGGAGCTTACCGGTATTGTTGGAGCCTATATCCCGAACGATGTTTCAAAACAAGCGAAGAGACCTTGTAAAATTTTTATCGACAGTGGCAAACTCGCTACGGGCAGAACGGACAACGTTTTAAGAGTCAGCAAAGAATTTTCCGAAAGATTGCTTGCTAAAATTGACGAAAATGCTGACTTTGCCTTACTGGATTCTTCCGCACTGCATTATTATTCGGCGTTAAACGTTACAATGCCATGTAAGCAGTTAAACGATACCTTCGAGATGCAAATGCTCACGGAGAGGATACTCGGCGAGGATGCGTATAAGGAGCTTGTGAACGATATTTTTGAATTTTATATTCAGAAAGATTTTGACGGCGATGTGGCAAAAGTCGTTTTATTTACGGTGGATGCTCTTGATGATGTTTCTTACTTCGATAAGGCGATAGCTGTATTGTTTGAAAAAGCAAAAGCGGTTGATGGAAGGATCGGTGTTATCTTGAAATTAAACGACGCTTTTTCAAAGAACAATGCATGGAAAGAACATTTCGCGCACCTTGCGACAAAATTGTTGTATGAAAGCGTAGGAGAGATAAAAATCGATAACGTCGTCTATAAGTCCACTGTTTTGGAGCCGCTACGAAAGGCGCTTGGTATCAACGATTTTGATTACGTTGCGCAGTTTGCAAGCGAGCTGGTCAAGAAAGAGGAAAAAGATATTATCTTTGAAGCTCTCTTGAGTGCAGGATTCAATGTTGACGCGGTTTTGAGTGTTGCAAACGTTGTCGAAGACTTTGCGCAAAAGGCTGCAAACAATGAAGAAATTTATTCTGATTCCGATTTGGGCATACGCTTTCATAATCTCGGTAGTAACCTGTGGAAGCTAAACGCAATGCTCGGAATTGAGAGTTTTTCCGAATATACGCTCAAAGACGATTATAACGAGGACGAATTTTTCAACGCTTACGCTACTTTGAAATCAGCGTATAAATCGATTGAAAAGTATGAAAGATACGCTCCGAAACAGTATGAGATCATCAAGCGTTATATGGCGATTTACGAACCTGTACACGATCTGTTGTCCATTGAACGCAGTTCTTCTTCGCATCCTGAAAAAATCACGAAAAAATATATTGACGAATATATCTCTCGAGGAAAGTATAAAGAAGCTATCTGCGACCTGTTCGTAAAACTTCAATATGATTTGAGAAAGCAACTCGACGCAGATGCGACGGTTTCCGCGCACGACTTGATCGCTATGGCAAAGGACGCGGGAATTGTAGACGGAAAGCAGGAGTCGCTGCTCCACAAATTAAGGATGTGTCGAAACGGATTCCAGCATCCGGAACGTTCACAAATCAAGTTTGACAGGGAGACCGTTGAAAATTGGCGGGATACTGTTTTTGCAATAAAGGGGGAGTAAAATGAGTCATCAAGTCCAAATTGATTATCAGGGCGTAGCCATTCAATGTCAAAGCATATGCGAAGTTGCTGAAAAACGCCTTCAAGAACTCGATGAAATGCTTGAAAAAGCGAGAGAGTCATCGACTTCACTGATGAATATTCAGGCGAGCGAGGCATACCAAGCAATTAAAAAAGCAAGGGACGATTTGTTTAATCAAATTCAAGACGTTCGTGCGGAAGCACAGATCAAGGCGGCTCATCGTGATGCTTCTGTTACGGGCTCGCTTACAAAAGCTGGGCGACTGCAACAGACTGTGAATATGCTTTCTTCTCAGAAAATTATCGAATTTAATAGTCTTCTTCAGATGTTGCTTTTAGATAGTATTCAATCCAATTATCAAAAGCTTCTGAATCAAGGGGATGGCGTGGTGACGGTGGACGATGCGCTTAAGCAGTTTTTGGACGGGATCGAAGATGAGACGCTTCGCCAGTTTACTTATATTGCGTATCTGCAAAACACGTCTTTAAGAGGAGAAGCGCTTTTAGAGGCGGGGCGAGCACTCGTCGGCAAAACGTATGAGACGAGGCTGGAAGAGGAACGTAGCCGTATCCGCGAGGAACTGAAAGCGGCAAGAGTAGAGGCAAGCACGATTGAAGAGGTGACGAAAGCGTCCGTGGGTTCGGCAAAAGAACAGATCGCCGCAATGCAGGAGGCTGCTACAACCGAGATCGTCGGAGAAAAAGTGCGGCAAAAATCTTTGAAGATCATCATGCAGGCAATCAAAGCGCGCGGATTTGTGGTGGATAAAAACAATATAAAAATCAAAAGAGACACCAACGAAGTGATCATGGTAGCACAGAAAGCAAGCGGAGAAAAGGCAGAGTTCAGGGTGTTTCTCGATGGGAAGTTTATCTACGATTTCCACGGCTACGAGGGACAGGCGTGTCAAAAGGATATCGGGCCGTTCATGAAAGATCTGGAGGAAGTCTACGGGGTTCACGTTACCAAGCAAACGGAAATATGGAGCAATCCCGACAAAATCTCCACAATGAAATATCAGGCAATAAATACCAATAAAAATAAGGCGTGAGAGGAGACAAAATGGCTTTAAGTACGACTTTTAACAGATTAAAGAGGGAAATTGGCATTAAAAAATGCGTTATTGTTGAGGGAAACGTCGGCGACGTCTATCTGAATGAGAAAAAACAAATCGTAGATCTGAAGCAGTATCTTATGGATATGCTGAGGGCTATGGATTATGACGATGTGCTCTATTGGGATCGGATAGACGGTGTAGACGGCGATGTGTCAAGATTGGACATCGTAGACAAGGTGGAAGTGGAAGGCGACGCTTATTCTTTTGACGACGAAGAGGAGACGCCGAAAGAAGAGCAAAAAACCGGCAGCGGGCTTTTCAAAGAGCCTGCGGAGATATTTAATATCATTTTCAAAAACTTAAAAAAGCCGAACAAGAAAATTGCGTTTGTTCTGAATTGGGCAGACTACCTTTTCAGTACGGGCGGACAACTTCCTCCCGATGAAAGGGAACTTCTGACTTTGCTCGGAAAAGCCATTAAGGATAAAAAAGTCGATTATCTTTCTTCCGAAGTCAATGAAAGCACGGTCGTCCTTATAACGAGCAAGCTTTCCATGTTCCCGCTCTCTTTCTATCAAGGCAATCCCGAAGTCGCTTGCCTTACCTTGTCGAGGCCGGACAGGGAAGAGCGCGAAAAAATGTTTGAGAAGATCGAGACGGGATTTGAAGTCAAATTAAAGCCGGGCGAATCTTTGCTTACCTGTGACAAAAAGAACGAATACATCGATATGCTCGACGATTTTACCAACCGCGAGATCATTCAAATGGCAAGACTGTCAAGGAAAGAAGGCAAAATGCCGTTTGAACAGTTGTACTTACTCTTTAAGTACGGTGAAAAGGACAACCCTTGGGAAAAACTTGATTATAAGGCAGTCAAAAATATAAAAAAGATACTTTCCGAGCGAGTTGTCGGACAGGACGAAGCGATTGCAAAAATTGAGAAAGTGGTCGTAAAAGCATATATGGGGCTTACAGGAATACATAAATCTTCTTCCCGTTCCGCACCAAAAGGCGTACTGTTCTTCGTCGGACCTACGGGCGTAGGTAAAACAGAACTTTCAAAAGCGCTTGCGAAATTCCTGTTTGGAGACGAGCAGGCTTGTATCCGTTTCGATATGTCCGAATACGCGCAAGAAAATAGCGATCAGAAGCTCATCGGCGCGCCTCCCGGATATGTCGGTTACGAAGAGGGAGGACAGCTCACCAATGCGGTACGGGAAAAGCCGTTCAGTATTATTCTCTTCGATGAGATCGAAAAGGCGGCAAAGCCCAATCCCCGTATCCTGGATATTTTTTTGCAGATCCTGGAGGATGGCAGACTGACTGACAGCAAGGGAGAGACGGGGTATTTCAGCGAGAGCGTGATCATATTTACGTCCAACCTCGGTGCGTCCGAAGTCTCCTCGAGCGGAAGCAATGAGGAAGTGGCGGAAGAGTTTATCAAAATCGTTAAGAACTATTTTGACAATGAGATCAAACGTCCCGAAATTTTGGGGCGTATCGGGTATAGCAATATCGTGCCGTTTAACTTTATCAACGATAAAGAATTCAGTGTAAAAATCGCACGTTCCAAACTCCGTCCCGTGCAAAAGGCAATATTGGAAAAATATCGCATCGACCTTGAATTTGAAGACGAGCTTAAATTTATCAATTACATCTTAGGAGGAGCGGACAGCAGCAAGGGCGGGCGAGATATTCTCAATGCCATCAACGATAAGCTCCTCGATGAACTCGCTATGTTCATGTTTGAGAATAAGCAAGATCTGTCGTCGTTTAAGGGCGCGAAGATTCTCGTAAAGACAACGAAGGACGGTCTTGATTTCAGCTTTGAAAATGACTAAGTTTAACGTTGCAAGCATCAATACCTGTACCGAAGCGGAAGGGCCGTATAAAAGGCTGTGTATCTGGTTTCAGGGTTGCAATATCCGTTGCCCGGGGTGTTGCAATCCTGATTACCAACCGTTTGAAGCACGGCATATTATGTCTCTTAAGGATTTAATAGCGGTAATTAAAAAGGCAAAAGAGCATTTTGGTATAGAGGGCGTGACTTATTCGGGAGGCGAACCTACTTGTCAGCAGGGATTACCGTTTCTGACAAAAGGAATCAAGTCCCTTGGGCTTGGCGTTATTTCCTTTACCGGGAAAAATTATGAGGAAGTTTCGGAAATTTTAGCGGGGTGTGACACAGTTTTGGACGGAACATTTAAAGAAGAATTCATCGAAACTAAACGAAGAATACTTGGTTCCACAAATCAAAGAATAATTTGTTTAACAGAAAGATATAGTAACTGTATTGAAGAATGGTTTGCTAAAACGGATAAAATTATTGAGGTGAATGTAGGAACTGATATAGTTGTTAATGGGGATAAGATTTAATACAAATGAAATATTTATTTTTTGATATTGAGTGTTGTGATGGTGCGCACATTTGTGAATTCGGATATGTGCTGATTGATGAGCAGTTTCATATTTTAGAAAGAGATTGTTTAACCATAGATCCTGAATATAAGTTCAATTTAAAAGGAAGAGATCACGAAAGTGATATACAACTCGCTTTCCCGGAAGAAGTGTACTATTCAAGCCCGAAGTTCGATTTTTATTATGACAGGATCAAAGCTTTATTGACCATGCAAGATTGCCAAATTATAGGTTTTTCGTTATCCAATGATACAGGCTTCCTGGCCACGGCATATGAACTTTATGGAAAAGAGCCTATACCTTTTACATACTACGATTTTCAAAAGTTGTATCGGGGATATACGAAGGCAAGGGATGTAACCTCCGTAGAAGGTTTTGTAAAAGAGATGGGTATTGACGGCATACAGCTTCATAAAAGCGACGATGACGCTTATGCGGTAATCAAAGCATTGCAAATTATATGCGAAAGAGAAAAGTTGCCGCTTCCCGAAACACTTGCAATGCTAAGACAGAAAAATAAAAGTTATAAGGCAGAAAGAGCAAGGGAACACAACCTGTCGCTTATAGAGAAGATCAACAGCGGAAACTCAAAGGCACAGAGAGAATTTCTTAAGAATTTTATTCGTAAACTGAAAATATCGGAAGAAAAGAAGGAAGATGTATTCTTCGGCAAAATCGTATGTATAAGTTTTCATTTTCAGACAAAAAGATTTAATGAATTCCTGGCGATTGTAAAAAGGGTATATGAGTACGGAGCGACCTATACGGGCAAGGTTAGCACGTGTGATATTTTTATTGGATATCAGGACGGAGAAGAAGAGGATGTTCGTATGGCAATCGTTAAGAAAGTTATTGAAAATGGAGAAAAAGAGATTACGATTTTATCTCTTGCCGAAGTGCTGAAATTATTGGGACTTGCCGAAAAAGATTTAAATAAGGTAGACTATATAAGCTTTCATGCTGAAAGAAAAGAGCGGAAATATCAGAAGAGTCAAACCTACATAGACAAGGATGTCAAGCCTACTACATTGGGTGATATCTTGAAAATGAAAGGTGTGGATTTAAGTAAATTTTATAAGTGAGGAATTATATGTCAAAAAGAGAAGAGAGATTGGTTTATCTTAAGGAAGTAAAAAGCAAAGAAGTCGCTGAGCGCATCCGGGCTGCAAGAGAACTTGGTGACCTTGAAAACAATGAGGCATATGACATGGCAAAAATTGAACAAGCCGAGATAGAAAAGGAAATAGCAGAGTTGGAATGTCTTACGGCCAAAGAACATGTTAGAAAACAGTCTTTGATGGAGTTCAAAGAAAATAAGGAGATATTGGAATTTTTAGGGAACAACGATTTTGTTTTGGCAAACAGATATAGAAAGTTTACCCCTGAAGAAGAAGTTGTAATTATACTTCATTCCGACAAGGTATCGCTTGAA
>OLGD01003567.1_pt1 | contig 14353 bp, 12 predicted proteins | sample 1605311 | NCBI WGS metagenome assembly OLGD01 (sample SAMEA3888917, study PRJEB22519) | human gut metagenome | biome: human gut; feature: human-associated habitat; material: faeces | place: Denmark | collected 2010 | reverse complement strand
CGCAGAGCATGGCTTGCGCCTGCGTTCGGCGTGCCGCTGCTGGCGTTCTACTGCACCTTCGGGGATATTCTCTCCAACCTGATCTGGTGCGGCATGATGATATGGCTTTCCTACTGCGCCATTCGAGGGCTTGCCTATGCAGAGACCCGGACGGGCGCGGCGCGGAATATGCGGTACTTCCACATCGGCGTGCTGTGCTTTACGTTCGCGGAGTACTTGCTTTGGACGGCGGGCTGCTTCTGGCCGGATACTTCCCCGGCAAGCCCCGTCTTCTGGTGCGATATGCTGCTGACGCTGACCATATTGGGGCTGCTGCCCGCTGTGAGAAAGGCGGTGGACGCATGACCTATATTGAAAACATATTTCTGTGCATGGTGTCCCCGCTGCTGGTGGCTGCTCTGTGCATGGGCAGGCGGCATCTCCGCTTTTTTCTGTTCTGCATCGTCGGAATGGGTGTGTGCCTGCTTTCGGCCTACATCAATACTTTCCTCGCGTCGGTGTGTCAGGCGGACGCCCTTGCCGCCACGGCGGAGATTGCGCCGGTGGTGGAGGAAATGATGAAGCTGCTGCCGCTGGTGTTCTATCTTCTGGTGTTTGAGCCGGAGGGGGATAAAATCAAGGCTGCCGCAATAACAGTTGCCCTTGCCTTTGCCACCTTTGAAAATGTGTGCTATCTCATTCAGAACGGAGCAGACCGTTTCTCCTTCATCTTCTTCCGTGGCTTCGGCACGGGAGCCATGCACGTTCTCTGCGGTCTGATCGTGGGCGGCGGGCTTGCCTATGCGTGGCAGCGGACATGGCTGAAAATTGCAGGCACCTGGGGACTGCTGGGCGCGGCCATCACCCTCCACGCCGTTTATAATCTGCTCATCGCCTACGGCGGTGCGGCGCAGTATGTGGCCTACGCCCTGCCGGTGCTGCTGGTAGCGGCGGGAAGGCTGTCTACGTTCCGTTTATCGCGGATGAAATAACCGAACATTCACACCTTGAGAGCTGCTTTTTGGCGGCTCTCAAATTTTTTTGGAAAATTTTGCGTTTTGGGTGAGAGTTTTTCCGATTTTATGTACCTATATAAGTGAAAGGGTTTTTAGGCCACAGTTTCAGACAAACCGGAGAGGAGGGTCAAACTGTATGTACGATACCGCAAGACGGGTCGCACTCGTCCGGCAGCGGGTACGGAAAAACACCCGCCGAAGGCAGCAGCACGGCATATACGGACTGAGTGCCGCGTGTATGCTGCTGTTCGCGGTGCTGATGCAGGCGATAAGCACGGTCGTCAGGCCGGGACAGACCGCTGCATGGGGCGTGTTCGGCGCGATGCTGCTGCGCGAGGATGCGGGCGGCTATGTGCTGGTGGCTGTTGTATCCTTTGCCGCCGCGGCGGCAATCACCGCGCTGTGCATGCGGTTCAGGATCAGAGAAAACCGGAAAAAGGGCGGGACAGGCAAGCCGGACCCGCAGGAACAGGAGGGAAAAACGACATGAAGAAACGAATACTCAGCATTCTGCTTCTATGCTGTATGGTGCTGACCATGATGCCCGCGACGGTCTTCGCGGCGGATGGAGAGGTTGCCGCACGCGCGTCGGAAACGGGCGGCATGTATGAACACCACGAGGCCTGCGGCGCAGACCCGGCAGGGGCATCCGATACTATGATGCCAAAAACGAGGAGCGGGGCAGCCCGTCCCGCTGCCACCCAATACACCTATACGCTGCATTACGATGCCAACGGCGGCAGCGGCGCGCCGCCAAGTCAGAGCGTGACCAGCTCGGAATTTGCTGTATGGGTTCCCATATCAGAAATAATTCCAACCCGTGACGGATATACCTTCATAGGTTGGGCGAATTCTCGGACTGGTACGCCGATATATGGCGGAAACGGCGGTTATACCGAGTGTCTGGTAGTACATGGGGTTGATATGAGCACAACCATCTATGCCATATGGGAGGTGCACAATCATAGCTGGGGCGAATGGACCTCCAACGGCAACGGAACGCACACACGCACCTGTACCGCGGACAGCAGCCATACCGAAACAGGCAACTGCTCCGGCGGCAAGGCTACATCCACGGAGAAAGCTGTCTGCGAAACCTGTCATACGGCTTACGGAGAGCTTTTGCAGCCTGCCAAAACGGTTATCACCACCCCGCCCACGCTGCGCCTTCCGGCCTATGTCGGCAATGAGTATACCGACAGGGCCCTCAGGGGCGGCGAAGCGAAGGCCGAGAGTACAGGTGTCGTCGTTCCCGGCACGTTCCGCTTCAAGCACTATGAGGGCGGCAGAGTATACCCGGGCGAAAACCGCATGGAGATCCTCTTTACCCCCGACGATACGGAGGCATACACCACGGCGGAATGTATTATTACCGTGACGGGGACAAAGCGCACGATCACAAGAGTCCCGGACGACGCAATCATCACAAACAAGCCCATTGGCACGGCGTTTGAGGATCTGGGGCTTCCTTCCGGCGTCAAGGTAGAGACCAACACCGGCGCGAGCTACAGTCCCGTGCCCGTGACATGGGACGGCTCCACCTATGACCCGAACAAATATGGCGAGCAGATCATTACCGGCGAGCTGCATGTTGAACAGAGTCACTACAAGGATGATCTGGAGCCGACAAGCGTCAAGGCCACCGCAAGGATAACGCTCATTGACGATCGCGTCTTTACGCCCACGCTGGAGCCGCCCACCTATTCCAAGCAGCTCTACGGCGGAGATCTGTGCTTCCTTGTGTTTGCCGACAAATATCTCTCCGGCGGAACGGCCACGGCGAACGGCGAAACAGTCTCCGGCAAATTCACGCTGGACAAAGATCAGAAAATATACGGACATTCATTGACGGCGAGCACGCTATTGCAGGCAGGGTCGCTGCAGCTGAAGGTTATCTTCACGCCCGACAATCTGAAGCGGTACAACAAGGCGGAATGCACCGTTGATGTGAACGTCATTCCCCGTACATTCAAGGAGACCAGGGCCGGACACATTACCAATGAAAAATTCGGAACGCCATTTGAGGAGCTGAATCTCTCGGATTCATTCAGCTTTTATGCGGTGGGCGATGACAAAGATCCCGAGGGAACAGGGATGGACTTCGGTATGAATGTCGTCACCTCGTGGGACGCTTCGACCTACGACCCCAATTCGTTTGAGGAGCAGACCATCTACGGCGAAGTCAACCGCGCCGAATTGGAGAAGTATTTCACCATACCCGATGGCACCGACCTCCGAGCCGTGAGAAAGGTTCAGCTGCAGCCTGACCCGGTCGAGACGGAAATTACGCAGCTGCCCGTATTCCGATGGAAGAACGGCGATTTTACGTTGCCCGACAACACCATATTCACCTGGCGAAAGCTTCAGGTGGGAACCTACAACGATGAAGTCGGCACGCTCGTCGGCGGCGTGGCGAAGGTCAAGGGTACGGATACCGTCGCCCCCGGCACGTTCTCCTTCAAGAATACCCCGCCGTTCTACCTCCAGACTCCGGGTGAACACGATGTGACGGTGGTATTCACGCCGGACGACCTGCGTCTCCACAAGCCGACGGAGATTACCATCAAAATCAACGCCATCAAAAACACCATCAGCAATATCGATGAACCGGATCCCATTACCGATAAGCCGTTCGGCACGCCCTTTGCAGAGCTTGGCTTGCCGGAAAATGTGTGCATCAATGCCGTTGACGGCGCGTGGCGCTGGATCAACGTGGCATGGGATGAATCGTCCTATGATGCGGAGTCCGTGGATTGGCAGACCATCATCGGTACGCCGGTGCTTAACGAAGATGACGGAGACATCTTTCAGCAGCCGGAGCCTGCGGTAACAGCCGCGATTCGGGTGAAGCTTATCGATAACCGACCCCCTATGCCGCCGACAATCGTCGCGGAAAGCCTGCCCGACGGCATGGAAGGCGAGGCTTACAGCAACCGCTTGACCGCCAAGGGTACCGCGCCCATCACATGGAGCATTGTGAGCGGCGTCCTGCCCGAGGGGCTTAGCCTAAACGAGGACACAGGAGAGATAAGCGGCACGCCCGCCGGGGAAGGGACCGAGGTCTTTACCGTCATGGCGGTAAACGATTTGGGTGAAGATATTAAGGAGTTTTCCATCACGATAGCCAAGGCTCCCGAGACGGAATACGCCGTCACCGTCAGGGACGACGGTCACGGCACGGGCAGCGCGGATCCCGCCTCGGCGACGGCCGGAACGGAAATCACCCTGACCGCTACGCCAAACGCGGGCTACCATTTTAAGGAGTGGCAGGTTATGAGCGGCGACGTGACGGTAAGGGACGACAAGTTCACTATGCCCGGCAGCGATGTGGAGGTCAAGGTCATCTTCGAGGAGGATGCGCCGCCTACGCCCACGGAGTACACCGTCACCGTGAAAACGGACGGAAACGGAACGGCTTCCGCCTCTCACGCAAAAGCCGTGGTCGGCACAGAGATTACCCTGACCGCTACGCCAAACGCGGGCTACCATTTTAAGGAGTGGCAGGTTATGAGCGGCGACGTGACGGTAAGGGACGACAAGTTCACTATGCCCGGCAGCGATGTGGAGGTCAAGGCCATCTTCGAGGAGGATGCGCCGCCTACGCCCACGGAGTATACCGTCACCTTTGACGGCAACGACGGTACGCCCTCTGTCGGCAGCATGACCACCACCAAGCAGAAGCTGACCTCTCTGCCCGATGCTTCCCGCAGCAAGCACAGCTTCAACGGCTGGTACACCGAAAAGAGCGGCGGCACAAAGATTACGACGGATACCGTGTTCTCTGCAAATACCACCGTCTACGCTCACTGGACGCATACCGGCGACAACAATCCGCCCGTCAACTACTACACGCTGCGCTTTGAAACAGGCGGCGGCAGTGCTATTCCCGGTGTGCGGGAAACGTACAATACCTACATTGATTTGACCAAGTATGTTCCCACTCGGCACGGGTATACCTTTGTCGGCTGGTACAGCGAACAGAGCCTTGTGAACAAGGTCTCAGACATTTATCTGACCGGGGATAGGACTGTGTATGCCGGCTGGCGCGCGGTTACAATCCCGCAGACCGGTGACAGCGGTCAAATGAATTTGTGGAGCACCGCGCTATGTGCATCTTTTGCCGGATGCGTTGCACTGATCGTATGGAAAATCAGGCGGCGGGAGAAAAAATCACTGTAAATTCTCAAAAAGTAAAAGTCTTATCTTCAGGGGCGCGGGCAAATAACCCGCGCTCCATACTATTTTCCAAAAGCAGTAAGGTGGCTGCCCTTTAAAAGGACAGCCACCTTATTTTTCTGAGAGGATAAATCCGTTTGTCAGCCTGCATCGGCGGCAAGAGCCTGGTCGATGAGCTTTTGCAGCTTCTCCGCTTGATTTTTTTCCGTGATGGCGCCTACGATGGGTTCGCCCACGATGTTGCCGTTGCGGTCAACCACATAAGTGGTAGGATAGGCAAAGATGTTGGTGGTAAACTTTCCCGCCTCACCATCGGAGTTAAAATACACATTCTGATAGGTAGCGCCCTTCTTGGCCAGTACATCCTTTGCTTCGGAAATTGCCGCTTCGTCGCCGTCCAGCGTGAAGGTGTTGACACCGATGAGTGCGCCGCCCTTCTCCGCGAGTTCTTTGTTCAGCGCGTCCAGCTCGGCAAGCTCGCCCACGCAGGGATTGCAGGTTGTGAACCAGAAATTCACCACGGTGACGGCGTTAGCAGAGAACAGCTCGTCACTTTTCACCGTATTTCCATCCAGGTCCTTGCCCTCAAAGGTGGGGAATTTCTGCATGCTGCCGTCATCGGATTTCTGCATACTGCCGTCATCGGGCGGCGTGGTCGTGTCGTTGCCTGCGGGCACGCTCATAGCGCCATCCGTAGATTCCTGTGCCGCCTCGGGGTACTTTTCCTCAATCATGGTCAGCTTGGTTTCAATGTCGCGGATCTTCTCCGCTTCGCCCTGAATCAGTTTCAGTTCATCCGCCGTAAACTGATCCTTGGCGGATTCGATTGTACTGAGTAGGAAATCACCGTAGTTTTTGCCGTCCTCCTGCATGGTCATGCCCTTGTCGGCTGCCATGAATACCTTTTCCCAAAGGGCTGTGTTCTCCGAGAGAATGGCATTTTCCTGCGCCATCAGATCTTTGTGCATGGCGACCGCTTCCTCGGCATTCTTCGGTTCGCTGCTCATTCCGCTCGTTTTGTCTCCGTTCTTTGTGCCGCAGGCTGTCAAAGACAGCATCATCAGGGCGAGAAGCAGCAGTGCCAGCAATCGGCCGGCCGTAGTTGTTCTATTCATTTTCATCTGTTTTGTTTCTCCTTGTTATTATTGTTTATTGTTTTTCTGCGGCTTTTTTTGCCGCCTTTGTTTTATCTTTACCGTCTCCGAAGCCGTAACGGAAGCGCACAGCGCCCGTCGGACAGGTGCGTATGCACATTCCGCAGCGGATGCACTCGGTATGGTTGGGCGCCTTTGTTACGTCCACATCCATCTTGCAGGCTTTGGCGCATTTTCCGCAGGATACACACTTGTTTTTGTCCACCTTTATCTGAAAGAGAGATACCCGGTTGAACAGCGCGTAAAACGCCCCCAGCGGGCAGAGCCACTTGCAGAAGGGACGGTAGAATATTACGCTCAGCACGATCACGGCAAGCAGGATACCGAATTTCCATGTAAACAGGCTCCCCAGCGCCGACCGGATACCGGAATTGGCAAGGGACAGCGGGATGGCCCCCTCCATCACGCCTTGCGGACAGAGGTATTTACAGAAGAACGGGTCGCCCATACCTACATCGTTTACAAGGAACGCCGGCAGCAGGAAAACCATCACCAGCAGTACGGCGTACTTGAGGTATCGCAGGGGCTTGAGTTTCTTTGTGGAGAGTTTCTTCGTGGGAATTTTATGCAGCAGTTCCTGAAACCAGCCGAAGGGGCACAGAAAACCGCAGATAAAGCGTCCAAGCAGGACGCCGAGCAAAATGAGAAAGCCTGTGATATAATAGGAAAAACTGAACTTGGAAGAGCCCACTACCGCCTGAAACGCCCCGATGGGACAAGCGCCGGAGGCTGCCGGGCAGGAGTAGCAATTCAGCCCGGGCACACAGACGGTTTTCCCTGCGCCTTGGTACAGCTTGCCCCTGAGAAAGTTCGGCAGGTGCAGGTTGGTCAATAAAGCTGCCCCCGCCTGTATCCAGCCGCGGAAGCGGGACATAATCTGTGACGCGCCCGAAAATTTCTTACCCAATGCCTACACACTCCAGACATAATTTAATCGCTTTGCTCAGTACCGTCGCGGCCTCGCCGCGCCATGCGCCGAAGCACAGCATGGCGATACCCACAACCAGCAACGCGGCCTGCGCCGCTGCTTTTTTTGCACAGCTCAATTTTATCACCCTTTCGCTTTTACTGCCATCATCATAGCACAGGAAAGATAAAATCCCTGTTAAGAACGAAAATTTAATGCAGATCTTATCTGCTTTTGCTATAATAAAGAAAAAGGAAATGAAAAGGGGGACTCTTATGCACCTTTTGGTAATTGAAGATGAACGCGCCCTATGCGAGACGATTGTCCGCAGTTTGCGGCGCTTGGCATACAGTGTGGACTACTGTTACGACGGGGAAAAGGCGCTGGAACTTCTGGGTGTGGAGCGCTACGATTTGGTACTTCTTGATCTGAACCTGCCGGGAAAGGACGGCATGACCGTGCTGCGCACCTTGCGGCAGACAGACCGCGAGACGCGGGTGCTGATTCTCTCCGCACGCGGCGAGGTGGAGGACAAGGTTGAGGGCTTGGATGCCGGGGCCAACGACTATCTTGCAAAACCCTTTCACTTGGCTGAACTGGAGGCCCGCATCCGCAGCCTGACTTTGCGGCAGTTCACCCAGCAAGCCGTGTTGCTGACCTGCGGGGAGCTGACGTTCGACACACGCTCCCGCACCGCTGCCGTCAATGGGCAGCCCCTGACACTCACACGTAAGGAGACGGGCATTCTGGAATATCTGATGGTGCATCAGGGACGGCCTGTGAGTCAGGAAGAGCTGATGGAGCACGTCTGGGATAACAGCGTGGACAGCTTCAGTAATTCTATCCGGGTTCATATCTCCGCCCTGCGCAAGAAGCTCCGCGCCGCGTTGGGGTTTGACCCCATACGTAATCGCATCGGCGAAGGCTATTTGATGGGAGGAGAGGAAACATGAAGCGACTTTCCTTGCAGTGGCGCATCACCCTGATGACTGTCCTGCTCATCGGTGTCACCTGTATTGTCATGAATCTGCTGCTCTGTTCCTCCGGTGTGTACTATATGGACACAATCGCGGATACCTTACAGGGAGGCGACACGGTTATGATGAACAGTGAAGGCGCAGAGAGCTTTAATCCGCAGCTCGTAACGCCCGATGAGGATCTGACCATTGTTGTCAACGGAGCGCAGGGGCGCTTTCGCATGACCAACTGGTATATTACGGCTGTGGTGACACTACTTAGCGGCGTTCTGGCCTATTTTGTCAGCGGACGCGCCCTCAAGCCGCTGCGCAGCTTTGTGTCTCAGGTGGAGAAGGTGCAGCTGAACAACCTGGCGGATATGAGGATTAACGAGAATGTTCTGCCGGAGTTTCGGCAGCTGAGTTACTCTTTCAATCAGATGCTGGAGCGGTTGGACAACGCCTTTGCCGCCCAGCGGCAGTTCACCGGCAACGCTGCCCACGAACTGCGCACGCCGCTGGCACTGATGCAGGCACAGCTGGAGCTGTTCTCCGCGGAGCATCCCGATATGCTGCCGGAAACGGCGAAGTTTCTCGCACTTTTGCGGGAACAGACGGAGCGACTGACACAGATGACCAAAACGCTGCTTGAAATGAGCAATTTGCAGCAGGTGGCGCGAAACGAGCAGATTCAGCTTGCCCCGATGGTTGAGGAGGTCTTCACAGATCTCGCGCTTTTGGCAGAAAAGCGCAATATTACGCTGGAGATGGAGGGAGACGGCTTCCTCATCGGCAGCGATGCACTGATTTACCGACTGCTTTTTAACCTGACGGAAAATGCAGTCAAGTACAACCGTTCGGGCGGCTCGGTGAAGGTTTCTGTTACGCAGGAACCGGAAAAGATTCTGATCCGCGTTTCCGACACCGGCTGCGGCGTCCCGGAGGAATACCAACAGAGCATCTTTCAGCCCTTCTTCCGGGTGGATAAGTCCCGCAGCCGGGAGTACGGCGGCGTGGGGCTGGGGCTTTCTTTGGTGTGGGAGATCGCCAATCTCCACGGTGGTGGCGTCCGGGTGGAGGAGAGCTCGAAGAAGGGCACCACGATTGCGGTGGAGCTGCCGGTACAGGGATAAGGCACTCGAAATCTCCGGTGAGCCGTTCGCGGAATACAAACAGATTTAGAAAAAGCAGCGGTTTTGCGATGAACAGAAGGGAAAGCGATGAACACATGAAAATCTTATATGAGCTGTCTTGGTTATGGGAAATGCTGGGCATCGCGCTTGCTGCTGCAGCTGTCTGCGTGACTTGTGCCGCACTGATTTGCAAAGCAACGAAGAGGCGGCCCAACAAAAAAATGCTGGCAGTCGTAGGGGCGGCAGCATTTGCCGGTGCAATTCTGGCAGTCCTTCTGATTGCGCGGACACCGATGCCGCTTTGAAGATATTTAATCCTTCGGCAGCTTGGTTGACAACACGAAGAAGCCTGTCTGCACAATCCGTGGCCGGAGAATATATAGGCTGTCAAAAAAACTCATGCTTTCAAACGGTGAAAGCATGAGTTTTTTAGTGTGCCGGTATGGACAGCCGCTGATGTGGCCGGTTTTTTACCTGCGATTCCATTAAATGTGTCGTTTTTTAAGGAGCAGGGCGAGCGCCGCGAGGCTGCCTGCGCAGAGCGTCAGCCAAAGTGCGGGGGCAAAATCATCGCCCGTTTTGGGGTGGTTCGTCGGGCTTGGGGTTGCGGTCGGGACGGCAGTCGGTACGGCTGTGGGAGCTGCCGTAGGTGTCGCCGTGGGCTCCGCTGTGGGCGTGGCCGTCGGTTCTGCGGTTGGGGTTGCCGTGGGCTCTGCAGTCGGTGTTGCCGTCGGTTCCGCCGTGGGCGTTGCGGTGGGCTCTGCCGTTGGCGTAGCTGTGGGTTCCGCAGTAGGCGTTGCTGTGGGTTCAACGGTAGGTGTTGCCGTCGGCTCCGGGGTCGGGGTCAGCTCGGGCGCGGCGATGGTGAAGGTGATATTCAGCCCGTCTCCGTCGCGTGCCAGAGACAAGTCCTTGACGGATGTACCTGAAGACGAAGGGTACTTTACGGAGCCTGTTACGGCTGTTACTTTATAATTTCCCGGTTCTAACGTGTAGGGAATCAAAATGCTTACCCGTGTAGAAGCTGGAAATATGTCATCATCCTCGTCAAAATTTACATATGTGAATGTCGGATCTGTGTCGATCACCGCACCGGTCAGTACGGTTGTATCGCCGGTATCTGTATTCGTAACGGTGAAGGACGTGTCTGCTGACAGTGACAGATTATTGATGGTAATATCCCGTGACGGTTGAGTACTGGCTCCTTTGGGTACGAGTAGTGTAAACCCAATGCGCAGCTGCCCGCTTGTAGGCCCCGGCTGTCCCGATTCTGCGCCTACGATCACCACATCATCATATTGACAGCCTGCCACTGAGAGCAGAGCGAACAGCAGAAGAAACACGACTCCGATTTTTATACCCTTGTTTTTCACGGCGTTACCTCCTCATAAATTTGAACGGTGTTTGTTGTGTTCATTATACCATGACATAGTGCAAACGTCAATTAGAATATGCTTAGAATTTATTCATTTTTATTTTACAGCGGGCAAAATTTTCCGTTGCAGCGGGCAAAACGGTTTTTCTTGCAAATGGGTGTTGCTATCTGCCGTGGGGTATGGTAAAATCAAGCTGTATGACCCGTTCTATAATTAAGAAGAACGAGGAAAAAGAGAGGATTGGTTCAAATCATGAAAAATATAAAAAAGCTGCTGGCTGTTCTGCTGGCCGCGCTGCTGTGCGTATCTGTGACGGCCTGTGCAAACAACAGCGCTTCAAGCACGGCGGTCGCAACGCTGGAGACATCTTCCACGGCGAGCGAGGGCGAGACCGCGGAGAGTACCGACAAAGACCCTGCGGGCTATGACGATGATATTCAGGGCCTTTGCAAGTATCTTGAAGACTGCAAGGTGGCAGCGGGCGAAAAGGTGCAGATGTCTTACGACGTCATCGGCGCCGAAAACGGCTATAAATATGTATACCGCTACGCAGATTCCGCTGTGCAGCTTGAAGTGTATGAGTTCCCGGCGGAGCTTTCCGAGACCGCTAAGGCGCTTCAGGACGCTGTGCGCGCAGACGGCACGTTTAAGGTGCTGGATAACACCGTGCCGGGTTATCTTTCAAACGACGGCCGCTTCCTTTTGATCTACACCGACGCGAAGTCGGAAAAGGAAGACGCGAATAAAACACACAAGGAGCACGTTCTGGAGTGCTTCAATACGTTTGCGGACGCAAAGGCAAAATAAAAAAATTATAGGGGGCGGAAAGGCATGTGCTTTTCCGTCCTTAGTGCTTTCTTATTTTAAAAAATCGGCGGCGGTTAGGCATAAATGGGCATGAAACGCGCCGAGAAGGGAGTTATACACCATGAACACACAAGATACCGTGCACCGCAAAAGCGCCGCAGAGCTGCGCATACGGCGCGTGATGGACGCACTGGAGAAAAACAACATGCAGGCGTATTATGCGCCCACGTGTGCGGACGCCGTAAAAATCGCAAAAGAGCTGCTGCAGCCGGGCGATGTGATTTCCTGCGGTGGCAGCGTGACGCTGGATGAGACCGGCGTGATGGATTTAATGCGCTGCGGGGACTATGAATTTTTGGACAGAACAGCCGCGAAAACGCCCGAGGAGCGCGAGAAGCTGTACCGCGAGGTATTTTCCTCTGATGTGTTTTTGACGGGCACAAACGCCGTTACGGAGCACGGAGAGCTCTATAATGTAGACGGCAACGGCAACCGCGTGGCGGCGATGCTGTTCGGCCCGAAAAAGGTGCTGGTTTTTGCGGGGTGTAACAAGATTGTGCGCGATATAGACGACGCCGCAAAGCGCGTGAAAAGCTGTGCGACGCCCGCAAATGCCATGCGGCTGAATTTGGACACGCCGTGCACGCACGGGGCGTGTCCCGGCACGGACGGCGAGCTGTGCGCGGGCTGCCGCTCGGAAAATCGCATCTGCGCGATGTACACGGTTTTGGCACGCCAGCGCGTGAAGGGCAGAATTCATGTTATTCTCATCGGTGAGGAGGTCGGTTACTGATATGAAAGAAAAGATACAGGCTTTTATGGCAAAACGACAGGCAAAAGGAAAGCGGTCCTACGAGATCGACATGTGCAACGGTCCGCTGCTGGGCAAAATTCTGCGCTTTGCGGTGCCGCTGATGCTTTCCGGCGTTTTGCAGCTGTTTTTTAACGCGGCGGATATTGTGGTGGTCGGCCGCTTTACCGGCCACACGGCGCTGGCGGCGGTGGGCTCTACCGGCGCGCTTATCAATTTGCTCATCAACGTGTTCGTCGGCCTTTCCATCGGCACAAACGTGCTTGTGGCGCGCTATTACGGCGCACAGGATGCAAAGCAGCTGAGCGAGACCGTACATACCTCTGTGCTGACAAGTCTTGTGAGCGGTGTTATATTGATTGCCGTGGGCGTTGCGTTTGCGGAGCCGCTGCTGACCCTGATGGGCACCCCGGAGGACGTTTTGGGTCAGGCGGCGCTTTACATGCGCATATACTTTGTGGGCATGCCGGCGATGATGCTGTACAACTTCGGCGCGGCGATTTTGCGCTCTGTGGGCGACACAAAGCGCCCGCTGTACTTTTTGACCATTGCGGGCGTTGTAAACGTCATTTTGAATCTGTTCTTCGTCATTGTGTTCCATCTCGGCGTGGCGGGTGTTGCCATTGCGACGGTCATTTCGCAGGTGATTTCTGCGGGACTTGTGACCATCTGCCTGATGAAAACGAACGCTTCTTACCGTTTGGAGCTGCATAAGCTGCATATCTATAAAGATAAGTTTTTCGGCATGATGCGTGTCGGCCTGCCAGCGGGCATGCAGGGCGCGGTGTTCTCCATTTCGAACGTGCTCATTCAGTCCTCTATCAACTCGTTCGGCTCTACCGTTATGGCGGGCAGCACGGCTGCGGCCAACATTGAGGGCTTTGTGTACACTGCGATGAACGCGTTTTACCAGACGGCGCTGTCCTTTACCGGGCAGAACATGGGCGCGAAGAAATACGACCGCGTGGCGAAAATTCTGCGCATCTGCATTTTGTGTGTGACCGTGACGGGCGTTGTGCTCGGCTGCGGCGCGTATTTGCTGGGCACACCTTTACTTTCTATATATACGTCTGACCCGGAGGTTATCCAGTACGGTTTGGAGCGTATGCTCATTGTGTGCGTACCGTACTTCCTTTGCGGCATTATGGACACGCATGTGGGTGTTTTGCGCGGTATGGGGTATTCGATCATGCCGATGATTGTATCGCTTACAGGTGCGTGTGCGCTGCGTGTGGTGTGGATCCTGACGGTCTTCCATATGCACCGCACGCTGTTTATGCTGTTCCTCTCGTACCCGGTGACGTGGGCCGTGACGGCGGCCGCGCATTTTGTGTGCTACCTTATCGTGCACCATAAGATGATGGAAAAGGCGAAAGCGGAGCAAGCCGAGGCGGCAAAAGCATAAAGTATACTTATATATTAAGAAGAAACGCGTTGTGGGATGACCGCAGCGCGTTTCTTCTATATATAAAGAGAAAAGCAGAACCGCAAAATAAAAACGCGTCCTCCTATAACTATATATAAGAAGATATGGGGCTGCATTGTAAAGCTTTACGATACCTTCACGGCGATTTTAAGTGTTTTAAAAACTTTTTTCGGATAAAATCAGAAAGATTATGAGGAGATTCAGAAGTGAAAGGACACTGATGCGCCAGATATATAAGAAGATGTGCTTGAAGCTTTGGGGTACAGAGAGGGGCTTTTGCAACTTTAAGACCACCTTTTCAAAAAGTTTTTCTTGATTTTTTCAAAAAAATTTCGTAAAATAGTTTGCGTAAGCCATGTATATGGGCATGTAAATGCAAAAATGCCCATCTGAAGATACACTATATATTGTGTTTAGATCAAAGCGCAACATATAGATGTAGTCTTTCGAAAAAAACTTAAAAAAACTTTCAAAAAAGTGTTGACAAAAGGGGTTGTACGTGGTATTATAGTCAAGCGCTCGAGAGAGACGGCAAAAAACTGAAAGCGAAAAGCTTGAAAGGAAAGCCGCTTGAAAGAGAGCACAGGACCTTGAAAATTAAACAACGAGAGA
>OLGD01003548.1_pt1 | contig 14403 bp, 13 predicted proteins | sample 1605311 | NCBI WGS metagenome assembly OLGD01 (sample SAMEA3888917, study PRJEB22519) | human gut metagenome | biome: human gut; feature: human-associated habitat; material: faeces | place: Denmark | collected 2010 | reverse complement strand
CGCCGCAGGATACCGCCAGTTTCTTCATTTCCAGCATGGTCAGCACGATCGGAACTTCATGCAATCTGAGCCCGCTCTTTCGGGCGATCTCGCTGATATGCGCTTCCCCTTCCCTGAGAATTTCATAGACCGCCTGCTCCGCCGCGCTCAAGGAAATTTTTTCCGTTTCGGTCAAGTTTATACCAAAAGCGGCGTAAATGTCAACTAAATTTTCCGTCAATTTTGCGTATTCTTTGATCAGCGCATTGCAACCTGCTCCCGACGGAATCCCGATGGAATAGGGAAACGCAAACACGTCGCGCCCGTATTCGTACGCCTTCGCTGCCGTGATCCGCGTACCGCTCTTTTCCCCGCCGCTCACGACAAGCACGCCCTCCGACAGCCCCGCAATAATCCTGTTGCGCATGGGAAAATGATACGGAAGCGGCTTTTCCTGCGGCAGATATTCGCTCACGGCAAGCCCCTTTTCTTCCACTCTTTCCAGCAATGCACGGTTGCAACCCGGATAAACATGATCGAAGCCGTATGCCAGCACGGAAATTACCCTTCCGCTTTTCAGCGCACCGCCAAGGGCCGCACTGTCACCGCCGTCCGCAAGGCCCGTCACGATCACAAACTCCGTCGAAAGCCCTTCCGCAAATTCTTCCGTACGCTTCATCACCTGCGGCAGCGTGTGCCGCGATCCAACGATCGCAAATTTTCTCTCTGTTAATAGATCTGTATTGCCTCGGCAATACAGCACCAGCGGCGGATCGGAGATCTGCCGCAATTCCTCCGGGTACTTCTTTGAAACGAACGCAACGCACTCGATCCGCTTTTCCGAATACATATGCAGCAGCCTGTCCGTATATTCCTGATCCGCCAAAGAACGCTCCATCGCCCCGGCCGTCTCTTCGCCCGCCGTTTCAGCGACCGCAGGACGGTATTTACGGAAATTTTCAAAGAGCGCCTGCGCCGAAGGCGCCAGTTTGTAGAGCTTTGCCTTTCTGGAATAATCCAACCCGAACGAATCCAGGCAGATGACCGCCCTTTCTTCTTTTGTGTATGTCATGAAAAAGACCTGCCGTCACTGAAAATTTTCATAACTGCGGTAGGACACCGCTTCCAGAATGTGTTCGGGCGCGATCTGTTCGCTCTGCGCCATGTCGGCGATCGTGCGCGCAACCTTGATGATCCTTGCCCGCGCGCGTGCCGAAAGTTTCAAACGCTCGAACGACATGCGCAGAATGTTTTCGCATTCGCGCGAAAGGCGGCAGAATTTCTGCATTTCACGCTCGCCCATGTCCGCGTTTTTCGTCATCTTCTGCAACCCTTGAAAGCGTTTCCGCTGAATTTCCCGCGTACGTTCCACCCGTTTTTTGACGATCTCCGAACTTTCCTCCACCGTATCCGCTACGAGATCGTCGTATTTTACCGAATCCGCTTCCACCTGAATATCGATACGGTCCAAAAGCGGCCCGCTCAGCCGCGAACGATACTTGTGGATCGCGGCGGGCGTACAGGTACACACTTTGTCCGTACTCCCGTAATTGCCGCAGGGACACGGATTCATGCTCGCGCAGAGCATGAAATTTGCGGGGAACGTGACCGCCCCTCCCGCCCGCGTGACGGTAATGCAACCGTCTTCCAGCGGCTGACGCAGCGCTTCCAGAGCGCTCCTGTGGTATTCGGGCAACTCATCCAAAAACAGCACGCCGTGATGCGCCAGACTGATCTCCCCTGGTTTTACGGCGCGCGTGCCGCCGCCGCACAAAGATACCGTCGTCGCTGTATGGTGCGGCGTGCGGAACGGGCGCAGGGTCACGATCCCTTCTTCCCCGAGGATCCCCGCCACCGAATGGATCTTCGTCACTTCCAGCGCTTCTTCAAACGTCATGTCGGGCATAATCGTCGGAATACACCTCGCGAGCATCGTCTTGCCCGCGCCGGGCGGCCCGACCAGAAGAATATTGTGTCCGCCCGATACAGCCACTTCCAGCGCCCGCTTTGCGATCGCCTGCCCCTTCACGAACGCCAGATCGGAAGAATACTGCCCGCGATTTGCCGCTTCGTATTTTTTCGCCGCCAGCGGCGAAAGCCGCAAAAGTCCGCTCAAGTGATCCACCACCTGCGTCAGCGTGGCCGCCGTGTAAATTTCCAGCCCCTCGATATACGCCGCTTCTTCCGCATTGCCCGCAGGCAAAATAAATGAGGTGTAGCCGCGCGCTTTCGCCGAGATCAAAAGCGGCAAAATACCCGTTACCGGCCGCAGGCTTCCGTCCAGTGCAAGCTCGCCTAAAAACACCGTCCTGCCCGTATCCGCGCCCTGCAGCTGGCCCGTCGCTTTCAGAATTCCCACCGCTATGGGAAGATCGTACCAGCTTCCCTCTTTTTTCAGATCGGCCGGAGCAAGATTTACCGTGATCTTCTGCGCCGGAAATTTTCGGCCGCTGTTTTTCAGCGCCGACCGCACCCGCTCGCGGCTCTCTTTTACCGCCGCATCCGCAAGCCCTACCAACTCATAGGACGGAAGCCCGTTGTTGATGTCCGTTTCCACTTCCACCGGAATTCCGTCCAGCCCCGAAAGTGCAAAACTCATGACTTTGGATAACATTTCCCGCCTCCCCTCGGCTTCCCGCCGTTTGTTCTTTTCCCTTGCCGCTCTTTTTCAAATTTATGCAAACAAAAAATATTTCTTTCCGAAACCGCAATATCGCACGCTTTTTGCCGACGTACGCTTTTTGACTACGCCCGCTTTTTGCCGACGTTTTTTCGCGCCATGTATTTTACGCTTGCCAAGGAAATATTCCCGAAACTGCAAAGAACATTGCGCTTTTCGCGGTATTTTTTAAAAAAAGGTGTAAAAATACCGCGCATACGCGTGCGCGGATATTTTTAATTGAATTTACGGTCTGTAGATGCCGTTGCTCAGAAACGTCGTCCAGCCGAAGCAGATCTGCGCCGCAAGCGGTGCGATCGGGATGCCGAACAGCATCGGAACGGTAAGCACAAAGATCAATGCGTAAACCACACATACGCCCGTCATTACTTTCAGCGTCGTATTCATCGGGATGCCGAAAAGTTTTTTCCGCGCCCCCGTGTCGTGCACATACGCCGTATAGAACATCAATACGGCGAATCCCGCATAGAATACGGAGAACAGCAAGCTGTTTGCCGCACTCGTGCTGCCCGCAAACAAATACTGCAAAAGCGACGTTACCAGCCCCGCCAGAAGCAGGAAATACGCATTCAGAATGTACGGCGTGTGCGCAGACGCATAGGCGCTCTTGGTCTTGCCCGTAGCAAAATATAAGATGACGTAAATGGTCGTAAAGATCAGACCGATGAGCGACGTGATCGCCAACGCAAGATTCATCTGCGCGTTCATGGCGATATAGACGCTCTCATTCCCCGACGAGAACAGCGTGGCGCCTTTGAGCGAAAGGAACCAACCGAACGGATTGACCGCATTTGCCGACGTGAACGCCGTCATATTCGAGAGGGTAAAGCTGTCTTTCACCGCCGCCCAGACAAGCCCGAAAATGCCGATCGTCGGCACCGCAGGGTTTGCGTCGTACAGTTTTACATAGGTAAAATAAGAAGGGATCGCCGAAAGCACCGTGATGAATACCGTCGCCACAATGAACGAAACGAGGAAAAACAGCCACAAGATCCGCGTCGAATATCCGTTTTCCATGCGGATCAGGCGTTCCTGCTGTTCGCTTTCCTGCAGGTTTTTCAGCATGTCTTCTTCCGAATTTGATGACGCATTCTTATCCAAAGCCGCCTTCCGCACCGCCGCAAGTTCCGCCTTGCCCTGTCTGTGGATACGCACCCAGCCGACAATGAACAGCGCCGCCAGCCCGATCAATGCAAATACCGCTTTCGGATCGGTCGCAAACGCAAACGCAAAAAAGATACCGGAAACTAAAACGTTCGCCGCGGATTTAACAGGACGTTCCTTGGAAATCCCGTCCTCGTAAAAGCGGAACATGAAATAATATGCCGCCACCGCAAACAGCGCGATCATGGGATATGCAAGCCCCAGCCTGCCCACCGTGAGCGCCAGACCGCCCAGCGCCGCAAAACACGCAAACATGAATCCGAATCCGCTGCTCTTGAACAGGCGCTTGCCCAATAAGTACACAAAGACGATCATCGCCGTCGTGCAAAGCACCGAGAATATTCTTAAACCGAACGGGCTTGCCCCGAAAATCAGCGTACCCAGCATGGGCAGCAGCACCGCAAACGACCCGAAATCCGTCTGCGCATGGAATGTCCCTTCCACCACCATACGGCCCAGCAAGATATCGTCGATCTGCATCAGCGTGTATTTTTCATCCTGCGTGAAATCCGTATACGCCGTGTTTCCGTCCGCATAATTGTCCTGCGCGTCCGTCAGCCGCGTCGGATCGCCCGCTTTCCCGTATTCCTTTGTATTGTCGTTCTTCGTGAACAGATCGCGGTAATACGGCCACTGCGTATCCGTGAAGAATGATTTTACGCTCTTTTCCGTCACATACGCGGGTATAATGTTCCCTTCCGCATCCACAAACACGACTTCGTTGACCAGCATCTCCGTTTTTACGGTCAGACGGATCAAGCAATAACTCGTGCTCAGCGACCTGCCGGATTCCGTCAGATCGAATACTTTCACCCAGTCGTAATTCGTGCCTTTCGTGCTCTCCGCATCCGAAACGTAAACGTTGCCGAGTTTGACCGTTCCCAACGTCGAGCTGCTGAACGTAGGCTCCGATGAGGATGACTTGGACGCATACCGGAATTCCACCGAAATATCTTTCCCGACTTCCCCGTATACGCTCCCGACATTCAGATATACTCTGTCCAGCTTCGCTCCGTCCTGATAATCCAGATAAAACACGACATTGGAATCCGCCGCCATATAATAAGAACGGCCTGCTCCCGTAAATCCGCCGATCGTGCAGGCACTCACGATCAAAAATACCAGCACCAGAACAATTGCCGCTTTCCCGAATACGGAAATCCGCCGCACACGCTCTTTCAGATTCTGTAATCGGGTATGTCTTTCCATCTGCATATTCTGTCACCTGTTTCCTTGAAATCCCCCACCCTGCTTTTGTGACAGGATGAGCTATATTCTATTATAACGCAAAATTATTTATCTGTAAACCCCTTTTGCCCTCTCTGACGCAAAAAATACGGACAAGCCTTCCCCTTTCCGTTTTTTTCTTTTTCCGCTCGCCGTCCGTATCCCGAAAAATTCCCTTCCTCCGCAGGAAAATCCCGCCGTTCTTATTCGACGGCAGGATTTTCCTCTTGATCTTTTTTCCCTTCCGCGACAAGACTGCATAAGCCGCCAGCGCGGCGATACAGACCAGAAATTCGGTCACGGGAAAAGCGAGCCATACACCCGTTTCGCCCCAAAGCGCCGCCAGCAGAAACGCCGTCGGGATCAGGACGGCAAATCCGCGCAAAAGCGATAAAATATGCGCGGGCAGCGGCGTTTCGGTCGCCGCAAAATAAGAACAGAACAGGATGTTCAGCCCCGCAAACGGCGCGGCAAGAAAATACAGTTTCAAACCGCGCACCGCCATTTCGCAGAGCAACTCGGACTTCTCTTTGTTAAAAATCTGCGTGACGGGCAGCGCAAAGACAAACAACAACAGATACGCGGCAACCGCAAATACCGCGGTGCAGAGCACAGACATTTTCAGCAAAGCCCGTTCGGAAAGGGTGTCCGCACTCGCGCGCGAACGGCTGAAAAGCGGCTGTACGCCCTGCGAGATGCCGTTGAAGACCGAAAGCACGACCAAAGAGATATTGGCAATGACGCCGTATGCCGCCACGCCCGTATTGCCGGCGATCCGCAAAAACAGAAAGTTGAACACGAGGATCGCGACGGCGGAAGAGAGCTGTTCGACGAGCGCGGGAAATCCGAGCGTGAAATTACAGCGCATCAGGCGAAGCGAAGCGCCCTTCGGCAAAAAACGAAACCCGTTTTTTCCGCGAAGGATGTGCGACGCGGAAAAGCCCAGCCCGATCACGGGCGCAAAACCCGTCGCAAGCACCGCGCCGAGCATTCCCATGCCGCAGGGAAATATAAAGATATAGTCGAGCAGGATGTTGGCAAGACTTCCCGACACGGTGGCAAACATGGCGGTATGCGGCGCGCCGTCGTTGCGGACAAAACACATCAGCACGGTGTTGAAAAGAAAGGCGGGCGAAAACAAAAGCAGCACCCGCAGATAGATCTGCGTCATCGAAAAAGTCTGCGCATCGGCACCGAGAAGCCGCGCCAAGCCTCCCGATGCAAAACACCCCGCCATTATATATAGAACAGAAAAACACGCCGCAAGATATACGGTATTTGTAAAGACGCGCCAGGCATTCCGATCGTCGCCCTGCGTTTTATAGACGGATTACCTGGTCGCTCCGCCGATCCCCAGCATGAGCGCCGTGCCGTTGATCAGGTTATAGACGGGGATCGCCAGATTCAGTGCCGCAAGGCCGTTTGTACCCAAGCCCTGCGCCACAAAAAAAGTATCCGCCAGAATATAACAGGACACCCCTATCATTCCCAATACGCTCAAAAGAGCATATCTTGAAAACTCTTTCGCAAGTTTTTTCATTCTCTGCCTCTCAACCGGCCCTTTTCCGAACCGCCGTAAAATGTACGCCCAAAAAAGTTCTCCGATACATGTTTTATACCGCCGAAAAACCTTATCGCCCATAAAAAATGCGCCGGCAATTTTATGTCTGCTAAGGCCTGACGACATAAATCCCGACGCTTACGCTTACCCGGCGGCAAAACGCAATCTTTTTTCTTACCTTAACACAAGCGGCGGCGTTTGTCAAGCAAACGCCGCCGCTTTCTTTTTCGCACCGAAAGACGATTCCCACTCTTTTAATTCAGAGGCTGGATCGTAATGACGTCCGCCTGATATTCAATCTCTTTATACAGCTTCGCCTCCACCGACGGCCGTCCGTCCGATCCCGTCACCTGCTCCAATTTGTAGACAGTCGTACCCTGCACTTCTTCTATCTTTATAAATACGCCGCTTTCGTCGGCATACAGGTCGCCGCTCTCCATGACCATACCTTGGTTGGCATACGATTCGAGCCGATCGCCGTCATAATTATATTTGACATTCTTTTCCGAAAGCAATTCATAATACCAGACCTGCCCGTCGAACGTCTTTGCGATCAGCATATCCGTCGAAAGAAAAGCAACCCCGAAATAATGGGAATGATACGCAACCGACCGATACGTGCCGACTCCCGTACGCTTGCCATACCAGTCATATTCGTTTCCCTGCCAGCCGCTTCCAAACGAAAAAATTTCATCCCCTGTCAATACCAGATACGATACTTCATCATTGTAGCTCTTATCCGTTTCAATGATCGTATTTGCAGACCAATTTTCCTCTTTCTTCCCGTCTTTGCCGTAACGCTCGATGGTCATCGTGCCGCCTATTTCATTCATATACCGCCCATTCCCCAAAACATAGGCATACCCGTCGTCACCGATCGTGACGCTTTGCTTACAATATATAATATTTCCGTCCCTGCTCTCGCTCGTATCGTTCTGCACGTAAATATTCCCGAATTTGTCTTCCCAAGCCCCGTCGACAAATATGTTTTTGTTGGGCATCAGATCCGTGATCTTCAACACCCCGTCTTCCGTTTTCAAAGAATAAAAGTCGGAATCCGCTACCCCCGTGCTCCTGATAATCGTATCCGAAAGCACCATGTAACTGCCTGCCGCCTCCATCGGATACAGCTTCCCGCTTTCACGCTCTATGACAAAATTCTCTTCATTGTATTCGTATATACGATTGTAAAAGGGATCCTCTCTCTCGCTTTGCGTGTAAAATATATTCTTTGCGTACGCCAAAAAGATAAAAGCGTCCGTTACATATAATTTGACCGGGTTCCCTTCGATCTGCTCCTGCGTCACTTCGTATGTACCGTCGCCGTTTTCTTCCGTCGTCGTAAACACAAAGGTGATCTTATCAAACGACCCATCGTCGTTAAAACTTACGATATAACTGCGCTCTGTTACCAAATCCGTCATTACGGGATCTTCTTCCTCTTCCACAATGATCCCGATATTTTCCGCTCCGTCCAGCTCTACACGCGCATTGTCAAACATCTGCGCACTCAACTGCACAGTCTCTCCCTCATTCGACGGCCCGTCTTCCCCGTCCGGATCCTTCTCCCCTTCCGGGTCTTTTTCCGTCTGCTCTGTATCACCGCCTGTCGTATTTCCCCGCTCGGGACGACCGCCACAAGCCGCCAATAAAAATACAAAACTTATAGCCAACAAAACACAAAGAAATTTTTTCATTTTCTCCGCCCCCTCTTAATTTACACATTTTTCTGCAAAGCCCTGTATTCATTATATGATACTATTTGCTTCCTGTCAATGCCTTCATCCTATTTACAGTACCATATTTTACTGCCTATGCTTTGCCGCTAAGCCTATGTTTACAACGGTTTACGGCATGGAATGCTTTGACAACACTATATCTGAATTTTGTTTGTACGGTTCGTTGTTGTGCGCATTCAAAATTCGGAAAAAGCAGTTTTGCGTACCGCATTTGAAAACACCTGAAACGCAGATAAGGCAACCTGAAATAGTAAAGGAAAGCGCTCCGCACAATGTGCGGAGCGCTTGTCGCTTTTTCGTTTAACGAATTTCCTTGATTTTAGCAGCTTTACCCGTTCTGCCGCGCAGATAGTAAAGTTTTGCCCTGCGGACCTGACCTTTACGGATCACGGTGATGTCCGCAATTTTCGGGGAATGCACGGGGAACGTACGCTCCACGCCTACACCGTAGGACAACCTGCGAACCGTGAACGTTTCACGGATCCCGCCGTTCTTCTTGGCGATGACCACGCCTTCGAACGCCTGCAATCTTTCACGCGTTCCTTCGACGACTTTCACGCTTACTTTTACGGTGTCGCCTACGTTGAAAGCGGGAACGCTGTCTTTCAGATTCTCTTTTTCGATTGCTTCAATCAAACCTTTCATCGACTTTACCTCCATATTACGAAGCGTTCGTAGCCGTTTTTGCCAGAGGACCGCCCGAAGTCTTTTGCTATTTTATCATATTTGCGCGATCTGCGCAACCTTTTTTATGCGTAAACCGCAAAATATTTTACAGAATTCTGTTTTTCACGCTTCAAACGCGGAAACAATGTGGTTGATCCCTTCTTCCGTCACTTCCAGAACGTCAAATCGGACATTCACATCACCCATGCGTGCCAAAAACGCGCGCGCTATATTGATATAGCGTTTTCTCTTGTGAAAATCCACCGCTTCCGCCGGCGTGCCGAATACATCGCTCTGCCGCGTTTTTACCTCGCAAAAAACTACCGAGTCGCCGTCGCGCGCCACAATGTCCGCTTCTCCGAACGGCGTCTTGTAATTTGTCTTTAAAATTTTATACCCTTGCTCTTTCAGATACATTACTGCCCGTCTTTCTCCGGCTTTTCCGAGTAATTTTTTATGAACGTCCTGCGGTGAATTTCGCATAATCCGTACTCCCTGATCGCGTCGCGGTGCATTTTCGTACCGTACCCCTTGTGCTGTGCAAACCCGTATTGCGGATATATCTTGTCAAACTCGCACATCAGCCTGTCCCGATATACCTTCGCCAGAATGCTCGCCGCGCCGATCGAATAGGAAAGCGCATCCCCTTTGATCAGCGTCTGCTGCGGAAGCGAAATGTCGATCTTGAAATTCCCGTCCACAAACACGACGTCCGGCTCCACCGCCAGCCCTTCCACCGCCTGCTTCATGCAAAGTTTCGTCGCCTGCAAAATATTGATACGGTCGATCGTTTTGTTGTCCACTTCGCAGATCTTATAGGCGATCGCCCGCTCTTTGATCAGTTCCGCCAGCCGCTCACGCTCCCCTTCTTTCAGTTTCTTGCTGTCATCGATCCCTTCGATCAGATTCTTTTTCTCCAGCGGCAAAATCACCGCCGCACAGACGACAGGCCCCGCAAACGGACCTCTGCCCACTTCGTCTACGCCTGCAATATACTGCGCTCCCAGCTGTATCATTTCCCGCTCGTAAAACAGTTTATCGATCGGGCTCTTCTCTTTCTTCATTCGTTTTTACCCCTCATTGCTGCACGGCGACCGTAATCACGCCCGATAAAACCGCCCGCCGTACCGCCTTTTTGCCTTTTAATATCCTGTTGCTTTTTTATAAACCGTGTATTTGAAAACGTTAGCGCTTGCAAAGCCTTTCTTCTCGCCGTAAGAAGGGGTATTCAGGACAGACTGAGCTCCGACGCGTCTTCCAGCGTGATCCTGCCCGTTCTGCCCTTGCGAAAATCGTCGAGGATCGCTTTTGCGCCGCGCTCGTAATCGAATTCGCCGCCGCGCAGAACAAAACCGCGCCTGCGGCAGACGTCCTCGTACATGGCAAGAGGCGTTGAAAAATCGGTAATGCCATACCGTTCGCTCAGAAATTGCGGATACGTTGCCGCAATTTCGCGCAAAAGCTCCAGCGCGATATCGTCGAGGTCGAGAATATCGTCGTTGATGCTGCCGATGTACGCGAGATGCCTGGCAAGTTCCTGATTTTCAAAGGCGGGAGGCATCGTACCGGGAGTGTCGAGAAGTTCGAACCCCGCACAGCGGATCCACTGTTTGCCGCGCGTGACCCCCGCTTTATCGCCCGTAACGGCGCGCTTTTCTCCGCTCAGCGCGTTGATGACCGTGCTTTTGCCCGTGTTCGGAATGCCGCAAACCATCAGCCGCAAAGGACGCACGATTCCTTTTTGCGCGTCTTTTTCTAACTTTTCCTTCAAAAGAGAGGGCAATTTTGCCGCGATCTTCTGCGCCGTACCCGCACGCGAAGCCGTACAGGCAAGCGCCGCCGCACCCTGCCGCGCAAACGCCGCCAAAAAAGCGTCCGTCTTTTTCTCATCCGCAAGATCCGACTTGTTCAGAAGATACAAAACCGGCTTATTGCCGAATAATTTATTCAGATTTTTGTTGCGCGTCGCAACGGGCGCACGTGCGTCGAGCACCACCAGAACTCCGTCCACAAGCGCCGCGCTCTCTTCCATCATGCGCATCGCTTTGGTCATGTGTCCCGGAAACCATTGTATGTGTTTCATATGCCTCCTCCGTGCGTTTTTTCGGTATACGTTCCAGCAAAACAGTGACAGACTCTGTCCCTTTTCCGTACTCTCATGCTCCTTGCGCCCCTTCCTTTTCAGCGCTTTTACCGTTTCCAGCCATCTGAAAAGCAACTGTTCCGCCATGTGTCATTACCTTTTGGCAAAACTTTGAAACATAGGGGAACAAGTTCAGAACTCTTGTTTTTCTCCTAAAAGGTCGGGGCGTTTTTCGCGCGTAATCTTCTCCGACTGTTCCCTGCGCCATTTGTCGATTTCGGCATGGTTGCCGCTGCGCAAGACTTCGGGGACGGTCAAGCCGCGATACTCCACGGGGCGGGTGTACTGCGGATATTCGAGCGCATTCTCCGAAAAACTTTCCTGCACCAGCGACGAAGTATTGATCACGCCGTCCACATACCGCGCCACGCAGTCGGCAACGACCATCGCAGGCAATTCGCCGCCCGTCAGCACATAATCGCCGATGCTGATCTCCTCGTCGATAAACAGATCGATCGCGCGCTGATCCACGCCCTCGTAATGTCCGCACAACAGAATCAGGTGTTCATACTCCAACAGTTCAAAAACTTTCTGCTGGCGAAACGTCTGCCCTTTCGGGGACATATAAATGCGCCGCGCTTTGTGATCGGGATCCAAAGCCTCGATCGCCGAACCGATAGGCTGCGCCGTCATCACCATGCCCGCGCCGCCGCCGAAAGGATAATCGTCGCACTTGAGATGCTTGTCCTGGGTATAATCGCGTATGTTCACGATATTGATCTCGATCTTTTTCTCTTTCTGCGCCCTGCCGAGAATACTTGCCTGCATCGCCGCAAACATCTCGGGAAAAAGCGTCAAAATATCGATTTTCATGCTCATTGCTCCACCGCGACCTGCAGAAATCTGGCTTCGTTTACCGTGATTTTCTTGTTTTCCACATCCACGTCCGCAACGACCCCTTCCGCCGCGGGGAACATCCATTCTTTTTCCCCGTCGCGCAGGACGTAAACATCCGTGTGCGCGGGCAGAACGTCCTCAATTTTGCCAAGACGTACCCCCGTTTCCGTGTATACTGTGCAGCCGATCATATCCACGATGTAATACCTGCCTTCCTGCAGAGCGGGAGCATCCGAACGCAGGGCTTCGATCTGTTTTCCGCGCAAAAGTTCCGCCGCATTCCGATCGGCAATGCCGCTCAGCGCCAGATACCCTGCCGACGCATCAAACCTCGCGGACAAAACTTTGTATTCGACTCCGTCTACATAAACTTTACGGAATTTCTTGATCTGCGAAAGCTCGTCCAAAAGCGCTTTTATTTTGATTTCGCCGCGTATGCCCTGCGGCTTGAGTATTTCACCGATGACTATTTTTTCCTGCATAAACCCTCCGCGTAAAACAAAAGAAGGAAAAACCGTTCGTCTGCCGCGATTTTTCCCTCATTCCGTTCGGATCATCCGCAAAAATTATTCCGCGGCTTTTTCCTTTTCCTTGATTTCAATGTTGTATTTCTTGCCTTCCTTCGCCGACGCGCAGCGAACGAGCGTACGCAGCGCCTTTGCGATCTTGCCCTGCTTGCCGATGACTTTGCCCATGTCCGATTCTTCGAGGAGAACCGTGATCTCCGTCGCGCCGTCCTTCTCTTCCACTCGGTACTCGACCTTGTCTTTAAACTCGGCAAACTGCTCTACAACGTATTTGACCAGTTCCAGCATTTTCATGTCCCCCGCTCAGATTACTTCTTCTTTCTGGTCTTCGTCCTGGGTGCGGAAAGTTTTGCGGGTTTTTCGATGATACCCTGACGGATCAGCAGCGTTTTTACCGTTTCCGTCGGCTGTACGCCCTTCGAAAGCCAGTCTTTCGCCTTGTCCGCATCGATCACGATGTCTTCCGGCTGCACCGTCGGATTGTAATGCCCGATCTTTTCGATATACTCGCCGTCACGAGCCTTTCTTCCGTCCACAACAACAATACGATAGAACGGGCTCTTCTTGTCGCCCAGCCTCGTAAGTCTCATTTTGACTGCCATAATTCAATCTCCTTTCAGAAATGTTTTTTCTTCCTTTTTACGGCTTCATACCGTTTACCGCCCTATTATACCGAAACAAAACACGGCTGTCAAGTATTTTTACTTGACAGCCGTACTTTTTTAAAAGATTTTAAGTGAAGCAGTCTGTCAGCGCATGAACGGAAGGCGTTTCCCGTTTTTGAACTGTTTCATCATCAGCTTGGTCTGTTCGAACTGTTTTAAGAGCTGATTGACTTCCTGCACATTTGTTCCCGAACCGAGAGCGATGCGGCGTTTGCGGGAAGAGTTGATGATCTCGGGTTTTTCGCGCTCTTTCATAGTCATGGAAAGGATGATCGCTTTGATGCGCTCGATCTTCTTTTCGTCAAAGTCGCTTTCCTTGATCTTGAGCTTGCTCATGCCCGGCATCATGCCCATGACCGACGCGATGCCGCCCATTTTTTTCAAAGATTCGAACTGCGTGAGATAATCTTCCAACGTGAACGATGCCTCGCGCAATTTTTTCTCCAGCTTTTTCGCCTGCTCCTCGGTAACCGCTTCCTGCGCCTTTTCGATGAGCGAGAGGACATCGCCCATGCCCAAAATCCTTGACGCCATGCGGTCGGGATAAAACGGCTCGAGATCGGTCAGCCTTTCGCCCACGCCGATAAACTTGATGGGCTTGCCCGTAACCGCTTTGATGGAAAGGCATGCGCCGCCGCGCGTATCGCCGTCCAGCTTGGTCAGAATAACGCCCGTAACGTCCAGACGTTTATTGAACGTTTCCGCCACATTAACCGCATCCTGACCCGTCATGGAATCGACCGTGAGCAAAATTTCGTTCGGATGCACTTCGTTTTTGATGTTTTCCAGTTCCTGCATCAGCGTTTCGTCGATGTGCAGTCGGCCCGCCGTATCGATGATCACGACGTCATTGCCCATCGAGCGCGCCTGCTCGATCGCCTGTTTCGCGGTCTTGACAGGGTTTTGCGTACCCTTTTCAAAGACAGGCACGCCCGCCTTTCCGCCTACGACCTGCAGCTGGTTGATTGCCGCAGGACGATAAATATCGCCCGCGACCAAAAGCGGTTTTTTGCCCTGTTTTTTCAAAAGCATGGCGAGCTTGCCGCACAGCGTCGTCTTGCCCGCGCCCTGCAAACCGCACATCATAATGACCGTGGGTGGTTTGCTGGCAACTTCCAGCTTTGCGTTGGAACTGCCCATCAGCGCGATCAGCTCTTCGTTGACGATCTTGATGACCTGCTGCGCGGGGCTCAGGCTCTTCAGAATTTCCTGCCC
>OLGD01003528.1_pt1 | contig 14471 bp, 13 predicted proteins | sample 1605311 | NCBI WGS metagenome assembly OLGD01 (sample SAMEA3888917, study PRJEB22519) | human gut metagenome | biome: human gut; feature: human-associated habitat; material: faeces | place: Denmark | collected 2010 | reverse complement strand
CTGCCGTTATGTTTCTTTTAACAATTCATCCCACCGCTTTAGAAGCGAGGGACTTCTTGTCTACGGATGTTAAAATTGGAATGGATCGTTAAACGCTCCATAATACGAAACCGGTTCGCCCGCAGAAAGCAGGTGATGGACATCGCCGACGGTCTGGCAGCGGAAGTACACTTCGCCTGGTTTGCGCTCTTCCGTTCCGACGATCGTGACGGAAGTCGGCGCCAGGAACAGGCCCTGCCAGAGCTGCACCGGCGTTGTGTTGAGCAGATGGGACAGCGCGACGCAGGTAACGCCGAGATGGCAGAAGCAGACGATGACAGCTTCGCGGTTCGTTTCATCTGAAGCGTGGTAGCGGTAGCCGTCGCGTACATAACCGTAGCGAGCAAGCAGCGCATCGAGTCCGTCCGTTACGACACGATAATTTTCATCCATGTTTCCGGTTTTCATGATCGGGTTCTGTGTCCAGAGATCATGATCATAGAGATCCCGGTTCGCATCGAGCACATCCGGCAGAAAATCCCACGGAATCCGGCGCTTTCCGGTCTCCGGGTCAATGACAGGCGCATCAAATTCGCGCAGCCATGGAAGAATTTTGGCTTCACGATCCGCGTTTTTCAGTGTGAAAGAAGCCGTGTCTTTCGCACGACCAAGCGGCGAGCAGTAAAAATCGGTGACGTTCCATTTCGCCGTCCGCTTCGAAAGCAGCTCAGCCTCACGCCAGCCTTTTTCAGTCAGCGAATCAATCTCATAATTCGGTTCGCCGTGGCGGATAAAGATAATTTTCATAAAAATTCCTTTCTTCGTATGCCACAAATTGTTTGGTTTATGCATCGAAAAGTCAATTTCAGTTCCGAAAAATCTGCGGCAGAGCACAGAACATTCAGAATTGATGTCACTTAGCTTAGTGTATCATAAATTGTCAAATTTGTGTGAGTTTATCCGGAAAAAGATGCGACAAATTGGAAGAGTGTGGTGAGATGTTGAGATCTATGGGGAAACAATTAAAATGATGGTTTTTAAGATGTAAAAACAATCAAAATAATGGTTTTTCGTTTACAAATACAGATTTTTATGATTCAATAAAGAAAAAGTCGGGAATTATAAAGCTGAAAGGTGAGGTTTATGAAAGAAAAATTATTTATAACGCCAGAATATACAACGGCAAAAGAAATCAAGGAACTTCGGAAGGAACTGCATCTGACGCAAAAGGAGTTTGCGGAACTGATTAATTGTTCCAAGCCAACGGTAGAGCGCTGGGAAAGAAGTGAAGAAGTGATTCGCGGACCGATTGTTTTACTTTTGAAAATGCTGCAAAAATATCCAGAATACGAACAGGAAGTGAAAGTTCCGGAAAAAATATGGCCGCTCAGAATCTGGTACATGTATGGGCAGAATGTATGTACCTTGATCGATGTGAATGAGCAGGAACGGAAAGTAAAAGTAAAAAATTATACAGACAAAATTATGTTTCGGGCATTCGGAGTTGTGGAAGAACCGGATTATGATCAGTATCTGGAATTTCTGGAATCACGATGCTTTCCGGAAAGCAGAGATAAGATGAAACTGATATTAAAAGATTTGGGACTGCCATTTTACGATCCGATTATGATTATAGAAAAAACGGAAGGACGGATGGCGGAAGATGATTTCTGGCTACGGATAGAGAGGTAGATGGATGATAGAATTATTTGAACAGAATATCAGGACGAATGAGCGTCAGTCGTCAAAAGGAAACCAGTTAAAATGGGAGAATAACGGAATCTGGTACAAAGCGGATTATACAGGATATGAGGGATTGGCAGAGTATATGATCTCGCATCTTCTGAAAAAATCAACGCTGGCGGAAGACGAATTTGTATGTTACGATCTGGAAAAAATAAAATATGGAACTGTGATTTATAACGGAGTAAAGAGTAGAAATTTTCTGAGGGAGGACTGGCAGATTATCACTTTGGAGAGACTGTTTAAAAATTCTTTTGGAGAAAGTCTGTATCAATCCCTGTATAGAATTCCAAAACATGAAGAACGCTTACGTTTCTTGGTACAGCAGGTGGAGCGTATGACCGGGCTTCAAAACTTTGGCGTCTATATGAACAAGCTGTTGACGATAGACGCATTTTTCCTGAACGAGGATCGTCATACGCATAATATAGCGGTGTTGATGAATGGAAAAGGTGACTATGCATACTGCCCGATTTTTGATCATGGGGCAGGGCTACTGTCAGATACAACGATGGATTATCCTTTATCGGGGGATACGTATGCACTGATGGATCAGGTTCAGGCAAAAACGATATGCAGTGAGTTTGATGAGCAGTTGGACCTTTCTGAAGCATTATATAGAGGGAATCTGAAGTTTCATTTTACGAAAAAAGATGTGACTGAATTGCTCGCGAATGCGGAGGGGTATCCAGAAGAAATACGAAAACGAGTGGAAATGATTTTGTTTGCACAAATGCGAAAATATGCGTATTTGTTTTCAAAGATGTAGAAAAATTGAGCAAAAAAGGACGAGTTACATCTATGGTTATTTTTTTGTCCAATAAATCAATTATATAAAGTCTGTTTAACATGTTATATAAAAATTTATGTCACACGCGAATATTTTCATTTTTTATTTCATTTATCCTATCGTCTTTTAATTCCAAGGGAACTGTTATATTTTCAGGTCTCAAAATTTGTTTTTTAGGATGCAGAAATCCCAGCGTAGCGGAAAACAGAATCCACAGGAGAAACCATAAAATACTCTGATAAACACCACTCTGGACACCGGATTCCAGAAGAACACTGCCAAGAAGGGAACCGGCCGCACTGCTGGAAACAATGAGTGGAAGGCTGGCATGATCCATGTAGGGGAGAGAAAGCAGTCCGCCGATGAGTAAACCAATGAGACTTAAGAAAATGACTCTGAGAAAACCGAAAAGCGTATTAAAATGGTTCATATAGCGGACAGAAAGCAGATCTCTTGTGGAATAGGAAGTTGCAGCGGTTTTCATTGCTTCAGCAAGATCGGAGGCCTGCTTCACGGGAATACCATACGGTCAGGAAGAGAACAGCAAATAATAAGGTACACAGGGCAGGAACCATCAAAAAGCCTGAAATCTTTAAACGATAGATAGAGTACAGATGATTACAGAAGAACCAGAGAGTGCCGCCTGAGACAGCACTCATAAGGAAAACAGGTTTATTTATTCTGCGTTTTATGTTTTGGATCATAGACTGTGAAATGTCCTTTCTGTGGGAGAAGCGGAAATCAATGATTGTTCATAAGATTCTGGGCGAGTTCCGTATCGGCACTGATCAGGGTCACCTTACGATTACTGCTGGCAGCGGCGCCGTCGTCGTACCCGGCGTTGCTGATATGCCAGGGATCGGAAGAACCCATGCCAAGGGTATGAATGCGGCTTTCAGCGATCCCTAAGTCATCACAGAGCGTTTTTTTTACGGCATCCGCTCTGGCCTGAGACAGGCTGAGGGTGGATTCATCTGTGATGTCTCCGGCTGTAGAGCCGACAAGGAGGAGAGAGACGGATTCGTGTTTTGCCAGGTAATCTGCAATGGGACGAATGGTTTCCAAAGCGGCTTCCGGGTTAAGATAGGCTGCTTCGTCACCAACGAATTGGACCTGGCTTTCTTCCAGAGCAACAGGTTCGTCGAATGCGTTGGATTCTTCGGTATCTGTTTCATCCAGAACGTCCGAGTCAAATACAATCGGCGTATCAGAAGGAATATCTACAACACTGACCGAAGGGAGGGAATCTGTCGTGCGGGTTTCGTCAGATACGGCAATATAGTCGTTTGATACGAATTCTCCGCCGGAGGCTTCGACAACAGCTTTCCAGATACTGGTAAGGTTATTGCTCTGCTTGGGAGTAAGTTTTTCCTGAGGCGCTTCGACCTTCGCCATACCTAACCAGTATACGGTGCATCCGCTGAGATCGGGAAGAGCCTCCCGCTCTTTCAGCATATCAACGATTACCTGGGGTTCAGCAGACAGTAAATTGTTCTGGAAGTTTAAGTAACCTGATGTAGACAGTCCGCTTCCACAGCAGATGATGGTGCGGGAAGTGTAGCTGGAATCCAGACTCCGCAGCGAGGAAGCACCAAGGCGGAGGGCCTCCAGATAGTCGGCCTCTGGATTTAAAGGTGTGACACCATCCACAATCTGAAGGAGATTGGAGGCTTTACTGGCGGCATCTCTTTTCAGTCTCTCTTTGGAAGCAGTTTTGTACTGTTCATCAATGTTGAGATCTTCCGTGGATACAAGTGCAGGATCACCGTCTACGCGGACGATAAAGGAATAGCCGTAATTCATAGCGGCATCAAGCATAGTATCCTGAATGAGCGGGGCGGATGAGTCTACTGGTTTAGAGTTTGCTGTGTTTGAGATAACGTAAGCGACAGCCGGTTTGCTGGTTTCAGCAGAACTGGGGCCGGAAGGATCTGGATTGCTGCATCCGGTCAAAGTGAAAAGTGCAGCAGAAATGACAGCAAAAGTGCATGTAAGTTTTGCGATTTTTTTCATCATAGTATTTTTCCTCCTTAAACAGCTTCTGAAAAGTTGACAACGTGGTTTTTAGTTGGAACATCTTTGTCGATGGCAGGAGGAGCGGTTTTTTCGCCGCTTGCAGCTGCAAGGGCAGCCAGTTCCCTGCCAAGACGATCAAAGAGTTCATCGGAGCGCGATTTACTCAGGACATTTGTTGAAGTGGGATCACCCAGCTGTTCCATGAGCTGCACTCTCATATCAGCCAGAAGGGTCAGAGAATCGTTGATGAGATCCTTTTTGGCGTTGATAAGATGCTGGTGGTCTGCGTCCTGGATCTGTGATGAGTTAAAGCTGTCACATTCGTCCTGAATTGCTTCCAGGCGTCGAATCCGGTTTTTGAGCTCGTTAAGTGCAATTTCCTGACGGCAAAGCTGTTTTGCCAGCGGGTTGTACAGCTCGAAGCTGATGGCAAAATTGCCGACAGATGTAAAAACAGGAGTTGCAATGGCAATAATCGTTAATGCGATCGTTGCGGCATCCACTGTTCCGTCTGCAGAAGAGAGCGACATGGTGGAGAAACGGAGTACACCATTGATGATCAGGGCAAAAATCGGAACAGCTAACAGCAATGCCAGATTGAATTTATCGTGGCTGAGTCCCTGTCTGATCTTTTTTGCCAGAATGCCTGCAAAGGCGGCCACAACATCTGCTGCAAAGGCCAGTCCTGCGACCTGGCCCCAGATCATGATGGGAGAGTCGTAAGAAATGCGTACGAAGAGACTGCAGAAAAATGCAATATCTATTACGACACAGAAGAGCATAAGCAGATAGGAGACAGGTGCGCAGAGTAACAGACTGTCTGGTTTGTATTTTGCTTTGACAGCGTCATCAGAATTTTCAAGCAGGAGTTCTCCATCTTTGTTCATTTTCAGTGCAAATGTATTATCTTTCATCTTCAACAACCTCCATTTTTTCTTTGATGCCGTAACATTTGTTCCAAAGCATCTGGGTATGTGCATGTTCGGTTTCCAGGACGGTTTCTTTTTCGCGCATCAGCTCGAGAATTCTTTGGATGTCCGCGCGCGTGCTCGCGTATCATACGCTGGACCGCGACTATCTTTTGACCGAGAAGATTCCCGGTGAGGACGGTATCTCGCCCCGCTGCCTTGCGGGACCGAAAAAGCTTTGCCGTGTGCTTGCCGAGTCGCTGCGCCGGCTGCATGAGACCGATTTTTCAGACTGTCCGAGACCGGATCGTCTGCGGGAAATCTTTGCGGAGATGGAGGAAAAACATCCGCGCGGTGCGGTTGACGCCGATTTGCTTGAATTTATCGGCGTAGAGGGGCGGGAGACGGCGTACAAGACGCTCAAAAAACACGGCGGGAATCTGCAAAGCGACGCGCTGATTCACGGGGACAGCTGCCTGCCCAATATTTTGATCGAGGACTGGCGCTTCTCCGGTTTTATCGACGTGGGATACGGCGGCGTGTGCGACCGCCATTATGATCTGTTTTGGAGCGCGTGGTCGCTGCTTTATAACTTGAAAACCGATCGCTACCGGACGTATTTTCTGGATTGCTACGGCCGCGAGTCCTTTGACGAGGAACGCTTCCGTCTATGCGGAATGCTCGCGGCGCTCACCTGATTTTGCGGGATATTGTCGAGTAAAACAAATATTTTCCTGTGTAACGGGGATACAACCCAAAAAAGGAGCGCCGGTAACGGGCAGTCCCACAAGGAAGTGATCTCTACGTAAAACGGTGCAACTTCAAAAAATGAGGTTGCACCGTTTTTGCCGCATATTGAATTTTTACAAATTTGGATTTTGGTATCAAAATCCGATGTTCGTGATCTCTGCGGACATTTCGTTACATTATCCCCATATAAAGTTGTTTTTTCCGGCGCCGATTTCAAAATGATATTTGACAATACCGAGATCGACTTTTGCGTAAAAACCGCCTGTTGATTTAACAGAAACAATGTTTCCGTCAAGCGAAAATAAAAATTTCTGCTGATTTGTTGCAGTCGGAGCTAACAGCGCCGTTTCGATTCCCGATTTAAACCAATCAGGCATTTTGCCGTTTACAGTGCAAACATCATTGATTGCTTTATTTTTATGTTGTACCCCCTGCGTTGCTCCGTATCCGAGAGCGAGCACACAAATCATTTTTTCATCTTTATTCATTTTGCATTTGCTTTTAGCAGTACCCTTGCCGAAGGTCATGGCTGCCCAGCAGGTGTTCAATCCAAGAATTTGTGCGTAGAGTGCAATGCGTTCGCCGTAATATCCGATTTGCTCATCTAACCGAGGAGATTTTTTTCCTATCAATACGATGTAGTTTTGTACGCCGCTGAATTTTCCGTAGTGCGCCATAAAGCTGTCGAATGCTTTCGGCTCATTTGTAACGAGTTGAATGTTGAATCCGCTTTCTTCATTGCATTTTGCGATTTCCTTTTGTAATTCAGCGATAACTTCCGAAGAAAGTTTTTTGTCTGTATAGCTTCGTACAGAGTGACGTTCTCTGATTGCGTCTGTAATGGTCATTCTTTATTCCTCCTTGAAATTAGGGTATCCATTATCGTTTGCACTTTGAACAACTTGGTCTACGTGGTCAATCAGTTCTTTTAACCCGCCCCAGCAAGTTTCTGCTGAATCAACATAATAATAATTCATTGTGCCGACACGGTGTATATTGATCAGCTGCGCGTCTTTTAAAATTTGCAGATGGTGTGATACCGCAGGTCTTGATAGATGCGTTTGTTTTGTTATTTCAGGAACACGCATTCCGACCGTATCGTGTTCAAGCAATGTAATAAAAATTTGCTGCCTTGTTTCATCGCCTAATGCTATAAAGACCTTTCGATATAATCTAAATTCCTCTGCAAGAAGTTTTCTCTGCTTTACACATTCATCCATTTAATCACCACCGTTCAATTGTTCGTTTGTTTAAACAATTATAGCATATTTTTTGTATTTTGTTCATTGGTAAAGAAAATCGAGACGAATAAATCAACTCGTCTCGAAAGTTTCAAAGTTTATAATATGATTTCACGGTTGCCTTTGCAATGCCCGATCATGCAGTACATTTCTTGTTTTCAAAATACTTTTTTATCAGGCGTCAGCTAAAATCCTGCGCTCTTTTCCGACTGCCGAAAAGCAAAGGCTGCCAAGGCTTTCTAAAGCGAATGCGCGTTCTGCGTCTGAAACAATCGGCGTATGACGTTTAATTTCCGCCGGTCGAGCCGAAGCCGCCTGTGCGCACGCCCTCGCATTCGTCGTCGAGCGTAATGCCGTATTCGACAAAAATGCCCTGGGCAAAGCCGTCGCCCTCAGAGACGGTCAGGCGCCTTTCTTCATTTGAATCATTGGTCAGCTTGATAAAAATGTGTCCCTCGTTGTCCGCGCCGTAATAGTCGCTGTCAATGATGCCGACCGTGTTGTTCAGCTGCAGCCGGTATTTGAAGCCGAGTCCGCTGCGCGGATAGAGCTTGAGTACCCAGCCGTTTTCAATCCACACCCGCACGCCGGTCGGGATTTTGACCGTCTGTCCGGGAGACAGCGTAAACGAAGCCGGGGCAAAGAAATCATAGCCCGCGCTGCCCGCGGTCGCGCGGCGGGGCAGACGGATCGTTTCATAGATCGCCTCGCCGTCCGTGCCGAACGTTTCCTGCCAGGCGCTGCAAAACTGTGTTTTTGAAACCTTTTCAAATCTGGCGATGCGTTTCATATGCGGTCCCTCCCGTAATCCGGTTCAAATATCGCGATTTTGCCGGTGTCAAGCGTTTTTTTCATGTCGATGACGCGCTGATTGGAACTGCCTTTCCAGTGCAGCTTTATGTCCCGTTTGTCTGCCTCGTAGCGCCCGTCCACCAGCACGTCTATGAGATTTAGCCATTGAAGATCGCGGATCTCCTCAAACGTGTATCCGGTGTACACCCAGATGGTTTTCTGCGGCAGTCGGTCTCGGATCTCTTTGGTCAGCTTTTCAACTTCATCACGGTTTTTCGGATGGAGCGGGTCGCCGCCGCTGAACGTGACGCCGCTGATATAGGGCTTCTCCAGCTTTTCAAACAGTTCGGCCTTTGCCGCTTCGTCAAACGCCAGTCCGCCGTCCGCGTCCCAGGTGATCGGGTTGTGGCATCCCGGACAGTGATGGGCGCAGCCCGCTACCCAGAGCACCGTGCGCAGTCCGTCGCCGTTGCGCATGTCGTCGGTTGTTATATTGTGGTATCGCATGGTTCCTCACATACTCTTCCGGTCTCGGATTTCCGCCATTTTTGCTGCGTTTAGGCGCGTGTCGCCCTTGACGCGGGAATAGGACAGGTAGCCGTTCATCCGGTCGATTTTGGTTAAATTTGCAGAGCCGCATTTCGGGCATACGTCCATTTCGAGCTCTTGATGGCCGCAGTCGTCGCAATAGGCGAGGGAGAGATTGACTCCTTCGTAAAATCCCATATCCATCGCGCGGCGAACCAGCGTCTTGACTGCCTCGCGGTTGTAGTCGATGGGGTATTTCACGTACTGGATCTTGCCGCCGTTCATGAGATTCCAGAAACGCCCCTCAAGATTCTGCTTTTCGATCGGCGTGATTTCCTCGGAAACGTGGCAGTGGAAGCTGTTGGACACGTATTCGCGGTCGGATACGTTTTCGACGATTCCGTATTTTTTACGGAACTGCTCGACCTGAAGCCCGCATAAACTTTCGGCGGGCGTTCCGTAGAGCGCGTACAGATTTCCGTCCGCCTCCTTGAACTCGGCGACCTTTTGATTGATGTGCTCCATAACCTCAAGCGCAAAGCGTCCGTCCTCTGCCAGCGACTTGTGGCTGTGCAGTTGTTCAAGCTCGTTGAGCGCCGTGATGCCGAAAGACGCGGTCGCGCTCTTCAGCAGCGGCTTGATCTTGTCGTGGATGCCGAGGCGCCCGCCGTAGAATCCGCCCTCGCAGTAGGCGAGCGGGTTGGTGGAGGCGCGCAGTTCGCCGAGATATTCGTAGGTGCGGATATGCAGCTTGCGGATCAGATTCAGATAATAGTCGAGCACCTCGTAGAAGTCTCGGCTTTCCTTTTGCGCGCGCGCATAAATCATCGGCAGATGCAGGCTGACCGCGCCGATATTGAACCGTCCGACAAATACCGGAACGTCCCGGTCGTCGGCGGGCGTCATACCCCCGCGCTCATACCACGGGGACAAAAAGGCGCGGCAGCCCATCGGGGAGACTACTTTGCCGTATCGTTTGTACATGTCGGCGACATACCCGTCGCCGGTCAGAGACAGCCAGTCGGGGTACATGGATTTCTGCGAGCAGTCGATGCCCGCTTCAAACACATCCTCAAGCTCGCCGCCCGGCCCGTGCAGGTCTTTGTCATACAAAAAGACGATTTTCGGGAACAAGACCGGCTTTTTGCACCACTTTTTGCCCTGACCGCCCCGCCGGACGTCCAGCATGATTTTGGCGGCCATCTTGGCGAACCGGTCTCGGCCGAGACCGATGGTCACCGTGATGAACGGATAGTCTCCGCGGCTGGATGCGACCGTGTTGAATTTATATTCCCAGCCCTGAAAGCCCTGATGAAAGTCGTTTTCAAGGTCGGCCGTGGTTTCCCGCTCGCACATTTCCTCGGAAAGTCCGAGCGCGCGGTATTTCTCCATGTACTTTTTATAGCTGCGCTCGGCGTAGGGCGCGAGGATTTTGTCCGCTTCGGGAACGGTAAAGCCGCCGTATTGCTGACTTGCGGCCGACAAAACGATGTCGCCGATTACGTCGAACGCGACATCCAGCGTTTTCGGTTCGTTGTACCAGAGGTTGCCCATTTCAAAGCCGTCTTTCAGAACAGCCGCCACGTCAAACAGGCAGCAGTTCATCGTATCTCTGCGCGCCGACATGTCGTGTACGTAGATGTAGCCGTCCCGGCAGGCCTGAAGCTCCTCCACGGTCAGAAAGAATTTTTTATACAGTTCTTTGTTGAGCTGATTGAAGATCAGAGAGCGCTTGGTAGAGACCAGCGCCGAGTCCGAATTGGAATTTTCCTTGTCGCCGATGTACATAATAGCTTGACTTTTGCGGTAAACCTCGTCCAGCATATGCACAAAATCCTGCTTGTAGTTGCGGTAGTCGCGGTAGCTTTTGGCCACGGCGGGATTGACGAAATCCAGCGCGCCCTCGACGATGTTGTGCATCTCGGCGATATGCACCTCATCCCGGCCGAGTTCCAGTACGCGGCTGTCTACAAATGCGCAGATTTTTTGCAGATCCTCCGGTGTGAAGCGGATCAGCACGCGGTCGGCCGATTTGGTTACGGCAGCCACGACTTTCTGTACATTATAGTCCTCTTTTGTTCCGTCTTTTTTGATTACTTTGATCATTGTTTTTTCTCCGTCAGACATTTGATTTCATTATACACTGACACAATATATAGTGTCAATATGCATTTTCAACAGCAATATTTAGCGTACCACAAAAAGTCGGGCAAATTCGGCAAATTGACGGACGCGCTTTGTCTGTCCGGACGTGACGCAAAACGGTTTTGGTTGTTTTGATGGCGGCGGAAAACCGGCAATTTTGACAAATTTCCGCAGGCGCCGCCTTATGAGCGCCGCGCGGCAGCAAAAAACGCCGGTCGGGATTTTCCCGAACCGGCGGTGCGCGGCGCCGCGGCTTATCCGAGCGGAATATGCCGGATGGTTTTTTTATACAGGCGGATATAGAGCAGGGCGCTGACGATGACCGAGGCGATTTCCGCTATCGGGAACGACCACCAGATGAGGTCGAGATTGCCGGAAAGCGAGAGCAGATAGGCTACGGGAATCAGTACGAGCAGTTGCCGCACGATCGAGACGAGCATGGAGTAAAAACCGTGTCCGAGCGCCTGAAATACCGAACTGATTACGATGCCGAAGCCCGCGAGCGCAAAGCCGATGCTGATAATCCGAAGCGCCGTGCAGCCGAGCGCGATCACCGCGCTGTCGTCGATGAACAGCCGGAGCAGCACGTCCGGGATCAGCTGCATCAGCAGCGTGCCGGCGGCCATAAAGCCGAATGCGTACAGCATGGCGAATTTGGTAGTTTGGAGCATACGCCGGCGCCGTTTGGCGCCGAAATTGTAGGCGATAATCGGAATCACACCGTTGTTCATGCCGAAAAGGGGCATAAATACAAAACTTTGAAGCTTGAAATACACGCCGAAGATGGATGCGCTGTAGCTGGAAACGCCCATGAGGATCATATTCATGAGGTAATACATCACCGAGCCGATCGAAACCATAATGATCGAGGGAACACCGATGGCGTATATCCCGCCGATGATCTTCCAGTCGGGCTTGAAGCTTCGCAGACGGAGCCGAATATCGGCGTTGTATCTGGTATTGAGCAGAACGGCAAGGACACAGCCGACCGCCTGTCCGATGACGGTTGCCAAAGCGGCGCCTGTCGCGCCGAGTCCGAATCCGCGGATGCCGAAAAACGGAAGCTCATCTAAGATGAACAAAGGGTCGAGCACAATGTTCATCAGCGCGCCGACGCCCTGCGCATACATTGTATAGATCGTGCGTCCGGTGGACTGCATCAGCCGTTCAAACATGATTTGAACAAATATGAATACCGATCCGATGGAACAGATTTTCAGATAAGCGATTCCGCTTTCCTTGACCGAGGCGATATTCAATCCGCTTTCCAGTTCCGCGGTGCTGAGAATGCCGTTGAAATAGGCTTCCGTGCCGAACAAGCCGAAGAGCAGGATCACGAAATAGCCTAAAAAGGCCAGCAGAACGCCGTTGTGCGCGATTTTATTGACTCGATCGGGATTTTTTTCACCGAGCGCTTTGGAGAGCAGCGCGTTGACGCCGACCGCCGTTCCGGTGGCGATGCCGATGATCAGATTCTGTGCGGAAAAGGCCTGACTGACCGCTGTCAGCGCTTCCAGTCCGGTCATGGCGACAAAGTAGCTGTCCACTACGTTGTAAAGCGCCTGCACGAGCATGGACAGAATCATCGGAAGGGACATGGACAAGAGCAGTCTGCCGGGCGGCATTGTCCCCATTTTGTTTTCTTTTTGTAAATCCATTGTTTTTTGAATCTCCGCTAAAATATATTCGACCTATTCTATCATAGGGAAAATTTTCTGTCAATCGGGAGAAACGACAAAAAAACACGTATGAACGCTGTCTTTTTCAAACTTCGTGCGCCGCTTGTGTCTCTCTGTCCCAATCAACAGTTCCCGGCAAGCGCCGCATTGCGCTTTTCTGACTGCGCATAGACATTTTTTCGCGGTATGCAAAAAAATTTAGAAAATCTCAAAAAAAGTAGTGCAATTTCCAAAAAGTTGTGCTATAATAAAAAAGCTGTGTACAGTGTATCGCAGATTTTGATTTCCGCCCTTAGCTCAGTCCGGATAGAGTACCGGATTCCGATTCCGTTGGTCGTGGGTTCGAATCCCCCAGGGCGGGCCAAGACCGCCGGAATGTTCCGGCGGCGTTACGGAGGCATAGCTCAGCTGGTCAGAGCGTTCGGTTCACATCCGAGAGGTCGTGGGTTCGAGCCCCTCTGTCTCCACCAATATTTTTTAAAGCTGCTGAAACCCTTTAGATTTCAGCGGCTTTGTGCTGTAAATATATGTTTTGGATTGAAAGGAGCAGTCAAGATGAAGAAAATCAGTATCGTGCTTTTGGTACTGACGGCGGTGCTCTTGTTTACCGCCTGCGGCAAAAGCGAGGAGGCGCAAAAGGTTGATGACCTGATCGCTTCGGTAGGTGAAATCTCGCTTGACAGTGAAGCGCGCATTCTTGAAGCGGAAAAGGCGGTTTCGCAGCTTGCGGAAAAAGAGCAGGAGTCGCTGGATAATCTTGCGCTTTTGCAGGAAGCCAGGGCAAAGTACAACCGTTTATTGGTTGAAAATGTTGAGTCTTTCATCACGGCAATCGGCACGGTTACGCTGGACAGCGCGGATGTCATTCAGGCGGCTGAAAAGGAATATGCGTCGCTGGATGAGGCTTTGCAGCCGGAGGTCGGAAATTATGCGGATCTTGCGGCGGCGAAAGAAGCGTATCGCATGGCGCAGGTAAGCGACATTCGGGAAGCCATTGCCGCGATCGGTACGGTTACGCCGGAGAGCGGGGATACAATTGCGGCAGCGCGCGCGGTATATGAAAAATATGATTCGGACATTCAGTCGGCGGTAGACAATTATGACTTGCTGACTGCGGCCGAGGACACGCTGTTAAATTTGCGGGCGGAGCAGGTTGCATCTATGATCGCGGCGATCGGCACGGTTACGCTGGACAGCAAAGAAGCCATCGATGCGGCGCAGAATGCTCTGCGCGCGTTGACAAAAGAAGAAAAAAGCAGAGTTGCCAATGCGGATGTCTTGGCGCAGGCCAATACTACATATAAAGAACTGGAAAAGGCCGCGAAAAAGCAGGCCGCGTTGGACGAAGCCCGCTCGCTTATCCGGGTGACGGGCATATGGGTATCAAAGCCCGACAGCGCCGGCGGCGTTGAACTGTATTTTAATTTTGTCAACAAATCCGATAAAGTAATCAAGTATGTAAATTTCGGCGCAACCTTTTATAACAAGGTTGGCGATGTTGTAAAGTGTGAGTATGAAAATGCCCGCGTCAATCGCTGCTATTCGACCGGTCCTTTTGCGAAAGGGGAGGGACTTTCCGGTTACGGCTGGTACTGGGGAGATTATTACAATTGGGACATTGCGTCCGTGGAACTCGTTTCTTTGGATATTGAATATATGGACGGCAGCACATATACATTTGACGATGATCAAATTGCCCATGTGCAGTATTGATTGTAAAAATCGGGAGCAATCCGGCTTTTTCAGACCGCCGCAAACGACGATGGGGCGTGTATAGGCATGAGGGGTACCGTGCGTAGCACGGGGGAGTCCTTGTGCCACAAAGAGAGCCCTCCTTTGGGGGGTCGTATTCGCGCCGTCGCGCCGCCATTGGCGGCACTCGCGCGCCTGTAAGGTGTTT
>OLGD01003525.1_pt1 | contig 14481 bp, 14 predicted proteins | sample 1605311 | NCBI WGS metagenome assembly OLGD01 (sample SAMEA3888917, study PRJEB22519) | human gut metagenome | biome: human gut; feature: human-associated habitat; material: faeces | place: Denmark | collected 2010 | reverse complement strand
CGGGAGAGGGGCCGCTGCTTTCTTACGGCCCGGCATACCGGGAATATGCCATCGCCCTGGATGTACTCCCAAAACGACAAAAGGCCCATGGAAAACCATGGAACCTTTTGCCCGCCCCTGCCGGGGAAAGCGAGGGGCGGAAGATGGTTGGGGGTATTGTCATCGGCCGGGAGTGGGGGCTCCCATGTGGCCGGGATGACCATTTGGATTGACTAGGCGTCCCGGGAACCCAGGGTAACGGTAAGCTTCTGGGTTTCGTTGCCTCTCAATACGGATATTGTTACCGTATCGCCCACATTATATTCATAGAGCAGGGCGGAAAGTTGGCTGGTGCCGCTAACTTCCTCGTCGTTGAGGCCCACGATGACATCGTTTACCTGGATGCCGCCGTTTTGGGCGGGGCTGCCTTCCTCAACGGCAACCACCTGCACCCCGGTCACATAGCTGCCGCCAAAGGGGAAGGTGGAGAAGGGATTGGAGGAATAGCCGCTGCCGAAGCGAAGGGCCACATCCTGCATGCTAATCCCCAGATAAGGCCGGCCGGTCACATAACCCAGGTCGATCAGATCCATCATGATGGGTTTAGCCGTATCCATGGGAATGGCGAAGCCGATGCCTTCCACATCCAGGCCGTAGCTCTTGGCGTTTACGATGCCGATGAGCTCGCCGTTGGCGTTAAAGAGGCCGCCGCCGGAGTTGCCCGGGTTGACCGCCGCGTCGGTCTGCATCAGGGTCATGTTGTGGCCATCCACATTGATGGTACGATCCAGGCCGCTGATGATACCCTGGCTCACGCTGCTGGAGAGTACGCCGAGGGGATTGCCTACGGCGAATACCGGATCGCCGACGGTCATGCTGCTGGAAGTGCCCAGCGTAGCAGCCGGCAGGCCGGTGGCGTTGATTTTGATCACCGCCAGATCGGAATAGGAGTCCGTACCGATCAGGGTCGCTTCATATTCCGTGCCATCCTGGAGGCATACCCGGATGTTCTGGCCGCCTTCCACCACATGGTTATTGGTGACGATATAGCCGTCGGAGGTGATGATCACGCCGCTGCCGCTGCCAAGATCCTCCTCTTCAGAGGCGCCGGTGTAGTTGATGGTGGTAGCGCTCAGATAGATGCCTACTACGCTGGACATGCTGCTCTGGATTACGCTGGAGGTGATGGAGGGGGACAGGGTGGTAGCGGTGGATACCTGCAGGTTTTCAGAAGGCGGGGTGGTATCTGCCGGCTGGTTCTGGGCGCTGTCCTCGGCGGTGGATTTGGATTCATCCACTACGATGGTGTTGTCCTGGGAAGCTGCGGCAGAATCGCTGGCTGTATTGTCGCTTTTGTTGAGGAAGAGGGCGGTAAGGCCGCTGCTGAGCACAGCCATCACCAACAGACAGGCGATCATTTGGGCAAGCGTAACGCCTTTATGAGGCCGACGATCGGGTTGCCGGTCGTTATTATAACCATCCTGGGCGCTATAGCTGCCGCTGGAATTATTTGTGTTCCAATTATTCTGGTTGTATTCCATGATGGATTGCTCCTTTCATTTGATGAGTATAGTGTAGTACGTAAATTTGAAATCACAACATCAGGATTGCGCCATCATTAGGCCGAAAGGTGAAAAAAATGTGGCAAGCCCTTTGACGAGGCATTGGTCTGGGGGTATAATAGTTGGCAAGGGGCCCACGGCCCTTTTATCACGGCAACAGAGAGGAAGTATCCCATGTCTGAATGTACCCATGATTGCAGCACCTGCGGCAGCGATTGCCCGTCCCGCCAGGCGCCCATTCCCAAGGAACCGGTAAACCCCATGAGCCGGGTAGGCCGGGTGATCGGGGTGGTAAGCGGCAAAGGCGGCGTAGGCAAGTCCTTGGTAACAAGCCTTCTGGCCTGCGCCGTACAGCAGGCGGGAAAGCAAACCGCCATTTTGGACGCCGATATTACCGGGCCCTCCATCCCCAGGATGTTTGGCGCCAAGGAGCCGGCCCTGGGAAACGACGAAGGGCTACTGTTTCCCGCCCAAAGTGAAGGCGGGGTGCGGCTTATGAGCATCAACCTGCTGCTGGATGAGGATACGGCGCCGGTGATCTGGCGCGGCCCGGTGATCGCCGGGGTGGTAAAACAATTTTGGACGGATGTGATCTGGGGGGATGTGGATTATATGTTCGTGGACATGCCTCCGGGAACCGGCGACGTGCCCTTGACCGTATTTCAGAGCCTGCCGGTGGATGCCATCGTGGTGGTCACCACCCCTCAAAGCCTGGTCTCCATGATCGTGGAGAAGGCGGTGAATATGGCCTCCATGATGCAGGTGCCGGTGCTGGGCGTGGTGGAGAATATGAGTTACGCCAAATGCCCGGATTGCGGCAGGGAGCTGTACGTATTCGGGGAAAGCCACGTGGCGGATATCGCGGCCAAGCACGGGATCCCCTTATTGGGCCGGCTGCCCATCGACCCGTCCATTGCGGACGCTTGCGACAAGGGGTGCGTGCATCAGGTATCCACAAAGGAGCTTCAGCCCGCTGTGGACGCTATCCTGGCGCTGTAAAACAGGGGGATACACATCATTAAAAAGGGAATGGGAAAGCCAAATTCAGCTTTCCCATTCCCTTTTTCGCAGCGGTTGATTTATGGCTCCAGGTGGAGGGCGCCATCACCCCATTCCCAGCAGCGGGTATAGCCGTCCACAGCGTTGTGAAAGGTGAGGAACCCCGCTGCATTGCTTTCCGGGGGGGCGCCGGTCATGTCGTACAGCCCCAGGGTTGCGCCATCCCAGCGAAGCGTTAGAATCTGGCCATCGTTTTCCTCCAGCCGCACCACCCAGCCCTGGGGCGCCCGCAGAAGCAGAAGTTGATATGCGGGGGATTCCGCATCGGGAAGGGTGGCCGCATAGCGCAGCCGGTAGGCGGTAAGGGCGCCGGAAAGCTGCGTCCCATCCGTAAGCAGGAAGGACAACGCCCCGGTGCTGCCGGAATATTGGATGGAACCAGAGCCCTGGAACGCCCCCTCCACGGAGGAGGAATAGCTGGCATAGGGGTCGGTATCGCTGCTGGAATCCGAGCGCAGCAGCAGGCCAAAGGTCATCATCCCCTCGGTCATGCGGGCCTCCAGGGCGGAAAGGAGCAGCTCCCCCTCCAGGCAGGCGGAAACGCCGGCTGCGTCCGCCGATTGAATCGAGCCGGCGGCCAGGGCTTCATGCAGCTGGTTCAAAGGGGGATCGATGGCGTCATACAGATCCTGATAAAAGATCCATACCGGATTGCCGATCCTGGGGGTAGGGGAAGGCGTAGGGAGGGAGGCAGGCGAGGCGGAGGGGGTGGCGGCCGGCGCAGGACCCTGGGCGGGCTGGAAAAGGGAGCAGCCGCAAAAAAACAGGCACGCCGACAGGAGTGCCAGAAGGAAGGGCCGGGTTACGCTGCGAAGCATGGGAAAACCACCTCAGTCTTGCTGAAAATAGGAGACGATGCCATTGTAGATGCCAGTGGCACAGGCGATTTGATAGGAATCCAATCCCAGGCGCACATCGTCCTCGGCATTGGAAAGATAGCCCATCTCCACGGCGATGACAGGGGAATCCGACCAATTGAAGCCGGTTTGATCCATCAAGGCCGTGATGCCGCCATCCGCCGCCCCTGTGGCGTCGCAAAAGCTGGCCATCACCAGCTTGGCCAGGCGGAGGCTATCCGCATAGATATCCGCATTGTAGGCCCGGGAGGGGATCAGGCCGTGGGCGCCGCAGGTCCGCTCCGAGGAGGAAGCGTCGCAATGGAGCCGCACCCAGCAATCCACCTGGTTCTGGTTCATGAGCTGGGCCCGCTCGATATTGGAAATATTAACGTCATTGGTGGTGCGGGTCATGACGACGGATGCGCCGCCCGCTTCCAGCATGGACTTGAGCTTCAGGCCAATGGCAAGGTTGATCTGGCATTCGGACACGCCGGTCTTGACCCCCACGGCGCCCTTGGTCATGCGGGGCTTGGTGCGCTCGCTATCCGGCAGCAAGGGTTCCAGGCCGGTATCCTCGTCGGTTTGGTGGCCCGGATCGATCCCGATCACCTTCCCTTGTAAGGGCGCGGCAGCGTCTTGGGCGGCAGGCTTTGTCAGAATGCCGTCCGCCAGGGCGGCGGCATAGGCGCTGGCGGTTTCCGGGCCATAGGTGCCGTCCACCTCAACGCCCAACACCTTTTGCAGGGCAATCAGCGCATCCCGGGTATCCGTGGAGAAGGTCCCGCTGATCTCCCCCTGGTAAAACCCCAGGTCGGAAAGCTCCTGCTGCAAATCAGCCACCTGGCTGCCATAATCCCCCACCTCCAAAATGCCCTGGGGCAACGCCATGGCAGGCTGGGAGAGGATCAGGATCCCTATGAAGGCCAGTAGGCCAATCCATTTTTGCATACATCGTTCCATGCTATAGATTGTAACACGTTTCGCCCTTTTTGTGTTGATGTGTGTATAAATAATTTGTGAATAATGGTAAACCAAGGGGGGAAATCGTCCCTCCCGGCCTGGCGGGAACGCTGGGCGGCGAAGGGGCCCGGTATATCGGGGGCTTTGGCGGGGCAAACCCTGCAGGGCGCTTTGTCCGGTGCAGGCGTTGCCGCCGCAAAGCGGGCCCGAAGACGGCCCCCGGAAGCATGGCGCAGGGGCAAAAAACGGGCGCGCCCCATGGGCGCGCCCCAGCTTGTCGAGAAACCTCTGGCGAATGGAAGATCGCGGCCCTTTTCGGCTTTCATCGGATTTGGCGGCACAAGGTGAATTGTCCCGAAGGGACAAGAGAAGGCCCCCTGGGAGGTGTACGGCAAATCCGCAAAAAGCCTTGCGCAGCAATCGTTTCCCTGCATAGCTCCCTGGCCGCGCCGTAGGCGCAAGGGGAGCTATGAAAACCTCGAAAAAGTGGCGCATTGCCACTTTTTCAACGGCCTGGGGCGCACCCCGTGGGCGCGCCCGACGGATTTCCATTAGGCGGTTTGTTGGATCATTGCGCCTTGCGGAAGGCCAGCTTCCCGTCGTCCAGGTAGCATTCCACCCGGTCGCCCAGGCGGATGCGGCCGGAAAGCACCTCCTCGCTCAGGCTATCCTCCACCTGGTGCTGAATGGCCCGGCGCAAAGGCCGCGCCCCATACACGGGGTCAAAGCCGTCGCTGGCAAGGTGGGCGGCAGCCTCCGGGGAGACCGTCAGGTCGATGCTCCGCTCCCGCAGCCGTTCCACCACGCCCCGGAGCATCATGTTTACAATCTGCAGGGTCTGGTCCTGCTCCAGCTGATGGAAGATGATGATCTCATCCACCCGGTTGAGGAATTCCGGCCGGAAAGTGCGTTTGAGCTCCTCCAGCATCCCTTCCCGCATCCGCTCATAGGTGAGGGCGGGGGATTCCGCCCCAAAGCCGATGGCCCGGGCCTTGCCCACCCGGTTGGCCCCCACGTTGGAGGTCATGATGATGATGGTATTGCGGAAATCCACCGTCCGGCCCTTGGAGTCCGTGAGCCGTCCATCCTCCAGCACCTGCAACAGGGTGTTGAACACATCCGGATGGGCCTTTTCGATCTCATCCAGCAGGATGACGCAATAGGGCTTGCGCCGGACCCGCTCGGTCAATTGCCCGCCGTCGTCGTAGCCCACATAGCCCGGGGGGGAACCCATTAGCTTGCTGACGCTGTGGGGCTCCATGTATTCGCTCATATCCAGGCGGATCATGGCGTCCTCATCCGCAAACATAACCTCCGCCAGGGCCTTGGAAAGCTCGGTCTTGCCCACGCCGGTGGGCCCCAGGAAGATATAGCTCCCGATGGGGCGCTTGGGGTCCTTCAAACCGGCCCGCGCCCGGCGGATGGCCCTGGATACGGCGCTGATGGCTTCCTCCTGGCCCACTACCCGCTTGTGAAGGGCTTCCTCCAGGTGCAGCAGCTTTTCGCTTTCATCCTCGGTGAGCTGCTTTACCGGAATGCCTGTCCAGGCGTTGACCACCTCCGCGATGTCGTTTTCCGTTACGGTGCATTGGCTGTTTTCCCGGGCCCGCTCCCATTCTTCCTTTTTGTCCTGCATCTGCTTGCGCAGGGTATGTTCCGCATCCCGGATGGCGGCTGCCCGCTCAAAGTTCTGGTTGTTGACCGCCTCTTCCTTTTCCTGGAGCAGGGCGTTGAGCTTATCCTCCAGGGCCTTCATGTCCGGCGGGGAAATATAGGTGGCCAACCGCACCCGGCTGGCGGCTTCGTCCATCAGGTCGATGGCCTTATCCGGCAGGTACCGGTCGGAAATATACCGGTCCGAAAGCTCCACCGCGGCCCGGATGGCCTCGTCGGTGATGGTGGCCTTATGGTGGGCCTCATACCGGTCCCGCAGGCCAAAGAGGATCTGGACCGCCTCCTCCCGGCTGGGCTCCCCGACGGTCACCGGCTGGAAGCGGCGCTCCAAAGCCGCGTCCTTTTCGATATAGCGCCGGTATTCATCCAGGGTGGTGGCTCCCACCACCTGGATCTCCCCCCGGGCCAGGGCGGGCTTGAGGATGTTGGAGGCGTCGATGCTACCCTCCGAAGCCCCCGCGCCCACGATGGTATGCAGCTCGTCGATAAACAGGATGGTGCGGCCGCTTTTTTTCAGCTCGTCAATGGCGTTTTTGATCCGCTCCTCAAATTCGCCCCGGTATTTGGTGCCCGCCAGCATACCGCCAAGATCCAGGGTAACCACCCGCTTGTTCTTCAACAGCTCCGGAATGTTGCCGCTGGCGATCCGCTGGGCCAGGCCCTCGATAATGGCGCTTTTGCCCACGCCGGGGTCGCCGATGAGCACCGGGTTGTTTTTCGTGCGGCGGGAGAGGATCTGGATGATCCGCTGGATCTCGTTTTCCCGGCCGATCACCGGGTCCAGCTCCCCTTCCCGGGCCAGGCGGGTCAGGTCCTTGCCGTATTGGTTCAGCACCGGGGTGTCCGGGTCGCCGGCATCGTGGCCCGCGCCCTTGGGCTGGGCGGTGGTGCCGGAAAGCATCTGCCTAAGCAGGCTGAAATCGCAGCCCAGGTCGTCTAGGATCCGCACGGCCACGCAATCCCGCTCCCGCAGGATGGCCAACAGGATATGCTCGGTGCCGATGTAGTTGTTTTTCAGAGACTTGGCCTCATACAGGCTCAGCTCCAGGATCTTCTTCGTGCGGGGCGTATAGCCGAAGCTGTCGGTAAAATGATAGTCCCCATGTCCCACCAGGGCGTCCGCCCGGGCGGTCACATCCTTTTCCGTTATGGTAAGCTGGGCCAGGGCCCGGGCGGCGGCGCTTTCCCCCTCTCGGATCAGGCCGAGAAGCAAATGCTCACTGCCCACATAGTTATGGCCCATGCCCTTGGCGCTCTCCTGGGCCAAAGCCAAGGCCCGTCTGGCGCCTTCTGTAAAGCGTTCGATAAAGTCCATATGGTCGCTCCTATTCGATGATAGAATTTTATAGGTTTTTCAAGGTTTCCCGGAGCCGGTCCGCCCGGGCGGCGCATTCCTCATCCTCGGATAAGGGGACGGAGGAAAGCTGGGCTCCCTGGCAGGCCACGATCAGCCCGTCGATCTCCTCCATGGGCAGGGGCAGCAGGCCCAGGCTGACCCCCAGCTTGATGGCGGAAAGCTCCTGCATGGCCTCCGCAAGATCCATCTTGCGGGCGTAGCGGCATATGCCCAGGGCCCTGCCCACCATATCCTCCAATTCCAGGGGCCGCTTATTCAGCAGCAGGGCCCTGGCCCGGGCTTCCTGGACAGCCAACTGGCTGATCACCGCCGTTAGGGCCTCCATGAGCTCCCGCTCCTGCATCCCCAAAGAATGCTGGTTGGAGATCTGGTAAATATAGCCGGGGGCGCTGCTGCCTTCCCCATAGAAGCCCCGGACCGCCACTCCTAACTTTCCGATCCGGGAAAGGAGGGGTTCCGCCTGGCCGGTGAGGGCCAGGCCCGCCAGATGGATCATGGCGGAGGCCCGCATACCGGTGCCCAGGTTGGTGGGGCAGGCGGTAAGGTAGCCGTATTGGGGGTCAAAGGCATAGGGGAGGGCGGCGGCGATGGTTTCCTCCGCCTGGCGGCAAAGGGCATAGGCGCCCGGCAGGTCCAGCCCCGGCAGGATGCCCTGGATGCGCAGATGGTCTTCTTCGTTGAGCATGACGGCCAGGGTATGGGCGCCGTTGAGGATCAAGGCCCCGTGGCCGGAGGCGATCAGGTCGGTGCTGCAGAGGTGGTTTTCCACCAGGGAGGCCCGTTCCAGGGGGGCAAGCTCCGCCATGGGCAAAAAGGCATAGCCCTCCTCCGTGGGGAACAGGGGCCGCACCTGCTCCAAAATGGCGTCCGCCTGTTGGTCGCTTTGGCTGTTGACAAAGGGGCGGTCCTTAAAATTCCGGGCTAAGCGGACCCGGCAGCTAAGGATAATATGCGTAAGGGGGATGCTGGTCATGCTTTCGCCTCCCTATCCCGAATCTGATCCCGCAGCTGGGCGGCCTGCTCATAATCTTCTTTTTCAATGGCGGTGCGCAGGGCTTCCCGGAGCTTATCCAGCTCGCTTTGGGCGGGGACGCCGTAGGCGGGCCGGGTGCCCATATGCTGGCTGCGGCCGCCCTGGCTGCCTTCGATGATGGGGGCCAAGGCGGCCCGGAAGGTCTGATAGCATTGGGGGCAGCCCAACAGCCCCGTCTCCCGGAATTTGGACAGGGTCATGCCGCAGGCGCAGGCGGGTTCGTCCTGATCCGCCGGCTCGGAGGCGGCAATGTCCATCAATTCCGCGAAGGTGGGCAGCTTAAAGGTGAGACCGCCGGAGGATTTGGCGCACTGGGCGCACAGATGCAGCTCGGATTTTTTACCATTTATGACCACGATGCGGTGGATCACCGCTTCGTTTTGTTTGCATGAATCGCAAAGCATAAGGATTCCCCTCCTTCTATTTGAAAAGAAAGCGCAACAGGCGGAGGAAGCGGCCGCGCAATCCAGCCGGTTCTCACGCGGATCGCCGCTTTCATGTTGATTGTAGCACACCTGTCAAGACTATTCTATGTTAAAAAGGTGAAAAAAAGCGTAACGATTGGTTTCGATTTGCCCAGGCTGCTTAACCGCCCTTGTACCGCCGGCGGGAAACGTGATATACTGTCAAATGGTAAAGGGAAGGGAGGGGCGCGGCATTTGTTCTTGCGGCGGATCGAATTATTGGATACGGAGTTTGCAGGGGACGACCGGTATCTTGCCGCCATCCCTGCCATATGCCCCGGGCTTGCCCAGGGGCTGGACCTTTCCAAGGCGCCTGTGACCTTTTTCGTAGGGGAGAACGGCATGGGGAAATCCACCCTGCTGGAGGCCATCGCCATTGCCGCTGGGTTCAATCCGGAGGGCGGGTCCCTGGGCCTGCGGTTTTCTTCCAGGGATACCCATTCCGGGCTGTTCCGGCACATTCGCCTGGTGCGGGAGCCTTATAGGCCCCAGGATGGCTATTTCCTTCGGGCGGAGAGCTTCTATAACATGGCCACCGCCATCGACGAGGCGGATGACGATGGGCTGCTCCGCTATAGCTACGGGGGCAAGTCCCTGCATGAACAGTCCCACGGGGAGAGTTTTTTGTCCCTGGTGCTGCACCGGCTGCGGGGGCATGGCCTGTATCTGTTCGACGAGCCGGAGGCGGCCCTTTCCCCCTCCCGGCAAATGGCCCTTTTGTGCGCCATCCACGGGCTGGTGCAGCAGGGCTCCCAGGTGCTGGTGGCCACCCACTCCCCCATTCTCATGTCCTATTCCGGGGGGTTGATCTACCAGCTGGATGGCGGCGGCATCCGCCGGGTGGCCTACAAGGATACGGAGCATTACCAGCTCACGTTGCGGTTCCTTATGGATTCGGATGGGATGCTCAAGCGGCTGCTGGAAGATGGGTAACCGCAGCCGGCGTGTGTAACATATATATGAATAGGGCGTATGCCGGGACAGCCTGGCCGCCCGAATTCAAACTTGGAGATGAGCGTATGATATATTTGGATAACAGCGCCACCACCCGCACCCTGCCCCAGGCAGCCCAGCGGGCCATGGAGGCTATGACAGAGACATATTTCAACCCGGCGGCCGCCTATTCCCCGGCGGTGGCCATGGAGCGGGCCATGAACGCGGCCCGTACCACCCTGGCCAGCGCCATCGGCGCCGGCGCAGAGGAGCTATACTTTACCAGCGGCGGCACGGAAAGCAACAACATGGCCATCTTTGGCGCATTGGAACCGGTCCGCGGCCGGGGCCGGATCATCGTGGGGGCGACGGAGCATCCCTCCGTATTCGAACCCTTTCAAAAGCTGGCCAGGCAATATGATATGCAGATTGCCTGGGTGGACGGACAGGGCTGCATCGACCTGAACGGCCTGGAAAAGCTCCTGACCCCGGATACCCTGCTGGTGTCCATCATGCAGGTGAACAACGAGGTGGGGGCCATCAACGATATCCCGTCCATCCGGCGGCTTATGCGGGCCAAAGCCCCCGGCGCCCTGCTTCACGTGGACGGGGTGCAGGGGTATCTGAAGGTGCCCTTCAGCGCCAAGGATTGCGATCTGTATTCCATTAGCGGCCACAAGTTCCACGCCCCCAAGGGGGTGGGCGCCCTGTATGCGCGAAAAGGGATTCGGTTTGCCGGCGGCCAGCTGGGCGGCGGCCAGGAAAAAGGCGTGCGCAGCGGCACCTCCAATACCCCGGGCATCCTGGGCATGGAGACGGCGGCCCTGGATTACATGCAAAACGCCATGCAGTACCGGCAGCAAATGCTCCAGTGCAAGCAGCGGCTGTACGCGGCCCTCACCCGGCTGCCGGACGTGGTCTATAACGGCCCGGATCTGGCGGCGGCGGCGCCCCATATCCTGAACCTTTCCTTCTTGGGGGTGGGGGGCGAGGTGCTGCTCCACGCTTTGGAGGATAAGGGCATCTATGTGTCCACAGGCTCCGCCTGCAGCGCCCACAAAAAGGGCAAGAACCGGATCCTCAACGCCATGGGGGTGGTGGGAGAGAGACAGGAGGGAGCCATCCGCTTCAGCTTTAGCCACGAGAACACCCTGGCGGAAATGGATCAGGTGGCGGAGTCCATCGAAGGCCTATTGCCTATGCTGCGCCGCTTCCGCAGGCGTTGACCCATCAAAGACCCGGCGGCGGGGGTTCCCCCCGCCCCGTTTTCCTAAAGGCCGCTTTAAGGGCGGGCAACGATCGCAGTTAGGCCCCTTCTTTTTGGACAGGCCGAAAGGGGCGCGGGATACAATAAAACCATTACGAAAGAAACAAAGGGGAATGTATGGAACAGGTATTGCTGGTACGCTATGGGGAGATCCATCTAAAGGGGTTGAACCGTCCGTTTTTTGAACAGAAGCTCATCCAGGGCATTAAGAACGCCCTGCGGGATCTATCCCTGCCCATCAAGGTGCGGCAGGATCAGGGCCGCATCTATGTGTTCGGCGTCAGCGAAGAAAAGCGGGACGAGGCGGTGGATAGGCTCAGCCGGGTTTTCGGCATCCATGGGATCAGCCCTGCCGTGGCCGTGGAAAAGACGTACGAGGCCATCGAGGCGGCGGCCCTGGCCCTGGTGGGCAGGACGCTGGAGCGCCAGCCGGGCATTGCCACCTTCAAGTGCTTCTGCCGCCGGGCGGATAAGAAATTCCCCATGAATAGCGAGACCGTCAACCGGGAGCTGGGCCATGCCATTCTGGAGGCGTATCCCGGGCTGGGGGTGGACGTACACAAGCCCCAGATGCAGGTCTGGGTGGAGGTTCGGGAGAAGGCCTTCCTGTATACCGAGGAGATCCCCGGCCCCAACGGGATGCCTACCGGCACCGCCGGCCGGGCCACCCTGCTGATCTCCGGGGGCATCGATAGCCCGGTAGCCGGCTTTTTGATGGCCAAGCGAGGCTTGGAACTGACCGCGGTGCATTTTTATAGCTACCCGTATACCAGCGAGCGGGCCAGGGATAAGGTGGTGGATCTTACCCGGATCATCGCCCGCTATGCGGGGCCGATCCAGCTGCATCTCGTGCCCTTTACCCAGATCCAGCTCACCATCTACGAGCAATGCCCCCCAAAGGAGACCACGGTCCTGATGCGGCGGCTGATGATGCGCATTGCCGAGGCCTGGGCCAAGCAGGACGGCGGCCGGGCGTTGATCACCGGCGAAGCTTTGGGGCAGGTGGCCAGCCAGACCATCGAGAGCCTCTGCGTCACCGACGACGCGGTATCCATGCCGGTATTCCGGCCCCTGATCGGCTTTGATAAGGAGGAGATCATCGCCATCGCCAAAAGGATCGATACCTTCGAGACCTCCATCCTGCCCTATGAGGATTGCTGCACCGTATTCGTGCCCCAGCATCCGGTCACCAAGCCCACGGTGCAAAAGCTCCGGGAAAGCGAGGCGCTGGTGGATTGGACGCAGATGATCCAGCAGGCCATGGCGGATACGGAGACCCTCCTGGTGAATTCACGCTAAATTCATACACAGCGCCCGGCTGGTCGTGCTATACTTTGCCTATGGTGAGAAAGGAGGTCCTGCCATGCGGCAATTTCTATTGACCGCCCTTGCCCTTGGCGCGGGGGCGCTGTGCTGCGCCTGCAGCGCGCCAGCCACGGTATCCATTACCCTGGACGAGACGGAGCAGGAACAGTTCCTTTTAGACGACCTGCAGGCCAATACCCCCACCCCCGGGCCGGATGACGGGGTGGCGCCGTTGACCATCATCCGGGCGGTGGAGAGCTGCGGCGACGGCTATATCGTATATCCCAAGGTGCTCTATTGCGCCCATGGGGAGGAGATCAACCAGTCCATCTGCGACATCACCGCCCAGCGGGCGGAATCGGTATGCACGGCCATTTTTACCCAGTACCGCATCGAATACAATCGAAACGGCCTGTTTTCCCTGCGTATGGAGCTATACGACCTCTATGGGGACGGGAATGAATTGCTCAAGACGCTGTTCTTTACCTTTGATGTAGCCACGGGCCGGCTATGCGGCGTAGGCGATCTGTTAGACCGGGACGATACCCGCTGGCGGGGGATTATGCCGGATATCGTCATGGCCCAGGCGGAGGCCCGGGGCATTACCCTGCTGAACGACGTAATGCCCATTGGGGACGATCAGAAATTTTACATCACCCAGGATGAATTGGTGCTGGCGTACGAGCTATATGAGATCGCCACCTGGTCCGCCGGCGCGCCGGAGTTTGCCATCCCCATCTCCCAGCTTTCCGATTTTATCCCGGCGGACAGCCCCCTGAAAAAGGTGGAGCTTGAGAGCGAAGCCAACGGCTGGGCGGAAGCCCCGGGGGCGGAAAGCGCTGCGGCGGCGGAACCTCCGGCGGAGGAATGGATCCCCATCACGGTGGAGGGGGATGGGACGGCCGTGGCGGAGGCCCCGGCGGAAGAGGCGGCGGCAGAGGAAGCCCCTGCCTCGGAAGAGGCGGAGGCGGCCCAGGGGGAGCGCCCCATGGAACCGGCAGTGGAAACGGACGAAAGGTAGGAGGCGAGGTTATGCGATGCAGCTGTAAAGCGTGCGGCGCCTATATGGTGCAGCGGGAGCGGGGCTTGGAGAGCGGCTGCTGCTGCCCGGCCTGCGGCAATGTTTGCAGGGACTGCATGGGCAGCGTCTCCGGCCCCCTGGACGTAGCCGCCCTGCGGGACCGGTTTTCCGTTTTGCCCCAGGAGGAGCCGGATCCCGGGGTGGAGGCGGCGCTTGGGGACGAGGAAGGATATCCCCGGGATTGGAGGCGGATGCTATGAGGATATGGGCCACCATGCGAAAGGGCCACCGGATCATCGGGGAATGCACCCTGCAAACGGCCTATCAGAAGCGGGAGCAGGTGGAGGATTGGCCCGGGCTGATCGGGGAGGCCTGCCATGCCCTGGACCTTGCCAGGCCGGTGATCCTGCAAAAGCATCTGCAGGATATTGACCGGTTCAGCAGGGCGATATTTAAGGCCGAGGATTTTATGGAGCCCATCGCCTTTGACCGGCTGGAGATCGAGGCCATTCCGGACAACCAGGCGCCCAAGCCCCGGGGATAAGGGGCTGCCAAACGCACAGAAAAATTTTCCATGTATCCATAGGCTTCCGGAGGGAAATGCTAGGAGCATCTTAGAAAAGGAGTTTTCCTATGGATACGCTTGCATTGATTCTCGTAATTGTTGGAGCCCTAAATTGGGGCATGATCGGCCTGTTCCAGTTCGATCTGATCGCAGCCATTTTCGGCGGCATGGGCAGCACCATATCCCGCATCCTATATACGGTCGTGGGCCTTGCGGGACTTTGGGGCATTACCCTTTTGTTCCGGCGGGACCACATTAAGCATGAAGAATAACCTGGCCATTCCACGGGGCCGGCAGGCGAAATAGCCAGCCGGCCCGGCGCTTTTCCGCAGGTCCGTACCGCCCGGCGCGAAAGGACGGGGAATCCCCTGGCTTGCCGGCAATAAAAAAAGCCCCTAGGGGGCTTTTTTTCAGGCTGTCGAAAAAGTGGCTTGCGCCACTTTTTCGAGGTTTTCATAGCTCC
>OLGD01003522.1_pt1 | contig 14504 bp, 13 predicted proteins | sample 1605311 | NCBI WGS metagenome assembly OLGD01 (sample SAMEA3888917, study PRJEB22519) | human gut metagenome | biome: human gut; feature: human-associated habitat; material: faeces | place: Denmark | collected 2010 | reverse complement strand
CCGCGCCGCGCGCCGCGGCGCGCGCGCCGGGCGGCGGCATGAGCGCCGCGCTCGTCCCGCTGCTGTTCGTGGCGGTGATCGGCTATGGGCTGGTGCGGCGGGTGGACGTGTACGAGGCGTTCGTCGAGGGCGCGGCGGAGGGGCTGCCCGTGCTGCTGAAGATCCTGCCGTGCCTGTCCGCGATGCTCATCGCCATCGGCACGATGCGCGACAGCGGCCTGTTCGACCTGCTGGTGCGGCTGCTTGCGCCGGCCTGCGCCGGCCTGGGCTTTGACGCGTCGCTGCTGCCGCTCATCCTGCTCAGGCCCTTCTCCGGCAGCGCGGCGATGGCCACGCTCTCGGAGCTGTTTGCAGAGTACGGGCCGGATTCCCGGGCCGGCTTTACCGCCAGCGTGCTGATGGGCAGCTCGGAGACGATCTTTTACGAGGTCGCGCTCTACTTCGGCGCGGTCGGCATCCGCAAGACGCGCTTTGCCGTGCCCGTTTCGCTCGCGGCCATGGCGGCCGGCGTCGTGACGGCGCTTGCGCTGGCCGCGGCGCGGTTTTGACCGGCGCGGGCGGACAAAACGGCGGCCGGAGCGGAAGGCTCCGGCCGCCGTGCGCGGGCAGGGGGTCAGGCGATCGTGAGCGCGACCTGCATCATGTCGTGGAAGGCGGTCTGGCGCTGCTCGGCCGTCGTGACCGAGCCGGTCTCCACGAGGTCGGAGATCGTGCAGATGCACAGCGCCTTCTTGCCGGCGCGCGCGGCGTTGGCGTACAGCGCGGCGGCCTCCATCTCGACGGCCAGCACGCCCAGCTTGCGCCACTCGAGCGTGCCGGGGATGCCGCTCTCGCCATAGAAACAGTCGGACGAGAGCAGGTTGCCGACCTTGTGCCGCAGGCCGCGCCGTTCGCACTCGACCGCGGCGGCGCTCAGCAGGCCGTAGTCCGCGATGGGCGCGTACGTGCCGCGCGGCAGGAACTGCGAGGTGTAGGCCGAATCGGTGCAGGCGCCCTGGCCGAGCACGAGGTCGAACAGCTGGAGCGACGGGTCGATCGCGCCGGCGGAGCCGATGCGGATGATCTGTTCCACGCCGAACATGTGGAACAGCTCGTAAGAATAGATGCCGATGGACGGCATGCCCATGCCGCTGGCCATGACGGACACGCGCTTGCCCTCGAAATAGCCGGTGTAGCCCTGCACGCCGCGGACGTTGTTGACCAGCTCGCGGTCGGTCAGGTAGGTCTCGGCGATGAACTTGGCGCGAAGCGGGTCGCCCGGCATGAGCACGGTCCTGGCAAAATCCTCCGGCGCACAGGCGATGTGCGGGGTCAAATTGGCGTTGGTCACTGCTATCCCTCCATTGTCAATCGATTTTTCTTCAGTATACCACAGCCGGGCGGCAAAAGTATAGCCCGGCGGCCGGGCGCGCGCATGCCTGTATCCGGTTGCGGCGGCGGGGCGCGCGGCGCGCGATTTTCCCAGTTTGTTTAAAAAATCTGTCGGACGGACGTGGTATAATGGAAGCGGCATCCCCGCCCCGGCAGCGCCCGGGCGGGAGAAGCACAGGGGGAGGGAACCGCATGGCACGCTGGAACCGCAGGCAACGCCTGGCCATCTGCATCGCCGCCGCGCTCGCGGGGGCGCTGCTCGGGGTCGCGCTGCTCTCGTGCGGCGCGCCGCAGCACGCGCTCGGCACGCGCGCCCCGCTCACGCTGCTTGAGCAGGCGTCGCCGGCGCCGGAGGCGTCGTTCGCGTTTGTGGAGGACCCGGAGCGGCCGCTCATGGAGGACGGCTACCGGCACGCGCTCGGCACGGGCTACCCCATCGCCGGGGAGGTGCGCGCCAACTACCCGCTCACGGGCGTGACCGTGACGATCTCCTGCGCCTATCACAGCGACCCGTTTTACCCGTACCGCTACACGGTGTACTTCCCGGAGGGCAGCGAGGTCTACACCTACCGGCTGGACAGCGCCGACACGCTCGAGGGCACGTCGATCACCGGGCAGCTCGACCTGGCCGAGCTGCGGACCGGCGTGCACACGCTGAAGGTCATCGCCTCGAGCGAGGGGGCCAAGTCCGTGGAGCTGCTGCGCGTGCGCTTTTACGTGATGGGCGACGCGTGGGAGCAGCTCGTCCCCGAGGACTTCAACGACTCTTACAACGAGGCGCTCGCCTTTTTCGGCGGCGATACCGACCGCTTCTGCTACCGCTACCAGTGGGTCGACCGACGGTACATCCTGGCCGACCCGGACTGGGAGGAGACGTACATCACCACGATCGAGGGCCTGCCGGAGGGCGAGACGTGGCGCGTGCACGTGGACGCGGTGCCGTATTTTGAGCGGGCGCTCGCGTACCTGCGCGGCACATATGTGCGCGTGTCCGGCACGAACGGCGACTCCGGCCCGGTGCTGCTGGCCGACCTCGTGGGCACGTACGACGGGTGCTACGTGTCCCGCTTCACGTCCAGTTTGCAGACCATCAGCCACCACGGGTTCGGCACGGCGGTCGATCTGAACGCCTCCCTTTCGCCCAACCTCAACGAGGCGGAGAACAAGGCCGTGATCGACGGCGAGGTGCGCGACCACCTGGCGTACAACGGCATTGTGACGGTGGACGGCGTCCCCTGCTACGACTATACGTATGACGGCGCGTACGACGCGCTGCTGTGCGGCGTGCCCGAGACGGTGGTCAACTACCTGCTCTACGAGCTGGCGTTCTACCGCGCCGGCTTCCTCTGGGCGCACTACTATCGCAGCACGAGCGACGCGATGCACTTTACGCTGTCCGAGTTCGTCTATGGCAGCCACGACGGCGCGGGCGGCCTGCGCAAGGTGTTCGACTATCTGGAGACGCCTGCCCCGTGACGGGGACGGACGTTGCGGCATGGCAAAGGGGCGCGGCGGGAACGCCGCGCCCCTCTGCGCCTGCAAACGCCCTGCCGGGCGCTCGTCGTCAGCCATAGCGCGGACCAGCCGCCCGCGTTTGCGGGGCGCGCGCTGTCAGTAATAGCGCGGACGGCGGAACTTCGTCCAGCCGCTGCGGCTGCGCAGGCGCTTGGCCACGAAGTCGTAGCCCTGGCGGGCGGCCAGCCGGCTGAGCTGGCAGCCATACAGCTTGCCCATCCACTCGACGACGTACCCGCCGCCCACATACACGCCGATGTGGCCGTCGCGCCCGACCCAGTCGCCCGGCTGCAGCGCGGTGCGGGCGACCGCGGTGCTGTGGCTGCTGCCGCACAGGCTGTTGGCCGTTGCGTCGAACGTCGGCGCGGTGAGCTCAAAGTGGCGCATCAGCCCCACGATGCCGCCGGAGCAGTCCGCGCCGGTGGTCTTCGGGTCGGCCGCCACGGCGGCGAGCATCATCGCCTTGCTGCCGCCGCTGTAGAACTCGGGCTGGCGCCTGGCGCCGTCCTCGATGCGCGCGGCGGTGATCACGTTCAGCGTGAGGTCGGTATTGTACAGGTTTCCGCCGCGGATGTACAGGCTGTAGGGGTAGCGCGCGGGGACGGCGGGGTCGAACGCATAGCGGAGCGCCTCCCGCACGAGCGCCTGCCGCGTGCCGGACAGGCCGGGCAGGTCGGCGGCGATGGCGGCGGCCGCCTGCGGGCCGATGTTGGCGGGCAGGCCGGCGTCCCCCTGCGCGGGCGGCGTTTCCGGCTCTGCGGGCGGCGCGGGCGCGTCCAGCGCGTTGAGGTCGCGTTCGATGGCCGCCCAGGTGCGCGCGCCGATGATCCCGTCGACGGTGAGCCGCCGCCCGGCCGTATCCCGGTGCGTGCGCTGGTAGGCCTTCACGGCTGCGAGCGTGTCGTCGCCGAACAGGTCGTGTGTGGACTGATACAGCTCGCCGAGCGCGACGAGCGCGTCTTTCATGTATTTGACGTCCGGGCCGGACATCATGTGTTTGAGATTTCGTGTAAACGTCATAGCAGTGGACTCCTTCCTGCCGCGCGCGCTCCGGGAGGGCGCGCGTTGCGGCGGCGGGGGGTTCCCCCCTGCTACAATATATGCTATGCTGTGAAAAAAGGACTGGGGGAGAGAGGGAAATGGCGGTATTGCGGTTGCTGGAGGGCCTGCGCACGCCCTTTTGGGACGCCGTGTTCGGCGCGCTCACCTATCTGGGGGACGAGACGCTGTTCATGGTCGTGGCCATGTGCATGTTCTGGTGCGTGGACAAGCGGCGCGGGTATTTTCTGCTGTACACCGGCTTTCTCGGCACGCTGGCCAACCAGTTTCTGAAGCTCCTGTGCTGCGTGCCGCGGCCGTGGCTGCTGGACCCGCAGTTTACGATCGTGGAGAGCGCGCGCGGCGCCGCCACGGGCTATTCGTTCCCCAGTGGCCACACGCAGAACGCCGTGGGCACCTATGGCGGCATTGCGCGCACGAGCAGGCGGCGCGCGGTGCGCGTCGCCTGTGTGGCGGTCATACTCCTCGTGGCGTTTTCGCGGCTGTATCTGGGCGTGCATACGCCGCTGGACGTGGGCGTGTCGCTCGCGCTGGGCGCGGCGCTGGTGCTGCTGATCTGGCCGCTGTTTGTGCGCGCGGAGACGGACCGGCGCGTGCTGCCGGCGCTCTTTGGCGCGCTGCTCCTCTTCTCCGTGCTGTTTGTGCTGTATGTGGAGCTGGCGCCGCCGCCCGCAAACGCGATCCCGGCGTTCCACGAGAGCGGCGAGAAGAACGCCTATACCCTGCTGGGCGTCGCCGCCGGGCTGCTGCCGGTGTACGCGCTGGATGTGGCGCGCCTCCGGTTCGACCCGCGCGCGCCGCTTTTCGGGCAGGTGGCCAAGTGCGCGCTCGGGCTCGGCCTCGTCGTGGCGGTGCGGGCGCTGACCAAGGAGCCGCTGCTGCTGCTCACGGGCGGCCATGCGTCGGCGCACGCGATCCGGTATTTCCTCATGGTGCTCACGGGCGGCGCGCTGTGGCCGCTCACGTTCCGCTTCTGGGCGCGGCTCGGCGCGCGGCGCTGAAGCGGGCGGGGACCCCGGGAAAGGACAGAGCAGCGCCCCGCCGGCAACTGCCGGCGGGGCGCTTTACTATGCCTTGGCGCGGGGCGCCTGTCGCTTGCTGTACCCGGATGCGGTTATGCGTCGTCGCGGTGTGCCGGGGCCTGCGGGACGGATTCCTGCTCCTGCGCGGCCATCTGTGCCTGGCGCCGCAGCGCCTGCCGGTGCAGGCGGGCCTGCCGCTCCCGCGCGCGCCGGTCCGCGTTCCAGTCGCACACGATGAGCCGCAGCGAGGTGATGAGCGCGAATACTGCGAGTATCGCAAACACCCACTGGCTCAGTTTGCTCGTCATGAAGCCCATCATCTCGTTGAACCGCTCGATCACGAAAAACGTGAGCGTCATGAGCGACAGGATGATCGTGATGTGAGGAAGTGCCCGTTTCATGTCAGTTTCCCCCCTGTGCCGTATCCGGCTCGCTGATGTAGATGGCGTTGGTCAGGCTGCGCGTGCTCGTGTTCAGCGTCTGGCTGCCGAACCGCATGGCCACGGTGCTGCCGCCGTCGAGGTTGAGCGCCTCCGTGCAGCCGAGCGAGAGGAACAGCTCCGTCAGCTCGTCGAGCGTGGCGCCCTTCGAGCCGGAGTTGCTCGCGCGCGTGCCGTCTACCATGACGAGGCAGTAATGCCCCGGCTCATAGTAGCCGATGGCGACGCGCGGGTTGTTGGTCTGCATCCGGGCGGGCGCGCCGTCGTAGCTGCCGACCGCCTCGCCGCCCTTGACGAGCGCCGGGCCGAACGTCCACGCCTGGCGGATGCCGCGCGCCACGAGCGAGTCGAAATCGGCCGTGCCCGCTTCATAGACTTCCATCGTGCCGTCGAGGTAGAGCACGGCAAAGTCGTACACGTTCGTATCGCTCGAGTAGAGCAGGCCGTCGTTTACGATGAAGCCCCACTGGCCGCTCGGGCGGTTGCGGTACTGGTCGCTGGAGCTGATCGCGAGCGCGCCGGGCAGCGCCTCGCCGATGGCGGCGATGCCCAGGTTTTCCCCAAACGCTTCCTTACACGTCACGGCGTGGAAGCTCGTGATGTCGCGCAGGTAGATATCGACGATGTGCACGAGGCTGTCATAGCGCCGCTCCTGCGTCAGCTCGAGCGCGACGTTTGCGCTGCGGTAGCTCGTCGCGTCCTGCACGACCTCGCCCGCGGTGAACTTTTCGGCGTATTTGGCGCCCAGCAGGCCGGCCGGCTCCGGCGTGGCGGCCGGCTGCTCGGACGTGGTGGCGCCGGGGTCGCCCGTAGACGGGCCCGGCGTGGCCTGCACGTCCGGCGCGATGGTCGGCGCGGCGGTTTGCGACGGGGTGGGCAGCATGACCGGCTTGGTGTCCGGCTGGCGGACGTGGTGAAAATAGGCGAAGATGCAGAGCGCGAGCCCGAACGCCAGCAGGTCGACGACGACCATGCGCACGATGCGCCCGCGGCTGCCGGAGGGAATGTTTTTCATGTTGCTCCTTTCCTCCCGCGTGCGCGGGAGAGGGTCGTTGGTCTGCATGGGGGGGCGCCGCTATGCCCGGCGCGCGGCGAACACGAACCGGCGCTGCAGGTAAAAGCTGACCGGGTAGAGCACCATCTCCACGAGCAGCTTGGCCAGCCACAGCGGCAGCGGCAGCAGCACGCTCAATATCGTGAGCAGGCCATAGTTTACGGCATAGATCCCCGCCACCAGCAGATAATAACGGAGGATGCTGTCCTTCGAGCAGCCCCCGAACACCAGCTTGCCGTTGAGAAAGTAGTTGCACAGCGAGCTGACGACGCGCGCGATGGCCGTGGACACGAGCAACGGCGTGGGGATGAACGGCTCGAGCAGCTGCGGCAGCGTGAGCACGAGCACGTAGTCAAGCAGCGCCGCCGCAAGCGACGAGGCCACGAACAGCAGGATCATCTTGTAGATGCGCCAGGCGTCGCGCACCGGGTGGAAGTGTGACGATGCGTTATCCTCGATGTAGACCGTCTCGATCCACACCTCGAGGATGGGCACGTGGTGGCGCGTGGCGTACAGCAGCACGTTGATCTCGTATTCGTACCGGTCGCCGTGCATCTCCAGCATCATGGGAATGCGGCTGACCGAGAACGCGCGCAGGCCGGTCTGGGTGTCGAACACCTTCACGCCGGTGGAGACGTGGAACACCTTGCGCGTGATCGCGTTGCCGGCGCGGCTCTTGAACGGCACGTTGCCGGTGAACCGGCGCGAGCCGAGCACGAGCGCCTCCGGGTGGGCGGCCCAGGCCTCGCTCACACGGACGATGTCCGGCAGCAGGTGCTGGCCGTCCGCATCCACGGTGACGATGCCCTCGTTTTGCGGGAAGTGCTCCTGGATATAGGCAAAGGCGGTCTTGAGCGCGCGGCCCTTGCCGCGGTTCACGTCGTGGCGGAGTACCGTCACGTCAGGGTCGAGGCTGGCAAAGATGGGCTGCCGATCCGGCGTGCTGCCGTCGTCTACGACGACGATGGCATAGTCGGTATGGGCGCGCAGTTCCTCGACGGTGCGCAGCAGCTTTTCGTCCGGCTGATAGGCCGGAATGACGACGATCATGGATCGAAACTCCTTTGGTTTCTCACTGCCGGCGCGCCAGGGCACGCCAAACAGGGGGTCGCAGACCCGCGCTTGCTATTGTATCGCATTCGCACCGATCTGAAAAGGGGGGATCGTGCCGTTTGAGCCGGTTTCGGCGCCCCAGTTTGTAAACAGTTTGTAATATCGTAAAATCGATGCTGTTTTGGTGGAAACTCTGGTATAATAGTGGGTACCTGTCAGGCACCGAGGGCGCGCCGCGCCGCGTGCCGGCCACAAGAACCGTCAGGAAAGGACGTTGTATATGGAAGATCGTCAGAACCAGCCTCCCATGCCCCAGACGCCCGAAGGGCAGGAAGAGGAGCTGCAGACCGTCGAGTCGTTTGTGCCGACGGATTATTTTCAGGAGGAGAAGCCCAAAAAGCGGATCGGCCGCGGCGGCATCATCGCCATCTGCGCCGGCGTGCTCGTGCTCGCGCTTGTGACGGCGGGGCTGCTGTATTATAACAACCTGCGCAACAACCCGGCGTCCTTCTTCCCGCTGCACGAAGGCTCGCCGTCGCCGACGGTCGCGCCCGCGACGCCGAACCCGAGCGAGGACCCGACGCCGTCGCCCACCGTGGACCCGTACACGGCGCTCGAGCAGCAGGCCGACCTGTCGATGATGAAGAACATCGTCAACGTGGCGTTCATCGGCGTGGACTATGCCGAGGAGCGGCTCACCGGCTACGGCGGCAAGGCGGAGGACAACGCGTTCCACGCGGACGTGATCCTGATCCTTGCCATCAACTTTGAGCAGAACCGCGTGGACATGATCTCCATCCCGCGCGACACCTATGCCAACATCCCGGGTGTGAAGGGCATCTACAAGATCAACGCCTCGCTGGATTGCGGCGGCGGCCTGTTTGCGGAGAACGGCGCGGGCTTTGAGAAGGTCTGCGAGGCGGCGGAGTGGATGCTGGGCGACATCCCGGTGGACTACTACTATGCCGTCACCATGCCCGCGGTCAAGGAGCTGGCGGACGCCGTCGGCGGCGTGGAATACGACCTGGAGCTCGACTTCACGATCCAGGGCCGCAGCTACAAAAAGGGCCTGCAGCACATGGACGGCCAGGCCGTGCTGGACTATCTGCGCGTGCGCAAGAACCTCCCCTCGGGCATGAGCGGCGACAACAACCGCGTCAACCGCCAGAAGAAGATGATGATCGCGCTGTTCGAATCCATGAAGCAGCAGAACCTCATCCTCAAGATCCCGGAGCTGCTGTCCGCGTTTGAAGGCCAGCTCTTCACAAACACGAACCTGTCCCAGACGGCGGCGCTCGCGCTGTTTGCCTACGGCCTCGACGCCGACAACATCGGCATGTATTCGATGGGCAGCGGCTCGAGCGGCACCTCGGGCAACACGAACATCTTCAACTGGAACTTCTGCCTGACCGACCAGGCCAACCGCGTGAAGATCATCAAGGAGATCTACGGCGTGGACGTGCCGCAATACCGCGAGTACACGCGCACCTACGCGTTCTACCGCTGGTACAGCATGCTGACGGAGCAGTATCTCTCCACGTGCGAGCCGCTGACGGAATACGTCGCGGAGCTGATCGCCGCGGACGACCTGCTGCCGACCATCTCGCCCGAACCGACCGTCACGCCGGATGTGAGCATCACGCCCGACCCGATCGTGACGCCAGAGCCGACCGTGGAACCGACCGCAGAGCCGACCGCAGAGCCGACCGCAGAGTCGACCGCGGAACCGACAGCAAAGCCGACCGCCGCGCCAACGGAGCCGCCCTCAACGGAAGGCGGCACGGCGGAGGGAGATGGCACGGGCGAAGGCGCCTCCACGGCGAGCGCCGGCATCGCCCGCCTCAGCTACCGGTTGACGGCGGAGACGGCGGTCACGCCGTTCGTCACGCAGCAGTACACCGCCGAGCAGCGCGCGCTGTACGCCGAATATCTTGAGGCGCTCGAGACGCTGCGCAACGCGGCTTCCGATGCGGAGACGCAGGCGAGCCGCTACCGCAAGGGCAACAGCAACTCGCTCTCCGGCAGCAACACGGCGGTGGAGGAGGCGCTTTCCGCCGTGAAGGAGACGGCGCTGCGCGTGGCGAGCGAGTTTGGCTACAAGACCAGCAAGCTCGTGTGGACGTATCGCTATGAGTACGACAAGAGCTTCAACGAGATCCGCGTGAACTTCAACTGACCGGAGCGGACACGCGCCGCCGCGGGCTTTTGCCCGCGGCGGCGTTTTTTGCGCCCCTGCGCCCGCCGCTTGCGCCCTGCCGGGGTTTGACCGGGCGCGGCTTTTCTGCTACTATACATTTTAGTTAGAAAGGAGCTGGAAGCGCGGCGGCCTGCGCAGGCGACCGCGCCCCGGAAGCAGCGGGAGGGGGAAGGATATGGCACAGCTGGGCTTTGGTACGATGCGCCTGCCGCAGCAGGACGGGAAGATCGACTTTGCCGCGACGGAGCGGATGTTCGACCGCTTTTTGGAGGCCGGCTGTTCCTATGTGGACACGGCCTACGGTTACCACGACTTTCAGGCGGAGATCGCCGTGCGCGAGTGCCTGGTGCGCCGCCACGCGCGCGACGCATTCCGCCTGGCCGACAAGATGCCCATGTGGTTCGTCAAGGAGCGGGCGGACGTGGCGCGCCTGTTCGACGAACAGCTCCAAAAGACGGGCGTCTCCTACTTTGACAACTACCTGCTGCACGCCATGAACGCGAAAAACTTTGCGCTCGCAGAGCGGACCGGCACGTGGGAGGAGCTGCGCCTCCGGCAGGCGCGCGGGCAGCTCCGGCATCTCGGGTTTTCGTTCCACGACACGGCAGAGGTGCTTGAGCAGGCGCTGCAGGCGCACCCGGAGGTGGAGTTCGTGCAGCTGCAGATCAACTATGCCGACTGGGAGAGCGCGCGCGTGCAGGCGCGCCTGTGCTATGAGACGGCCGAGCGGCACGGCTGCCGCGTGATCGTCATGGAGCCGGTGCGCGGCGGCGCGCTGGCCGTGCTGCCGGAGGCGGCGCGTGCGCTGCTCTCTGCGGCCGCGCCGGCGGCGTCGGTCGCGTCGTGGGCGCTGCGCTTTGCCGCGTCGCTGCCGTGCGTGGACGTCGTGCTCTCCGGCATGTCGGACCTTGCGCAGATGGAGGACAATCTCAAGACGTTTTCGCCGCTCGTGCCGCTCTCCGAAGCGGAACGCGCGCTGCTGGGGCGGGTGCAGCAGATCCTGGCGGCCGCGCCGGTCGTGCCCTGCACGCGGTGCGGCTACTGCACGGAGACGTGCCCCGCCGGCATCCCGATCCCTTCCGTGCTCTCCGCGCTGAACGACTACCGCACGTTTGCCAACCCCGCCTACGCGCAGAACCGCTACAGGATGTTCTGCGACGGCAAGGCGCCCGCGTCGGCCTGCACGCGCTGCGGGATGTGCGCGTCCCGCTGCCCGCAGCACCTCGACGTGCCGGAACTGCTGCGCGAGGCGGCGGCCCTGTTTGAGCGTCCCGTGCCGTAAGGCGGCGGCCCTGTTTGAGCGTCCCGCGCCGTAAGGCGGCGGGGGCTTTTCGGGACACACGGACGGAAAACCGCCGGACGGCCTTGGGCCGTCCGGCGGTTTTTACTGTCGTATGGGGGGCCCGGCGGCGGGGCGCCATTCCCGCGGGGCTTTTTGCCGCCCGGCGGCCTTTGCGGCGGCGCCGGCAGCGTTCAAAACGGCGCGGGCGGCGCGTCAGAGCAGCGCCGGCACTTCGGCGAGCGCGTCGATCAGCACGGCGCCGCAGCCGGCGAGCGTTTCGCGCGTCTGGTGCCCGCTCGTGAGCAGCGCCGCGCGGCAGCCGAGCGACGCGGCGATTTCCGCGTCGTGGTGCGTGTCGCCGACGAACAGCACGCTCTCTGGCGGCAGGCCGCGCGACGCGAGCAGCTGCCGCGCCATGTCGGCCTTGCCGGCGCCCAGGTCGTCGCCCTGGCCGAGGATCTCCGAAAAACAGTCCGCCACGCCCTTGAGCGCCGCTTCCCGCTCCAGCCGCCGCTGCGACGTGACGGAAAGCAGGATCTGCTCCACGCCCCGCGCGCGCACGGCCAGGAGCGTCTCCTTTGCGCCCGGCGTGAGCGGGCAGCCGCCCACGCCCTGCTCGTACAGCCGGTGGAACGCCACGGACACGTCGTCATAGCTCTCCGTTTCAAACGTATAGCCCATGGCGCGGTAGTAGTCGATGATCGGGAAGCGGAACACGCGCCGGTAGGCGTCCACGCCCTCGAGCGGGGGCATGCCGCGCTCGACGCGCATGCGGTTGGCGATCCCGTAGCAAAATTGCGTGTCGTCCAGCAGCGTGCCGTTCCAGTCCCAGATCAGCAGGCGGGTGCGCGTCGCATTTACCATTTGTTGTATACCTTTTCGGCAAAGCCGAGGAAGTCCTTGAGATACAGCTCCGTGCCGTCGTCGAGCAGCGCGCGCCCGGTAAAGTGGCCGAACACCTGGTGCTGGTCGGAGCAGAGGAAGCCCGCCTGCATGCGCGCCGCCCGGTCGAGGATGGGGTGGAAGTCCATTTCAAACCGCCCGTCGCACGAGGTGAACGTCCAGGGCCTGAGATAGTCCTCCCGCCCGTCGGCGCCGGTCGGGATGTGGAAGGTCAGCCGGTCGAGCTTGTGCGCCGCGCCGTCCACAAACAGCATGTTTTCCGACGCGGCCGACACGTCGCCAAACCCATAGCCGATGTTGAAGCCGACGACCCGCCCCTCGACGAGCCCCTGCGCCGCGCCCCAGTACCACGTGTTCTCATACGGCCACACGCCGCGGCCCCAGTCGAGCAGGCCGAACGAATCGGCCGCGTGGAAGGCGTGTACCTGCCCGTTGCAGGCGACGGTGCCCTCCGCGCGCATGCCGACGATCTTCTGGTTGTAGTAAAACGCGGTGGGCCTGTCCGGGAACGGCGTGGCGATGACCATGGAGTCGCGCGGCTCTTCGGTGAGCAGCAGGTCGCACGCAAACGGCTTCCCGTTCTGGAAGCGGTCCAGCTGCACGCGCAGGCGCCGCGCGCCGCCCTCGTGCGTGAACGCGAGCACCGCGTTTTTGAGCGTCTTGCGCACGTCGCCGCGCGCGGCGCTCGCCGGCATGCGCGTCTGCCCGAGCGGGAACGGGAACATGCGCGACACGGTGTGTTCCGCCCGGTTTTCAAAGTCCAGGAACGAGGCCGAGAGCAGCCCCATGTACCCGTTGTCGGCGAGCGTGAGCGCCACGCCGAACGCGCCGTTGTAGACGAGATAGTAGTCCCATTCCTTGATGCGCAGCCGGCTGGCGCGGATGGCGCTGCGGTCGTAGGTGCGCACGGGGGACGTGGCATAGCCGGCCTGTGCGAGGTGCCCGTTTTCGTCGAGCAGCTTGCCGGGGGTGAGCAGGGTCTGTTTCATGGTCGCGGCCTCCGATCCGATGTGCTCTTTTGCAGTATTATATCGGAAAAATCCCCCCGCCGCAACTGCGGCGGCGGGCAATACCGCAACAACTGCGGCGGGTTGTGCCGCAACGACGGCGGCGGGGTTGCCGCGGCGGCGGGGTTGTGCTAAGATGGAGCGGCCGGCGTGCGCGGCGCGGTTCCGCGCCCCGGCACAACCCGAATGGAAACGGCGGATGGAGGGCCTGCGATGCGGCGCAAGGAACGGACGGACGGCAGATATTATCTCGTGTGCGAGCGGAACTGGATCTATTTCCTGCTCATCGGCGTGGCCGGCATCTTCGGCGCGTACACCTACCTGGAGCGCGGCGGCGTGTTCTGCAACGCGCAGACGGTCAACGTGGTGCTCATGGGGATGGCGCTCGGCACGGGAAACTGGGGCAGAGCCCTGTACTATATCGTGCCGGTCACGGCGTATGTGGCGGGCGCGTTTGTGTCCGAACTGGTGCCGGGCCCCGTCAAACGCCGCCTTTCGGTGCGCTGGGACACGCTGCTCATCCTCGTGGAACTGCTGGCGGTGGCCGCGCTCGGGCTCGTGCCGGACGCCGCGCCGGTGCAGATTTCGCAGGTGGCGGTCAACTTCATCGCCTCCATGCAGTACAACACGTTCCGGCAGGCCGAGGGCACGCCCGTGGCCACGACGTTTGCGACGAACCACATCCGGCAGATCGGCGTGGGGCTGGCGCGCGAGGTGCATCACCGGCGCTCGCCGGACAAGTCGCACCGGGAACGGCTGCGCAAGCACTTTGTGATGCTGCTGTGCTTTGCGGCCGGGGTCGTGGCGGGGACGGTCGCGTGCGGCTGGTTCGGCGGCCGCGCCATCTGGCTGGCGCTCCCGCCGCTCGCGCTGCTCTTTGGCGTGCTGCTGCACGCGGACCTGACGACGGAAAAGGACCTGGTCGGGCAAAAGCCGGCGGGGCACTGACCCGGCGGCACGAACCGGCAAAACACGGCCGGCAAACGCCATGCGTTTGCCGGCCGTGCTGCGTCTGCCCTGCGCCGGGCGCGCGTCCCGCGCCCGGGCGCGGCGCGGCTATGCCTGCCGGTGCGCCTCAAAGTGCGCGCGGATGTGCCGGAAGCTCTCCTCGCTGATGACGTGCTCGATGCGGCACGCGTCCTGGAGCGCCGTCTCCTCGTCCACCCCGAGGGCGGTCAGCATGCCGGCGATGACGCAGTGCCGCTCATAAATCTTTTCGGCGATCTCCCGGCCGGGCGGGAGCAGCGTGAGCGTGCCGTCCGCCTCCACACGGAGGTAGCCGTTTTCGCGCAGCTGCTTCACGGCCACGCTGACGCTGGGCTTGGAAAAGCCCAGGTAGCCCGCCACGTCCACGGAGCGCGCCTGCCCCAGCCGGCGCGTGAGCACGAGGATGGCTTCGAGATAGTTTTCCGCGCTCTCCTGAATCTTCAAGGGCGTCCACTCCTTTGCTCCCCCGCCGGCGGGCGATGGCCTGCCGGGCGCGGGGCTGCTGCCCTTATTGTAGGGGATTTCGCGCGGCTTTGCAAGCGTGGCGGTCATGGCCGGGGCGCCTCCCGCTCCCGCTGGGCCGGCGGGGCGCCGCCCGCTGCGCGGGCGGCCGG
>OLGD01003521.1_pt1 | contig 14508 bp, 15 predicted proteins | sample 1605311 | NCBI WGS metagenome assembly OLGD01 (sample SAMEA3888917, study PRJEB22519) | human gut metagenome | biome: human gut; feature: human-associated habitat; material: faeces | place: Denmark | collected 2010 | reverse complement strand
CCGCCAATACTACATCCAGGCGGTTCTTGATGTTTTCTATTTCATTGGAATAGATACGGGAAAACTGCATGTATTCTTCTTCTGTAATCAGACGTTCCGAATAATCCTCATATAAATCAGATTTACGCTTGCTGATCCTGCTCAACTCCCTGCGCCAAATCCACTTGACGAACCCCTTGGAGCTCCTGCGCAGCGAGAGCGCGGGGGAAAAGCCGCCCAAGGCCAACTGGGTCCTGGCGCTGCTGGGCGCGGTGCTGTTCCTGCTGGGCTTCCTGATCGGCCGCGGCCACACGGGCGGCGGCGATGACGAGGAATACGACGACGAACCGCCGCGGACCCCGGCGAAGCCCCTGATCCCCGAGGAACGGCACACGGCACGGGTTCCCCGTCTGGTGCCCCGCGAGGAGAGCAGCGACAGCGAGTCTGCCGCCATCCCCGACAAGACCCCGGCGGCGCCTATGACACCCGCCGCGCCGGTGGAGGAGCCGGCGACCGCAGAGCGCTCCGCCCAGGACGAGCCCACCCAGGCCGACGAGGACGAGGTGCGGACCATGTCGCTGGACGATCTGCTGGACGATATCCACAATATGTAATAAAAATGACCTAAGCCTTGGCTTAGGTCATTTTTACGCAGCAAAAGCATCCGGGATAGCGCCCGGATGCTTTTGCTCAATAATCCACCTTCATCAGGCACAGGCCCTCCGGCGGCGCGGTGGGGCCCGCCTGCTTGCGGTCTTTGGCGCTCAGGATATCCCGCACGTGCTCCGGCGTCCAGTAGCCGCGGCCCACCTCCAACAGGGTTCCCACCATGATGCGGACCATGTTCTGCAAAAAGCCGGTGCCGTGGAAGGTGAAGACCACCCGGTCCTTCCGGCGCTCGATAGCGATGTGGTCCACCAGGCGGACGGTAGACTTCTTCATGCGCGGATTGCCGCAGAAGCTGGCGAAGTCGTTTTCACCCAGCAGATAGGCCGCCGCCTGACGCATTTTCTCCACATCCGGGTCGTAGTCCAACAGGGTGACGTACTTCCGGTCAAACACCGGCTTCACCGGACCGGTGTGGCAGGTGTAGCGGTAGGTCTTGCCCAGGGCATTATAGCGGGCGTGGAAACGGGGCGCGGCCTCCTTGACCTCGCGGACGGCAATGGCGTCGGGGAGATAGCGGTTCAGATAGTCGCGGAGGGCGTCGGGCGTCTCCGTCACGTCCAGCACCACATTGGCGGTCATGGCCCGGGCGTGGACACCGGCGTCGGTGCGGCCCGCGCCGATGACGTTCACCGGATGGCCCTGCAGCGTGCCCAGCACGGCCTCCAGCTTGCCCTGGATGGTATCCTTGTCCGGCTGGCGCTCCCAGCCGAAGAAGCGGGAGCCGTCGTAGGCGATGGTGAGCCGGTAGTTCTGTTCCATAAAAAGATCACGCCCTTTCTGCCTTATTGTAACAGAAAGGACGTGATTTGTGAAGTGTTTTACAGCCAACCCATCATCTGGACGAAGCTGTACAGCAGCTTCAGGCCGTAGAAGATGATGACGGCGCCGCAGACCTTGTTGATGATGTTCAGCACCTTCTCGTTGAACTTACTGCCCAGCAGAGAGACAACGGTGGACAGCGTCAGGAACCAGATCACCGAGGCGGAGCCGAAGCCGCAGATGAAGAACAGGTCACCGCCGTTGGTCAGGGTGGCCCGGAAGGCGCCCAGCATCATGGTGCCGTCGATGATGGCCTGGGGGTTCAGCCAGGTGACCACGAAAGCGGAGCCGGCCAGCTTCCAGATGGGGACGTTCACGTCCCGGCCGCCCTCCAGACTGGCCTTGGACCGCAGCAGGCCGATGCCGATATAGATGACGATCAGACTGCCCAACCCCAGGATGACCTTTTGCAGCCAAGGCAGCGCCTGCATCAGTGCGCCGGCGCCCAGGAAGCAGGCCACACCCAAAGAGATGTCCCAGAAAATGACGATGAGCGCGGTGATGTAGACGCGGCTGCGCTTCTGCGTCAGGGCACTGTTGATGACGAACAGGTTTTGCAGGCCGATGGGCGCCACGTAGGCCAGACCCATGGTCAGCCCCTGAAGATAGATATTCATGGCTGTGATTTTCTCCTCATGCTATTTACTCCGGTTTTCTTACCTGCTATAATGATACCATAGCTTTGGAGAAATGCAAGAGCGCAGATTTTTATGGGCAAGTAAGGAGGGGCTTACCATGTCACAGACCATGCCGCAAAACCACTACGACTGTCCCTGTATGGAGAAATGTCCGCTGCACCACGCCATGCAGCTGATCGGCGGCAAGTGGAAGGTGCAGATACTGTGCGCCGTGGCCAACGCCGGGGCCATCCGCTACAACGCCCTGCGGAGCAAGCTGGACGGCATCTCCAACACGGTGCTGGCCTCGGCCCTGCGGGAGCTGGAGCGCGATGGGCTGGTGACACGGCGGGAGTATCTGGAGGTGCCGGTGCGGGTGGAATACGGCCCCACGGACAGCTGCCGGGCACTGCTGCCCATTTTGGAGCAGCTCAGCGACTGGGCAGAGACCAGGATGTGAGCTTTCGATTGGACAAATACCGGAATTTGTCTGCAAGATACATCATTTTTCACAAATTGCAGTGGGAATTATAGAGCAAATCGCGGGATTTTCGTATCAATGCCCATTGCAATCCTGCCGTAATCCAGTATAATAGGAAATGGTGAGGGTTAGTTTCTGCGCGCTGCACCCTCTGGCGCGAGAGTAAAAATGTGCGTAAGGAGTGCTGGTTCATGTATACACGGGAGATCACGGTGAAAAATGAGGTCGGTCTGCACGCCAGACCCGCGACCTATTTCATTCAGAAAGCCAACGAGTTCAAAAGCGGCATCTGGGTAGAAAAAGAAGAACGCCGCGTCAACGCGAAGAGCCTGCTGGGCGTGCTGAGCCTGGGCATTATGAAGGACACCACAGTGACGCTGATTGCAGACGGCAGCGATGAGAAGGAAGCTGTGGATGCGCTGGCTGAGCTGATCGAGAACCTGGACGAGTAAACACAATGAAAGAGAGACGGCTTCGCCGTCTCTCTTTTCTTTTGCGTACGACGTACCTCCGGCGCTGCGGGGGTACCGCTTTTTATCCGTGGAACTTCCCATATACCGCCCGGGCAGCCGCCTCCGGCACCACGGCGGAGAGCTGCTCGAGCGTGGCGTTTTTTACCGCGGTGACGGTACCGAAGTGCTGCAGGAGCCGCTTCTTCCGCGCCTCGCCCACACCGGGGATACCGTCCAGCTGCGAGCGCTTGGCGGAACGGGTGTGCTTCTGGTGGTGGTAGGCGATGGCGAACCGGTGGACCTCCTCCTGCACCGTGCCGATAAGGGCGAACAGGGCGGGTGTCTGCTGTATGCCCAGCTCCTGGCCCCGGGCGGTGATGAGCGCACGGGTGCGGTGTCGGTCGTCCTTGACCATGCCCAGCACAGGCACATCCAGCCCGGTCTCTGCCAGCACCTGCTCGGCCACACGGGCGTGCTCCTGACCGCCGTCGATCAGCAGCAGGTCCGGCAGGGGGGCAAACTTTTCATCGCCGTCCAGATAGCGCCGGAACCGGCGGGTGAGCACCTCACGCATGGCACCGTAGTCGTCGGCGCCGGCGCAGGACTCGATGCGGAAGCGGCGGTAGGCGGACTTCAGCGGCTTGCCGTCCTGAAAGACCACCATGCCGCCCACCTGGTCCGCGCCGCCGGTGTGGGAGATATCATAGCTCTCCATGCGCCGGGGCAGGACCGGCAGCTGAGCCGTTTCCTGCAAAAGGCGCAGGGTGCCGTTAATGCGCTGTACGGCGTCGGTAACGCGCTCCACCTCCTCCCGGGCGTTGCGGTGGGCGATGTCCAGCAGCGCGCGGCGCTGACCTCGCTGGGGGACCCGGAGGGCCACGGCGTGGCCGCTGCGCTCCGTCAGCAGGGCGGAGAGCGCGTCAGCGTCCTCGATGGCGGCGGGAAGCAATATCTCACGGGGCAGGGATTGGCGGGCCAGATAGTACTGGGGCACCACAGCGGAAAGCAGGGCGCTCTCGCTGTCGGCAGCGTCGGAGAAAACCTCGGTCTGCCGGGCCAGGAGATCGCCGTCTTCAATGTGGAGAATGGCGCAGCCGGACCGGGCGGGGCTGGTATACGCGCCCCAGACATCGGTGTCGGCGCAAATACCGGCGATGACCTGCTGGTCCTTGGTCAGCACGGACAGGGCCCGCACACGGTCGCGGAGGGCGGCAGCCGTCTCGAAGTCCAGATCCTCCGCCGCGGCGTTCATCCGTTCCGTCAGCTGGGCAGTGACGGCGCGCAGCTTGCCCTCCAGCAGGGCGGTGGCCTGGGCCATGCGGCGGCGGTATTCCGCCGCGTCCGGGCCGTCCGGGCGGCAGAAGCCGTCACACCGGCCCATGTGGAAGTTCAGGCAGGGGCGCTCCTTGCCGATGTCGCGGGGGAACCTTCGGGAACAGGTGGGCAGGCGCAGGGCGGCGCACACGGCGTCCAGCGCCAGGCGCGTTTCGTGCCGGCCGCCGAAGGGACCGTAGTATTTCGCGCCGTCGTCGGCGGTGCGGTTCACCAGGGTAAAGCGGGGATAGTCGCCGCTGTCCAGCCGCACGAAGGGATAGCCCTTGTCATCCTTCAGCAGAATGTTGTAGCGGGGCTGATGGCGCTTGATGAGGGAGTTCTCCAGCACCAGGGCCTCGAACTCCGACCGGACAATAATGGTGTCGAACCGGTCCACATGGGCCACCATCATCTTCGTTTTCTCATTATGGCTGGCGGTGTCCTGAAAATACTGGCTGACGCGGGTTTTCAGTTTTTTGGCCTTGCCCACATAGATGACCTGGCCGGTTTTGTCCATCATCAGATAGACGCCGGGCAGCAGGGGCAGGTCGTTGGCCTTGGCGCGGAGCTCATCACGGGTCATGGCGTCATCTCCTTTCATGGAAAACTACAGATACGGGGATAGTATACCACCGCCGCGTCCCCTGGGCAAGGGGTGGAAGTACCGGAAAGTACAGAGAAAAGCCTGCGGCGGCGAAAAAGCAGTAGCGCGGCGCGGCAGGATGTGATACAATGGGTGCGAAAAATATGACGCGGGAGGCGCGGGATATGGAATTGCAGTGGTTTGACATCCGGGAGCTGACGGAGGACGCGGCCCAGACCGTGATAGGCATGATGGATGAGACGCGGCGGCGGCGTGTGGCCGACATCGCCGGCGAGGACGACCGGAAGCGCACCATCGCCGGAGAGCTGCTGGCGCGGCGGATGCTCGCGCAGACGATGGGCTGCGCGGAGAAGGACGTGCCGCTTCAGTGGGACGAGCTGGGCAAGCCCAGCGTGGAAAAGGATGGCGTGTATGTGTCCGTGAGCCACTCCGGCCCGTGGGCGGTATGTGTAACGGCGGACGCGCCGGTAGGCGTGGACGTGGAGGTGGTACGCTCGGCCCAGGAGAAGTTCATGCGCCGGGTGTGCAGCGAGCAGGAGATGGCGTACATACGGTCCGGGGACGACGGCGACTGCCAGCGGTTCTGGGAGATATGGACGGCCAAGGAGGCGCTGTTCAAGCTGACGGGCAAGGGTCCGCTGCTGGCGCTGAGCCGCTTCAGCCTGCCGGCAGGCGTAACGCTGGACTATACGGCACAAAAGGGCTGCGCCCTCACCATCGCGGCGCAGATTTTGTGAAAAATTTTGCAAAGTTGGCAAAAAAGGCTTTTCTTTCCCGTTTTCTTTTGGTACAATAGGGGCAGAAACATACGTCGGAGCGCAGGGCGCCCGGCGGTTTGAGGACGGACAGAGGAGGTTCGCTTTTTATGATCCGAGTCGGCATTATCGGCTGCGGCAAGATCGCACAGGTGCGCCATCTGCCTGAGTATGCAGCCAACCCCAATGCGGAGATCGTCGCATTCTACGACAAGAACATGGAGCGCGCGCAGGAGATGGCGGCGCAGTACGGCGGCAAGGTGTACAACAGCTTCTATGAGCTGGTGGATGATCCCAACGTGGACGCCGTGTCCATATGCGTGGAAAACCGCAGCCATGCGGAGATCTGCACGGCTGCGCTGTACGCCGGCAAGCACGTGCTGGTGGAGAAGCCCATGGCGGTAACGCTGGCGGAGTGCGAGTCCATGGTGGCCGCCGCTGAGCGCAATGGCAGACACCTGATGGTGGGCCACAACATGCGTTTTGACCCGGTGCACCGCAAGGCCAAGCAAATGCTGGACAGCGGCATCATCGGCGATGTGATCACCTTCCGCACCATTCTGGGCAACTCCGGCCCCGAGGGCTGGTCTCTGGAGGGTACCTGGTTCTTTGACAAGAACAAGGCGGCCATGGGCGCCCTGTCCGACATGGGCATCCACAAGGTGGACCTGATCCAGTACCTGCTGGGGCAGAAGGTCATCGAGACCACCGCCAAGGTAGTCACCCTGAATAAGCGTGACGACAACGGCAAGCTCATCAGCGTGGATGACAACGCCCTGTGCATCCTGAAAATGTCCGGCGGCGCACTGGGCACCATGGCGGCCAGTTGGACGGTGTATGGCCACGAGTGCCAGTCCACGGTGCTGTACGGCACCAAGGGCCTGATGATGATCTACAGCGAGCCGTCGGCCCCCATCATCATCAATGACCTGGAGGGCAACCGCACCAGCTTCGCCTTCGAGACAACGTCCCACAACTCCGGCGTCATCGACGAGTTTGTGGACGCGCTGGTCCACGACCGGGAGCCGGAGGTGTCCGGCAAGGAGGCTCTGACCACCATGCGGACCATCTTCGGCAGCATCCGGTCCTCCGACATCGCACGGCCGGTGGCGGTGAACACCGATTTTGTGACCCATATCTGAGACAGAGACGCACTTGGGGCGGGCGATACGCCCGCCCCGTTTATTTCCCCGGAACACGGGGACAGGAAGCGCAAGGAGGCAGCATATGTATCGTATTGGCATTGATCTGGGCGGCACCAACATCGCCGCCGGCGTGGTGGACGAGGGCCAGCACATCGTGGCGGAGGTCAGCCTGCCCACCGGTGCGGAACGCCCGGCGGAGGCCGTTGTCGCGGACATCTGCCGCGCGGCGGAGAAGGCCATGGAGAAGGCCGGCATCACGGCGGCGCACTGCGCGTCCGTCGGCATCGGCTCGCCGGGGACCTGCGACAGCGCCAACGGCGTGGTGGTGCGGGCCTATAACCTGGGCTGGTTCAATGTGCCGGTATGCAGCATGGTAACGGCGCGGCTGGGGCTCCCCTGCCGGCTGAGCAACGACGCCAACTGCGCCGCGCTGGCGGAGACGGTGGCCGGCGGGGCCGTGGGCTGCCGGAACATGATACTCATCACCCTGGGCACCGGCGTAGGCGGCGGCATCGTGGCCGATGGCCAACTGCTGGAGGGCGTGGGCGGCACCGGCGCGGAGGTGGGCCACACCGTGCTGGTGCTGGACGGCGAGGACTGCACCTGCGGTCGGAAGGGCTGCTGGGAGGCGTATGCCTCCGCCACAGCGCTGATACGGCAGGGAAAGCGGGCGGCCGCGGCGCAGCCGGAGTCCCTGCTGGCCGGATACGGTGAGGGGCTGACCGGGAAGGACGTATTTGACGCGGCGGCCGCCGGAGACGCGGCAGCACAGGCTGTGGTGGACCGCTACTGCGTGTACGTGGCGGCGGGCATCACGGACCTGGTGAACATTCTGGGGCCGGAAAAGGTGCTCATCGGCGGCGGCATCAGCCGCCAGGGCGAGAGACTGCTGGCCCCCATACGGGCGTATGTGGCGGCCAACTGCTTCGGCGGGCACGACCGGACACCGCCGGTCATTGAATGTGCCCGGCTGGGCAATGAGGCGGGCATCATCGGCGCAGCGGCACTGTGAGTAAAAACGCACCTTGGGTCAGACCCGGGGTGCGTTTTTTATACCGTTTATGGGAAATGATATTGCACATTCTGGCAGAATATGGTACAATATGTCGTACCACAACAAATTTGGAGGGGCAACATATGGAAATGCGCCGATACGTAAGACACTCCCCTGCCTGGTGGATCGTGGGCGGCATACTGGCCCTGCTGACGGCGGGGTGTATCGTGCTGGGGCTGCTGGCGCAGCGGGACAGCGCAGCAGCGGAGGCCGTGCCCATCGGGGACGAGATCTATCTGGGCGACTACAACTACATCGACGTGCAGTACATGACCACCTGGGCCTATCGGGTGACGCTGGGCGACGGGCGCAAACTGGTCTTCTATCTGGCGGAGGACACGGAGGGATACGGCTATCTGGTGCAGCTGAACGACGCGGAATACGCACGGTATGCGGACATTGTGGACTATACCTATGCTGACGACAGCGGTGACGGCGCAGTGCCGGACGATACGGCCGCGCCCTCGGAGCTGGCCGTCTATATCCCGCTGACGGAGACCACCGCGCCGGCACCGGTACGTCTGGTGGGCGTGATCTGTGAGACGCCGGAGGCATATATCGACGATATTGCCGCCGCCGTCGGCATGACCGCCGAGGACTTTGTGTACACCTACGGCGACTATTACATCGACAGCGAGCTGACACCGGACACGGGGAGCAGCTTTTGGTCCTTCATAGCCAGCTTCCTCGGGCTGGCCGCCTTTGTGCTGCTGGTAAGCGCCGCCTCGTACACCGCACAACTGAACAGCACGCTGAAGCATCTGAAAAAGGGAAAGCTGCTGGAACGGGCGGAGAGCGAATTCCACTATCTGGAGGGTGACCGGCGCTCTGACGCACTGGTGAGCACGGCGTTCCTGTACGGGCGGCGGCAGAACATCGTGCTGCCCCTGGCGGACGTGCTGTGGGTCTATCGTCACGACCTAAAGCTGCTGTGGGCCAAAAGCACGGTGGTGGAGCTGCTGACCTATGACGGGCGCAGCATCACGCTGCGGCTCAAAAGGGGCGGCAGCCGCCGGACGGCGGACGCTATCGTACAGGCGGTGTCCGCTCGGAACCCGGAGGCACTGGTAGGCCTGAACCGGGAAAATCAGCGGCTGTACAGCCAGCAGGTGCCCCACGCCAAGCGGAAACGGGTGTGGGCCACAGCCGCCGGCATCGGCGGCGGCGTGCTGGGCTATGCCATAGCCCGGGTACTGATACGCCTGCTGCTGTCGTAAACAGCGCAGCCCCGCCCTTTGGGCGGGGCTTTATGCGGAAAAAGCACCCCCTGTCGGGGGTGCTTTTCTATTCAGTCGATGGTGCGGACGAAGTTCATGCCGCTTTTCTGCATATGTACATCCAGGCGGACCCGGTCGCCGCGTATGTAGCTGCGGGTATACTCGTAGATACGGCCATCCTCCGTGCGGGTGAGCCGCTGGTGGAAAAAGGCACAGCTGCCGGAGGGCACACCCAGCAGGGCGGCACAGCTGTCCTCCAGAATGACGGCCTCATAGCTCTCGTCCGCGGCGAAGGGGACGATGCCCACATGGTAGAGCAGGCTGTAAAAGCTGTGGGTCTGGAGCATATCGCGGGTCAGGTTGGGGTAGATGTACTGGGGGTAGTAGCTGGTCTCCAGGATCAGTGGCTCGCCGTCCACGTTGCGGACACGGGTGAAGCAGTAGACCGGCGTTCCCTCCCGCAGCTCCATCTTCTCGCAGACGGTGGGCTTGGGGACCTCCACAGCGAAGTCCACCAGCGTAGATGAGGGGACCTTGCCCATAGAGGAGACCTCGGTGGTGAAGGAATAGCGGACACCCCGGCGGTTGGTGGCGGGGTCGGCCACGAAGGTGCCGCGGCCGCGCTTGCGGACCACCAGACCCTCGTCCTCCAGCTCGCCGATGGCCTGACGGACGGTGTTGCGGCTGATGCTCAGGCAGCGGCACAGCTCGGCCTCGCTGGGGAGCAGGGCGCCCACCGGCAGAGCGCCGGTGGAGATGCTGCGCTTGATGATGCCCACCAGTTGGGCGTAGAGGGGTATATCGCTGTCCAGCGACAGCGTAGTATGCAGAATGGAGTTCTGTTCCATGGCGGGGTTCCTTTCCCTTGCGTTACCCTTAGGTAGGTTGTACCTATTGTACCATACAATCCAGTGGAATGGTAGGGGGTAAATGAAAAAATTTTGTCACGCTGTCGATTTTCTTTCAAAAACCGCCGGAAGCGCTTTCCCCCTCTGTACAGGCGGCGCGCAGCGTCTCTGTATGCAGACAGCGCCGCGTGACGCGGCGCTGTCTGCGGAACAAAAAGAAGGAAAACCTTTCGGTAGTAAGCGATTTACTTGTGGTCCACGCTGTACATATGCTCGATGAGGCAGAGGACCTTGTCGGAGTAGCCCATCTCGTTGTCGTACCAGCTGACGACCTTGACAAAGGTATCGGTCAGTGCGATGCCGGCCTTGGCGTCGAAGATGGAGGTGTGGGTGTCGCCCAGGAAGTCGGAGGAAACAACGTCCTCATCGGTGTAGGCCAGAATGCCCTTCAGCTCGTTCTCGCTGGCCTTCTTCATGGCGGCGCAGATATCCTCATACTTGGCGGGCTTGGCCAGGTTGACGGTCAGGTCCACCACGGAGACATCCAGAGTGGGGACGCGCATGGACATACCGGTCAGCTTGCCGTTCAGGCTGGGGATGACCTTGCCCACGGCCTTGGCAGCGCCGGTGGAGCTGGGGATGATGTTGCCGGAAGCGGCACGGCCGCCGCGCCAGTCCTTCAGGGACACGCCGTCAACGGTCTTCTGGGTGGCGGTGGTGGAGTGCACGGTGGTCATCAGGCCGTCGGTGATACCGAAATTATCGTGCAGGACCTTGGCGATGGGGGCCAGGCAGTTGGTGGTGCAGCTGGCGTTGGAGACAAACTGCATATCGCTGGTGTATTTGTCCAGGTTGACGCCGCAGACGAACATGGGGGTGTCATCCTTGGAGGGAGCGCCCATGATGACGTGCTTGGCACCGGCGTCGATGTGGCCCTGGCAGAGCTCCTTGGTCAGGTGCTTGCCGGTGCACTCGCAGATGTACTCAGCACCCACGGAAGCCCAGGGAATGTCCTTGACCTCCATAGAGGTGAAGACGGGGTACTTCTTGCCGTTGACGATCAGACCGCCGTCATAAGCCTCGACAGTGCCGGGGAACTTGCCGTGAACAGAGTCATACTTGAGCATGTAAGCCATGTACTCGGGGTTCATGAAGGGGTCGTTCAGAGCGACGACCTCAACATCGTCATGAGTCAGGGCAGCGCGGAAAGTGAGACGGCCAATGCGGCCAAAGCCATTGATACCAATTTTCGTGAGCATGGGAAAACTCCTTTCAATATTGAAAAAACTTTAAAAGATTAAAGAATCGTTTGCGCAAACGATTATTTTTTTGCTTTCACCATCTTATCATGGACGATAAAAAATGGCAATCAGCATTTTGCATAACATTCTGAGAGCATATTGGGCAAAATGGCGAGGATTTGGTTGGAATTTGATGAAAAAGCGAAAAAGTAGAAGAAAGGAGCCAAAAAAGACTTGACGTTATATGAAGCAGGGGCGTATACTGTAAAATGCAAATGATTACGCAAACGCAGAAAAATTGCGTAAAGAGGTGAACGATCATGAAGGTGACCATCAGCGATGTGGCAAGGTTGGCAGGTGTTTCCACCGCCACGGTTTCCCACACCATCAACTCGACCCGCTACGTCTCCGGCGAGACCAAGGAGAAGGTCTACCGGGCTATTGCGGAGCTGGGCTACACGCCGGACGCCTCGGCCAGAAGCTTCCGGACCGGAAAGAAAAAAACCATTGGATTTATCGTTCCGGATATTTCCAATAAGTTTTTCGCAACAATGATCGAATCCGTGGAGAATTATCTCTCAGCCCACGGATACCATCTGATCATTGCCAATACAAAGGAGAATCCGGAGCGGGAGGAGACCAATATCCGCCTGCTTTCCGCGGGACTGGTGGACGGTCTGCTCATCGCCAGCACCATGGAGGATTTCAGTCGATTCGAGTCCCTGATCCCCGCCGGATTCCCGGTGGTGCTGGTGGACCGGACCTTTGACACAAAGCGGTTCCCGTCGGTGAGCGTGTCCAATTTCCAACCGATCTACCGCAGCGTCTGCCGTCTGGCGGGCAAGGGTGACAAGCGGATCGGCATGATCGGCGGTCTGCCCCGGCTGTCCTCCACCAAGGAGCGGATCGCTGCCTATCAGGAGGCGGTGGCGGACTGCGGTCTGCCTCAGGATGACCTGCTGATCCGCTACGGCAACTCTATGGAAAACAGCGCCCAGTCCTGTCTGGATGAGCTGCTGGAGCAGAAGTGTGACGCGCTGGTGGTGGCCCAGGGCCTGATGGCCTCGGAGACGGTGATCTACCTCCACAAGAAGGGCCTTAAGCTGGGAGAGGACATCGATCTGGTCACCTTCGTGGATTACGATTCGGATATCAACTATCTGTATTCAAAGCAGATGGACTGCATCATCCAGCCGGTGGAAAAGCTGGGCGAGACTGCCGGTGAACTGATCCTCCGGCGGATCGAGACGCCGGATGCCCCTGCCTTTGAACAGGTGCTGACTTCTACCTATCAGCCCTGCGGCATGTAATAAGAAAAACGTTTATGCCCCGTCCCGGATCATTCCGGGGCGGGGCTTTGTCTTGACAGGACCATACGGGTATGTTATGGTTGGAACGTCTCCGGAAAGTGTTTCTGACCGGCGACACCATGCCCGCATACCGTTCTGCCGGTGAGGAAGCTCCGAACCGAAAGATGAGGAAGGACAAAATCGTTATACATTTGTCATCCCCTCTGCTGAACGGCAGGGGGGATGTATTACTTTATGAGAAGGAGAGACCGCTGTGGAAGCTGTGGAAACGCGGGTGGCCGTCATTGCCATCATCGTCCGGGATGGCACGCAAGTCGCGGCGCTGAATGACCTGCTGCACCAGTACGGGCCGTATATCGTGGGGCGCATGGGTGTACCCTACCGGGAGAAGGGCGTGAATATCATCAGCGTGGCCATGGATGCCCCCGGTGACGTCATCTCCGCCCTGTCTGGAAAGCTGGGCCGCTTGGAGGGCGTTACCGCCAAGACCGTCTATGCCCCGGCAGGGAGCGTATGAAAGGAAGAAAAGCCATGAACTGGAAGAAAAAATTGTTGGCGCTGGGCCTGTCTCTGACCCTGACCCTGTCCCTGACTGCCTGCGGCCAGAAAACCTCCGAACCGGAGCAGCCAGAGGAGCCTACCCAAACGGAAGAACCGGCGGACAAAACGCAGAATGGTACAGAGGCGGCTACTGCCCATTTCAGAATTGCTGCACTGAAAGGCCCCACCGCCATGGGCCTGGTGGAACTGATGAGTCTGAGCGACACGGCCAATGAGATGATGGAGGGCAAGGAGAATGTGGTATCCACCGGCAATACCTACGAATTCACCCTGGCCGGTTCCGCCGACGAGGTGACCCCCGCCCTCATCAAGGGCGACCTGGACATGGCCTGTGTCCCCGCCAATCTGGCCGCCGTGCTGTACGGCAAGACCGGCGGCGCCGTGGAGGTGCTGGCGGTGAACACCCTTGGTGTGCTGTATATCGTGGAAAACGGAGAAACGGTGCAGTCTATGGCGGACTTGAAGGGCCAGACCATCGTGGCCGCCGGTAAGGGCAGCACCCCGGAATATGCCCTGCGGTATCTGCTGACGGAAAACGGCATTGACCCAGACAAGGATGTGACCATCGACTGGAAAAGCGAGCACAGTGAGTGCGTGGCGGCACTGGCCTCCGGCCAGGCGGCCATCGCCCTGCTGCCGCAGCCCTTTGTCACCGTGGCTCAGACAAAAATTGAGAGCCTTCGCATGGCGCTGGATCTGACAGCGGAGTGGGACAAGCTGGACAACGGCTCCGCACTCATCACCGGCGTCATCGTGGCCCGGCGGGATGTGGTGGAGGCCAATCCCGGCGCGGTGGACAGCTTCCTCCAGAATTACGCCGCCAGCGTGGAGGGGGTGAACGGCAACACTGCTGAGGCTGCCGCCCTTGTCGGCGAGTACGGCATTGTAGATGCCGCTGTGGCGGAAAAGGCTCTGCCCTATTGCAACATCGTCTGTCTCACCGGCGGTGAGATGAAGGACAAGCTCTCCGGCTATCTGAAGGTGCTTTCCGAGGCGGAGCCTTCCTCCGTGGGCGGCACTTTGCCCGGGGATGATTTTTACTACGGCGGATAAAACCGAAAAATCCGCGCAGGCAGTTGTTAGGCGCCGCGTCGAACTCCCTGTTCTCCGCCTCTATGACCGCGCTTATGTCGGCGACGCAGGCGCTGTCCAGCGTTATGCGGAATCCGTCCACTTCCCTGGTTTCGTGAGCGCCGTCGAGCGGCTTGCCGCAGTACGGGCAGTATCCTCTGCCCAGTCCGCCCGCGGCGGCCACGGCGTCCACGACGGGATCGAGTATTTCCTGCATCCGTCCCGCCAGCCTGCCCGCCGTCCAGTCGTTCAGCCCGAGAAATATGCCGTACGGCGTGAGCTCATGCCTGAAAAATTTCAGGCGGGCGCTTTTGAGCGTTTCGAAAATCATGCGCTTCTTTTCGCCGTCGGCGTAAAATGCCACATGCATG
>OLGD01003513.1_pt1 | contig 14536 bp, 9 predicted proteins | sample 1605311 | NCBI WGS metagenome assembly OLGD01 (sample SAMEA3888917, study PRJEB22519) | human gut metagenome | biome: human gut; feature: human-associated habitat; material: faeces | place: Denmark | collected 2010 | reverse complement strand
CGGTAAATAGACGGAACATTTTCAAAAAATGTAAGCGCCTCTTCTACAGTCATATTAAGCACATCATAAATACTCTTTCCCTTATATTTTACTTCCAGCGTTTCTCTATTATAGCGTTTTCCCTTGCAGACTTCACATGGCACATACACATCTGGCAAAAAGTGCATCTCAATCTTTACGATACCATCACCGGAACATGCCTCACAGCGTCCGCCCTTTACATTAAAGCTAAAACGACCCTTATTATAGCCTCTCGTCTTTGCGTCAACTGTTGAAGCGAAAAGATCACGGATCATATCAAACACGCCAGTGTAAGTTGCTGGATTGGAGCGCGGTGTGCGGCCAATCGGGCTTTGATCTATATTTATTACCTTATCAAACTGCTCTATGCCCTTAATCTCTTTATATGCACCTGGAATGGTTCTCGCACGGTTTAGCTGCTTTGCAAGCGCCTGATACAAAATCGAATTGACAAGCGAGGATTTGCCACTGCCCGAAACGCCGGTCACCGCGATGAATTTTCCGAGCGGGAACGTGACGTCGATGTTCTTTAAATTATGCTCCCGCGCGCCCCGAACCGTCAAAAACGCGCCGTTGCCCGGACGGCGGCTATCGGGTACGGGAATCACCGCCTGCCCCGAAAGATACGCGCCGGTGATCGACGCGGAATCTGCGGCCACCTCGGCGGGCGTACCCGCCGCCACGATTTCGCCGCCGTGCACACCCGCGCCGGGGCCGATGTCCACAAGATAATCGGCCGCGCGCATCGTATCCTCGTCATGCTCCACGACCACCACGGTATTGCCGAGATCGCGCAGACGTTTCAGCGTGTCGATCAGCTTATCGTTGTCCCGCTGATGCAGACCGATGCTCGGCTCATCCAAAATATACAGCACGCCGACAAGCGACGAACCGATCTGCGTCGCCAGGCGGATTCGCTGCGCTTCTCCGCCCGAAAGCGTTCCGGCGCGGCGCGCAAGATTCAGATATTCCAGTCCGACGCTGCAAAGAAAAGACAGCCGCGCGCGGATCTCCTTTAAAATCTCACCCGCAATCTGCTCCTCAGCGCCGGTAAGCTCCAGCGAATTGACAAAAGCCAGCATACGGTCAATCGGCATCCGGCAAAGCTCGTCGATATTCACGCCGCCGACCGTGACGGCCAGCATCATTTTGTTCAGGCGGCCGCCGCCGCACTCCGGACATACCTGCTCTTCCAGGAGCGAATCGTAATATTCCAGCCCATAGCTCTCGCGGCGGCGGTCGATCATGGGAATAATCCCCTCAAACGCGCAGGTTTGCCGGTGCGCCTCCCCGCCGAAATAGCGCGTGACCGTGTACTGCTCCTTGCCGGTGCCGAACAGCAGCGCGCTCATGGCGGTGCGGGTAAAGGTGCCGAGCGGCTGGTCGAGCGTAAAACCGTATTTTTTGCCCACCGCTTCAATCAGCGGACCGTTCCAGCTTTCCTCCTCCAGCGTTTTGAAGCCGTTGCACGCGATTCCCCCCTGCCGCAAAGACAAACTCTTGTCGGGCAGCAGCTTTTTTTCGGATACCCTGGTCAGCATTCCGAGTCCCGCGCAGCGCGGGCAGGCGCCCGACGGGGCGTTGAACGAAAACATGCGCGGCTCAAGCTCGCCGAAGCTGACGCCATGCTCCTCGCAGGCATATTTGAGCGAATAGTCGATCTCGCGCTCCTCCTCGCCCGGCTCGCGCGGCACCGTTACAACGCGCACAAGTCCGTCGGTGAGGCTGACCGCCGTCTCGACCGAATCGCCGAGCCGTGTCCGGGCATCCGGACGGTTGACCAGGCGGTCGATCACGATTTCGATTGTATGTTTGAGATTTTTATCCAGTTCTATCGTTTCCGCAAGGTCGTACAGGCTGCCGTCCACGCGCACGCGCGAATAACCGCTGCGTCTGGCCTCGGAAAGCGCCTTTTCATGCCGCCCTTTGGCCGCGCGGACAACCGGCGCGAGCACCATAAAGCGCGTTCCCTCAGGCAAACGCTGAATGCTCTCGATAATCGAATCCACCGTCTGCTGCCGAATCTCTTTTCCGCAGACCGGGCAGTGCGGAATGCCGACGCGGGCATACAGCAAACGCAGATAGTCGTAAATTTCCGTAACCGTGCCGACGGTGGAACGCGGATTCTTTGAAGTCGTCTTTTGGTCAATGGAGATCGCGGGGGACAGACCGTCGATGCTGTCCACGTCCGGCTTGTCCATCTGCCCCAAAAACTGGCGCGCATAGGAGGAGAGCGACTCGACAAAACGGCGGTGCCCCTCCGCGTACAGCGTATCGAACGCCAAAGACGACTTGCCGCTGCCCGAAAGACCGGTCAGCACAGTCAGCGCGTCGCGCGGAATCGTCAGACTGACATTTTTCAAATTGTTTACGCGCGCGCCGCGAATCACAATATTCTTCGCCATGGTATTTCTCCTTTTTTGCGGCCCTGCCGCGTAGTCTTACAGGCCGCGAAGCTCGCGGATTTTGTCCCGCAAAAACGCCGCCTTTTCAAATTCAAGCTTTTGGGAAGCGGCGCGCATTTCGGTGGTCAGCTGCTCGATCAGCTTGTCCCGCTCGGCCTTTGAAAGCTTTTTCTTCTTCTTTTCCGGGTCCTTGTGCTTAGCGCCGAGGCTGATGACCTCGCGCACTTCCTTTGCGATCGTTTTCGGCACGATTCCGTGTGACTCGTTATAGGCGCTCTGCACCCGGCGGCGGCGCTCGGTTTCCCCGATTGCGCCCTGCATGGAAGCCGTCACCGTATCGGCATACATGATGACCTTGCCCCCGGCGTTCCGCGCCGCGCGCCCGATGGTCTGCACAAGCGAAGTCTCGCTGCGCAAAAATCCCTCTTTATCCGCGTCAAGAATCGCAACCAGCGATACCTCCGGAATATCCAGTCCCTCGCGCAGCAGATTGATGCCGACCAGCACGTCAAAAACGCCCAGCCGCAGATCGCGCACGATCTCCATCCGCTCCATCGTCTCGACGCTGTGGTGGATATATTTGACCTTGATTCCGTTGTCGTCAAGATACGCGCTGAGGTCCTCGGCCATTTTCTTGGTCAGGGTGGTAACCAAAACGCGCTCGCCGCGCGCGCTGCGCGCGCGGATCTCGCCCATGAGATCGTCCACCTGCCCCTCGATCGGCCGCACTTCGACCAGCGGATCCAAAAGTCCGGTCGGCCGGATGATCTGTTCGACGACCTGACCGCTGCGCCCGCGCTCATACTCGCCGGGCGTGGCGCTGACATAAATGACCTGATTCAGTTTCGACTCAAACTCATCGAAAAAGAGCGGGCGGTTGTCATACGCGCTCGGCAGACGGAACCCGTACTCCACAAGATTCGTCTTTCTCGCGCGGTCGCCGCCGGACATGCCGCGCACCTGCGGCAGCGTGACGTGCGACTCGTCAATGAACATCAGAAAATCTTTCGGAAAATAATCGAGTAGCGTGAACGGCGTGGAACCGGCCGGACGCCGGGCAAGCACGCGGGAATAATTTTCCACCCCCGAACAAAATCCGACTTCGCGGAGCATTTCCAAATCATAGCGCGTGCGCTGCTCGATCCGCTGCGCCTCAAGCAGCTTGTTTTCCCCGCGGAAAAACGCGACCCGCTCCTCCATTTCACGCTCAATATCGGCCAGCGCTTCCTCGCGCTTTTCATCGGAAACGGCGTAATGCGTCGCCGGAAAAATCACGGTCGTATGCAGACGGCGAACCAGTTCGCCGGTCACAACGTTGACCTCGCTTAGCCGTTCGATCTCATCCCCGAAAAACTCGACGCGCACCGCCTTTTCATTTTCAGAAGCGGGAAAAATCTCCACCGTGTCCCCCCGGACCCGGAACTTTCCGCGCGTAAAGCCGACGTCGTTGCGCTCATAGCTGATGGCCACCAGCCGATGCAGCAAATCCTCGCGCTCCATCTGCGCGCCCTCGCGCAGAACAATCTGCAATTCCTGATACTCGGACGGGTCGCCAAGGCTGTAAATGCAGGACACACTGGCCACGATAATCACATCCCGGCGCTCAAAAAGCGAACTCGTCGCGCTGTGCCGGAGCTTATCAATCTCGTCGTTGATCATCGCGTCTTTTTCGATATACATATCCTTACCGGGGATGTAAGCCTCCGGCTGATAATAATCATAATAAGATACAAAATATTCTACCGCGTTGTGCGGAAAAAACTCGCGGAACTCGGAACAAAGCTGGGCAGCCAGCGTTTTGTTGTGCGCCAGCACCAGTGTCGGCCGATTGGCATGCGCTATGATGTTGGCCATGGTAAAGGTCTTGCCGCTGCCGGTCACGCCGAGCAGCGTCTGTTCCGACAGACCCGCGTCTACGCCCGCGCTGAGTTTTGCGATTGCGTCCGGCTGATCGCCTGTCGGCGCATAGGGCGAAACCAGTTGAAAACGATCCACGCTTTATCCTCCTTTTTTCCGTACCGCGGCCAGGGCCGATGCCCGCCGCGATTTCCAGGCGCAAAAGCCTGTGTGTAAAAAACCGATGCCTTTTCTAAATATAGTATTATAGCATATTTTGCGCATTTACGCAAGTCCCAAGCCCGCTTTGTACGCTGGATATATTTAGCCCCCGTTCCGGAAAATTCAGGAGACGGGGGCTAAATATATATAAAACGGGGGTGACGGCGCTCCCTGCGAGGTTTTGAAAGCGCGTTATTTGATAAAATTCATGATCTTCGGGATCGAAAGACGAGAGATTTTTACGCGCGGCGCGGCTTCAAAGATTAAAATGCGACATACAAAAAACGGAGCGCGCGGCAAAAGCAGCGTATGCTCCGATTTTTCACCTTTATTCCAGCTTCAGCCGGTCGATCTCCAGAAAAGCCTGCGCCTCCGCCAGAGAAGCGGTGGAAACATATTTGCGCGCCCCGCAGTTTTTGCAGAATACGCAAACGCTGTCCTCAAACAGTTCAATATCGTAATCCCCCTCGGTACAGCCGCAGCTGATTGCGTGCTCCGCTTCGAGTTCCTTGATGATAAAGCGCACAATGTCATAGATCTGCGCCGCCGGCAAAGCGGTTTCCCCGTCAGACTCCTGCTGCCGGAAAATATCGACGCCCGGTGCGCCGGCCTCCGAGAGAATCTGCTCAAGCTCCGCATCCGCGCGCGAAAGCGCGTCCGAAACCGCTTCGCCGTTTCCGATATAGCAAAGACCGAAACCGGACAGCGAGCAGTGAAGCTCAAACAGTTCATTTTTGAAAAAGAGATTTTTGCTGACCGTGAACGTATGGTCATGTCGGCAAACTAAACAGGGGACGGTAATCCGAATCTTATCATCGCTTGTGTGTTTAACGGTCATGGCGCTTTTGCCGCAAGGACATTTCAGCTTCAGCATGGCCGCCGAGAGTCCGAAAATTCCCACAATGCTTTTGACGCCGCAGCCGCATTCCGGGCAGCGGTAAGCCACCGTGGTTTCTTCGGGATTCAATATCATTGCTTAGCCTCTTTTCTGACCGACGCGACGTTTTGCAGATGCGCCGCATTGGTCCTTGCATAAAGATTGTAACCGCTGTTATCGGCCACAAAGTAATAATAATTGGTTTTGGCCGGATAAAACGCGCAGTACAGCGCCTCATATCCGGGATTTCCGATTGCGCTCGGCGGGAACCCGCTGACCTTTCGCGTATTATACGGATTGTCAAAATCCAGTTCCGCGGCGCCGAGGGTCTCCGGCCGCTCGCCTGTCGCCATCAATATGGCGTAAACCGTCGTCGCGTCGCTGTCCAGGCGCGGGAAATTGGCGGGGTCGGCAAGCCGATTGTGAAACACGGAGGAGACATTCTCGTAGTCTATGGCATATTTGACTTCCTTTTCAATCATGGACGCAAGCGAAACCACCTCATCCAGCGTCATTCCGAGTTCGGCCAGCCGCTCGCTGCAATTATCCTTTCCGATATAAGACAGCTTCTTTCGGAAGTTGATGAGCATACGGTAAATTACGGTTTCCGCGCTGGAATCGGTATAAAACTGGTAGGTATCCGGGAAAAGATAGCCCTCAAGACGATAGTATCGCCCGTTTGTCATGTCAATATCCGCAATAAAATCCAATTCATAATCATATTCGTTGATCGCAGAGACAAATTCCTCACGCGAAGCAATGCCGTGCTCATCGACCAAAATCGTGATAATATCCTCGACCGTCGATCCCTCGGGAATGGTCACCCACACGACTTCGCGCGTATATTGCTTTTTAAACGCGTTCAAAAGCTGCATGTAGTTGTTCATCGGACTGACGGTGTACGTGCCCGGAATGAACACGCTGTTGCCCTCGTCATCCACGCTGGACTCCTGCTTAAAGGAAGCAAACATCTTAAAGAGCGCCGGATATTCAATCACGCCTGCGTCGCCCAGTATGTCGGCGATGTCATTCACGGTGGCGTTTTCGGGAATCACCACTTCCACCGCCTCGTCCGACTTTACAAACGCGAAAGCATCGTTGGCAATGACGATCGCGGCATAAGCCAGCACAACCGAGACAAGGAGAACGACCGTCATATAGATGATCGCCTTAAAAACGCCGCTCGCCGCACCGCCGCCCTCGTCCTGCACCGGCGGTTTTTCACGCACCGGGGTTTTCAGCTTGGCTTTCGGCTGCGCCGCCGTCAGCTTTGTTTTTTCATTTTCCGGCGAAGATACAGGCGGTTTCTCGGACAGAGGCGGCTGTTTCCCAACCCGCTCCGGATTCTTCCGCTCGCGCGCTGCGCCCTTTGCGCTCTCCGGACTATGCTGCCCGCCGTCCGCACGCACCGCGTCCGGCTTTTGCGCGGCAGCCGGCATATTTTGCGCCGGGCGCGCTTCCGTATGCGGCCGGACAGACTCCGGTACGCCGCTCTGCGTCGGCTTTTCAGCCTGTACACCCGGTACAACGCTCTGCGCCGGCTTTTCAGCCTGTACGCCCGGTACGCTGCTCTGCGCCGACTTTTCAGTCTGTACGCCCGGTACGCCGCGCGGCGCGGGGGCTCCGGCGTTTTTCTGTTTCGGTACACGCGCAGGCCGCGGCGCGCTCTGCGCCGGGCGTTTTTCAGTTCGCGGCAAAGTACGCTTAGGCACAGTATCCATGCCCGGCGCCGCAGTCTGCGCTGCGGGCGCGGGACTTTGCGCCGGATTGTCTTTTTCAGGCAAAGCGGGCTGCGCATGCTGCACCCCCGCATCCTTTGAGGGTTCGGCAGGTATGTCGCGGCGCGCCGCGTCCGGCTGCGGCGCACTGTCCTGCTGTAGCTTTTGCGGCGCGCCGGACGCCGTATTCTCACCTGAAAATTCTTCGGGAATACGCCGCGCGCGCGGTCTTTTCTTTTTATTATCGTCCATATGCTCTCCTTTTAAGGATCACCGCAAGGTAAGTATGACCACCGCGGTATAAATCAATGCACAAAGCAAAAAGGGAATCGAAAAATATACGCCCGCCGAAGCGCGAAGCCGCTCGGCATGTGTCATTTTCTGCGGCGTGTAGCTGCTGTCCGCGCCGCGTGCGGCGTAAATACGGAAAACGCGCTGTCCGGAACCGAGGGCGAACAGAATCAGGATCCAGACGGCAAACAGCATCACGATGAACAAAAGCGCAAAACTCTCCAAATGTTCGGCAATACCGCTGACATAGCCCGAAAGCAGAACCGAAGCGGCATTATACAGGAAATGCAGCAAAATCGAAGAAAACAGCGACCGACTGACATACACGGCAAAGCAAAGCACAACCGAGGAGAAAAAGTATTCCAAAAAATGCTCGATCTGCATATGCGCAAACGCGAAAAGCAGCGATGTGCCGATAATCGCGGGCGTCGTTCCGCAGGACTCAAACATCGGCATGACCGTCCCCCGGAACAAAATTTCCTCGCAGACGGCCGGTACCAGCGTCAGAATGAGCAGCGCGCCCGCGCCGACTGCGCCGTCCGGAATGCGAACCGTCTCGACAGGCGCGGAAAGGCCGATTCGCTTTGACAGCATGGAAAGCAGCATGCTTCCGAGAAAAAGAATCAGGGCAAGCAGCCCGATACAGGGCAGACTGACGGCGGTCGGGGGAACAAGCCGCATCCGGCGCACCGAGATTTTGCCGCCGAGCAGACGATACAAAAGCAGTGGCAAAAAGCAGACCGCAATCTGCGAAAGGCCGGCCGCCAGCAAATAGGCGCCGGTATCCAGATCCATGCCGCCGAGCAGACTCTCCGCCGCCATCGAAAGCAAATAGAGCATCGCGCAGAGCAGCGGCGCTGCGGTATACGATTTCAGCTTCATTTGATCGCATCCTTTACCCGAACCGTCCCCGGTTCGTTTATGTCCGCATCCGAAGTGTCTTTATCCCCGTAAATGCGCGCGTCCGGCCGCAAAAGAGCGGTGTTTCCGAGCGCCGAAGCGTTTTTTTCACATGCGGGAAACCATACTTCCGCCTCCGTGACAACAAACGTCATATCCACGTCCGTTTCCTCGCTTGGAAGCGGCGTATCGGAAAGCAGCGCGGCATAGCAGACACCGCAAAGATTGCCGGAATGAAGGAGCGCCGGAAAACGGCGGACATATTTGTCGTACATCCCGCGGCCATACCCGACGCGCCGCCCGGCTCGATCGAACAAAAGCCCCGGAAACAGCACCATCGTCCGGCCTGACGGCAGGATTTTCCGCGCACCGTCAGGCTTTGGCTCCGGGATGTTCATTTTGCCGCGCGGCGTCATGTCAGACAGGGTATCGACGGCATAAAATTCCATGTCCCCGGTTTGATAGTCGCAAACCGGAAAGCCGACCGTCTTTCCGCGCCGAAGCGCCGCTTCGGCGACCGGTAAGATGTCCGGCTCGCTTGCAACCGGATAATAACAGAGTATGATCTCACATTGACAAAAGGAAGCCGTTTGAAGAAGATTCAGCGAAATTTTTTCGGATGCCGCGCGCCGCAAATGCGGCGGCATGGCGTCCCGAAGCGCCCGCGCGGACGCGCGGCGCGCCGCTTTCAAAGCTTTCAGTTCCGGCTTCGCCTTTTCGGAATGCATCATGAAAGCAGCACCGAGTTTCCAAGCGCCGCAGCCGCTTCCCGCCCGCGAAAGACCTCCACAAGCGCAAGGCCGAACGCATGCGAAACGCCCATGCCCGCGGCGGTGATGATGTTGTCGTCGCGGCAGACCTTTTTGTCCGACAGGCGCGCGCCGGTCAGTTCGCCCTCAAATCCGGGAAAACAGATCGCCTCCCGCCCGTTCAGAAGCCCCCGCCGTCCGAGCACCATGGGCGCGGCGCAGATCGCCGCGATGTACTTCTTTTCCGCGGCCGCACGCGAAAGCATCGAATCGACAAGCGGCGAAGCGTCAAGATGCTTGGTTCCGGGCATTCCGCCCGGCAGAATCAGCATGTCGAAATCTTCAAGCGTGTCCGAGGATACGCGGTCGGCTTCCACACGAATGCCGTGCGAGCCCGAAACCATCCGGTCCTCCGTGACGCTGAGCATTTGAACCTCTATCCCCGCGCGGCGCAAAAGGTCGCACGGACACAGCGCTTCGATCTCCTCAAAGCCCTCCGCCAAAAACAAATAAACCATAAAAACCTCCAAAAGCATAAATCGGTCTATGCCGCGCAAACGGCGCGGTCACGCGCGCGTTTCTATTGCGCCGCGCGCAGAGAAACGATCAATATTCAAGCAGCAAATCGGCGTAAATATCCGCGCAAATCCCAAGCGGATGCTTTTCATACAACTGGACCTTGCGCGCCGCCGGGTTTTGCAGCGGCAGACCGCAGGCGGCAAACAGACGTCCGTTGCCCGCCGCGATGTAGGCATCCCCCAAAAAGCGCAGGCTTGCCCCCGCTTCCGTCAGAGAGAAGGAAAGCAGCGGCTCCGAAAGCAAAATTCCGCCGTGTATCCCCGCCGCGCGCTCAGCCTCGGCATACCCGCCGCCGGTCAAAAAGCGCGCGCAGGCCGCGTCCGGCTCGGTACCGCCGCTTTCGACCGGCGCCGTGCCGGGCAAAAATCGGTCAAAACCGCAGCGCGCGTAATAGGCGGCAAGCCCTTCGTCTGCCGGCGCAATCAGCGCAAAATCCTTTGAAGCCGCTTTCGCCGTCTCCAAAATTTCACGGGAAAAACCCCGCCCGCGACATTGCGGCAAAACGCCGAGCGCAAATACATACAAGCCGCGGGCGCATAGCGCGCCCCCGCCGGGAAAGAGACGCGCCTCAAAAAAGAACGCGCCGCCCGCCGGCTTTCCCGCTTCCAAAGCAAAGCAAAACCGCTCGTTTGCCGCCGCCCGCATCAGCGCCGCGCCGTATTCGGGCGTATCGCCGAAGCAGACCGACAGCATGTGCAAAATCTCCGCCCGGCCGGCGGCGTCTATGTCCCGCACAGATACAAGTTTCGTCAAAGCGCCAGCACCTCTGCCAAGATCTCGGCCGCAATGTCCTCGCGGGCGCGGATCGCGCCGGACGCGCAGCACCCGATTTTGTGAAAGCCGAGCCGCTCTGCGGCATACAGACCGGCGCGGTAACAGCGCTCCATATACGCGCCGTCCTTTTCGTGAATGTCCTTTTTCGCCCCGCGCCGCTCCACAAGCGAAGCGGAAATCTCAGGCTCCACAACAAGGTAGAGCGTCAGATCCGGCCTCGGAAGTCCCAGCTTGTCAAATTCAAAATCCCACAGCCAGGCGAGAAAGCCGTCCCACGCCTCGCGCGGCAGCTTGGAAAGCTGATGCACGGCGTTTGCGCTGACATAGCGGTTGAAAATGATGTAATCGTACTTTTCAATATCCGCCCCCCAAAGTGTGCGGAAGCTGATATAGCGGTCAACCGCAAAAAATGAGGAGGCCGCGTAGGCGTTTGTATCCGACGGACTGCCGCCGAGCGCGCCGTCAAGATACATCCGCACGGCAAAGCTCGAATCACAGTCGTACATTGGAAAGCTCAGAACTTTAGCGGTCTTTCCGGCTACGCTTAGCGCCTCGGCCAAAAGCTCGCTCTGCGTCCCCTTGCCGCTGCCGTCCAGACCGTCAATTGAAATCAGTCTGCTCATCGCTCAATTCAGCCTTTCATCGTTATTGACAACCATTTCGCGGTACTGCGTTTTTGTAATCAGAACCTCACGCGGTTTTTGGCCGTCCGGCGCGCTCACAAATCCGCGCGCTTCCATGGTGTCAATGATTTTCGCCGCCCGGCCGTAGCCGATCGACAGTTTTCTCTGCAAAAGCGAGGTGGAAATTTTACCGAGATCGGTGGCGATCTCCAGCGCGTCGCGCAGTTTGGCGTCTCCGCCCGCCGCGCCGTCATCGGCGTCCGCCGGCGATGACTTTTTGCCGCTCTGATCGATCGCGCGCGCCTCGCGCTCAATGCTTTCCATGACATCCTCGTCGTATTCGATCTCGCCCGTGCCGCGCTTGATGTAACCGGTGATCTTTTCAACCTCGTCCTCGCTGACAAACGCGCCCTGTACGCGCATCGGCTTGGAAAGTCCGACCGGATAGTACAGCATATCGCCGCGGCCGATCAGTTTTTCCGCGCCCGCAATGTCAATGATCGTGCGCGAGTCAACCTGCGATGCAACCGTAAACGCGATACGGGAGGGGATATTGGCCTTAATCAGGCCGGTAATGACATCGACCGACGGACGCTGCGTACCGATGATAATATGCATACCGGCCGCGCGCGCTTTCTGCGCCAGTCGGCAGATCGAATCCTCCACCGCGTCGGGCGCGGTCATCATCAAATCGGCAAGCTCGTCGATGATAATGACGATGTACGGCAGCACTTCCATGCCGCGCGTGCGCGCAATCTCGTTATACGTCTCAATTTTGCGCGCGCCGACGTCCTCGATCAGTTCATAGCGGCGCTCCATCTCGGTCACCGCCCAGTGCAGCGCGCCGGCCGCCTTTTTCGGCTCGCTCACAACCGGCGTCTGCAAATGCGGGATTCCGTTGTATACGTTGAATTCCACCTTTTTCGGGTCGATCAGCATCAGCTTGACCTCTTCGGGCGTGGCCTTATAAAGAATGCTGGTAATCAGCGAGTTGATGCAGACCGACTTACCCATACCGGTTGCGCCCGCGATCAAAAGATGGGGCATTTTGGCAATATCAAAGATGATCGGCGTGCCGCCGACATCCTTGCCGAGGCAGACCGTAAGACGGCTCTTGGCTTCGGTAAAGCTCTTGTCCTCAATCAGTTCGCGCAGCGTGACCGTGGCCACAATGCGGTTCGGCACCTCGATGCCGACCGCCGCCTTACCGGGAATCGGCGCTTCAATGCGTATGCCCGACGTGGCGAGCGAAAGCGAAATATCATCGACCAGATTCGCGATCGAACGGACGCGCGTGCCCGCTTCGGGAATCAGTTCATAGCGCGTGATCGTGGGGCCGCGCGAAACGCTGGAAATCGAAACCTTGACATTGAACGAACGAAGCGTTTCGACCAGCTTCTGCGCATTGGCGCGCAGTTCCGTGCCGACATCCTCCCCCCGCTTATGCTCGGCCTGCGCAAGCAGCGTGACCGGCGGGAAGCGGTAAACGGGCGTCTCAGGCTTCGGCTTGTCCGAAGAAGCGGCCGCGGCGGTCTCCACGCTCTCCTTTGTAACGCCGAGCGTCTCGCCGCCGAGCGCCTCGCCGATGTTCACGCCGCCGCGCTCCGCGTCGGGATCCCCGGCATCATCCGAAATGCCGGTCTCCTCTCCCGTTTCTGAAACGTTTGACTGTGTGCCCGGACTGACAAAAATCGCATCCAGATTGATCCGGCCGTCATCCTTGTAAAGAGACGCGCCCTGCTGAATCGGCACGCCGCCCGATTCGGGAATATCCTCGTCAGACCCGGCGGACGGTTCCAAAGCCGCCTCCGGTTCTTCAGGCGCGGACTCGTTTTGGGACGTCTCCTGCGTTTCAAACTCCCCGTCTGAAAAATGCATATCAAAATCCGGATTGGAGAGAGCCGATTCAAAAGGCGCGCTCGCGTCCGGCGGAACAAAATCGCCGCCGTTTTCGTCGCTCTCATATTCAAATTCACGCTCGCGCGCAGCCGCTTCCGCGCGGGCGGCGCGGCGCTCACGCCGCACTTTCATCTGATATTTCAGATTGATCCAAATCGTGCGCGGGGTCATGCCGAACAAAAAGATCCCGAACACAAACAGAATGGCGCAGATCAAAATCACGCCGGCCGCAAGACCGAATCCCTTGTAAAACAACACGCCGAGCGAACCGCCCGCGGCGCCGCCGCCCGCAAAAGGTTCAAAGCCTTTCCGCGCCCCGACAGGAGCCGCATCTTTATTATAGCATCCGCGAACGCAAATTGCAAGGGCGAATGCATTTTTTGCCTTATGAAATTTCAAAACCCTTCCGCACGCAAAAAAGTCTGTATTGCCGGCCATAACGCCTGCCGGCGGTTTTGAAAACCGAGCCTTTCCGAGCCGACCTGCGGCCAACGGTCCGGCCGCGCCGTCCGCCCGGCGCTTTTTGCCCGCCCGCGCATCCGGAAAAACAGGCGGCTGCGGCACTGCGTTGGGTTTTGCGCAAAGGCTGCACAAAAACGGAAGCGCCCGCAGGCGCAGCCTTGCAACAGAAGGCCGCATTCATAAGGCTTCTTTCAGCGGCCGTGTCCCCTTGTTCCCTTGCGAACGCACATAGGCTGTCCGGCAATACGGCCCCTTCCTTTCATAAGCTGTGAATCAACGCACCCCTTTCGAGAAGCTTTTTGCTCAAATCCGCCGACCATATGCGCAGAACGACTCCCTGCATGACGTTTGCCCGTCCATAAAAGAAACGGGCAAACGTCATTGCCGGCGAATATCAAGCGCGGCATTTACAGTGGTATCTCACGCCCTGTCTTTGTTCTCTGTATCCCTGAAAAGACTTTTTGGTAAGTCCCATAAGTCCCACTCTAAGCTTGACTTTTATTCTGCCGTCTTCGTTTTCAATATCAAGATAAAAATGTCTTACTGCTATTTGTTAAGAATAGGAATAATAATATGTTGTAGACTTAGCCACGGAATCGCTTGTCAGCGGCACACTTGCCGAAACACCGAATCCGTTATAGCTGAAACTTACTGAAAAAATTCCCGGATTTTTAACGTGCAGATATTCTACATTTATAGCTGTCGAATATGTATCTGTCGTATAGGCCGTTTTTAAATACATAGGAGATTGTTTCGGAAGCAATGTAAACGACGCGCTCCCTTTATGCTGCAATGCGCTGACAGTCGTTCCAAGAACGGTTTCACTAAATGTCAGTTTGGCGTAATACCCCAATCCGCCCTGTGCTAAGGCAAATGGATTGCTTAAAGAAGTTGTATTTTCCCAATTCTGCGTGCTCACCAAAAGTTTATAATCGTTCGCACGAAATGAACCGCTCTTAAATGTAAACACGCTTGCATCCCAATTTACTGTAATGCCATCACTCCACTGCCAAAAAGGTTTTCCTGATGTCCATATATAATCCACATATACATAAATCTCTTTTATTCTGTACATGTCTTTATTTGAATCATATACGACCTCCGAAACCTTTGATATAATCAGTTTCATATCGCTTTCAGGAATAACGCCTGCAGGAGAAACGCCCGAAAAGTCTACTGT
>OLGD01003505.1_pt1 | contig 14584 bp, 13 predicted proteins | sample 1605311 | NCBI WGS metagenome assembly OLGD01 (sample SAMEA3888917, study PRJEB22519) | human gut metagenome | biome: human gut; feature: human-associated habitat; material: faeces | place: Denmark | collected 2010 | reverse complement strand
AAGCCTAAAAGGGCCGCGATCTTCCATTCGCCAGAGGTTTTTCGACAAGCTGAGCCCCGGCAGCATTGCCGGGGCTGTTTGTCCATTGAAAAGAGGCTTTCCGCCTTATTGCTTCTGGGCCGCGGGAACAGCCGCCTTGGGCTCTTCCTTGGCGGGGGCGACCTTCTTCCAGGCGTGCATGGCCAGGGATACGGCGATTACGCCATAGGCCACGAATACCCGGAAGTATTCGCCCAGCTGGGCGTTGCCAAACAGCTCCTTGCCCGCCTGGGGCGCCACGATGAACAGGGTGTGGAACAGGATTACGCCGATGATGGCCTGCTTGTTGTTGGCCTTCTGCACGCTGGCGCCGCCCACCAGCAGGGCCGCGATGGCAAACTGGCCCACCTGGGTATGGGCGCCGTAGGTGGAGAAGGTGCCGATGTTTTGCAGGTAGATCAGCTGGCCCCAGCAGGCCAGCATGGTGGAAAGCACCATGGCGACCACCCGGGTCCGGTCCACGTTGATCCCCGCCGCATTGGCCACGGTACGGCTCTGGCCCACGGTGCGCATGTTCTGGCCCAGGCGGGTGCCCAGCAAGAGGTTATTAAAGCCGCACAGGGCCGCGATGCACAAGTAGGTGGTCACCGGGATCCGCACAGACAAGAGGATCGCCTCGATGGGCTTGATATAGGTGAGGGCGTATAGCGCCGCCGTGATCCCGATCAGGATCAAAGGCCGCCGGACCCTGTAGCCTGCCTCTTTGCGGATGCACGTTTTCCAAACCAGCTTGAGCGCCTGATAGGCAACGGTCCCCACCGCCAGGATGGTGGCCGCGTCCAGCAGCAGCAGCCGGTCTTTCGCCAGGAAGGATTCCACAAGGGGGATGTAGCTCAAGGCGTATATTGCCACCCCAACGGCCAGCAGGATCAGGTCCCGCTTCAGGCTGCCGCCCAGGCCGGCCTGTTCCTTTTTGACGAGCCGGAGCAGCGCCTTGATCAGGGTGATGGCCACCAGGGCGTAGAAAGCGATTTCCAGCACGGTGAGCATGGATACGTTATCCAGGGCATACTTGATGTTATTTGCCAAGTCTACCGTATTCTTCACCCCGATGCCGCCGCTGATCAGCAGGTTGGATTGCCCCATGGGGATCACGCCGCCGATAACGTACAGGAAAAAGAGCTGATACAGGCCGTCTGCAAAGTAACCCAGCACCAGGCCGGCGATCATTTCCGCGCCCTTCATCCGATTGAAGAGCTTGCCCACCAACATGCCGAACAGCAGGGCCAGGGGGGTGCTCAGCAGCACGCAAAGCAGGAAGCCCTCGATGCCGCTAAAGCCCCAATATACCACCCAAAACACGGCGATCTGGGCGGCGATGGCGCCGATGACGATGCTGAAGTTCAGGCCCATGCCCGCCAGCACCGGGATCAACAGGGAAAGCACCATAAAGCCGTTGCGGCCGATGCGGGTGAACAGCTCGCCGGCAACAAAGGTAAGGGGATTTTTGGATGCGTAGATGGCGCCGATGCACAGCAGCACAAACAGCATCACCACCATGTTATTCCCCATCCACTTTTTCAGGGACCGATTAAAATCACGCATCGCCTTTCCCTCCTTGCTTGGTTTTGGACAGGGCGTAAAGGATGATGCCGTAGGAGATGATGATCCGGATGATATCCGAAAGGTTGCCCTCCGGCAGGACCTTGTTCACCACCGGCAGCGCCACGGCCAGCAGGCCCTGAAACAGGAACGTGCCCAACAGAACGTGGGAGATGCGGGCCCGGGCGATGGACGCGCCGCCGATAAGGATGGCCGCCACGCAGTGGAAGCTCATCATCAAGGGGGCGTTATACAGCTGCAAGAAGCCGTAGCTTTGGGCGTACAGCACAATGCCCGCGCCGCCCAGGGCGGTGGAAATGGTGGTGCCCAGGATGCGCATGTTGTTCACGTTGATGCCGGTGGCCTGGGCGAACTTGGGGTTGGCGCCTGCCGCGCTCATGGCCAGGCCCACCTTGCTGCGCATAAACAGCCACATCAGCACGCAAAAGGCCAGGAACAGCAGCATCGCCACCGTGGGGATATAGAACCCGGTGGCTGCCGCGTTCAGCTCCGCCGCCTTCTCCCCAAAGGTGATGCCCTGTTGGCTGATGTTGATGGAAAGGGGCGTATTGCTGAGCACCTCGCCGAAGCTGGAATTCAGGTTGATGGTATTCCGTAGGCCGGCGCCGCCCAGGGGCCAGATCATCTCGCCGTTTTTGTAAGGCAGGGACAGCCACACGATGTTCATAAAGGCGATGGTGGAAAAGCCCACGTAGGTTGACACCGTCATTTCGGAGCCCTTTACCCGGTTCAGCAGCAGGCCGTAGCCCACGCCAAACACGGTAGCAATGGCCGTGCCCACCGTCATGGCCACCAGCAGGCTGATCCAGGGGTTGGCAAATTCCAGCTCAATGGCGATGGTTGCGCCCAATAGGCCGCCTACAATGCCCAGGCTCACGCCGAAGTTCAGGCCGATGCCGCACTGCACCGCCGGCACCATGGCCAGCACCAGGAGGCCGTACATGACCCACCGGCGCACCGTATCCCCCAGCAGGCTGGGGATGGACAGCTCCAGAGAACCCGAGGAGAGCAGCACCGCCAGGAAGAAGCAGATGATGAGCAAGCGGGGCAAGCCCACAGCTTCATAGATTTTTTTCAGCTTTTCTTTCATGCTTACGCACCCGCCTTTCTGGAGCCGGCCATGGCCAGGCCGAATTCCGCATCGGAATCATCCGGCCGCATGATCCGGGCCAGCTTGCCGTCGGAAACGATGGCGATCCGGTCGCACAGGGACCGCAATTCCACCAGCTCGGAGCTCACCATGATGATAGTGATCCCCTGCTCCCGGTTGATCTTCACCAGGTGCTCCAGCACCAGCTTTTTGGCCCCGATGTCGATGCCCCGGGTGGGTTCGGATACGATGAGGATCCTGGGGTTGATGGTCAGGGCCCGGGCCAGGCATACCTTTTGCTGGTTGCCGCCGGAAAGGCTGCCCGCCGGCTGATGGGGGCCGGTGCAGCGGATGTCCAGGAGCTTGATCATATCCAGGGCGTGCTGCCTGGCCTTATGCTGGTTGAGCAGCTTCAGGGGCCCAAGGAAATCCCCTTTGATCTGCAAAGCGGAAAACACGATGTTCTGCTCGATGGATTCCCCCAGCAGCAAGCCCACGCCCCGCCGGTCCTCGGACACAAAGGCAATGCCGTGGGAAAGGGCTTCCCCCAGTTTGTTCAGGTTCAGCAGCTCCCCAAAGGCGCGCACCTCGCCCCGGGCGGGATATAGGCCCATGATCCCGTTGGGGATGCCGATTTTCCCCTGGCCGGCCAGGCCGCCGATGCCGAAGATCTCCCCTTTGCGGATATCCAGGTCGATGCCCTTCACCCGCTCCCCCTGCATATCCACGTGGAAATCCCGCAGGGATAGGGCGATGTCATCCTCCGCCAGCTGGCGGGTATCCTCGCTGGCGTCCACCAGCTTTTCCACCTTGCGGCCGATCATCAGCTCGGCGATCTCCACCACGCTGGTGTCCTTGATCTCCCGGCGGGCTACGAATTCCCCGTCCCGCAATACGGTCAGGCTATCCGCCACCGCCATCACCTCGTCCAGCCGGTGGGTGATGAAGATAATGGCGATCCCCCGGTCCGCGATCTGCCGCATGATGGCCAGCAGCCGCTCCGCCTCGCTCTCCGTGAGCACGGCGGTGGGCTCGTCGAACACCAGCAGCTTAATGCCGGTTTTATCGATCTCCCGGGCGATCTCCACAAATTGCATATAACCGATGGGCAGGCCCGCCACCTTGACGTATTCGCTGATGTCCATGCCGATCTCGTCCAGGGCCTTGCGGGCGTCTGCCGCCATCCGCTTCATATCCAAGGTTTCCAGGTTTTTGCCAAAGATCCGGCTCATAATGGACGGATGGCTGATTTCCCGGCCCACCTTGATGTTTTCCGTAATGGTAAAACCTGGGATGAGCATAAATTCCTGATGCACCATGCCGATGCCAAAGTTCATCGCGTTTTGGGGCGCATCGATGACGGCTGGCTGTCCGTCGATTTCCACCGTGCCTTGAAACCCGCCCGTGCTGTGGATGACGGGCATACCAAACAGGATGTTCATCAGGGTGGATTTCCCCGCGCCGTTTTCTCCCATCAGCGCGTGGATCTCCCCTGCCTTCACATCCAAATTGACGTTTTTGAGGACCCGGTTGCCATAATATTCTTTGGAAATATTGTCCATTCTGAGGACATATGGAGTTTCCAAATTCCTTCCTCCTACATACAAAATGCTTCGCTCCTCCTCGGGCGCAAGCCGGAGGGGGTATACGTCGCTACGTTATCCTTTGGTTGGTGTGCTTAGAAAAGTGGCCGCCGGTTTGCCGAGCAAGCCGGCGGCCTAGGGCTTTTATGCCGTCAGATTGGTGCAGATGGGATTAGTACGTCAGCTGATAGGGAGCCTCGTTGACGAAGTCATAGTATTCGCCCATGACCATCAGGAAGTTGTCCAGGGTGCCGTTGGCATCGGAGTAGGGGGTCAGGCGGCAGCCTTCGCCGGCGATCTCCTTGAAGATGGGCTCCAGCACTTCCATATCGAACGCGCCGTTGGTGCGGCCTTCGCAGAACTCGATGGCATAGCGCACGCCCGCTTCCACCATGGCCATGTTAACGGGAGTGGTCCAGGTGGAGAACCGGCCGGCCATACCCTTCTCATCCAGCTTCTCCTTGATGGCGCTCAGCATGAAGGCAACGTCGCCTTCATGGCCGGTCACATCGATGCCCAGGGCCGCAGGATAGCCGTGATAGGGGCTGGGGCAGCACTGCTGGGGATAGATGGCGCCCTGCTCCAGAACGGAGACGATCAGAGGCTCCTGCATGGAGCAGTTGGTGGAGAAGAAGGCGGTATCCTTGCCGTACTGGGCCACCTGCCGGGGCACATCCTCCAGGATGAACTGCTGGGCGCCGGAAACGCCGGCGTCGCCGGTGGGATCGGGAGCGGTCACGTCCACATATTCAATGCCCAGGGTCTTGCAGGCGGCGATCATCTTCTCGCGCCGGGCGGAGATGGTGGCATAGGACAGATGGCGGGCAAAGGAATAATGGATGAAAGTCTTGGCGCCCATCACGTTGGCCAGCGCGGGGATGGAGTCGCCCATGGTCAGCTCATCCGCCAGGAAGCAGATGTCCGCCTTGGAGGCCATAACCGCCGGGTCTTCCGCCACAACGCCGCAGATGAACAGCATGTCGGGCCGGGTCTCCCGCACCTTGTCGATGGCCGCGGCAGCGCCGGGAACGGCCTGCACGAATACGATGGCCTTTACCTCAGGATCGGAAGCCAGGGACACCACGTTGGCGATGGTGGTCTCGGTCTCGGTGGCGAAGTTGTCGGGATAGGTGGCGGTCACGATGTTGTCATAGGTGGCAGCCATCTTCTGGGCAGCCTGGAACTCCTCCTCGCCCTGGGATACGGTACCGGTGATGATGCCGATCTTGTAGGGCTCCACAGTGGCTTCCGCCTCGCCTTCCGCAGGGGCTTCCGTCGCTTCTTCAGCGGGGGCTTCCGCGGGGGCTTCCGCGGCGGGGGCCTCGGTGGCGGCGGTCTCCGCACGGCAGCCGAACAGGGTCAGCGCCATCATCAGAGCCAGGGCCAGACAAAGCAGTTTCTTCATGTTTTGATTCCCTCCTGGTTTTTTATTTATTTCCACGCGCCTAGGGCGCAGGGAAAGCATAGGGTCAGCCTTGGGTTATGGCCATCAGGGCCTCCACCATCCGGGCGGTGGTTTCCAGGTCCTTTATGGCGATGTGCTCCCCTGTACCGTGTACGTTGGCCATGCCGGTGCCGGTGTTCAGGGCCCGGATCCCGTTGGCGCACAGCCAGGTGGCGTCGCAGCCGCCAAAGGTGCTCTCCACCCGGGTCTCCACCCCCATCTGCCGGTAGATCGCCTGGATCTGCTGCAAAACCGGCGAATCCAGGGGCACGTCCAGCACGTCGCTGTGGCGCTCCACCTCCAGGGTATAGCTGGCGCCGTATTGGCCGCAGGCGGTGTCCAGGGCCTGGCGCGTCTGCTGGATATAGCCCTGGAGCTTTTCCTCCACAAAGGAGCGGATCTCCATATCGAAGCTGGCCTGGGCCGGCACCACGTTGGTGGGGCCGGGGGCCAGGAAGTTGGCCACGTTCATTACCGTGTCGCCGTCCGGCGCCCCGCAGGGGATCTGGGCGATGGCGGCAGCCGCCGCCTTCAGGGCGTGAATGCCCTCCCCATGGGAGACCGCCGCGTGGGCCGCCCGGCCCTGGACCTGGATGTGCAGGTGCACGTTGGCGGGGGCCCGGTGGTTGATCAGGCCCGGGGCGTCGTTGTCCAGCACCAGGGCCTCCTTGCTGGCAAACCGGCTGTAGTCGGCGTATTTGGCCCCCTTGAGGCCCACCTCCTCGCACACGGAGAACAAGAGTTCCACCGGCCGGTGGGGCTTGCCGGATTCCAGGATGCTTTCCAAGGCCTCCATCACCGCCGCCACGCCGCTCTTATCGTCCGCACCCAGCACCGTTTCGCCGCCGGAGCGGATCACCCCATCCGCTACCACGGGCTGAATGCCCCGGCCGGGGGCTACGGTATCCAAATGGCAGCTGAACAGCACCGGCGAACCCGTACCCGGGATGCTGGCGCCCAGGTTCCAGCCGTCGGACCCGGCCCGCTCCCCAACGGGATCCCGCCAGAAGTTTACGCCCAGCCTGGCGCCCTCCTCCTCCAGGAGGCGGCAGAAGGCCTGCTCGTGGCCGGACTCGCTATCGCATTGTACATATCGCATAAATCGTCTCACAAGACGGTCTGGATTCATTATTTATCCATCCTTTCCACGAAAACTCCTCGCATTTGCAAAAAGTGTATATGGCGTTTTAGGTACCGGTCATTTTATTACATATCCCGCGAATATGTTGCCACTCATTTGTATTTCATTTTGTAATGCATATTGTATTTCGCTTTTGAAGTACACTGAAATAGGGGGTTATTTTGATTTTTAACCGCCCAAAAACTTTTTTCCCCAGCCGATTTTTTTGGGGTTCTTGTCGCGGCCCGTTGTTTTACCGCCGGCGGCGAATGGAATTGGCCAATTTATTTTTATGCAAGAGGTAAGCCATGGCAAAATTCAAAATCCCCACCGTTCCCCAGACCACCAGCAAAAGCATCCGCTTCCCCAACGACCTGATCGAGGCGGTGGAGCAACAGATCCAGGGCAAGGACTGCACCTTTACCGCCTTTGTGGTGGAGGCGGTTCGGGTGGCGGTAGCCACCCTGGAGGAGGAAGCCGCCCAGCGGGATGCGGAGCCGGGTTAACCCAGCCCGTGCCTCCATGGGGTAGGCGGCCGGTTTCGCCCGTTTGGGTTGTTTCTGCCGGCGGGCGTCCCTTAAGGCTGCCCAGGGCATTTTGCGGATTGGGGAGCGCGCCGTCAGATCCGATGGAAACCCCGGGCCGCCAGCGGCGGAAGGCGCGCGCTGCCCTGCGGCTCCTTATCCCCAGGGGCGCAAGGGCAAACAAAGGGCCCGGCGGCAAACCTGCCGCCGGGCCCTCAGGCTGTCGAAAAAGTGGCTTGCGCCACTTTTTCGAGGTTTTCATACCTCCCTTGCGCCTACGGCGCGGCCAGGGAGCTATGCAGGGAAACCCTTGCTACGCAAGGCTTTTTGCGGATTTGCCGTACATGCCGCCAAATCCGATTAAAGCCTAAAAGGGCCGCGATCTTCTATTCGTCAGAGGTTTCTCGACAGACTGTCGACAGACTGGGGCCCGGCGGCAAACCTGCCGCCGGGCCCTCCCCGTCTTTCCGCCGGCCGCTATGCCCGGCGCTTTTTTCGCAGATCCCATAACCATCCCAGCAATACCGTGGCCTGATAGACCATCAGCCAAATTAGCCAGGCGTTGCTGGTGGCGCCGCCCCCGGGGTCCGTTCCCCGGGTCCCAAGGGCCAGGCCCAATACCAAGCCCAGAAGATACCCCCCGGAGACGCAAAAGCCAAGGGCCGGCAGCTTGCGCCACCAGGCCAATAGCAGGTATACAACGCCCAGGGCCAGCAGGATGGCCGGCCACTGCTTCATGCCGTGCAGGGAAAACAGCCCGTAGCGGGCCACCAGGTAGGCCAACAACAAACAAGCTGCTTGCCAGAGGGCCATTTTTTTGGTTTTTTCCATAGCCATCCTCCTGTTTCGTTCACTGTCTTGATTTTTGCCTCCCCTAGGCTCACCGGTTCATCTCATAGATCCGGGCCAACCCTTCCAAGGTCAGGGTGGGGTTCACCAGGTCGATGCGGTTGGTGCCGCTGGCGATCATGCTGCTCATGCCCCCGGTGGCGATGGTTTTGATTTCATACCCCAGCTCCGCCTCGATCTGCCGGATAATGTAATCCACCTGCCCCACATACCCTAGGATAAGTCCCGCCCGGATACCGTCCTCCGTGTTTGTCGCGATGACCCGGGTGGGCGGAAGAAATTCCACCTTGCTCAGCTGGGCCGCCTTGGTCACCAGGGCGTCTGCGGAAACCATCAGCCCGGGACAGATCAGCCCCCCTAAAAAGGCCCCTTCTCCATCTACCACGCTGAAGCTGGTGGCCGTCCCAAAGTCCACCACCGCCAGGGGCCCGCCGTAGGTCTGGTATGCGGCCACCGCGTTGCAGATCCGGTCCGCCCCCAGCTTTTCCGGATAATCGTAAAGAAGCTTAAGCCCCAGGTTCATGCCGCTGTTTACCACCAGGGGATGCAGCCCGTGAAAATACAGCTCGCACATGTGCTCCAGGGTATAGTTGATGCCCGGCACCACGCTGCTCATAATAATCCCGTCCACCTCTGTGGTGGGAATGGCCAGGTGGTGGAAAAAGGTCTCCATCCGCACCCCGTATTCATCCGCCGTGCGCTTTTGGTCCGTGGCCAGCCGCCAGGAGGATTGTAGCTTGCCCGCTTCAAACAGGCCCGTCTTGATATTGGTATTCCCCACATCCATTACCAGGAGCATAGGGCGTCCCCCTTTTCTACATATTATATAGATATATAGCAGTACATCATTTTATTTTAGTCACACACGATTATTGCCGGTGCAGGTACGCCATACACGCCTTGCCGATGGCGCTGCACAACAGCAGGGCCGCCACCGCTTCCAGCACCCCGTTCACCGCCACCACCCCCAATAGGGTTTTCAGCAGGGCGGCCCCCAGGTTTTGCCCGGTCACGCCCATGGCTGCGGCGGTCTGCTCAAAGGCCAGCACATATAGCCCGCCCAAGAAGAACACGGTGTTGGTCAGGCTGCCCGCCACCGCCGCCACCCCCATGGCCAGCAGCTCCTTGCCGGTTTTGGCGATGCCCTTATAGATCAGGCCGCTGAACAGGCCGGTGAGCACCCGGGGCAAAAAGATGACGGCCGCCACCAGCACCAGGTTATACGCCCCAAAGCCCGTACCCGTGCCCAGCACGATGGCTGCGGTGGCGTCCGGGGTGGAGAAGCAGCGGATCAGGCTGGTGAGGCCAAAAATGCCTCCCAACAGGGCCCCGCCCTTGGGGCCGTGGACATAGCTGCCCACGATCACGGGGATGTGCACGGTGGTGATGGCCGCAATCGGCAAATAAATAAAGCCCAATGGCGTCAGGCCCAATATAAAAATCAACGCCGCAAACAGGGCGTACAATACCAAATTCCGGGTATCCATGTGCTTTTCCATACGATCCAGCTCCTTCTTTCCGCATTTTTACAAATGCTGTCCTCATTCCCGGTTCCCCGGGATGACTGATTTTACCACATTTGACCGTAGTTCGTAAACAGGGGCGCCCCTGCCCCCAAGGGTTCCCTTTCCCGCAGCCGACGGGCAGGCTTTCCCCCGGCCCTTGCCCCCGGCCGCGCCCTAGGCAAAGCCTAATGTTTCAAGAATCTTCATAATCTATCCCTTTACAGAAACCGCGTATATCCCGTATAATCAAGAAGACTGGATATTTGGGGCTTGTCCTGCCCCGCGCCGTTTCGTTTCGGCAGGATATCCCGTCGTTTTATTTAGGATTACTTAAAAAAGAGGTTGATAATCGCTTTATGGAAACGGAAGTACGCACCAACCGTAGGAAAAAAAAGAAAAAAACCGGCTCTCCCTTGCGGATCGCCATTATTGTGCTGCTGAGCCTGGTGCTGGTGGTGGGGGGCGTTTTTGCCTTCCTGTATCTGCAAAAGCAATATAACGCCAACCTGGAGCAAAGCATCTTAAACGCCACCGAATTCCACGAAGGCGTTACCATCGGCGGGGTCGATGTGTCCGGCATGTCCCCAGAGGAGGCGAAGCAGGCTTTGGGCGCCTTGGAGGATGAGATCCAGGCGGGCGTTTACTTCAATTTCCTCTGCGACGGCAAAACCTTTACAGCGGACAGCAGCTATTTTGATATCGCCTTCAATACCGAGGACGTGCTGGAAGAGGCCATGGGCCTAGCCCGCTCCGGGGATCTGGAATCCCTCAAGGCCGAGCTGGAGGATATCAAGACCAACGGCCGGGATTTTGAATTGACCTATACCGTCACCCCCACCCGGGTGGAGGAGTTCATCCATTCCTTTGCGGATTCCCTCACCACCCCGGCGGTGCCCGCCTCCGTGGCCGTGCGCACCCTGCCCATCAACCCGGACACCCAGGCCCAGGACGCCCAGAACATCGCCCTCCCGGAGGATGGCAGCATCACGGATATGCGGGACCTATTCTTCGACTTTAGCCCCTCGGTGGACGGCTACGGGGTGGATATCGCCGCCCTGATGGAGACCGTGGAAGCCCGCACCGCCAGCAAGGACTTTGGCGACGTGGAAGTGGAGATGGCCAACATCCCCGCCGACGTTACCGTGGAGACCCTCAAGGAGACCCTGGTGCTCCGGGGCAGCGCCTCCACCTCCTATGAAAGCACCCGCCGCAATACCAACCGGGTATTTAACCTGAAAAAGGCCACGGGCCTGTCCTATGGCATCGTGTTGCAGCCCGGGGAAGAATATTCCGCCAACACCATCCTGGGGGACCGCTATGAAAGCACCGGCTGGAAGCTGGCCCCGGCGGTGATCGGCGGCGGCTCCGGCACCGAGGATCAGCCCGGCGGCGGCGTATGCCAGATCTCCACCACCGTATACAACGCGGTGCTCAAAAGCGACCTGGAAATTACCTACCGGCGGAACCATTCCTCGGTAAGCGGGTATATCGAGGGGGGCTTGGACGCCACCATCAACACCGGCACCATCGACTTCACCTGGAAGAACAACACCGAAAGCCCGGTCTATGTTTTCACCTGGGTGAACACCGAGGATTACACCGTCAACTGCCAGATCTACGGCCAGCCCTTCCCGGATACCTTCGACACCATTGAGCTGTCCTCCGAGCTGGTGGAGACCATCAAGCCCTCGGAAACCCCGGTGTATGAGGCCAAATCCTGGATCACCGCCCCCTTCTGGATGGTATATAAGAGCGCCAAAAACGGCTATATCTACAAGAGCTATGCCACTTACCTGAAGGATGGGGCCGTGGTGGATACCAAGGAGATCGCCACCAGCAAGTACAACGCCCACGACCTGACCTACTATGTATGGCCGGGTTATGTGCCCGGCACGGTCCTGGATCCCGCCTATGAGATCCGGGAGACCGAGGACGGCGGCACCGAATTGGTGAACCCCTCCCTGTTCCTCCCGGCCACGGACGCGGCCATCCAATAAGCCGCTCCCCTTCTCCCGTATACTTCGCCCCGGTCTTTCCGGGGCGTTTTTCTTTGGCCCCCCTTTCGCCCCAAAGGAAGCGGAACCCCCGTCGTACCAGCGGGGGGGCGGCGGGCGCGGGCAGCGCGCCGGCCCCGCGGCCGAAGGCCGCGGGGCATGTTCCCGGGCCGCGCAAGCGGCCCGGGAACCGCCGCCCCCCCCGGATGGCTGGAGAAGTGCAAAGGCCAGGGCCCGGCAAGATATTGCCGGGCCCTGCGGTCAAGCATATTCTCTGGGCCGCTACCGGAAGGGAAGCTTATTTCTTGGCTTTCGGGTTGAACAGCAGGGCGTTGAGGTAGCCGAACAGGATGGCTGCGGCCACGCCGCCGGCGGTGGCAGAAATGCCGCCGGTAAAGGCGCCCAGCCAACCGTTTTCCATGGCGCCCTCCATGGCGCCGGTGCCCAGGGCATAGCCGAAGCCCGTCAGGGGGACGGTGGCGCCGGCTCCGGCCAACTCCACCAGGGGCTCGTAGACCCCCAGCGCCGTAAGCACCACCCCAGTGGTCACGAAGATCACCAGGATCCTGGCGGGGGTCAGGCGGGTCAGGCTAATGAGCAGCTGCCCGATGACACAGATGCCGCCTCCCACCGCAAAGGCCCATAGATATTGCATGGATTCTCCCTCCCTATTTCCGTTCCAGCACCACCCCGTGGGCAATGCCGGGAATGCTGTCGCTCTGCATCCCGCTGGTGGGGCTCATCAGGGCGCCTGTGGCCATAAACAGGATCCGCCGCAGATCCCCCTGCTCAATCCGGTTGAGCAGGTATCCGTTCAGCACGCTGGCGGAGCAGCCGCATCCGCTGCCGCCGCAATCCACCTTTTGCTTGCTGGAAAAGATCAGATTTCCGCAATCCATGTGCCGCCGGCTGGCGTCCACTCCATTGTCCCGGCACAGCTCCAGGAACATTTCGCTGCCGAAGCTGCCCAGATCCCCGGTGACGATCAGGTCATAGTCCCGTATGCTGCGTCCAGTCTCGCTCAGGTGGGCGCAAAGGGTATCCGCCGCAGCCGGAGCCATGGCCGCTCCCATGTTGGTGGTGTCCGTGATCCCCAGGTCCACCACCCGGCCGATGGTGGCGGCGGTGATGAATACGTTGCCATAGAGCATCTTACCGGTATAGCCTTCATAGGCCAAAATGCTGCTGCCCGCCCCGGTAACGGTGCGCTGGGCGGTAGGGGTGGTCTGGCCGCCCATTTCCAGAGGGGAACGGAATTGGCGCTCCGCCGTGCAGAAATGGCTGGTGGCCGCGCAGGCCACCCGGCCGGCATAGCCTCCATCGATGAGCATACTGCCGATGAGCAGGCTTTCCGCCATGGTGGAGCAGGCGCCGTACAAGCCTAAGAAGGGCGTCTTCAGCTCCCGGGCGGCAAAGTTGGCGGAGATGATCTGGTTGAGCAGGTCGCCGCCCAGCAGGCAATCCATGTCGCCGCTTTCCAGCCCGATCTTATCCAGGGCCCGGCGCACGGACTGCTCGAACATTTTGCGTTCCGCTTTTTCCCAGCTTTCCTCCCCCCAGGTATCGTCCGTGAGCACCTCGTCAAAATAGCCGCCCAAGGGGCCTTGGCCTTCCAACTCCCCCACGATGGCCGCCGAGGCGATTACCCGGGGAGGCTCTGTAAAAAGCAGGGTCTGTTTCCCTGCGCGCTTGCTTTTCATAAGCCCTCCTTTACACCAGCAGGCAGGTGAGCAGCCCCACAAGAACGGAGGCGCTAATGCCGTATACCAGCACCGGCCCCGCGATGGAAAACAGCTTGGCCCCCACCCCCATCACATATCCTTCCCGCTTGAATTCCATGGCAGGGGATACGATGGAATTGGCAAAGCCCGTAATGGGCACGATGCTTCCCGCCCCTGCCCAGGCGCCGATCTGGTCATAGACCCCCAGGCCCGTAAGGGTAGCCCCCAGGAACACCATGACGATGGAGGTAAAGGCCGCCACATCGTCCCCTTGCAGGGCCAGGCTTCTTTCACCAAAATCTCGCACCACCTGGCCGATGCAGCAGATCAGCCCCCCGGATACAAAGGCCCGCAGGCATTGCAGGGCAATGTTGCGGCGGGGCATCTTTTCATTGACCCGCTGTTGGTATTGCTTTTGCCGGGCCGTTTCGTTGTTTCCCATGTATATACGCTCCTTATCTTGTTTGTTCCTGGGCCGGGCCTTGACCGGTTGCCCCAGGCGCCTTTCCCCTGGCATAGACCCGGGCCGTATGGGGCCGGTAACGGATCTCCCGCTCCGTATGGAGCGGGCCCGCCGGATCCCCGGATGGCAGGGCGCTAAAGCCGGTATCCCCCATGGCCTTACCCATCCTCTTGATATACGAACTTGGAGCCCCCGGACGGGGCGCTCCGCTGCTGGGCAAAGCCCAGATACAACAGCAGGGAGGCCGCCAGCAGGGCCACCCCCAACAAAATAAAAAATAAATACCGCTTTCCTTTGGTCATGTTGACCCTCCTGTTATTTGCTGATGCTAGTTTGCGCCGGCGGCGGTATTTTATGTTGGGTTTTGGATCAGCGGCGATACTTTTTCCTTTTTTGCGCAAAAAAAATGAGCTTACCCGCTTCCCAGCCTGGAACAAACGGCGGACGCCGCCTATTGTCGCTCCCCTCGTCCCCTTTGCGTTTTCGCAGCCAGGGCGCCCTTTGCTGCCCAAGCCTTTCCCCGCCTCATGAACCCGCTCCCGCCCCCACATCCGTTCCTGCCGCTGGCGCGCCGCTCGTGGGGCGCAACGCCGCAGCCTTTGCCGGCAACAAAGGCTGCGGCATGTTTTTGCGGCCGGCAGAAAATCCGGCGTCCCGCGGGGGGCGGCGGCGTTTGGCGGCCCGGGGGC
>OLGD01003503.1_pt1 | contig 14587 bp, 18 predicted proteins | sample 1605311 | NCBI WGS metagenome assembly OLGD01 (sample SAMEA3888917, study PRJEB22519) | human gut metagenome | biome: human gut; feature: human-associated habitat; material: faeces | place: Denmark | collected 2010 | reverse complement strand
CGCGCTGGTAAAGAAAATCGGCAAGACCACCTACAAGGTGCGCGTCCATTTCAGCGATACCAGCACCGAAACCATGAGCGACAAAATCAAGCGTATGCTCAAAACGAGATACAGCAGATGTAAACACAGTGGGCCGGAAACCTTCAAACAGGCTTCCGGCCCTTTTCATGCCAGGAGAAAAGGCGCAGAGGTCAATCCTCCACGCCTTCACTTTCGAGAAACTGTGCGACGGTCATGCACTTTGGATGTTCCATATCCAGACTTAAAAAGTCTTTATCGCCGGTGAGGATAATATCCACATCCGACACAATGGCCGCGTTTAAGATCGGCTGGTCTTTTGCATCGCGTATCAGCTTTTCCGCATGGTCTACCGCAGGAATTAACTCATAGGACATCTCTGCCAGCAGCACTTCGGCATCCGGGAGATACTTTGGCGCTTTCCGTCCGAGAATATCCCGCAGCTCTGCGATGTTGCGGTCACACAGGACTATTTCGTGATTGTCTGCGATGTAGAGCAACGCCCGCGCCGGTTTGGAACGGGGAAAAACCAATGCGGAAAACAGAATGTTTGTGTCTACCAATATCCGCATTTTATCGTCCCTTTCCATAACGCGCTTCGTCTACAAGCGCCTGAATATCATCCTCGCTGGATACGCCCAGTGCATCAGCGGCCCCGGCAAAGGCGGCCTGTGCTTTTCGGATGGCCGCAGCGGAGGCGTTGCTGACAACGATCTCTCCATTCTGCTTTTGGAGGAACAGGATTTTATCGCCGGATTTCAGCCCAAGCTGCCGCCTGATTTCTACCGGCACAGTGATTTGACCGTTTGCAGAGATTTTCGCCAAATTCATACAAGTCACCCTTTCTGTTCTTTAGAACTCAAGTTTTCTTTATCTCTGCTTATATTATATCCCATGCGCCGGGAAAAGTAAACTCGTCCAAGCGATAAAAAGACGCTTGTTTATGACTTTTTCGTGAATTTGATTAAAAAGTCCTTGACAACTCGTTTCGGGCAAAACTCTAAAATCCATACTGATTAGCTGCGGCGCCCGCCTTTCTCCCTTTGACATCCAGGAGCTGCGGGACCTCATGGCGGAGGACGAGCTGGAGCTGGACACCCTGGGCGACCGCAAATCGGCGCTGTTCGTCATCCTCTCGGATACGGACAGCACCTTCAATTTTGTGGCGGCGCTCATGTACTCCCAGCTTTTCAACCTGCTGTGCGACAAGGCGGACGACTTCTACGGGGGACGCCTGCCGGTCCATGTGCGGTGCTTGCTGGACGAGTTTGCGAACATCGGTCAAATCCCGAACTTCGACAAGCTGATTGCCACCATCCGAAGCCGTGAAATATCGGCTTCTATTATTTTGCAGAGCCAAAGCCAGTTAAAGACCATCTACAAGGACGCGGCGGATACCATCGTGGGTAACTGCGACAGCACCTTGTTTTTGGGAGGCAAGGAGAAATCCGCCCTGAAAGAAATTTCGGAGCTGCTGGGGAAAGAAACGATCGACAGTTTCAATCAATCGGAGAACCGCGGCAGCCAGGTTTCCCACGGCCTCACCTATCAAAAATTGGGAAAGGATATGCCATACTTGTTCGTGAAGAGTTCAGTTGCCTTGAATTTATCATGAACAGGGACACGATCAACTGGATTCTGAAAAAACTGAATACAGGAGGTCGAACATGGAGCATTTACCAAAGAAAATCCATCAAAACGGTATCAGCTACACGCTGGTGGGAGAATACTACATCCCCGACCTGAAGCTGCCGGAGGAAAGCCGCCCCATTGGACGGTGGGGCCGGATGCACAAGGCGTTTCTGCAAGAACACCGGCCCGACCAGTACAGCGCCCTGCTTCTGTCGGGAAAACTCTGGACATATCTTGCTGACCTGAACGAACAGGCCGCTGACCGGCTGGCGTGTATCGTCTCGCAGATGCAGGAGGCGGAGGGCGTCACCGAGGAACTGAAAGCCCTTGACCAGCTTGCATGGGTCGGGGCCATGAACAGCATCCGCAGCCGGGCAGAGGAAATCATTCTGTCTGAGATGATTTTTGTCTGAGGGAGGTGGACGCATGATTCTGGAAGAAATGTTTAACGGCAGATTTTATCCCTGTGAAACGGTGGTCGCTGATTCACCGAGATTCAAGCAGGCAGTCAAGGCCAGCGCCGATCTGATGGACACCTTATCGGAGCGTCTGAGCAAAGAGGACTATGCACTGGTTGAAGAATTGCGGGCGCAGGTGGCAATCGCTCAGTGTGAGGAAAACGAAAGCCACTTCAAATACGGCTTTTCGGCGGGGCTGCTTGTCCAGCAGGAAGCCCATACGCAGGTGTCGCAGAAAGACAAAGAATAGCATCTTCAATAGTGGCTGTTCCCAAACTGGGAACAACCACTACAACAGAATACAGCTTCACGAAAGCCATTTGCCAATCAACCGGCGGATGGCTTTTTTGCCGCTCCCGGATATGGAAATTTTACTTCCGCTTACGTCTGGCCTTGCGGTTGGGCGGGATGGGACTGGCCTTTCCTCTCATATTGTTGGGGCTTTTGAGCCGCTTGGACAGGCTCAGTATCCGCAGGAACGCTGAGAAGTCCTCCGAGGAAATCTTCTCAAAGGGTATCTGCAACTTATCGCAGAACTCGTGGATCAGCATTTCTGTATCGCTGCCCTGCCCTATGGCCTGCTCAAATTTTTCCTTCACATCATCCAGCGTGGGCTGCGGGTCGGCGGTGGTCTTGTCCTTGCGGTGTGCTTCCCGGATGTCCCGGACGATGCTGTCCAGATCATCGTGCATGACGTGGCTGTAAAAATCGCTTTCCTGCACCTGCCCCAGTTCCAGCGTCCGCATATAGAGGTCATCTTCTCCGGGCGCATATTTGCTCATGACGGTCTGCCGGGTGGCCTCCAACACCAGATTCATCTGCTCCACCCGCATATTGGCGATCTGGTCGATGCAGATTTCCATATCTATCATCAGCCGCCGGAAATTCGGGTGGGCAGCCAGTTCGCAGAGAAGCCGGTTGTTGATTTTTCCGCTCCGCAAAAGGTCGATCATTTCATCGGTCAGATGGAGTGACTGCACGTCAGCGTTGGGTACTTCCTTATTTTCCGTCAGCCCCATCAGATAGTCTGCGGATACGCCGTAAAAGTCCGCCAGCGTTGCAATCGCAAACGGGCTGATGTCCTTATAATCATCGCTTTCATATTTTCCCAGCGCCGATCTGGACAAGCCAGTCTGTTCCGCCAACTGTTCCAACGTCAGGTGCATATTGACCCGCAGGTCTTTGAGCCGTTCCGGGATCGATAGTTTGGCGTACATTCAAAGCCCCCTCTCATCGTTGATTTTTTAGTGAATACGACCATTATAGCACGATTCCATAAGCGTGGAAATATGCGGATTTCGAGCGTTTTTCCAACGTTTTGGATATACGGGAAAGGGTCTGTTTTTTCGGTAAACTGGTTCTTGCAGACAGGCACAGAACCTTGAAAATCGAATGACCGGCTGCAAGGGGTATGGCCTCCGGGGAAGTGACGCCAGGACAGAAATCGAGCGCACCAAAGAGGCCGATACGCCGGGAGAAATTCCGGGCAGGAGCGGCTTGCAGGCAGACCGGCGGACAGGAAACAAGTTTATCATGCGGGGCGTATGGCTCCGCAGCAAAGAAATGGAGGAAATCATTATGACACTGAGTATGAAAGAAAAGAAGATTCTCTACGCTTACGGCTGTCCCAGCCACCACAATACGGTGACACGGCTGAAATGGCTGACGGCCCTGACGGTTGACCCGGAGGCCAAACGCCGGATGCTGGGGCTGGCCCGGAAGGTGGAGACGGAGGTGGGCGAAAGCTGGTACGAGGATTTTTACCACCATCTGCGGATGGAGATGGACGAGTACCGCCGTCTCAAGCGCAGCCTGCGTGTGCTGAAATCTTACACTGATTATGAGGAGGATCTGTATGAGGAAGCTGTCTAAGTATGAGAAAGAAACTATCATCAACTGGAACGAGGCGGAGAACCTTGCCAGCATCTACACCTTCAACGCCAGCTTGAAGCGCAGGCTGGCTGATTTCAGCCGGAAGTACCCGCTGCTGTGCCGGTTGGAGCGCAGCACGCCGGAGGGCAGCGTGACCTATGTGCTGGACAAGTCCCGGCTGTCGATCCGGCTGGTGCCGCCGTACAGCGAGGAACGGAAAGCCGCCGCAAGGGAGTACGCAAAGGAGCATGGCTTTCAGGTGGTGGGAGCGGAAGAAAAAATCGCTTGAAATCGGGGCGATTACGGTCAAAATGCCGGGTCTGCACCCGCTGTTTTGACTGGCAATCCCCGCAGGCGTATTCCGTATCCACTTCCCGCCTATGGGTGCAAATGTGTGGATACGGAGCCGGTGAAACTGGCAAACGCCGCTCCTGCGGTGGAAGCCAGCTTCGCTTGCGGGAGTACAGAGGGTAGTCAGCCCTTTGTGCCGGGGTGCAGGGGCGGCAGCGCACTGCTGGGGTCAAGGGGCAACGCCCATTGGCAGGTTGAGGGCAGCCGCCCCATCGGGTCAAGGGCGAAGCGCCTTGCCCAGGGAAAGTTGATGCTTGCGTCAACTTGTACTGGGTATTACCTGACGCAAAATTCGCAGGATTTGCGGCTTCGCCGCCCCTTCCCCGGCCCAGCAGCATCTTCGCAGGAAGGAGGAAATCTGTTTGAAACTAACACGACACAATGGGCGCTCCGGCAGGCATGGCACCTACAATCCCCGCCACAATGACCGCCGGTTCGATGTGGAGAACAGCGAACACATTGACGCAGAACGGGCAAGGCAAAATGTCTACTGGGACTGCTACCGGGGCTTTACCACACATGAGTTCCGGGAGAACCCGGAGCAGCCGGATTTCAGCTTTGAAGAAATCGAGCGGATGTACTACTACGAGCACTACGGCGGCCATGTGGAGGCCCAGAACGCCCGGAATGAGAAAACCCGGCACACGGAGCGCAACCGCACCGTGGAGGACTTGCTGAAAAACAACAAGACCTGCCCGGAGGAAAGCATCTACCAGATCGGCACGATGGGGGAATCCGTCCCGCCGGATACGCTCTTTTCCATCGTCAATGAGTTTTATGAGGAATTTGAGCGCCGCTTCGGTTCCCATATCCACATCTTAGACTGGGCGCTCCATCTGGACGAGGGGACGCCCCACATCCATGAGCGGCACGTCTTTGACTGTGAGAACCGCTACGGGGAGCTGTGTCCCCAGCAGGAAAAGGCGCTGGAGGAACTTGGCATCCCTCTCCCCAACCCGGAGAAGCCCAAAGGCCGGAACAACAACCGCAAGCAGACCTTTGATGCGGTCTGCCGGACGATCCTGTTTGACATCGCCAGACGGCATGGGCTGCATCTGGAACAGGAGCCGTCCTACGGCGGGCGGGACTATCTGGAAAAACAGGATTATATCCTGATGAAGCAGAAGGAGCAGCTGGCGGCGCAGGAGCAGAAGCTGGAAGAACTGACGCTCAAAATCGAGGACGTGGAGACGCTGTTAGATGATGTTTCCGATGCGGCCTATGACAAGGCGGTGGAGGTGGTGACCGATACCGTCCGGCAGGAGACGCATAAGGAAGATATTCGTCTGGTGGAGGAAACGAAAAAATGGGTGCTGTCGCCGGAGCGCAAAGCTCCAAAGAAGGAGCGTGAGTACGCCGCTGCCCGTCTGGATGGGGTCATTAACAAGATTAAAAATGTCATGCAGACTGCTCTGGCGAAAATCCAGCGGACGCTGATGCAGCCGGAGGTCAAGCAGGCCGGGAAGGAGCAGGTCAAGAAGAAAGCCAAAGAATCCATTATGGATATGCTGGCAAAGGCAAAGATCAACGCTGACCGGGATAACCGGGAGCGTTGGGAACGGGAGGGGCGGATCGCCCCTACAAAGAAACAGGATATGGAGTTGTAAGGCATCTGATTTTCTGCGGAAACCGGATGCCTTTTTCTCTGTCTGGAGGTGAGAAAATCGAATGTGTTTGAAGCGGTAAAGCAGGCTGTCCCTACAAGGCAGGCTGCGGAATCTTACGGGGTGCAGGTCAGAAGGAACGGGATGGCCTGCTGTCCTTTCCATGATGACAAACATCCCAGCATGAAGGTTGACCGCCGGTTCCACTGTTTCGGCTGTCAGGCGGACGGGGATGTGATTGATTTTACCGCCCGTCTGTTTGGGCTGAACAAGAAAGATGCGGCCTTGAAGCTGGCGGAGGATTTCTCGGTCAGCTTTGATGCCAAAGGTCACGACCCGCCCCGCAGGAGGCCGGTCAAACGGAAAATCAGCGAGGAACTGCGCTACCGGCAGGCGGAGCAGAAATGTTTCCGGGTGCTGTGCGATTACCTGCATCTGCTGGAACGCTGGGAGAAGGAATATGCCCCGCAGACGCCGGAGGAAACATGGAACCCGCTGTTTGTGGAGGCCCTGCAAAAGAAACCATACACGGAGTATCTGCTGGATATTCTGCTGTCCGGCAGCATGGAGGAACGGGCCTGCGTGGTCGCTGAATACGGAAAAGAGGTGAGGAAGATTGAGCAGCGAATATCAGAGTTTACCGCCAGCCACCCGGCAGGCCGCCATGAGCGCAGCCGAAGCCTTAGCGCCGGAACAGAGCGTTGACGAGGTGCGGGAAAGCCTCTCTGTCACGGAGAAGGGCCAGCCCGCCAACACCATCGGCAACTGCCGGACGGTGTTCTGCCATGACCCACTGCTGCGGGATGCCATCCGGCTGAACCTCCTGACTGACCGGGTGGACATCGTGCGGGACTTGGGCTGGCGCAGGAACACCAGCGCCCTGACGGATACGGATGTGAAGTATCTGCTTCTCTATTTTGAGCAGAACTACGGACTGACCAGCGAGAAGAAAATGACGGCGGCCCTGTCCATTGTGGCGAATGAGAACTGCTACCATCCCATACAGGATGTATTAAACGGCCTTGTGTGGGACGGGACGCCCCGCATCCGCTCCTGTCTCCATCACTTCTTAGGTGCAGAGGTCAGCGACTATGTGGAGGAAATGTTAAAACACTTCCTGCTGGGCGCGATCCGGCGGGTGTTTTCCCCCGGCTCTAAATATGAGGAAATGCTCTGTCTGGTGGGCGGACAGGGGGCTGGCAAGTCCAGCTTCTTCCGCCTGCTGGCGATCCGGGACGAGTGGTTTAGTGACGATCTGAAAAAGTTGGATGATGACCGGGTATTTTTGAAGCTGCAAGGCCACTGGATCATCGAAATGTCAGAGATGCTGGCGACCAGCAGCGCCAAAAGCATTGAGGAAATCCGCTCGTTCATCAGCCGCCAGAAGGAAACCTACCGGACGCCCTACGAAGCTCAGCCCAAAGACCGGCTGCGGCAGTGCGTGTTTGGCGGTTCTTCCAACACGCTGGACTTTCTGCCCCTTGACCGGGCCGGGAACCGGCGTTTCCTTCCCATCATGATTTACCCGGAGAATGCGGAGGTTCACATTTTGGAGGACGAGGACGCTTCCAGAGCCTATCTGTTGCAGGTCTGGGCAGAGGCCATGACGGTTTACCGTAGCGGGAAGTATTCCATGAAATTCAGTAAGTCCATCCAGCGGCAGCTTGCGGAGGTGCAGAAGGATTTCATGCCGGAGGACACCGAGGCCGGGCAGATACAGGGCTTTCTGGAACACTACACCGGCAGCATGGTCTGCTCCAAACAGCTTTTTAAGGAGGCGCTGGGCCACACCTATGATGAGCCGAAGCGGTGGCAGCTTCACAATATCAACGAGATTATGAATACGGTGGTGACGGGCTGGAAGCCATTCTCCAATCCGAGGATGTTTGCCGGATACGGCAGGCAGAAGGGCTGGGAACGGGATGTTTCCGGCAACGAACTGCCCGGCAACGAAGATGGATTTGTGGAACTGAGCGAGGAAGAATGCCGCCAGTTGGAGCTTCCGAAGGAGTGGATCGCATAAAATCAGCGGTCTGTTGCCGGGATGGTTGCCGCTTGGTTGCCGGGTTCGTTGCCGGGGATTCCCCTGTCTGGATACGGGAAAAGCCAGTAAATAAGGGATATTTTATGATTTATCTTTATCTCCGGCAACGAAAGCAACGAGATTTTTCAAAAAAATTCACAAAGTAAGATTTACAGGCCAGACGGTAGTTTACAGGTTTTTAGAGGTTCGTTGCCGGACTGCGTTGCCGGTGCTGCCGTCCGGCCTGTCTCTCTATGGAGGTAGCCTATGGAAAAAAGCAAGCAGCAAAAAAATAAAGTCCGTTTTGTGGTGGTGCGGGAGTTCTCCGGGGAGAAGTCCATGCGGGAAGCCTTTGAGCAGCTCATTGAGCGCCAGACCTGCGAACACTTCGAAGAATGGCGTCATCAGCGGGAAATGGCAGAAAAAGCTGCGTAAAAACGGTTGATTCAGGGACAGGGACATGGTACTATAATGGTATCGTGTCCCTGTTCATAGAAGGAGAACGCTATGAGCAGGAAAAAACAAGTCTATGAGAAAATCACCGCTCTCTACTGCCGTATCTCTCTGGATGACGGCGGCGACAATGAGAGCATGAGCATCAGCAACCAGAAACTCATGCTCCGGGACTTCGCAGAAAAGCATGGGATGTTCCAATATGAGTATTATGTGGATGACGGCTATACGGGCCGCAATTTCAACCGCCCCTCGTTCCAGCGCATGATCGCTGACATTGAGGCGGGGAAAATCGGCTGCGTCATCACGAAAGACCTATCGAGGCTCGGCAGGAATTATATCGAAGCCGGAAGCTATATCGAAATCTTTTTCCCCAAACACAATGTGCGCTATATCGCCGTCACAGACGGCGTGGACAGCCTGACCCGTCAGGAAATGGACATCACGCCCTTTAAGAATATTCTGAACGATATGTACAGCCGGGATATTTCCAAAAAGGTGCTGGCGGGACGCATGACCCGTTCCAGACAGGGGAAGTTCTGCGGCGGGCAGCCGCCTCTTGGCCTGATGCGCGACCCGGAGGACAAAGGACATCTGATCCTTGACCCGGAAACAGCGCCGGTGATCCGAAAAATCTATGATATGGCACTGGACGGCTGGGGCTGTATGCGGATCGCAAAGCAGCTCATGGATGATAAAATCCCCATCACCAGAGTAAAAAGCAATACAGAATGTGACGTGAACTACTATTCATGGGGGAGCGCAAGGATCAGCCATATCCTGCGGAATCCCTTTTATAAGGGCGCACATCTTGTCTGCCGGACACATCAGAAAGGCATCCGCTCCAACACTTATGACATTATCCCCCGTGAGGAATGGGAGGTCATTGAGGGCTGCCATGAGGCGATTGTGACGCCGGAGGAATGGGAACAGGTGCAGGAAATCATTGACCGCAGGCCAACCATTATGAAAGGCAACGCCTGCCCCTTCTATAACCTGTTCCACGGATTGGTTTACTGCGCCACCTGCGGGAAGTCCATGCAGGTGCGGTATGAAAAGGTCGGCAGAACCGGGAAGAACCGTTTTACCGGCGAGATGCGGGAACCGATTGACAGGGCATACTATATCTGCCAGACCTACAACCGGCTGGGCAAGAACGCCTGTACCAGCCACAAGATTGAGGCCAGAGATTTGTACAATCTGGTGCTGAAGGATATACAGGAATTGGCGGAGCAGGCCATGAAGGACGCCGATGCGTTCTACCAACGGCTCAGCAGCCGGATGGAGCGCCGGTATCTGGTGGACGCTTCCCAGACAGAGAAGGAACGGAAACGGTTGGAAGCCCGGAATCAGGAATTTGACGGGATGTTTTTGCGCCTGTACACCGATAAGGCCAAAGGCGTCCTGACTGAACAGCGGTTTATGAAGCTGACGGCGGCGCTGGAACAGGAGCAGGAAGCCAACCAGAAGCGCCTGCATGATCTGGCGGTGATGCAGAGCCGGGCGGACGCACAGGAAAGCGAAGTCCGAACCTTTATCAAGGAAATCCGGCGCTATGCCGCCATTGAGGAACTGGACGAGTCCGTACTGAACCGGCTTATCAGCAAAATCCTGATCGGCGAAGTCAAAAAGGTGGACGGTCAGAAGGTGCAGGAAGTCAGGATCGTGTATAACTTTGTCGGGGAAATCCCGGAGATTGTAGCGTAAACAGTTTGCCCCATCTCTCAACCATTGAGGGATGGGGCTTTTTTGATATGTATTACCTAAACAAAAAAATTTTAACTAATGCACCGATTACAATAATTACTCCAATCAGCATCGTTATCATATAAATTTTTCGAGATTCTTTATCACTTTTTTCCTTAATAAAGTAATATCCACCAGCACCGATTAGCAAAAGGCCGATTAGAACTGCAATAATAGCAACAATCATTTTCTTCTTTTCCTCCAATTTAACAAAAATGCAGAATTTATGATTACAAGAACCGAACCGGCATTATGAACAAGCGCACCGATAACAGGGTTTAATATACCTGTAATAGCGAGAATAATGGCGATAAAATTCAAGGTCATGGAAAAGGTGAGATTACATTTAATTGTAACCATCATCCGTTTAGCCAGGAGAAGAAGATGGGGAAGTTCGCTGATTTTATCATTGATGAGTGCAATATCTGCCGCATCGACTGCAATATCACTTCCAATTCCGCCCATGGCAATTCCTACATACGCCTTCTTTAATGCCGGAGCATCATTGATGCCATCTCCAATCATGCAGACATGATTCCCATTGTTTTGGAAATATTCAATATGTTTTAGCTTGTCCTCCGGCAAACAGCCTGCGAAAACCTCTTGGATGCCGAGTTGCTTTGCCATATATCCTGCTGCTTTTTCATTATCGCCGGTTAATAATACAGGAGTAACATTTGTTTCCCTGATATGGGTAATCGTATCAGAAGCATCCTGCCGCAGCGTATCCGACAAGGCGATGAAGCCAATCGCTTTGTTTGAGACGGCAACATAGGTTATCGTGCTTCCGTTTTCCAGGTAAGATGCCGCTTCCTCCCGCATACTGTCAGGTAAATCAATTTGCTTTGCAGAGAGTAATTCCAGATTGCCAGCCGCAACTTCATAGGCGTCTACCTTTGCTGAGATTCCTTGTCCCGGTATCATATGAAACTGATCCGGCATTTGCAGCCCATCTCGATATTGTTGTTTATAGCTGGCCACGATTGCTTTCCCTAATGGATGTTCTGAACGCTGTTCCGCGCTGGCTGTGAGCCGGAAAAGCGACTGCTCTGTCCAGGCAGGGCAGAAACTTTTTACTGCAACCACCTTTGGGGCTCCATAGGTGAGGGTGCCGGTTTTATCAAACGTGATTTTTGATACCTCTGCAAGCCGCTCAAGAGCATCGCCTTCCCGAACCAGAAAGCCATGCTTTGTGGCATTGCCAATAGCTGCCATGATCGCTGTAGGCGTAGCCAGAACAAGCGCACAAGGACAAAAGACAACCAAAATCGTTACAGCCCGGATGATCTGCCCGCTGATGAGCCATGTCAAAGCAGCGGCTGAAAGGGCAATCACAACGATCCACGTTGCCCAACGGTCTGCAATCCCGACAATTTTTGCTTTGTCTGCATCAACGGATTGTACCAGTTTTATCATACGCTGAATCGAACTGTCATCACCGACCTTTGTGGCCTTCATATCAAAGGAACCGAACTGATTGACAGTTCCGCTGGAAACACTGTCTCCGGCACCTTTATCAACCGGAAGGGATTCACCCGTCATAACAGCCTGATTGATGGAGGTCTGGCCGGATAAAATCGTGCCGTCAACAGGGATTGTTTCTCCGGGAAGCACCCTCAGAGTATCGCCGATTTGTACTTGTTCAGCAGGAATGATGGTTTCCTTCTCATCAGATATACGGCGTGCCGTCCGTGGTGTCAGGTGAACCAGTTTTTCGATACCGGCTCTGGCCTTTGCAACCGTTAAATCTTCAAGAAGGCCGCCTAGCTGCATGATAAACGCGACCTCACCGGCGGCAAAAATTTCGCCGATTATGACAGACGCAATCAGTGCGAGAGAAACAAGGACATCTGCTTTAATATCAAATTTTGTGACAAGTCCAATGATCGCTTCCAGAATGATAGGAATACCACACAAAATAATTGCTACCCACGCCAAATCAACATGAAATAATTCAATGTTCAAAAGGCTGGCCAGCAGTGCGATTCCAGACAAAATCAAGAAGGTTACATCTTTTTTTACACCTCCCCATTCCAGAAATTCTTCTAATTTTTTCAAGGCATAATCCCTCCTTTTCTATACCTATATGGGTATATGTTTATTATACCCATGCAGGTATGGGTTGTCAATGACAAAATAAAAACCAGCCTGACGATTGAGGCTGGTTTCCTGTAAATATTTAGTTCATGTTCGCAAAACGCTCCACGGCTTTTGTAAAATTTGCAATCGTTTTATCGGCATCGCCATGTTCAATTCCATCTCTGACACAGTGCTTGATATGCCCCTCCAGAACAACCTGTCCTACTTTGTGAAGTGCAGATTTCGCTGCATTTATCTGTGCAAGGATGTCTTCGCAAGGAATATCTTCATCAACCATACGGTCAATCGCTTGTACCTGTCCGATGATTTTTTTTAGACGGCGATGAAGATTATCTGCATCCATACATTGTTTCATGAGCCTTCACCTCCCTTATACCGCTAGGGGTATCTGTATCTCATATTATCGGGCAAATCAATTTATTTGTCAAGAAATTTGCCTCAAACATCTTAATATCAAACTTTGAATTTACCACTTGACATTGTGGCAAAGAGCTGATGACACAAGACGAATTGGCAGTGATGGACGGAGGCAAGTGTATCTTCATGCTGCGGGGTGTGCGCCCGTTCCTCTCGGACAAGTACGACCTGACAAAGCATCCGAATTACAAATACACCGCCGACGCCGACGAGAAGTACCTCTTTGATAAGACGCGATAGCAAAGGTCGAATTTTAAGGACTGGAGAGAGCCAGAGAAAAGACGGAAGATACGCTTACAAGTACACGGACGCCTGCGGTAAAACTCAATTCGTGTATGCCTGGAAACTGGTGCCCACCGACAAGACCCCCACGGGCAAGCGGGACGATGTCTCGCTCCGTGAGAAGGTGAAGGAGATCCTGCGGGACATTAACGATGGGATCGACACCATCGGTAAGAAGATGACGGTCTGCCAGCTCTATGCCCGGCAGAACAGCCATCGGAAGAATGTCAAGCGGAGCACCGAGAAGGGCCGGGAATACCTGATGTCCGTTCTGAAAGAGGACCCCCTGGGTTCCCGGAGCATTGACAGTGTGAAGCTGTCGGATGCCAAGGAATGGGCCATCAGGATGAGCGAGAAGGGCTACGCCTACAAGACCATAAGCAACTGGAAACGGTCTTTGAAGGCTGCCTTCTACACGGCGATTGAGGATGACTGCATCCGCAAAAACCCGTTCAACTTCGCCATAGCCGATGTCCTGGAGGATGACACGGAGGAAAAAGCCGCGTTGACCCAGGAGCAGGAGGACCGCCTCCTGGCCTTCGCCGGCAGCGATCCGGTCTACCGGAAGTATTGTGATGAGATCATCGTTCTGCTGGGGACCGGCCTCCGCATTTCCGAGTTGTGCGGATTGACAACGGACCTGGATTTTGAAAACCGCTGCATCCATGTGGACCACCAGCTCCTGCGGGACAGCGAGCTCGGCTACTATGTGGACGAGCCCAAGACCAAAAAGGGTGCGCGGCAGATCCCCATGAGCGAGAAGGTTTACCAGGCGTTGAAGCGGGCTGTGAAGAACAGAGGCAAGGCCGCCCCGGTTAATATCGGGGGCTACACCAACTTCCTGTTCCTCAACCAGAGCGGCCTTCCCAAAACGGCGTCTTGTTACGAGAGTATGTTCCAGGGGCTTGTCAGGAAGTACAACAAGCACCACAAGCCAGAAGAAGCCCTGCCGAACATCACGCCCCATACCATGCGGCATACCTTCTGCACTCGCCTTGCCCACGCTGGGATGAACCCCAAAGACTTGCAGTACATCATGGGACATTCCAACATCACCATGACGCTGAACTATTATGCTCATGCGGATTACGCCTCCGCAAAGGCGGCGATGGACAGGCTGGCGGCGTAGTAGTAAGCCGCCGTTTCTACTACGGTTTTACTACTTTTCAACGCCAAGTGAGGCTCCGAAATGCCATGATATGCGGGGTATCTTCCGAAATGCAAAATGCCGGAAATGCTTGATATTCCAAGCCTTTCCGACATTTGCGGAGATTTGAAAAGATAATCAGAAAATCGGTAAAACTTTTCAGCTTGAAAAACATCGATAAAAGGTCTGGCGGCTCACCCCGCAGGCATCTGCGATCTGTTTGACGGTGATCTTATCCAGGGGTTTGCTCCGGACCAGGGCTTTCAGGGCATTTGCCAGACGGTAGCGGGTATTGGTGGCGGAATCCATCCTTTGCTTCCTATCTGTGTAGGATCTGCTTCCATTATACCGTATTTCTGTGGTTTGCATAAAGGGAAATGGAAAAAATATCCCAGCAAAATGGCCAGGGGCCCCGGGGGGGCGGCCAGTCTGTCGAAAAACCCCCGGGGGTTCGGGGGCCGCAATGCAGTTCGCAAAGGTCGCG
>OLGD01003501.1_pt1 | contig 14592 bp, 16 predicted proteins | sample 1605311 | NCBI WGS metagenome assembly OLGD01 (sample SAMEA3888917, study PRJEB22519) | human gut metagenome | biome: human gut; feature: human-associated habitat; material: faeces | place: Denmark | collected 2010 | reverse complement strand
AGTCATGCTTTTTCATGCAAGCATGAAAAGCACAACCTTTTGACCCTGGTATCATCATATCATTTATGTTATATAATGTCAACTGTGTTTTATGCTTTGGTTAACATTTGGAAGGGTGTAGAAAATTAAAGAATATGGTCAGAAAATTATATATACACTGGAAATTCAAACTGGTAGCCTTATAACAGGCAGGCGATGATGGAAGAGTTTTGTAATCGCCTATTATAGCGAGGAGGAAGGATATGAAAAACGCTAAAAAAGTAGTATCATTTTTGACTGCAGCAGCCCTGGCAGCCGGTAATTTGCTGGCCGTAAGTCCGGAAACTGTAAAAGCCGCTCCTGGAAATATTGGCGGAGAACAGATTATTTATAAGGCTTTCGGCAGTGGAACCATGACGGATGAAGAATTCGGTATCAAAGGGACAAATAATGTGGATGGTTCCCTGAATTCTTCGGTTTCTCCGAGAGTAATTCAGCTGAAGTATCAGGGGCAGGGCGGCATCGGTAATGCGGAAGATAACGGCAAGATGTATGCAACATTTGAGTGCAACAGACTTCCCAAGGAAGACGCAGTACTTGTTGCGGAAGCAAGTTGGTTCAGAAGGAGAAAACCGGACAGGATAAAAACCAGATGTGGATTTTTGAGGCTGCAGAGGATGGCTATTATATGATTAAAAATGCCGGAACTGGGCTTTATCTTACCACTCTGTGGAAAAGTGTTACTGATGGAAGACTGATGGAACTGGTTCTGTCAGAAGCTTCGGCTGAAAACAGAGATTCACAGTTATGGAAAACAGATATGGATGTCCAGAAAGCGCAGATAGAACATGTTTTCGATATTTTTGAAGATGTGCAGGAAGGCGATTGGTTTACGAATGCCATTCAGTATGTCTACGATTATGGAATTATGACTGGAACAGATGAAACACATTTTAAACCTGATATGGAATTAACGCGTTCCCATTTTGCAATAATTCTGTATCGTATGGAGAATGAACCAGAGGTAACATATGAAACGGTATTTCCGGATGTTGCAGATGGACAATGCTATACGAACGCAGTTATGTGGGCAAGCTCAAAAGAGGCAGCAATTATCACCGGATATCAGGGCGGAGAAAATTCAGGTAACTTTGGACCAGACGATAACATTACCCGTGAACAGCTGGTAACAATGCTGTACCGTTATGCAAAATATAAAGGCTATGATATTTCCAGGACTTCTGACATGGCGGACTTTTCAGATAAAGAAGAAGTCGGCGCATTCGCTGAAGAAGCAATGTCCTGGGCAGTAGCAGAAAACCTGTTAAAAGGAAGTAATAAAAAACTGAATCCTCAGAGTAATACAAACCGTGCAGAATGTGCGGAAGTGATTCAGAGATTTATGGAAAATATTGTACGATAAATAAAGAACATCCTTGATGGAATCAGCATTTATAAAGCTGTGATAATTTCATCAAGGATGTTTTTGTACAAAAATACAGTGTGCTGACGTTTACTGCGAACGCAACACTGGACGGAGCATCAGTGCTGACAGACACGACAGAAATCGCAAAGCAACGTTGATGATGGAAGTATTTCATAAAATTTTTGTTGAAAGCGCATTATGCTTATGCTAAAATAGTCAGCGAGGGAATGAAGTTCTCCCTTGGGAAACCTAAACCGCATTATAGGCTGATGACTTCTGCGAAAATTACGCAGAAATTATCAGCTTTTTAATTTCTGCAATTAATGGGAGGAATTTATATGTTGACAAGTGTTGCAGTAATTCTGTTATTGGGATTGCTTTTAGGAAGCATATTTTCAAAAATGAGGCTGCCAAGCCTGTTAGGAATGATTATTGTGGGAATTATTTTAAGCCCTCATGCGCTTAATCTCATTGACAAATCAATTCTAAGTATTTCGGCAGATTTACGGCAGATTGCATTGGTAATTATTCTTACAAGAGCAGGTTTATCATTAAATGTTGCTGATTTGAAAAAAGCCGGCAGACCGGTTATACTTATGTGCTTCGTTCCTGCGTGTATAGAAATTGCAGGGACAATTATCTTAGCACCAATATTATTAGGCGTAACCATACTGGAAGCCGCAATTATCGGAAGTGTAATTGCGGCGGTATCCCCTGCTGTTATAGTGCCGAGAATGATTAAACTGATTGATGAGGGATATGGTAAAAAACATAGTATTCCGCAGTTGATATTGGCAGGGGCGTCAGTGGACGATGTTTTTGTGATTGTTGTATTTACTGCACTAATTTCTTTAGCTTCAACAGGTACTATATCTGTTATCAACTTTTTACAGATACCGGTTTCCATTCTAATGGGAATTGGCATAGGAACGGCTGTGGGAAGTATAATGGTAATATTTTTCAAAAAATTTCATATGCGGGACTCTGTTAAAATTCTGATAATACTCAGCTTTTCGTTTTTACTTCTTGAATTGCAAAACTGCTTGAAGGGGCTTATACCGATTTCCGGACTTTTAGCTATTATGAGTCTGGGAATTGTAATAAAACATAAATATTCTGTATTAGCCAAACGATTATCAAGTAAATACAATAAATTATGGGTAGCAGCGGAAATATTTCTTTTTGTGCTTGTAGGGGCAACCGTTGATTTGAAATATGCTGTAACCGCAGGTATATTTGTTGTTTTATTGGTCATAGGTGCTTTGGTATTTAGAATGTTTGGTGTGGCAATGTCTTTGATAAAAACCAAACTTACAAGAAAAGAAAAATTATTCTGCATGATAGCATACACACCGAAAGCTACTGTACAAGCAGCTATCGGTGCAATACCTTTTACAATGGGATTGGCTTGTGGACAGACTGTATTGACAGTGGCGGTGTTATCAATTCTCATTACTGCACCATTTGGTGCAATTTGCATAGATAATCTGTATAAAAAATTACTATGCTGACAGTGTGTGGTATTGGCAGTAGTATTGTCTGTTTTCTGCATATGATTTTTTCCTTTCTGTTTTTGGATAAAAAAAGGATAATTATAGTCTGGTTGATTATGCAGTGGCCGCACTGAAATTCAGTGTGGAGATGCTGATTTCCGGGTCTATAAGTGATCGAATAGTTGAGAAAAACGGCACATTTGACACAAAATATTTAGGCAGGAAGAAACTATGCTATTGACATAGTAAGCTGATTGGGCTAGAATAAGAAAAAACTAATATATTACTTGTTCCACCACCGGGTGGAATGTCAAAAGGTATTCAGAACTTTTCCGTAGGTACGGCATAGGATTTATGTTATAAGGAATGGTTCTGAATACCTTTTGTTTTTGATAAGGAGGATGTAAAATGAAAATCAACCCTTTTAAAGTGGAAGAATGGATGAACAAATACGAAGTGGGAGCGAAATATAACATTGCTGAGACCTGCGTGGATTCCATTACATTGGACGAGTTGTGGCAGATTACAGGAGTGGACGGAAACCATTTCTGGGAAGAGTTTAGCAGGAAAAGGCTGACGTATGGAGATATAGAGGGTAATCCCAAATTTCTGGATGGAGTCTGCAGCTTATACAAAACAATCCACCCGGAAAATATTGTCCCAACGCATGGTGCATCCGGTGCCAATCACCATATATTTTATTCCATCATTAATCCGGGCGACCGCATAATCAGCATCATGCCTACGTATCAGCAGCTTTACTCCATTCCAGAATCCTATAAAGCGAATGTGCAGGTTATGCATCTGGAACAAAGCAATGGTTATCTTCCCGATCTGAATGAACTAAGGAAGCTTGCAACTCCGGAAACAAAAATGATCTGCATCAACAATCCGAATAATCCAACCGGAGCGCTTATATCCAATGAGATGTTACGGGAAATTGTGGAGATTGCCAAAAGTGTTGATGCCTATGTATTATGTGATGAGGTGTACCGCCATCTAACGCAGGAAGATATCTGGTGTGAATCGGTTGCGGATATTTACGAAAAGGGTATTTCAGTCAGCAGTATGTCTAAGGTGTTTTCTATGGCAGGCCTTAGGTTGGGATGGATTGCAACCCATGATATAGATATAGTACGTTCGTGTCTGTCCCATAGGGATTACACTCTGATTAGCTGTGGAATGTTTGATGAAATAATTGCGGGGATTGCCCTGGAGCATAAGGAGAAACTGCTGCAAAGAAGCCGAAGAATTGTCCGTGGTAATCTGTCTGTGCTTGACCGGTGGGTTGCAGATGAAAATCATGTTTATTATACAAAACCACAAGCCGGAACAACGGCACTGGTCTATTATGATATTGATATTCCTTCGTATGAATTTTGTGAACGGATGTACCATGAGACGGGTGCTTTTGTGACTCCCGGTGAATGTTTTGTAGAAGAGCACAGCATGAGGATTGGATATGCGAGTGATCCGGATGTTTTAAAGGATGGACTGCAGGCAATCAGTCAATTTATCAGGATTTTAGAGAAGGAGGGAGCTGCGGTATGCCAAAATTAAGTGAAAGAGTAGGAACATTTACCGATTCCGTTATCCGGAGGATGACCAGGATCAGCGATCAACATGGGGCAATCAATCTTTCTCAGGGATTTCCCGATTTTGATCCGCCAAAGGAAATGCTGGACAGACTGGCAGAAGTAGCTTATGAAGGCCCCCATCAGTATTCTGTTACTTTTGGGGCACAGAACCTGCGGGAAGAGTTGGCAAAGAAGCAGGGAAATGCAATCGGACGCTGCATTGATCCGGATAAAGAAATTGTGATAACATGTGGCGGGACAGAAGCCATGATGTGCACCATGATGACTATCTGTAATCCGGGAGATAAAGTTATGGTTTTCTCACCGTTTTATGAGAATTATGGGGCGGATGCGATTCTGTCTGGTGCAGAACCAATTTATATTCCGTTAGTGCCCCCAGAGTATCATTTCGACATAAATCTCATCGAAGAAGGATTCAAAAATGGGGCAAAAGCAATCATCATCTGCAATCCATCTAATCCATGCGGAAAAGTTTTTACCAGGGAAGAACTGCAGGCAATCGGGGATCTGGTATTGAAATATGATGCTTTTGCAGTTACGGATGAAGTATATGAGCATCTGGTATATGAACCATACCGGCATACATATATGTCATCCTTACCGAATATGTTTGAACATACAATTACCTGTAACTCCCTATCTAAGACCTTTTCCATCACTGGTTGGCGGCTTGGTTATCTGATCGCACCGGAAGCTGTTGTGGAAGGTGCTAAAAAAGTACATGATTTTCTTACCGTGGGGGCTGCTGCACCGCTTCAGGAGGCTGCAGTAACAGGTCTTAATTTTCCAGAGTCCTATTATAAGGGACTGAAGTTGCTCTATACGGAAAAGAGGGATTACTTTCTTGCAGGTCTTGATCGAATCGGTCTGGAGCATAATGTTCCCCAGGGAACTTACTTCGTAATGCTGAACATCCGGAAGTTTTTGGATCTGCCACAGTTTGAGGGATATACAGATCTGGAATTCTGTGAATGGATGATTCGGGAGATCGGAGTGGCTGCCGTACCAGGTTCCAGCTTTTTCCGTGAAGATGTAAGCCACCTGATTCGGCTACATTTTGCAAGGGAGAAGAATACATTGGATGAGGCACTTTGTAGACTGGGACGGTTGAAAAAACTGTTGAGGTAAATTTTTTCTGGTCTTTTCGTCGAAAAGATTATCAATGTTCCATACAAGAAAGAAATGTGGTTTATCACAATTATGAACTGGAAGTTTACAAAAAAATATATGCAGAGAATGACAGAAGAAAAAGGGGGACGTGAATTTTATATGGACAAGAGGGAAGAAATTATCAAGCTTTGGTTTGATATGTGGCTGCAAAAGACAGATTCAGGAATATTTGATATTTTTTCTGAGAATGCGGTTTATATAGAAAGCTGGGGTCCGCAATACGTTGGTTCCGTAAAAATTAAGCAGTGGTTTGATGAATGGAATACCCGCGGGAGCGTTTTGCAATGGGATATTAAGCAGTATTTCCACAAAGGCAGTCAGACGGTAGTAGAGTGGTATTTCAGAAATGCTATGGAAGACGGCAAGGTAGAAGCCTTTGACGGAATGTCCCTGATTGAATGGACACAGGATAATAAAATCTGTTTTTTGAAAGAATTTGGCTGTAATGAAAACCACTATGATCCTTACCAGGAAGGCAGCATTCCACAATTTAGAGATGAAAAAACAATGTGGTTTTAAGACAAGTAATCGAATAGTTAAAAAATGGCATGGAGGGGATTGTATTATGAAGAAATGGATGGGTTTTTTGCTGATATGTACAGGTATTATGTTAGCAAGAACAGAGATTTACAAAAAAGGACTGGACACTTTTTAGAAATAGAATTGTCGGTTAGCAGGGGGATGTATTTGGAGAACTGTTTTTTGTGATACCATTGTTTCAATGGGGTTATGATACAGTGGAGGTGCTTAATAAAGATATTGAACGTTTGAATAAATTAGATGAGATGGTTAATTTGTCGGAAGAGAAGACGATGATTGATTTGCAGATAATACAGCGTGAAATCTGTCTTCATCGGGAATCCGGTTATGCAATTCCTGATTTCTTTTATAATTGATTTAAGGATAATGATGAGGATAGGGCGCGGAGGCAGGCACAGTTGTGGTAGTCCCAGTATCCACAAAATCTCTGTATAATGCGGTAAGGACGGAAACTCAAGAAGTTGCCATATTGACTTTGGTATTTGTTTATTGTATGCTATAATAAATTTTTCGAATAAAAAAACATATGATAGGAATATAACAATGGAACCTATAAATTTAAAAATTGGTGAGAAACTGAAAAGCATACGCAACGTCCGCATGATGTCTTTGGACGATGCTGCGGCCTTGACTGGTGTAAGCAAACCCATGTTAGGCCAGATTGAACGTGGTCAGTCCATTCCCACAGTCACAACGCTCTGGAAAATCGCCACAGGGTTGAAAATGCCGCTGTCCTTTTTTTTGGAAGGACAGCAGGCGGAATATACCATCGTCAGCCCGGATCAGACAAATGTGATCTTAGGGGACGGCGGAAAAATGAGGGCATGTCCTCTGTTTACCTACGACCCGGTGAGAAGCGTGGAAACATTCTACATTGAATTTGACCAGGGATGCCGCCATTCCTCGGACAAGCATAATGATGGAGTGGAGGAACACATCTTCGTTTTGCATGGGACGCTGCAGCTGGTTCTGGGTGAAAAAACAGTTACTGTAAGCGAAAAACAGGCGGTTCGTTTTCGGGCGGATATTCCTCACGCCTATCAGAACTTATCCGGGAGCGAATGTGCAGTCTATAATACCATCTTTTACCCAAGCCACTATGAAAGGAGGGCCTGATTATGTATGAATTAATCCAAATTTCAGAACAGAGTTATTATATCCAAAGTCCGGCCAAAATTGGGCTGATAAAGTTGAATGAACAGGATGTTTGTCTAATTGACAGCGGTAACGACAAAGATGCCGGAAGAAAAGTACGGCAGCTTCTGGATGCCAACGGGTGGCGGCTCACTGCCATCTATAACACCCATTCCAACGCTGATCACATCGGCGGCAACAAGTATTTGCAGGGTCAAACAGGGTGTAGGATCTATGTGCCGGGGATTGACTGTGCTTTTACCCGCTACCCTGTTCTGGAGCCCTCTTTTTTGTATGGCGGCTACCCATGTAAGGAGCTGCGTCACAAGTTTCTCATGGCTCAGGAGAGCGATGCCCAGGAACTGACACAGGAGTGTCTGCCGAAAGGATTTGAGATCATTCCTCTGCCAGGGCATTTCTTTGATATGGTGGGCTTTCGTACAGCGGATGATGTGGTCTATCTGGCAGATTGTCTTTCCAGCCGTGAGACGTTGGACAAGTACCAGATCAGCTTTCTCTATGATGTTGCCGCATATCTGAAAACGCTGGAAATGGTAAAGTCTCTGCGGGCCAAAATGTTCATTCCGGCTCATGCAGCAGCGTCTGAGAATGTAACTGCTCTTGCACAGTATAACATTGATAAGGTGCTGGAAATCGCGGACAAGATTATCAGTATCTGCCAGGAGCCGGTATGCTTCGAGACAATCCTGCAAAAACTGTTCACAGACTATGGTCTGACCATGAACTTTGAACAATACGTTCTGGTGGGGAGCACTGTCCGCTCCTATCTGGCGTGGCTGAAGGATACTGGAAGGCTGAGCAGTCTGTTTGAAAACAATATGCTGCTCTGGCAGAGGATATAGGCGCAGCTGTCTGCTGTGCCATGCATGCAAAAAGCATTTCTCTGCGGATACGGGGGTTCACCGTACAGTTTTATACGAAAAATAAAAGATATCTACTTGAAGTTCTTCCATAATATGTTTATAATATCTTAAGTTGTATCTGAGAATATCAGGATACGGTACAAATAAAGATATAAAATCTTCCTGTTAGAATGTGCTTGAGAACTCATTTTGGAGTCTGTACGTTTCGGGAAGTGGAAAGAACAAAAAAGATTAAAACAGCTGTATAAAACGAATAAAAAGGAACGAAAAAGCATGAGAAAACTAGCTTTAAGCGATGAAATTTTACTGAAAATCGATAAACCCGCCCGCTATATAGGCAATGAGGTAAATTCGATCATGAAAGACCTTGATAAGGTGGACATCCGATTTTGTATGTGCTTCCCGGACGTGTATGAAATTGGTATGTCACATCTTGGCATTCAGATTCTCTATGATATGTTTAATCAAAGAGAAAATGTATGGTGTGAACGTGTCTATTCTCCGTGGCCGGATCTGGATGAAATCATGCGGAGAGAACAGATTCCGCTGTTTGCATTGGAATCCCAGAACCCTGTTAAAAATTTTGATTTTCTTGGAATCACCATCCAATACGAAATGTGTTACACCAATATTCTTCAGATTCTTGATTTAAGCGGAATTCCTCTGCGGGCAAAAGACAGAACGAAGGACGATCCGTTCGTAATAGGCGGAGGTCCCTGTACGTATAATCCGGAACCGTTAGCAGAATTTTTTGATTTGTTCTATATTGGGGAAGGTGAAACCGTGTATGATGCACTTCTGGATGCCTTCCTTGCCAATAAAAAAGCAGGAGGCAGCCGGGAGGATTTTCTGATGAAAGCTGCTAAAATTGAAGGAATTTATGTCCCTTCTTTTTATAATGTAACTTATAAAGAAGACGGCACGATTGCTGCGTTCCTTCCAAATAAAGAAGGAATTCCATCGGTGATTGAAAAACAAATTGTGATGGATCTTCCACATGCCCCATATCCGAAAAAACCGATTGTTCCGTTCATTAAAGCGACACAGGACAGAGTTGTACTGGAAATTCAAAGGGGATGTATCCGTGGATGCCGTTTCTGCCAGGCCGGTATGCTGTACCGTCCGTTGCGTGAAAGAAACGTAGAAGATTTGAAAGAAATGGCACGTACCATGCTGGATGCAACCGGACATGAGGAAATTTCGTTAAGCTCTCTGAGCTCTTCGGATTATCGGGAACTGCCGGAGCTGTTGGACGATTTGATTGACATGTGTGATGCCCGCGGGGTTAATATCTCCCTTCCCTCTCTGCGTATCGATGCATTCTCTCTGGATGTTATGAGCAAAGTTCAGGATATTAAGAAAAGTTCGCTTACCTTTGCACCGGAAGCAGGCTCGCAGAGAATGCGTGATGTGATTAACAAAGGGCTGACAGAAGAAGATATTCTGAATGGTGCAGGACAGGCATTCGAAGGCGGCTGGAATAAAGTAAAGTTATACTTTATGTTGGGACTGCCGACTGAGACGGAGGAAGATATCAAAGGAATTGCATGGCTCTGCCAGAAGGTTGCCGAACGTTACTATGAAATTCCAAAAGAGCAGAGAAATGGAAAATGTCAGATCACAGCAAGCAGCTCCTTCTTTGTTCCGAAACCGTTTACACCATTCCAATGGGCTCCGATGAATACGAAGGAAGAATTCCTGGAAAAAGCACACATTGTAAAAGAGGAAGTAAAAGCGCAGGTGAATCAAAAAAGCATCAAATATAATTATCACGAGGCAGATGTGACGGTACTGGAAGGTATTCTTGCCCGTGGGGACCGAAGACTGGCACCGGCGATCCAAAAGGCTTATGAGGCAGGAGCAATCTTTGATGCCTGGAGTGAATTTTTCCGACCAGAATGCTGGGAGCAGGCATTTGCCGCGTGTGGGATTGATACTGATTTTTATACCGTCCGTGACAGAAGCACAGAAGAGATTCTTCCCTGGGATTTTATCAACATCGGTGTGACAAAAGAATTCCTGATTCGCGAATGGAACACCGCCTGTGCAGAGAAAGTGACTCCAAACTGCAGGATGCGTTGTTCCGGGTGCGGAGGAAAAAATTATGGCGGAGGTGTCTGTTATGAAGGTTAGAGTAAAGTTTACGAAAACAGGAGTAATGAAGTTTATCGGTCATTTGGACACCATGCGGTATTTCCAGAAGGCAATCCGCCGTGCAGGTATAGATATTGCTTATTCCAGCGGATTCAGTCCCCATATGATCATGTCATTTGCGGCTCCTCTTGGTGTGGGTGTTACCAGTGACGGAGAGTATTTCGATATGGAACTTCGGACAGCACAGGCCTCTGCAGTCATGGAAAAGCGGCTGAACGATGCGATGGTTGAAGGGATGCAAATTTTAAGTATCCGGAAGATTCCGGATGAAAAATCCTCGAATGCCATGTCTTTGGTATCCGCCGCAGATTATCTGGTTACGTTCCGTCCGGGAAAAGAATTGCCGGATGGGTGGAAAGAGCGTATGGCAGATTACCTGGCACAGGAACAGATTCTCTGTATGAAGCCTGGCAAAAAGGGTGAGAGAGAAGTTGACATCCGGCCGTGGATTTACCAGATGGAGGTAAGGGAGAACGGAATTTTCATGCAGTTATCCAGCGGCAGTGTCAGAAATCTGAAACCAGAGATGGTGATAAAAAGTTTTGCTGCTTATCTGGGCGCCGAGTTGGACGAATTTGCGTTGATGATACATCGGCAGGAGGTATATGCGGATCTGGGCAGCGAGTCCAAGCGGAAGCTGATATCATTGGAAAATCTGGGGGAAGAAATTGAGTAAAAAAATTGTGATTACACAAATGCCCTATGGCGAGGATACGCTTCAGATTTCTGCTCTCTGGGAGGAGAACCGTGTTCTGGACCTATATCTTCAAAGCGTTAAAACACGTTCCATGCTTGGAGATATTTATCTTGGTAAGATCGAGCGGGTGGCGCATGACCTGAAGGCGGCATTTGTTCGTCTGGATCATAATCAGATGTGTTTTCTGTCTCTCAAAGACTGTACATCTCCAGTCTATAAGCAGCCTCAAAGGCAGGGAATGCCAAAACCCGGCGATGAGCTTCTCGTACAGGTGGTACGGGAAGCCTTAAAGGAAAAGCTTCCGGCAGTCAGTACGAATCTAAGTTTCACTGGCAAGTATCTGGTTTTGACAACGGGAGAACATCAATTAGGAATGTCCTCTAAGTTGGAAAAACGTGACAAAGAGCGTCTGAAGCAATTATTGGAGAGTAAAAAAGAAGAAAACATAGGAGTGATTGTCCGTACAGAAGCTGCATGTGCCACAAACCAGGAGATTCTGGAGGAATATACAGCGCTTACCTGTGAATGCCAAAATGTTTTACAATACGGAATTACCCGTACCTGCTTTAGCTGTATTCGGCAGGCGCAGCCTGAATGGGCAGGGCTTTTGCAGAGGATTCCGGTATCGGAGCTTAATGAGGTTGTTACCGATCTTCCTGCTGTTTATCAGGATGTTGTTCATTATATCGAGCAGACAGGCTTTTTTCAAAAAGAAAAGGTACGGCTTTATGAAGATCCGATGCTTCCCCTGTACAAACTCTATCGTTTTGAGAAGACCCTGGAAGATGGATTACAGGAAAAGGTCTGGCTGAAGTCCGGTGGATTTCTGGTAATCCAACAGACAGAAGCCTTTATCGCCATAGATGTTAATTCCGGAAAATGTGAGACGAAAAAGGACGCGGAAGCGTTATATCGGAAGATTAATCTGGAAGCAGCTCATGAAATTGCTTATCAGCTTCGCCTGCGTCAATTATCTGGTATTATACTGATTGATTTTATCAATCTAAAACAACAAAAGCATCGTGAGGAGATCATGGGTGTACTTTCGAATATTTTGAAAAAAGATCCTTCTCAGACTGTGGTTGTCGATATGACAAAGCTGCAGATTGTGGAAGTAACCAGAAAGAAAACAAGAAAATCTTTGAAGGAAGTACTTGCTGATGGCAGGAAAGGATCTAACTATGCATGAGTTTGAAAATTCACAAAAAAGGTCATTAAAACCCTACCAGGGGATTGTTTTTATTATCGGGATGTTTGCTGCATATCTGGGACTTTCGCGGATCATTCCCAGCGCCTGGGGAATCTGGGGAACGTTTCTGGTACAGCTTATGTTTATTCTGATTCCTGTTTTCTATGTACGGATTCTTGGACGGGATTTATCGGTTGTCTTTCCGCCGAAAAAACCTGCCGGAATCGGTATCGGCGGAAGCATTGTACTATGGCTCGGAAGCTTTCTGATTAATCTGCCGATTTCCATTACTTTAACCTATCTGTTTCCTTCTGCAGGGGCCAATACCAGTATGCGCTTTATGAATATTATTCAGGACGTTCCAGGCGTGGTCTTGATTCTGATTATTGCCGTTATGCCTGCAATCGGAGAAGAGTTGACCTTTCGAGGTGTGTTTTTTCATTCTCTGTCAGGAATTCGTTATCCGTTGCTTTCTGCTTTGATTGTGGGCGTTACATTTGGAATTTTTCATATGGATCCCATGAAGCTTATTTCTACATCTCTTATCGGTTTTCTGATGTGTCTGATGCTGATCGAGAGCGGCAATATGATCTATAATTCCTTTCTGCATTTTCTGAATAATTTTGTATCCGTACTGATGCTGCTTTTACTTAGAGGTTTTTCAGGCCGGATGCCGGAATATCAGCAATTCATGGACGCATCCGTACAGCAGGCAGATCAGGAATTAAACTTAAGCATACTTGGAATTTACTGGGTGATGGGAAGCCTTGGTCCCTTCCTGGTGTATCTTGGTTTCTGGATGATAAAAAAAGCAGACAAGACAAAGCGGGTTGAATTCTTTCCCCCAACCACACAGACACGAAATCTGTGTCTGATTCTCATCCCTTCCATACTGGCAATTGCTGTGGGAATCATCTGCTTTTGCCTGGGACTTTTTGCTGCATTGCAAATTCAATGATTTATGCTATAATGAGTACAGGCTGGGAAAGCATGCTTTAGAGAATTATGTGAAGGAGGTTCTTATGTCGGATATAGTGATTGTAACCGATAGCAACAGTGGAATGACACAGGAGGAAGCAGAAAATCTGGGTGTTGTTGTTCTGCCGATGCCTTTTTTTATCAACGATAATGTTCATTATGAAGGAATAGATTTAAGTCAGGAGGAGTTTTTCAGGCTTCTTGCAGAGGATGCCAATGTTTCCACTTCGCAGCCATCTCCGGGAGATGTTATGGATCTATGGAATAAGCTTCTGAAAGAGTATGATGAGATTGTCTATATTCCAATGTCAAGCGGATTATCTGCATCCTGCGCTACGGCTCTGGCTCTGGCAGCGGATTTTGAAGGTTCTGTATTTGTTGTGGATAACAAGCGCATTTCTATCACACAATATCAGTCGGTGTTGGACGCCAGGGCTCTTGCAGGTGCAGGCTATACAGGGGCACAGATAAAAGAAATTCTGGAAAAAGATGCACTGGAAGCCAGTATCTATCTGATGGTAGATACCTTGAAATATCTGAAGAAAGGCGGACGTGTTACTCCCGCCGCAGCCATGATCGGTACCGTACTGAATCTGAAACCTGTATTGACGATCCAGGGGGACAAGCTGGATGCTTTTGCAAAAGTGCGCGGAGTGAAGCAGGCAAAAAAAGTAATGCTGGAAGCAATGAAGAAAGATATGGAAACAAGATTTGCCGAACCCCTGAAAAAAGGGCTGATGAGCCTTATGATTTCCTATACGTACGGACAGGATGAGGCTGTCAGGATTTGGATGGAGGAGGTGCAGGCTGCATTTCCGGATATGAAAATATTCGGTTCCCCACTCTCCTTAAGTGTTGCCTGCCATACAGGCCCTGGTATCATCGCGATCGGATGTTCTAAGATGCCGGAGATTCATTGAAAATTTTGAGTTTATTATTGACAAATTTATGTAATACTGGTATTATGAATGAGTATGCCGCACAGAGAGGTAGAAGTGTTGTCTCGGACAACCACCGAATCTGGCGAGTAATGATAATAGGAGGTGCCATATGTACGCAATTATTGCAACAGGTGGTAAACAGTACAAAGTAGCTGAAGGCGATATCATTAACGTAGAAAAGCTTGGTGCAGAAGCTGGTGAAACAGTAACTTTCGAAAATGTTCTTGCAGTTAGCAATGACGGACTGAAAGTTGGTGCAGATGTAGCTGGTGCAACAGTAACTGCTAGCGTTGTTAAGAATGCAAAAGCAAGAAAAGTTATTGTTTACAAGTACAAGAGAAAGACCGGATATCATAAAAAGAACGGTCACAGACAGGCGTTTACACAGGTTAAGATCGAGAAGATCAAC
>OLGD01003500.1_pt1 | contig 14594 bp, 12 predicted proteins | sample 1605311 | NCBI WGS metagenome assembly OLGD01 (sample SAMEA3888917, study PRJEB22519) | human gut metagenome | biome: human gut; feature: human-associated habitat; material: faeces | place: Denmark | collected 2010 | reverse complement strand
CGAAGCGGGATCAGTCCCTGATTCATTCCGATGATGAATACATAGTCAAATTCCAGACCTTTTGAGGCGTGCAGTGTCATAAGATGAACTGCGTCTTCTTCCTCCGTCTGTCGTTCTGTATCTGCCGCTTTTTCCATCGTATGTTCGCCCGAAACCGCATTCAGTTTCCCTTCTGCAACATACTCCCGGATCATATGAGGTCTTTCCGGAACCGGATCCTCATCCTCTTTCTGTTTTGCCGGAAGAACATAAGGAAGTTCTGCTCTTTCAAATACTTTTTCCAGAATCTCTGCCTGCTTCTGCACCCGGTAGAAAACCGCAATCTCCCGGTAAGGAAGTCCCTGCTCATGAAGCTCACGGATTCGCTCTGTCAGATACTCTGCCTCGATAAATGAATCATAATGATTCCTTACCAGAATCTTCTCCCCTCTTTCGCCACTTCCCTCAATCTTTCCTCCAAACTGAAGAAACCGGTTCGCCGCTTCCAGGATCACTTCATCGGACCGGTAGTTAACCGGCAGAGTCAGTTCTTTTGCGCCAAATCTGTGCTTGATCAGGAAGAACATATTCGGTCCGGTTCCTCTCCAGCTGTAGATCACCTGATTCGGATCCCCCACCGCAAAAAAGTGGGTCTGTGTGCCTTTTAACGCCTCCAGAAATTTCAGCTGTTTTTCGTCACTGTCCTGTACCTCATCGACAATGATCCACTTAAGATCCAGCACCTCTTCCTGCTCTTTTGCCACCTGCGTTCCTTCTTCCAGAAGATCTGCAAAGGACATTTTATTCTGCCGTCTTTTTGCCTTCTCAAGAAGCGGAAAGATCTGAAACAGATCATCTTTGTATTTTCCCTGTGTTCTTCCTTTCCGATATGCCGCGTAATCCTCTTCCATCCGCTTTTTCAGACGGTTCTGGTATTTGATCTTATAACCGCCTTCTTTTGCGATGGCAAGCACCATTTCCATTTCATCTTCCGGTGTGATAACGGTAAATTCCCGGTTCCATTCTTCCAATTTTGTTCCGTCTTCTGCCTTTTCCGGAAGAAATCTTCGCAGAATCCTTAAGGCAACACTGTGAAAGGTTCCAAATCCCCACAGTTCTTCTTCCGTAAGCTCTGCTTCTTTTCTGGATAGACGTTCTGCGATCTCATCTGCCGCCTTGTTGGTAAAGGTAAGCACTGCCATTTTCTCATACGAAACCTGCTTTTTCTCATGCAGATGCCGCACTTTCTCGATCAGCACTGTTGTCTTTCCGCTCCCTACATTTGCATTTACCAGACATGCCGGGCTTTCATCCAGCACCGCCTCCTGCTGGTAAGGATTTAAAGTTTTTATTTCTTCTATATTATTCATTTCCAAGCTGTTCATCATATCGCCTTTGCAAACGATCTCTCTTCTTCTGTCGTTCTTTTTTCTCCTGCTCATCCATTTTCGCTTCATACCGTACCCGGATCTGCATATCCGCCGGACAGATCACATGATACCGCAAGGTATTGGTCAGACTTTGTAGGTTATCCGGCTCCATCAGCCATTTTGCATAAAATTCATTTTCCATCGTCAGGATCAGCTTGTGTCCTTCTGTACTGACTTTTTTAATGGTCTTCAGGAACTGCCCGCCTGTCTCGCCATTTTTGACCACGGCATAACAGACCTTCTCCCACTCATCCGGCAGATTGAAGAAAGAAAATTCTTTCCGGATCACAGGCTGTGGCTCTTTGATATTTTTCTTCAGATAAACCGGCGGTTCGCTCTCTTCCAGAAGATTATCAAGTCCCCACAGAACCGTCTTCTTATCCAGATTGTAGTCACCTACGCATGCCGGACAGCCATCCTCACACGGACAGCCGCTGACCATTTTAATCGCACTTTCCAGAATTTCCGGAATCAGATCATAGATCTTCTCCGAATAACCAAGTCCACCCTCATATTTGTCATAAATGAAGAGGGACACCTTTTCCTCCCGGAACTCATCCGGAATGGTCGCATTGTTGGACATGGTCACATCGATATCATCCCGCTCCGTCATCGTCACCATCATTACCGCATTCTTGATTGCATACTGCATTCCGTCAAAATGATTGTTCAGCACCAGCTCTCCCATCCGATTTGGCAAAAGAAGACTCCGGTAGACTCTGACAACATTCTCCGGCATCGTAAGCCAGGTGCTTTCCGTGCCATAATCCTTCTGAAGCGGCTGTGTCAGCGTCACATAGCCCAGATTCTGATGGTTATGGAACTGCAGTTTCTTGTACATGGCAATGATTTCGTTTACATTGATATCTCCAAAACGGATTTCCGTCCTCTGGTAAGCGTCCTCCTGAAATACATGCAGGATACGCGTCTCTTCCTGTCCTGCCGGTACCGTATAATAATCCCCTGTAAACGGAATGGCGTAAGCTGTCCGGCTGACCAGATCCATCTTCGTGATCTCATAGGATGCACCATCATGCATATATACAGCACCCGGATGGATCTCATGGTATGCCTGGGATTCGTCCATCTCCGTGATCTCATGTCCGTCCTCCTGCGCGAGCAGCTTGAACCTGGTCTTGTCCATATTACGCAGGCTGTAATCCCCTGCCGGAAATGCAGGTCCCGCCCAGGCAAATCTTCCGGCAAGGCTTTTTACTTCTCCGGCGCTTAAAAGCACCGGGATCATTTCTCCAAGATCCGGAAAAAGCGCAATATCATCCAGTGAAAGTGGCATCTCAGCAGCCGCTGCGCGCAGATGTGCAAGCTCGATCAGAAGATTGTCCGGATCCACGATCGCATTTTCACTTTCTCTTGAGAACAGCCATTCCGGATCGATGGCAATGTACTGGTCAAACGGTTCATTTTCCAGAATCAGATAATTGACACAGGCACTGCCGCTTCGTCCGGCACGTCCACTCTGTTGCCAGAAGGACGCCCTTGTCCCCGGATAACCAACGATCACAGTTGCATCCAGCTTTCCGATGTCGATCCCAAGCTCCAGTGCATTCGTCGATACCAGCCCGGTCAGTTCTCCCTCCGTCATCTTCCGCTCAATCTCTTTTCGCTCCAGCGGGGTATAACCGCCACGGTATCCTGCGATCAGATCTGCCGGATTCTTGCCGTCCACCCGCGCCATTCCAAGAAATCCGGCAGCATCTAATTTATCCTTTGCTTCTTTTAGAATAACTTCTACATTTCTTCTGGATCGTCCAAAGGTGATAAAATGATGATCCTCTTCCACCAGCTCCGGTATCAGTCCGGCTGCCACGGTTGACGCCGCAATCCTTCCGTATACTTTGTCATTATTCCCCTTGATCTCCGGCGGCTGGATAATACAGTATTCCTTCTCCGGTGCCGGCGATCCATCCCGGTCAATCAGCGTAAATCCGCTTCCACAGATCTTTTCGGCAAGCTCTACCGGATTGGCGATCGTCGCGGAGCTGCACAGAAAATGCGGATTCGAATGGTAATACCGGCAAATCCGGTGCATTCTCCGGAAAATATTTGCCAGATGTGCTCCGAAAGCACCGCGGTAAGAATGAAGCTCATCAATCACTACATATCGTAAATTTGCAAAAATCGCGTCAAACCCGTAATTGCTGTGATTCGGAAGGAATGCCGAGTTCAGCATCTCCGGATTGGTCAGGATAATATTTGCACTCTTGCGGATCCTTGTCCGCTCGGCAGGTTTGGTATCTCCATCGTATACGCCTGCTGAAACTCTTCCCTCTCCGAAAAATTTCAAAATCGACTGCATCGCGCGGTACTGGTCACTTGCCAGTGCCTTGGTCGGGTAAATAAAAATCGCACGTGTCAGCGGGTCTTCCAGAATTTCCTGCAATACCGGGAGCAAAAAGGCAAGCGTCTTTCCACTTGCCGTCGAAGTCGTAATAACCACATTTTCTCCGGCTCTGACCTTCTCAAACATCTCAACCTGATGTGCATAGAGTCTGGAAATATGGTTGCTTTCCAGATATCCCCGGATTTCTTCCCGGAACTCCTCCGGGTAGTCCCGGTACAACGGCTCCCTTTTCTTCATTTTTCTTGTATAAATGATCAGCTTTTTAATTTCTTCCGTCATGAATTCCTCCATAATTTAAAAAGTGTGCACCTATGGCACGCAATACCTTTTATTTCACAGGAAGTTCCCGTAGAATAAAAACCAAACACATATTCGTATGTACAGTATAGCATGGCTTTTCCATTCCTTCCATATATATTTAGTGTATAAATATATTCTATATCATTCATGTAAATTATCTATAAAAAATGTTGTCCATGCAACATACATTTTATTAAAAGAATGTTAAATTTTTATTTTGGATATGTAAATTTTATTCAGGGAGGAATACATACAATGAAAAAGAGATTTTTATCAATCGCTCTTACACTTGCTATGGTATCATCTATGGCAGTAGGATGCGGAAGCAGCAAGTCAGATTCTGCTGACAGCAAAAAAGAAGAGAGTGCAAAGACAGAAGCTTCTGCCGATACAGAAAGTAACCAGATCTTATTTAACGGATCTTCTACTTTAGCACCGGTTATCACTTCTATGGCTACTACTTTCTTTGATACTTATGGAACATGGGATGCATATGATTCATCTCTTCCAAAAGAAGATATCGCAATCTACGTTTCAGCAGGCGGATCCGGACAGGGAACCAAAGCCGTTATCGATGGAACTGCAACATTTGGTATGGTTGCAAGAAGCGTAAAGGATGAAGAAAAAGAAGCAATCAAAGATGAAAAAGAATACCAGGTTGGTATTGATGCTCTGACGATCGCAGTAAACCCGGCTAATCCGGTAAATGATGTTCTTGATAACCTTACAACGGAACAGATCGTAGGACTTTTCTCCGGCGAATATGCTACATGGAAAGATCTTGACTCATCTCTTCCTGACGAAGAAGTTGTTGTTATTACACGTGATATCAACGGTGGAGCTCACGAAGTATTCCAGAAGAATATCATGGGTGACACAGAAGTAAAAGCGGATGCGATCCAGGCTTCTTCTATGGGTGAACTTGTTCAGGATATCATTGATAACCAGTACGCAATCGGATATGCTTCATTTGGTGTTGCTAACCAGAATGAAGGAAAAGTAACTCCACTGAAAGTAAACGGTGTTGCTGCAACAAAAGAAAACATTCTTGATGGATCTTACATCATCCAGAGACCACTTCTTCTTGTAGGTTCTGGTGATCCGACAGATGTACAGCAGGCTTTCCTTGATTACGTTCTTGGTGATGAAGGACAGAAAACTGTAGAAGATATGGGATTCATTCCTATGAAATAATCTTCCGATATTGAAGGGGTGTGCAAAGACACACCCCTTTTTCTTGCTATATGTCGCTGGTTAATCCCAGGGGTCAATTTTGATTTGTATCCGGACAGCGCTGTCTGTCCTGCATCATACCTAGAAAGGATTTACTATGTTTAAGAAACTTTCAGATAAATTCAGCAAAGGAATCATTTATCTGGCTGCCTTTCTCGTAACGGCACTGATGGCAGTCATGATGATCCACATTGTGAAGGAAAGTATTCCTGCCATTTCACAGCTTGGAATCAAAATGTTCCTGCCTACCACCGAATGGCGCCCTGTCAGTCAGAAACCGCAGTACGGACTTTTACCTGCGATTGCCGGTACCCTTTATGTCTCAGCGATCGCAGTTGTCCTCGCACTCATCTTCGGCGTTGCCTGTGCCTGCTTTCTGGACTATTACCTTCCGAAAAAGGTGGCATCCTTATTCCTTGCGTTCATCGATCTGGTTGCAGGAATCCCGTCCGTCATCTTCGGATTTATCGGACTTACGGTTCTTGTAAAAGCCTTTGCCACCCACCTCCATATGGCAGCCGGTCAATGTATCCTGGCAGCCGGGATCGTGCTGGGGATCATGCTTTTACCATTCGTTATTTCCACCTGTCATGAATCTTTACAGACTGCACGAAAGACTTACGAGTTCAGTGCGATCACACTTGGATTCTCCAGAGAATTTACCCTGCTGCATTTTATTCTTCCGGCAATCCGGCCGGGAATCATTGCAGGTGCAATGATGGCATTCGGCCGCGCACTTGGCGAGACAATGGCCGTCATGATGGTAATCGGTAATTCCCCGATTTATCCCAAACTCCTTGGACGTGGTCAGACACTTCCTGCCCTCACCGCACTGGAAATGGGAAGTATTGAATACGGAAGCCTTCACCTCTCCGTACTTTACGTTGCAAATGCTGTGCTGCTTGTGATTCTTTTCATCGTACTCGGTATCAGCTATCTTCTGAAAAGGAGGCTTGCCACCCATGAGAACTAAACTGCAGAAATTTTTCACACGCCTGATTCTCAGTATACTCGGACTTTGCGTGATCGTTGTTACACTCTTCCTTTTCCTTTATGTCTTCTGGAAAGGGAAAAAAGTATTTAGCCTGTCCTTCCTTCTGGACAAGCCTGCCGGTGTTCCACTTGGAACTGCAGGCGGTATCTATCCGGCACTGATGGGTTCCATTTACCTTGGCGCACTTTCCGCACTGATCGGCGGTATCCTTGGTATCGGCGCTGCCATTTATCTTGTATTTTACAGCACCGGAAAACGATTTTCCGTCCTTGTAAATATGGCGATCACCGGGCTTTCCGGAATCCCTTCGATCCTGTTCGGGCTGGTTGGATATACGCTTCTGATCTACCGTTTTGGACTTAACCGCAGCCTTCTGTGTTCGGCACTGTGTGTTGCAGCAATGATCATTCCTTTTGTTGCAATCCGAGCAGAAAAGATTCTGGAAGAGAAGGGGCGTGAATATATGAAGAACTCCCTAAGTCTCGGACTTTCCCGTGAGTATGCCCTCCGGAAACTGATCCTTCCGGTCTGCTCTGTAGAGCTTCTCGGAACCGTTGCGCTTGGAATGGCATACGGCATGGGTGCCGTTGCACCGATTTTATACACCGGAGCTGTCATGCAGGCAGATGTTCCGCATTCTCTCTCCGATCCGTTCATGTCACTTCCATATCACCTGTATATCCTTGTGAACAACGGATTTTCTCTGGATTATGCTTATGGAACCGCATTTGTACTGATGCTCTTCCTGCTCATCATCCAGTTAATATGTAAATTTATCACCTATCTACGAAAGGACAACTGATATGCTGAATATAGAAAATCTAAAATGTGGATTTGGAAAACACGAAATTCTTCACGGAATCAGCCTAACAATCCCGAAAGGACAGATTACAGCCATCGTTGGTCAGTCCGGCTGCGGGAAAACAACTTTTCTGAAAACCCTGAACCGGATGGTAGAAGAAGAAGGCGGCTATCTCTCAGGAACAATTACTTTAGAAGGAACCGACATCAAATCTCTTCCGAAAGAAAAACTCAGAAGGCGTGTTGGCATGGTCTTCCAACAGCCGATCGCTTTCCCGCACAGTATCGAAAAGAATCTGTCTTATGTACTGAAATACCACGGTGTCCGTAATAAGAAAGAGATTGCTGAGAAAATTACAGAGTCTCTGCAGAAAGCAAAACTCTACGATGAGGTCAAAGATCAACTGAAAAAATCCGCCCTCAAATTATCCGGCGGTCAGAAGCAGCGTCTTGCTATCGCACGAAGCCTCTGTGCCGATCCGGAGATCCTGCTCCTTGACGAGCCGTGCTCCGCACTGGATATGAAGAATACAATTGCAATCGAAGAAACGCTTTTGGAGTTGAAAGACCAGTATACTTTCGTCATCGTCACACATAATCTGGCTCAGGCAAAGCGAATTGCCGATCAGGTGATCTTCATGGATCATGGAGAAGTACTGGAAGTGACGGAAAAAGAGAAATTCTTTGAAAATCCGGCATCGGAACCGGCGAAAGAGCAGATACAGTATATGTAATAAAAAACGAGCAAATGTCTTTTCACATGACATTTACTCGTTTTTCTTATTTATTCCGCAAAGGATTTCTGTCAGTCTGATTTTTATTTCAGCATTTCTCTGAGCAGTTCATTAACCATACCCGGATTTGCTTTTCCTTTCATTGCCTTCATGATCTGTCCAACCAGTGCGCCAAGTGCTTTTTCTTTTCCACCCTTGAAATCTTCCACTGCCTTTGGATTCTTTGCAATCACTTCTTCCGCAAGTGTGCGGAGTGCACCTTCATCGTTGACGGTCTTCAGTCCGTGATCCTCTACATATTTTTTCGGATCCACATCCTCTGCAAATACCTTTTCAAATACCTCTTTTGCTACAGAACTGTTGATAGTTCCCGCGTCTGCAAGTTCGATCAGTTTTGCAAGGTTCTCCGGTGAAAATTTAATATCTGCCGGCTCCTGTCCGTTTTCATTTAACAGACGCATGGTTTCTACCATCAGCCAGTTGGACACTTTTTTCGGCTTGCTGCAGATTGCACAGGTCTCCTCAAAGAGATCTGCCATCTTCTTCGTTCCGGTAATGAGCTCCGCATCATAACGTGGAATATCATAATCTTTCTCATAACGTGCAAGTTTTTCATTTCTCAGCTCCGGCTGTTGGTCTTTGATCTTCTGGATCCATTCATCACTGATCACGATTGGCACCAGATCTGGTTCCGGGAAATAGCGATAGTCCTGCGCATCCTCTTTGGAACGCATTGCATAAGAATATTCTTTATTATCATCCCATCTTCTGGTTTCCTGAATGACTTTCTTTCCTTCTTCGATGAGTTCGATCTGTCTCTGTCTCTCTCCTTCGATCGCATGTGTAATCGCTTTAAAGGAGTTCAGGTTCTTCATCTCAGTACGTGTTCCAAACTCAGAAGCACCTACTTCACGAACCGAAAGATTGACGTCTGCTCGCATGGATCCTTCCTGAAGCTTACAGTCCGATGCTCCCAGATACTGGCAGATCATACGCAATTTTTCCAGATAAGCAATGACTTCATCTGCCGAACGCATATCCGGCTCCGATACAATCTCGATCAGCGGAACCCCACTTCGGTTATAATCTACTAAAGAGCAGTCCTCCCACTCATCATGGATCAGCTTTCCGGCATCCTCTTCCATATGCATCTCGTGTATCCGAATGGTTTTTTTGCCGTTTTCTGTTGTGATCTCCAGATGTCCATCGTGACAGATCGGCAGATATAACTGGGAAATCTGATAGTTTTGCGGATTATCCGGGTAGAAATAGTTTTTCCGGTCAAACCGGCAGTACCGGTTGATCTCACAGTTTGCAGCCATTCCAAGTGCAAGTGCATATTCCACTACTTTTTTATTTAATACCGGGAGGGATCCTGGCATACCGGTACAAACCGGGCAGGTATGGGTATTCGGTGCTGCACCAAACTTTGTGGAGCATCCGCAAAAGATTTTCGTTGCCGTGGCAAGTTCTACGTGAACTTCCAGACCGATCACGGTTTCATACTGTTTTGCCATTTATTTTTCCTCCTTTGCCCAGGCTTTTGGGAATTCTCCCCGCAGTTGTTCGTAAGCGGCTGCTGCCCGGAGTATCTTCTTTTCCTGGAAGCAGTCACCGATCAGCTGCATACCGATCGGCAGTCCCCTGCTGTCCATACCGCATGGAAGGCTGACGGCCGGAAGACCTGCCAGGTTCACGGCCACGGTGTAGATATCACTCAGGTACATCTGCAGCGGATCACTTAAACTGGTGCCGATCTTCGGGGCAGTGGTCGGAGAAGCCGGAGCCAGGATGCAGTCGTATTTCTGGAATGCTTTGTCAAATTCTTTCTTGATCAGGCCTTTGGCGCGCAGTGCTTTCATATAATAGGCATCGTAGTAACCGGCACTCAGTACGAAAGATCCCAGAAGAATTCTTCGTTTTACTTCCTCGCCGAAGCCTTCCGCACGACTCTTTTTGTACATTTCATGCAGTTCTGTCGCACCCGGGGTACGGTAGCCGTATTTTACACCGTCGAAACGCTCCAGGTTGGAGCTTGCTTCCGCACAGGCGATGATATAATATGCCGGAATTACATAATCTACCATTCCCAGGGAGAAGAATTCTACTACAGCACCGTTTTTACTCAAGGTATGAACGGTATCTGCCAGAGCTTTTTTCACTTCTTCGTCACAGCCTTCTGCCAGATATTCTTTTGGAATACCGATGCGCATGCCGCTTAATCCACCGGATACCAGGCTATCATAAGATTCCACCGGTACATCGGCGCTGGTGCTGTCTTTGCTGTCATGTCCTGCGATAATCTCAAAAAGAGCTGCACAGTCTTTTACATTTTTACCGATCGGTCCGATCTGATCCAGAGAGGATGCATAAGCGATCAGACCATAACGGGATACTCTTCCGTAAGTCGGTTTCAGTCCGGTCACACCACAGTAGGCTGCCGGCTGACGGATGGAACCACCGGTATCGGAACCGAGTGCCATTACCGCTTCTCCCGCTGCCACAGCCGCGCAGGAACCGCCGGAAGAGCCACCCGGTACATGTTCCGGATTCCAGGGGTTTCTGGTAACGCCGAATGCGGAAGTCTCTGTCGTACTTCCCATCGCGAATTCATCCATATTGGTTTTTCCGAGGATAACCATTCCGGCATCTTCTAACTGCTTCACTGCCTGTGCATCATAGGTCGGCACAAAGTTTTCCAGCATTTTTGAAGAACAGGTGGTTTTCTGTCCTCTGGTACAGATATTATCTTTCACAGCAATCGGTACACCTGCCAGCGGACCGGGTCGCGGTCATCCTGAACCGTCTCGAGAGTGAACCTGCCGTCCTGGATGCGACAGCCCTTGAGCAAGCCCGTCGCCAGACCGTCGGCCAGCATCGCTTCGAAATCGGCGAGGGTCTCTGCGGGCGTTTCGTCCAGCCGCTCCATCAGCAGCCGTTCGATGTACAGGGCGTCGCCCCGCATCATCCTGCGCAGGATGTACTGGTTGCTGTACAGGGTACGCAGGAGGTTGTTCAGCTGCGCAACCGTCCAGTCCTCCACCGGGAAGCTGAGTTCCATCTGCGTGGTTTCGGAGTCCTGCTCCGCCGGTTCCATCTTTGCCACGGATGCCTCCGCTTCGGAATCCGCCGCGTCCGTCAGCCAGCCCCGTTCCATCAGCATCGGCCTGAGCGTTTCTAGCAGCGCCTCGTCGTCGCTGACGATGCTTCCGTCGCGCTCAACCATGAGGCCGCCGATTCTATAGGCGTAGGTCGGAGTGCGCAGGTAAACCGCCGGGCTGTTCAGTCGCTCCGAAATCGCCTGGACCATTTCCCTGCGGTCCGCGGGGGTCGTTTGCAGTGTCATGTCGATTCCTCCATTCGCTTTGGGTAGTGACATATACGCTCTGAACCGATGAAAAGTCAAGCGGTTTCCGGATATTCTTTGTCATCAGACACAGCGGAATAAAAACTGCCCTCCGGAGCGCTACTGATCTCCGAAGGGCGGTGCGTTTTCCTTTTCCGGCGAGTGTAATGATAGCACAGATCACGACTCTCAAACCATATCAAAAGCTATCATTTTTCGCCGGGCACAAGAATTTTTTTCAAAGCCTCGCCGTGCAGGCGGTAGATGGTCGGCTCGCTGTAGCCAAGCTCCGTCATGATCTCATTCCACGGCTTATAGCACAGATACCGCAGTTCCAGAATCAACTGCTGGTCTGGGTCGGAAACGGCGTTGATCACCCGTCGGGCCTCGGCTTTCAAGTCCACCAGCCGGTCGATGTCCTCGTTGATCTCCCGCTCCAGATCCACGATCTTGCAGATGGTGTCTGCCATCCGGTGCTTGTTCGGCGAATCCGGCCGAGGCATGTCCGACAGCGTCGCCGTGCAATTCGCCGCGTTCTCCCGGAGCCGCGTCACCTGTTCCAGCTTGCTGTTGATCCGCTGGTCGATGTGCATCGCCTGCGACAGGTATTCCTTTGCGTTCATTCCATCTCTCCTCTCCACGGCATCTCGCCGCTGAAGTACTTCTCTGCAATGCGCTGCTGTGTCTCCGGCGGCAGCCGTCTGAGTCGCTCGTTTGCATGGCGCTGGTCCGCTTCCTGCCGGCGCTTCGGTTTGTAGAATGCGCAGGCTGCGAAACCGGGACAGTTTCCGCTCAACGCGCCGCACACGCCCCTCGCCCGCAGCGCAAAACACTTATCGCTCATTTGCCGCGCCTCCCGCTACGTCCAGACGGCGCACAGGGATTCCCAGCCGCCCGGCCTGTTCGATCTCCATGCGCATCCCCTCGGACGGCTCGCCGAACACCCACAGCTCGTCACACAGCCCCAGCATCTGCGTTCCCATTCGCAGGCCGCGTTCGCGCTCCTTGGGTATCGCATCGTCCAGAAACTGCGTGAACAGCAGGTGCGGCGCAAAGGGAATGCCGCCCTGCTCCATCACAAGGCGGCAATACTGTCTCGCATTTTGTGTATTCGTTTCCATGTCCCCGCGATACGGTGAGCACACGAAGATCAGCGGCCTGTCCGGCCGTTTGCTCTTTCTACGAAACCACATGGTGACCTTCCTCCCTCTCTTCTCTGTCTGCCTGTGCAATGATGTCCTTGACGTCGTCCACGCTCTCCACCCGCCGGGCGATGCCGCCTGCGCGGTTGATCTTCTCCAGCGCCCGCCTCTGCAGCGGCGTGAGCCTGCCGCCCGGCAGCTTGGCTTCCAGCCCCAGGAACCGTCCCTTGTAGCAGCAGATGATGTCCGGCACGCCGGAAACGCCATACGGCCCGCCGTGTTCCTTCCAGAAGAACACGTCCTCGCCCAGCGTGCCCAGGTACCGCCTGATCGCCGCCACGATGTCTTTCTCAAGCATGAGCCGCACCGCCCAACTGTGTGCGCAGGCGTTCGTTCTCCGCGCGCAGGGTCTCAATCGTCCGGCGCATGGTCTGGATGTTCTCCTCGTACCCACGGATGCGGCGTTCGTAGCCCACACAGCGCGTGCGCATCTCGCCGCGCAGCAGGTTCGTCTGCTGCACCGCCTCGTTGTAGCTGTCGTACAGCCGGCTGTAGATGGGGTTCTCCAGCAGATGCTCGTGGTCCGCGCCCTTGACCGTGCGCACATTGCCCGGCGCGGGTTCCGATGCGGGGCGGTACACGTCAAACTCCGGCACCTCCACCGGCTTCTCCTGAATCAGTCCAGCCAACACGCCATCGTCTGTCTTTGGCTTCTCGCCTCCTGTCGTCCCGCGCTGCATATCGCTGTACGCGCCGGAGATGCTCTTTTCTCCTTTGTCCACCTGCTCCATCAGGTCGGGGCGGCTTTCGGATACAGCCTGTGCCCGGCGCATCTGCGTGGTGCTGGTAAAGCCCGCCTTCTGGGCAACAATGTCTCGTGCCTTTCCAGTCTCGGCATGCTTCGTTTGTGGTGGCCGATTGGCCACCACAAAATTGCTGGACTTGCGAATCTGCCGCTGCTTTGCCTTCTCCGCCTCGACCGCCTTCAGCTTCTCCGCAAACGCCAGCTTCTCGCTCACCGTGAATTCCTTGCGCTGTTCGTTCTCCGCGATCTCCAGCATCAGCATCTCATCCGCTTCCAGCGCCGTCATGACCGTCGCGCGGATCTCCTTCGCGCCCATCCGTTCCATTGCCTTCAAGCGCCGCAGCCCGGCGATAAGCACATATCCGCCCTCTGACTGCTCCATGACCGTGATCGGGTTGATGAGTCCATGCTCGTGGATATCGTTTGCCAGTTCCTCCAGCCCGCCGTTGTCCTTGCGGATGCGCTCCGCCACCCGTACCTCGCTGATGTGCAGCATCTTCGTGTCCATCTTCTTCATGCGCTGCTTCCCCCTGTTGCTTACTCCTCGTCCTCGTGATCCCATTCCAGCTCCAGCCGGTTCGGCGAATTCGTGCGCAGCTGCTTGTTGTACGCGCTCACATACACCGCGCACATCGTAAACCGGATGGTCTTGTTGAACGCCGTTGCGGGCGTGGTCTTGCCCTGCGTCCTGCGCCGCGCCTCCTGATACATCTCCATTGGCAGGTGCTTGCGCATCCGCGCCTCAAACTGCGCAACCGTCAGCTTCTCGCTGTACCGCCTCCAGAATTCTCCCAGCCCCGCCAGCATCTCGCCCCGCAGGATTGTGCTGTCGTGCGGCCACGTCGCCGCGATGCACGCCAGCGTCAGTTCCAGCGTCCTGTCGCCAAACCTGCGCAGGATGCGCTGCAGCGCCCCGATGGCGCAGATGCACATCGGCTGGCCGGACTTGCCGTGCCGGAAGCCGTACTGGTCCATGAGTTCCTTGATGCGCAGGCTCTCCGCGTCCTCCGCCCACAGCGAAGCGTTGAACGTGTCGTTGATGCGCAGGGACTGCTTGTTCTCGTTCTGGCGGCGGAAGTAGTCCGCCTCCTGCCGGATCGTCATGCCTTCCAACACGATGCAGTTGGCCGCGTCATACCCCAGCCGCCGCAGCGCAGTCAGGCGGTGCTGGCCGTCCAGCACGGCATACGTCCCGTCCGCCCGGTGGCTGACCACCAGCACGCCCAGCTTCGCCGGGTCGAAGTTCTTCACGATGCCCGCCACGTTTTTCATGTTGAGGATGCGCTGGTACTGCTCCGTCACGATCCGCTCAAGAGGCACGCACTCGATGCGCTGCTCGACTTCTTTGGCCGGAATGATTTCCCGCTCGTCAGGCAGGAGCGTCTGCTGTGCCTCCAACGGATTTGTTGCCTTCAACTCATCGATGCCCACCTGCGCCGGAGGGATCGCAGTGTTTCTCTGAAACTGC
>OLGD01003488.1_pt1 | contig 14669 bp, 7 predicted proteins | sample 1605311 | NCBI WGS metagenome assembly OLGD01 (sample SAMEA3888917, study PRJEB22519) | human gut metagenome | biome: human gut; feature: human-associated habitat; material: faeces | place: Denmark | collected 2010 | reverse complement strand
TCAAGGACAGCGCAAAAGAGCTGTTTGAGATTGTCCTTGTATGGAAGCTCGACCGCTTTTCCCGTGACCGTTACGACAGCGCACACTACAAGCACATTCTGAAAAAGAATGGTGTAAAGGTTGTTTCTGCGAAAGAGCATATCTCCGAAGGTCCGGAAGGAATCATTCTGGAAGCGATGCTGGAAGGCTATGCCGAGTTCTATTCTGCCGAGTTATCAGAAAAGATCCATCGTGGACAGAAAGAGAACGCGCTAAAAGGGAAAAACAACGGCGGTGGCGTTCCGCTCGGCTATCTGTTGGACAAGAAAGCACAGAAGCTTGTGATCGATCCTACGACTGCGCCATTAGTGGTTGAGGTATTTGAGAAGTATGCTGACGGCAAATCGGTTCGTTCCATTGTTGAGGATTTCAATGCCCGCGGACTTAAAACGAAAAGGGGACAGCCCTTCAATATCAATAGTTTCAGCTCTCTACTGAAAAACCGCAAATACATTGGCGAGTATCGCTATCAGGATGTTGTAATTGAGGGCGGCGTTCCTGCTATCGTTCCGGAAGACCTGTTCAACCGTGTGCAGGAACGCATGGAGAAGAACCGCCATGCTCCCGCAATGGCAAAAGCAAAAGAGGACTATCTGCTGACAACAAAGCTGTTCTGCGGTAAGTGTGAGCGCATGATGGTTGGTGAAAGCGGCAAGAGCCATACCGGCGCTATGCACTATTATTACAAATGCAGCGGTGCGAAGCGCCTGAAGGATTGCGACAAGAAGGCTGTTCGCAAAGACTGGATTGAGCGTGTTGTTGTTCGCCTGACCATGCAGCGCGTCATGGATGAAGAAAAGATCAACAGGCTCATTGACGCAATTCTTGTTATGCAGGAGCAGGAAGACACAACAACCCCTGCGCTTCGCTCACAGCTTGCGGAAACCGAGTCCTCCATTGGAAACATTCTGAAAGCAATCGAGCAGGGCATTTTCACGCCGTCCACCAAACAGCGGCTTGATGAGCTGGAAGCACGAAAAGAAGAAATCCTTGTGAATATCCAGACTGCTGAACTGCAAAAGCCAAAGCTTACCCGCGAACAGATGACGGCATGGTTCGAGCAGTTCCGTCATGGCGATCCAGCAAACCGTGAGTTTCAGAAACGCTTGATTGATACATTTGTAAACGCCGTGTATGTGTTCGATGATAAACTGGTCTTGACCTACAACTATCAACATGGGACGCAGACAATTTCGCTTGACGAGATCGAATCGGCGCTGAGTTCGGATTTTGATGGGGCTACTCCACCATGCAAAAACGCCATCCCATTTGGGATGGCGTTTTTGCATGGCTGCGCTGAGGGGCGCGAGAAACCCTCGGGTTCGACCGACTGGATTTCGCGGCGTGTCAACGCCGCAATTTTGCGCTTTGCGCAAAATCAAAAAGAAAATCCAGTCGGCACGGAGGCGGCGAAGCCGCCGGAGTATTCCCCTCGGCTCCATCCCGCCACAGAAAGGCTCCCCTCCCAGGGGCCGATTCCCCCTATCAGGGGGAAATGTCCCGAAGGGACAAAAGGGGTAGGGATGCTGTCAGCGAAGCTGATTGAGAGGTTGTTGCAAATTTGCAGCTAGTTGCCGTAGAACGATTGCCGTCAATAGAAGGTGCTGCAGAAATTTTGATAAATTTTACCGTCTTGCGAGACCTTGTAGGGGCGGAGCAGAGCCCCGCCCCTACAGAGTGATGCGCTTCCAGACATGGCAAAAGCCCGCCTTGCGGCGGGCTTTTGGGGAAAGGGGATGTTATTCTGCGGCCTTGGCAGCCTTCTTGGCGGCCTTCTCGCGCTCGAGGCGGGAGATGAACAGGGCGCAGGTGGCGTCGCCGGTGATGTTCAGGGTCGTACGGCCCATGTCGAACAGCTTGTCGACACCGGCAATGATGGCGATACCTTCGACCGGCAGGCCGACCTGTGTCAGAACCATCGCCAGCATGATCATGCCCGCGCCGGAGACGCCGGCCGTGCCGATGGAGGCGAGGGTCGCGGTCAGGACGATCATGGCCATATCGCCGAGCGTCAGCTGCACGCCGTAGCAGCAGGCGATGAAGACCGCGCAGACGGCCTGATAGATCGCGGTGCCGTCCATGTTGATCGTCGCGCCGAGGGGCAGGACGAAGGAGCTGATCTCAGGCTCCGCACCCATCTTGTTGCAGCACTCGATGTTGACGGGGAGCGTTGCGTTGGAGGACGTGGTGGTGAAGGCAGTGATCATGGCCGGGGCAATGCCCTTGAAGAAGGCAAGGGGGCTCATCTTGGCGAGGAACTTGACGGACAGGCCGTAGACCACGACAACATGGACGATGTAGCCGATATAGGCAACACCGATGATGAGCGCCAGCTTACCGATGATGTCCGCACCATTGACGGCGACGACGTTGGTCATCAGGCAGAAGACACCGATCGGGGTGAACTGGATGATCATCATCATGATCTTCATGATGACTTCTTCCATGCAGTTGATAAGCTCTGCGATCTTCTGGCCCTTCTCACCGGCGGCCAGGACGCCCGCGCCGAGGAAGATGGCGATGACGATGACCGGCAGCATGTCGGAGGAGACCATCGGCTGCAGCAGGTTGGACGGGAAGATGTTCACGATGACCTGCATAACGGACGGAGCTTCCTTGGCTTCATATTCCAGAGCGCCCAGATCTGCGGACGGCAGCGGGGTGAAGCTGCCCTTGAAGAGGTTGACGAGCACGAGGCCGATGACGACGGCCAGCGCGGTCGTGCACATATAGTACACAAACGTCTTGATGCCGACGGAGCCGACGCGCTTGAGGTCCTTCAGGCTGATGACGCCGTCAGCAATCGAGAACAGGACGACCGGGACGACCAGGAACTTCAGCAGGTTGACGTAGATCGTGCCGATGGGCTTGATCCACTCCGTGGTAAAATCGCCGAGACCGGCGAACGCAAAAATGAGACCGGCGACGATACCGGCCAGCATGCCGATGAATATCCACGCCGGCAGGCCAAGTTTTTTCTTTTCTTTCATACTTTCCTTCTCCTATCCAAAATTACTGATAAAGATCAGTAAAAATATGATAGCATGTTGTGAAAAACATGTAAAGAAAAATATGAAAATCGTCTTTGATTTGTGAAGATTTGTCAAGAGCGACAAAAACGGACAGGGAAATTTGAATAGAATTGCTACTTGACTTTTGCAGGAAAAGCATAAAAACGGCCCGGCGCAGCGCGCCGGGCCGGGGAAAACTGCAATTATTCCTTCACGCGATAGCCGCAGAAGCGGATGGCCGCCTTGGCGAGCTCCGCCGTCGGATCGACGAACGGGCCGGCCTGCGGCAGCGTGTCGGCGACGATGGGAAGCTCGGTGCAGCCGAGGATGAAATAGTCCGCGCCGCGCGCGCGAAGCGCGTCCAGCAGCCGCTGCCACGTGCCTTCCTCCGGCGCGAGCGGCCTGGAGGCCTTCACGATATCGTAGATCAGGTGCATGAGCACGTCCTGCTCCCCCGCGTCCGGGATGAGGCAGCGGACATTCTGCGCCGCGAGCGCCTGTTCATAGAGCCCGGTGGCGAGCGTGCCCTTCGTCGCGAGGACGGCGGCGGTCCTGCCGGGGTACTGCGCCGCGCAGGTCTTTGCTGTGGCTTCGAGCATGCTGATGAAGGGGAGCTTCGTCATGGCCTGCAGGCGGGGGAGAAAATAATGCGCGGTGTTGCAGGGCATGATGACGCAGCTGGCGCCGCAGGCCTCCAGCGAGCGCAGGGCCGAGGCCATTTCCGGCACGGGATCTTTGCCGCCGGACAAAATGGCCGCCGTGCGGTCCGGGATGCGGGCGTTGGAGTCGATGTAGACGCGGATGTGATCGTTGTCGCGGGCAGCGTCGGTCAGAAGCGTGATCTTGCGGAACAGGTCCGCCGTGGCGAGCGGCCCCATGCCGCCCAGAATGCCGATGGTTTTTTCCATTGCCATACTCCTTTCAATTGAGACGGGCGGCCTATCCGGCGATCAGGCCCTGGATGACCTTGGCAGCCAGCAGGACGAGGACCAGAATGACCGCGGGCTTGACGATCTTCGAGCCGTTTTTGATGGCCAGCCCGGCGCCGAGGAAGTGCCCGAGGAAGCTCGTGACGGTGCCGATGAGGCCGAGAACGAGAAAGACCTTGCCGCTCATCAGGCTCGTGACCAGCGCACCGATGTTGGAGGCGAGATTCACGAGCTTGACGTTGCCGCCCGCCGTGCGCACGTCGAGCTTGGCAAGATTGCAGAAAATGAGCAGCAGGAACGTCCCGGTGCCGGGACCGTAGAAGCCGTCGTACGCGCCGACGACGAGGGAGGCGAGGTACACGATCGCCATCTGCTTTTTGGGCTCGATGTCGCCGCGCTGCTCCGGCAGCTGCCGCTGGCGCAGCACGACGAAGGCCACGACCGGCAGCACGACGAGCAGCAGATACTGCAGATACACCTCGTCGATCATCAGCTGCAGCTTCGTGCCGAAGTGCGAGCCAACGAGCGCCAGCACGATCGACGGCACGCCGAGCTTCCAGTCAACATAGCCGCTCTTGATATACCGCCCCGTGGACGCGAGCGAGCCGAGCCCGGCCGAGAGCTTGTTCGTCCCCAGCGCGACGTGCATGGGGAGCCCGGCCAGCAGATACGTCGGGACGGAGATGATCCCGCCGCCGCCCGCGATGGCGTCCATAAAGGACGCGAGAAACACACCGACGGCAACGATGAGGACCATCGAAAGGGTCAGATCCTGTATGCCCATCGTCATACACCCCCTTGGAGCACGAGCTCCAGCATGTCGGCCACGCCGCCAAGCTCATTGGACGGCGCGACGAGATCCGCCCGCTGCTTGAGCGCGTCCTCGCCGTTGCCCATGGCGACGCCGACGCCGGCAAAGTCCAGCATGGCGGCGTCATTGCCGCTGTCGCCGATGGCCATGACCTGTTCGGCCGGGACGCCGAGCGCGCGGCACAGGGCCGCGAGGGCAAGGCCCTTGTTGGTGGCCGGGTTCATGACCTCCAGATCGACGAAGCCCGCGCCGGTCACGAAATACGGCAGCTGCGAAAGATCGGCCCAGGCCTGCCGGCAGACCTCCGGCCCGGAAAACGGGACGTAGAATTTCTCGACCGGCTTGTCCCACCCGGCCACGAGCGCGTCCAGATCATCCACGAATTCGTGTGAGCGCTCAAACAGCCAGCGGAAGCTGGCGGGGTAGTAGCGCTCAAAATTGTCGATCTGCACTTTGGAGTTATAGACGATGCCGCCGGAAAAGAAGTTGATCAGCCCGTCATACCGGCGCAGATGGCTGTAGATGAGACGGGCGTCGTCGGCGGAAAGCGGGCAGTGGTACAAAAGCTCACCGGTCTTCAGATCCTGCGCCATGGCGCCGGTGTGCGTGACGGCGTAGCGGATCTCGGGCAGGGCGTCCAGAACGTACCAGCACTCCCCGATCGCCCGGCCGGTGCACAGAACGAGCTCGACACTCTGCGCAGCGGCGCGGCGGACCGCGTCCTGCACGCGCGGCAGAACGCGCTGATCGGAGGTGACGAGCGTGCCGTCGACGTCGACGGCAACGAGACGAATCGACATAAGAAAAACCTCGATACCTTGGAAATCAAGCTCATTTTAACAGGCGGATTCCATGAAATCAAGCCGCCGAAATTCACAATTTCTTCTTTTTTTACACGGAAGCATGTGGTATAATGACACACTAGAACGCAAAGCCGCCGCGGAGTCCTCCGCGGCGTAGAAAGGACAGGACCTATGGGCCTTTTTACAAAACTGTTCGGCACCCGCTCGGAGCGGGAGGTCAAAAAACTCGAACCGCAGGTCGAAGCCGTGATGGCGCTCGAAGAACCGTATAAAAAACTGACCGACCAGCAGCTGCGCGAGAAGACGCAGGAATTCAAAGACCGGCTGGCGACGGGCGAGACGCTCGACGATCTGCTGCCGGAGGCCTTCGCGGTCTGCCGCGAGGCGGCCAGCCGCGTGCTCGGCATGCGGCCATACCGCGTGCAGGTCGTGGGCGGCATTGTGCTGCACCAGGGACGCATCGCCGAGATGAAGACCGGCGAAGGCAAGACCCTCGTCGCCATCCTCCCGGCCTACCTCAACGCATTGACCGGCGATGGCGTGCACATCGTCACGGTCAACGACTATCTGGCCAAGCGCGACTCGGAATGGATGGGCAAGGTCTATCGGTTTCTGGGTCTGTCCGTCGGCCTCATCATCCACGATCTGACGGCCGAGCAGCGCCGCGCAGCCTACGCCGCCGACATTACATACGGCACCAACAACGAGCTCGGCTTCGACTACCTGCGTGACAACATGGCCATCTACAAGCAGGAGATGGTCCAGCGCGGGCACGCATTCGCCATCGTCGACGAGGTCGACTCCATCCTCATCGACGAGGCGCGGACGCCGCTCATCATCTCCGGCAAGGGCGAGGAATCGTCCAAGCTGTATGAGATGGCGGATTTCTTCGTCTCGCGGCTGAAAAAGCAGGTCTTCTCCACCACCGACGACAAGGAGCTGCAGGACCAGTACGACTGCGACTACATCGTCGACGAAAAGGACCGCACCGTCTCCCTCACCCAGAAGGGCATCGAGAAGGCCGAGCAGTTCTTCAACGTCGAGAACCTCGCCGACCCCGAGAACGCCACGCTCTCGCACCACATCAACCAGGCCATGAAGGCCCGGGGCCTCATGAAGCGCGATATCGACTACGTCGTGAAAGACGGGCAGGTCATCATCGTCGACGAGTTCACCGGCCGTCTGATGTACGGCCGGCGGTATAACGAGGGCCTGCATCAGGCCATCGAGGCCAAGGAGGGCGTCAAGGTCGCAAGCGAAAACAAGACGCTCGCCACCATCACCTTCCAGAATTTCTTCCGCCTGTACGGCAAGCTCTCCGGCATGACCGGCACGGCGCTGACCGAGGAAGAGGAATTCTCCGGCATCTACGATCTGGACGTCGTGGAGATCCCGACGAACAAGCCCGTCATCCGCCTCGACGACCCGGACGTCGTCTATAAGACCGAGGCGGGCAAATACCGCGCGGTCATCGCGCAGATCAAGGAATGCCATGCCAAGGGCCAGCCGGTGCTGGTCGGCACGATCTCGATCGAAAAATCGGAGCTGCTGTCGCAGCTTCTCAAGCGCGAGGGGATCCCCCACAACGTGCTGAACGCCAAGCACCACGAAAAAGAGGCCGAGATCGTCGCGCAGGCGGGCCATCTCGGCGCGGTGACCATCGCGACGAACATGGCCGGCCGCGGCACCGACATCATGCTCGGCGGCAACGCCGAATACATGGCCAAGAGCGAGCTGCGCAAGCAGGGCCTGTCCGACGAGCTGATCGCCGAGTCCAATTCCTTCGCCGAGACCGACGATCCCGAGATCCTCGCCGCGCGCGCAGCCTACGCCGAGGCCTACAAGCGCTTCAAGGCCGAGACGGACAAGCAGGCGGAGCTCGTGCGCCAGGCGGGCGGTCTGTTCATCATCGGCACCGAGCGGCATGAGTCGCGCCGGATCGACAACCAGCTGCGCGGCCGCTCCGGCCGCCAGGGCGACCCCGGCGAGACGCGGTTCTACCTCTCCATGCAGGACGACGTCATGCGCCTGTTCGGCTCCGAGCGCATCATGAACATGATGGAGACGCTCGGCATCGACGAGGATACGCCCATCGACGCCAAGATCCTCTCCGGCGCGATCGAAAACGCGCAGAAGTCCGTCGAGAGCCGCAACTATCAGTCCAGAAAGAGCGTCCTGGAATACGACGATGTCATGAACGTGCAGCGCAAGATCATCTACGAGCAGCGCCGGCAGGTGCTCGACGGCGAGGATCTGCAGAAGAACATCCGGTCCATGATGAAGTTCTATGTGGACACCTATGTCGCCAGCGCCTTCGGCGAGCAGCCGAAGCTGGCCGACAAGCAGCATTTCTTCGAAATGATGACGCATTTCGAGCCCATCTTCTTCCCCACCGGCACCTGGCTCATCTCGGACGCGGAGCTGCAGACGCTCACGCGGGAGGACGCGGAGGAGAAGATCCTCTCGCTCATGCAGCGCGCGTACGCGAAGAAGGAGGAGCAGTTCACCTCCCCCGTCATGCGCGAGGTCGAGCGGGTCGTGACGCTGCGGGTGGTCGACGAGTTCTGGATGGACCACATCGACGCCATGGACGATCTGCGGCAGGGCATCCGCCTGCGCGCCTACGCGCAGACCGACCCCGTCATCGAATACAAGCGCGAGGGCTTTGACATGTTCGAGGCCATGAACGACGCGATCAAGGAAGAGATCGTCCGCCGCGTCTTCCTCGTCCGGCTCAAGACGAACGAGGAGATCAAGCGCCAGCGCGTGGCCAAGGTCACCGGCGAGGGCGCGGGCGGCGACAAGACGGTCAGACGCCAGCCCGTCGTCAAGAAGATCAAGGTCGGCCCGAACGATCCCTGCCCCTGCGGCAGCGGAAAGAAGTACAAGAAATGCTGCCGCGATAAGGATCTGGCTGCCGAGCGCGGCCAGCAGACGAACTGACTATGTTTCACACCATCAAACAAGGAACGCTTGAATATCTGACCGCCGACGCGCTGGAGGGCAGCGTCCACTGCTTCTCCACGCGCCTCGGCGGCGTGAGCGAGGGCCAGCTTTCCTCTCTCAACCTCGGCACGCACCGGGGCGACAAGCCGGAAAACGTGCGGGAAAACTACCGCATTCTGGGCAAAGCCGTCGGCTTTGCGCCGGAGGAGACCGTCTTCACCCGGCAGGAGCATACCGACCTTCTGCTGCGCGTGGGCAGAGCCGACTGCGGCACCGGCCTTGACCGGGAGCAGACCACTGTCTGCGACGGCATCCTCACCGACGAGCCGGGCGTGGCGCTCGTCTGCTTCGCGGCGGACTGTACGCCGGTTTTGCTCTTTGACCCGGTCCGGCAGGCCATCGCGGCCGTCCATGCCGGGTGGCGCGGCACGGCGCAGGGGATCGCATACAAGGCAGTCCTGCGCATGCAGGAGGAATTCGGCTGCGCGCCGGAGGATATCCGCGCGGCCATCGGCCCGTGCATCGGCCGATGCTGCTTTGAGGTCGGGCCGGAGGTGCCGGACGCCATGCGGGAAGCCCTCGGCGCGGATGCCGAAGCTGCCATTGAGCCCCGGGGCGAAAAAGCCCACGTCGATCTGAAGCTGCTCAACCGCATCTGGCTGCAAAAAGCCGGGGTGCAGGTGATCGACGTCAGCCCGGACTGCACGATGTGCCATCCGGACCGCTTCTGGTCGCACCGCGTGACCGGCGGCGCGCGCGGCAGCCAGGCTGCCATCATCCGGCTGAAAGGAGGGGCGGCGCAATGAAACGCAAGCTTTTGGCCTGCACGGCGCTGGTCTTGTGCCTGGCGCTGCTGTGCGGCTGCACGTCGATCGCGACGAGCGAGTGGATGCAGGATCTCTTCCCCGTCGGCGACGAGGCCGTCGCCGCCCAGCAGACCGGCTCGGTGGAGGACAGCACCGCGGAGCAGGAGGTCAAGCAGGTCGTCACCGAGACCTATACGGAGCTCGATGCCTTCGGCCTCGCTTACCAGCCGGACTACGGCCTGCAGCCCTATAACTGCCAGAGCCTCAACAACCGCATCATCTTTTCCTTCCTCTATGAGCCGCTGTTTGCCGTGACGGACGGATATGAGGCGGAGCCGATCCTGGCTGAGAGCTATCTCGTCACCGACGACGGCAAGACGACGACCGTGAAGCTCCGCTCCGGCGTCACCTTCCACGACGGCACGGCCATGACGGCGGCCGACGCGGCCTATTCCATCGCCTCAGCCATGGGCTCAGAGTATTACGGCTCCCGCCTGCGGTTCATCATCGAGGTGCAGGCGCAGGACGATCTGACGCTGGTGCTCGCGACGAGCGAGGCGTATGAATGCCTGCCGCTGCTGCTCGATATCCCCATCATCAAGGCCGGGACGAAGGACGACGCAAGCCCCATGGGCACCGGCCCGTATGAATTTGCCGACACGAAGCTCGTCCGCTGCCAGAACTGGTGGCAGGACAGTGAGCCGCTGGTGGATTTTGACGAGATCGCGCTGACCATCTCCTCCACGGCGGCGGATGTGCGCGATAATTTCGAGTATCAGAAGGTCAACATGGTCCTGACGGACCCGAATTCATCGGCCTTCGCGGGCTTTCATAACGACTACGAGATCTGGGACGAAGAGACGACCATCATGCAGTACATCGGCTACAACATGAACTCGTCCGTCTTCTCCAACTACGGTCTGCGCGGCGCCATCACCTTCGCCATCGACCGCGAGCAGCTGGTCGAGCAGACGCTGGGCGGCTTCGCCGCGGCGTCCACGCTGCCGTGCTCGCCGAAGTCCCGGTATTACGACGTCAAGCTTGCCAACAGCTTCGCCTACGACACGGGCTCGTATTATGACCAGCTCGCGAGCGCCTCGGTCGAGGACGCGACGGGCGACGGCATTCTGGACCTCTACGTCCCGTCGAAGGGCTATTCCGTGCCGGTCGAGGGGACGATGATCGTCTGCTCGTCGAGCTACATCCGCGTGCAGGCCGCGACGGAGGTCGCGCGGATGCTGAATGATCTCGGCTTCAACATCACGGTCAAGTCCATGGAGTACACCGAGTACAAAAACGCGCTGCTGCAGGGCAATTTTGACCTGTACTACGGCGAGGTCCGCCTGTCGCCGAACTTTGACCTTTCGCCGTTCTTCGGCGCCACGGGCACGCTCAACTACGGCAGTCTCTCCGACAGCACGATGATGAACCTGTGCAGCATGGCGCTGGTCAACAGCGGCAACACCTATAACCTCTACAAGCGCGTGTGCGAGCGCGGATACATCACGCCCATCCTCTTCAAGAGCTACGCGCTCTATACCACCCGCGGCGCGGTCACCGAGCCCACGCACTACATCGACTGGTTCCTTCCCTATACCCCGGAGGAGGGGAACTGACCTGCCGCATATCCCGGCATCCCCGCAGCCCCATCGCCGATGGGGCTGCGTTTGCGCTTGCAAACATTTGTTTTCTATGCTATAGTAATATTCACGCGCTTTGCGCGCCAAAACCGAAAGGAGGCGGCCGGTATGAAATATATCCTGCCCTATCTGCGGCCGTACCGCCGGCAGACGGCTCTGGCAATGGTGCTGGTCGCCTTTGCGACCGTGTGTGATCTGCTGCTGCCGACGATCATGAACGACATTCTGAATCACGGCGTCCGGCAGTCGGACTTTGCGTATATCGTGCGCTGCTGCGTGTGGATGCTGGCCGTCGCGGCGGCGGGGCTTGCCGCGCTGCTGGCCGGGCGGAAGATCAGCTGCGACGTGGTCGCGGGCTTCAACGCCGATCTGCGCACGGACGTGTTTTCCCTCGTCAACAATATGACGTTTGAGGAGTTCAACGCCATCGGCGCGGCTGCGCTGCTGTCCCGGTCGACCTACGACATCGGCACGGTCTCGTGGGTCGCGTCGATGATCTCCGGCAGTCTCATCACGATCCCCGTGCTGTTTTTCGGCGGCGTCATCCTTGCACTGCGCAAGGACGTGACGATGAGCCTGATCCTGCTGCTGTTCGTCCCGGCGATCTTCCTGATCGTCCGGCCCATCAGCAAGCGCATCGGGCCCCTGCATGAGACCTCCGACAAGTACATCGACATCCAGAACGACGTCATGCGCGAGCGGCTGCACGGCATCCGCGTCATCCGCGCATTCAATAAGGAAGCGAGCCTGCAGCAGAAGATCGCCGACGCTACCCACGTCATGGCCGAGAACATCATCAACGCCAACGTGCAGATGGGCCTTCTGAGCCCGGCAGCCGTGCTGCTGGTGAATCTTGCGGGCGTGGCGATCTTGTGGCTCGGCGGCTGGCGCATGGAGACGGGCAGTCACGCCATCTCCGGCGGCGATATCTTCGCCATCATCCAGTATCTCGCGCTCGTGGCCAACGGCGTGCTGATGGGCGGCTTTGCTATCGTCATGCTGCCGCACGCCAGAGTTGCGGCCGGCCGCATCGGCGAGATCTTCCAGGCCACAGGCATGCAGGAGACCGCCAAGGGCGCGGAGCATACCTTCGGCGGCGAGATCGCCTTCGATCACGTGACCTTCCGCTATGAGGGCGCATCGGAGGCCGCCGTGCAGGACGTCAGCATGCACATCCTGCCGGGGCAGAAGATCGCCGTCATCGGCGGCACGGGCAGCGGCAAAAGTACGCTCGTGCAGCTGCTGCTGTCCTTCCGCCTGCCGACCGAGGGGCAGATCCTCTTCGACGGCGTACAGGCGTCCCGGATCGACCGCGGCGTCATCCGCAAAAACATCAGCTGCGTCCTGCAGAAGACCGCCGTCTATTCCGGCACCATCCGGCACAACATCGAGATGGGCCGCCCCGGCGCGGCGGAGGCGGAGATCCTCGAAGCCGCCGACATCGCGCAGCTCACGCCCTTCCTGAGCTCCCTGCCCGAGCGGCTGGAGCATCCGCTGCAGCAGTCCGGCAAGAATCTCTCCGGCGGGCAGAAGCAGCGGCTGTGCATCGCGCGCGCCATCTTAAAGGACGCGCCCATCTACGTCTTTGACGACAGCTTCTCCGCGCTCGACTTCCTGACGGAAGCGAACCTGCGCCGGAGCCTCAACGAGAAAATTCAGGGCAAGACCCAGATCGTCATCACCCAGCGCATCACCTCGGCCATGAACGCGGACCACATCTTCGTCATGGACCGCGGGCGGCTGGTCGACGACGGCGTGCACGCGGAGCTCTTGTCCCGCTGTAAGATCTATCAGGAGATCTACGCCTCGCAGACAGGAGGTGACGCGAAGTGAAGCAGGAACAGAAGACCCACGTTTCCGCCGACGCGCTCATCCAGCTGCTGAAGGGCGCGAAGTCCATCCGCTGGCAGCTTGCGCTCGGCGTGCTCATGAGCCTGGTGCTCGTCGTGTGCGCGCTCGTCATCCCGACGCAGATGGGCGCGCTGGTGCAGATCTTAATTGACTATTTCGACGCGCCGGAGACGGGCGCGTCCGTGCTGGCGCAGCTCGCGCCGGGGCTGCTGGCGCTGCTCGGCGTATATCTTCTGCGCGCGGCCGTCAGCTACGGCAAGATGCAGCTGCTCAACCGCGCTGTCAGCCGGTATTTTACCTGCAATCTGCGCATCCAGATCTCCGATAAGATCCAGCGCCTGCCCGTCAGCTTTGTCGATCACACGCCCGTCGGCGACATTCTCTCGCGCATGACGGAGGACGTGTCCCGCATCGGCGGCTCCCTGCATACCGTGCTCGACACCATTACGGGCGGTTTCCTGCAGATCCTGGCCATCGCGGTCGTGATGTTCCTGCAGAACTGGCAGCTTTCACTGGCCGTGATCGCGTTCATGCCGGTCTCCATCTGGCTGTCGGCGAAGATCGCAGGCCGGTCGGAAACGTATTTCCACCAGATGTTCAAGCAGTCCGGCGAGCTGTATTCCGTCGTGGAGGAGGCCTATACGAACTACGCGACGACAAAGGCCTACAATCTCGAAGAGCACTGCGCTGAGCGCCATGCCAGGATCAACGACGCGCGCCGCGTGTCCGAGGCGAAGGCGACCTATCTGTCCGCCATCGTCCAGCCGGTCATCGCCGCGTCCAATTCTCTGGCCTATATCGCCATCAACCTGCTCGGCGGCTGGCTCATCGTGCGGCAGGGCGTGCCGGTGGGTGTCATTGTGACGCTCGTGCTGTTCGCACGGCAGTTTTCTGAGCCGCTCGAGCAGATCTCCAACGGTCTGAGCACCCTGCAGCAGGCCAAGGCCGCTGCCCAGCGCGTCGTCGACCTGCTGGAGCTGCCGGAGGAAGCGCCGATCGAACAGGACCTGCCCGCCGGCGGCGACGGCAGTGTGGAGTTCCGCCATGTGGATTTCTCCTACGAGCCGGATACCGAGCTCATCCGGGATCTGAACCTGCATGTAGAAAAGGGCCAGCATGTCGCCATCGTCGGGCCCACCGGCGCGGGCAAGACCACGATCGTGAACCTGCTCATGCGCTTCTACGATGTCGATTCCGGCAGCATCCTGCTGAGCGGCCATGACGTCGCGGACTATTCCCGCGCCTCCACGCGCAGCCGCTTCGGCATGGTGCTGCAGGATACGTGGCTCTTTGGCGGCACGATCGCGGAAAACGTCGCCTTCGGCAAGCCGGACGCAACGCGGGAGGAGATCATCCGCGCCTGCGACGAGGCGTACTGCGATCATTTCATCCGCACGCTTCCGCAGGGCTACGACACCGTCATCGGCAGCGATACCTCGTCCATCTCCTCCGGCCAGAAGCAGCTGCTGACCATTGCGCGGGCGCTGCTCGCGCAGCGGGAGCTGCTGATCCTCGACGAGGCGACGTCCAACGTCGACACGCGCACGGAGCTGCTCATCCAGAAGGCGATGGACCGCCTCATGCGCGGCCGGACCTGCTTCATCATCGCCCACCGCCTGTCCACGATCGTGGACGCGGACCTCATCCTCGTCCTCCGCGACGGCCGCATCGTCGAACAAGGCACCCACCGCACCCTTCTGGCCCAAAAAGGCTTCTATTACGAGATCTATAAAAGCCAGTATGATATCGCGTGAGGCCCATAAAGAAAACCACCGGCCATGCCGGTGGTTCCAAAAAGCTTTAGCTATGCATAGAAAAAATGTCCTCCTTTGA
>OLGD01003482.1_pt1 | contig 14690 bp, 22 predicted proteins | sample 1605311 | NCBI WGS metagenome assembly OLGD01 (sample SAMEA3888917, study PRJEB22519) | human gut metagenome | biome: human gut; feature: human-associated habitat; material: faeces | place: Denmark | collected 2010 | reverse complement strand
AGAACAAAAAATCTGATGCGCTCTGTTAAGCATTTTAACTGCGAATTAGTATAAGACGAGACGAACCGGGAGGAAATTTCATATTTCTGAATTTTTTTGAAATTTTTTCGGATTTTGGACATTTGGCGGCAAAATCAGTCCGCCTTGGCGTAGCCCACCCGCACGACGATGCCCTGCGCGAAATCGCCGAATTTTTCGCCGAACAGGTTGATGCCGCCGACGTGCGCCGCGTCCGCGTGAATACCGATGCGCAGGGGGATGTATTCCAGCGCGTCGAGCTGCAAATCCGCGACGGTGACGCTTGAAAGCGGCTCGCCGTCAAGCGTGCAGCCGAGGCTGTCGATGCGCCACGTTTTGAGCAGGCCGTATTGGGAGGAGGTATCACTCCACCACGACGGGTTGAAGCGGCCGCGCCGCGCGCCGTAATCGCCGGGGCTTGTCCACACGCCCAGCTCCCGCGCGCCGAGGCCGACGTAAATATCGCTCTTGAAATCCTCGCGGTACATCGGCGCGTTGGAGGAAATCTCCATCGAAATTTCCAGCCACTCCACCTGCTTGGGGTCGATTTCGCCCAGCGAGAAACGGTATTCGACCTCGCCGGATTCAAACCACATGAGCTGCGCGGCGAAACGATCCGGGTGGTAGAACGTGCGCGGCGCGTTGCTTTCGCCGATCCACGCATGCTCGGAGACGAGGCCGCACTCGGGGCGGATCTCCCGCGCGCAGGCATAGCTGCCCAGCGGCAGCTTGAGGGTCAGGGCGCTCACGCCGTCCTGCGTCTCAGGCACGAGATGCAGGCTGACCGAGTCGATGCGCCGGGAGCAGAGCTTCATCGCCCCGCGAATCCCCGGCTGAATCTCCGTGGAAATCAGCCCGGCCTCCTCGAGCTGGCGCACGTTCAGCGCCGCGGTGGAAACCGGCATGCTCAGCGCCTCCGCCAGCTCGTTGACGTTCATGGAGCGGGAGGCCAGCAGGCCGATCATCTTCACCCGCAACGGCGAAGAAAGCGCCTTGGCGACCTGACACAGGCGCTCGATTTGGCTTAAAGAAAAGCTGATGTGTTTGCTTTCGTCCGCATGAAGTGACACGAAACGGACACCTCCCTGTTGTTTAATGAGCGCGAAGAAGGGACGCAACCCCCGTGCGCCCCGAAATCAAGACAATTTATTATACAGCATAATTGAAACAAATACAAGTAGGTTTTTTGTCAATCCCTGTAAAATTGCACAAAAAACGCCTTCTTCTCAACGTGTGGGAAGAAGGACGGAAAGGATCAATACTCGGCCTTCACGAAAGCCTTGAACGCGTCGATGGAACGGACGACCTTTTCCGTATCCGTGCAGAACGCGATGCGGAAGTAACCCGGCAGGCCGAAGGAATCGCTCGGCACGAGGATCAGGCCGTAGGGCAGCGCCTTTCGGCTGAACGCGGCCGCGTCGCTCTCCAGCGCCTTGGGGAAGAGGTAGAACGTGCCGCCCGGACGCACGATGTCAAAGCCCAGCGCCGTCAGCGCGTCGTAGAGGAGATTCATGTTCGTCTCATACACGGAGAGGTCGCTGGTCAGGTCGCAGCAATCCGCCGCCGCCAACTGGATGACCGAGGACGGGCAGTTGTGGCCGATGCCGCGCGAAATCTGGCCGCACATGTTGACCAGCATGGCGGAAACGCCGCTCTCCGGGTTCACGGCCACATAGCCGATGCGCTCGCCGGGAATCGACAGGCTCTTGGAGAAGGAATAGCAGGAGATCGTGCGCGGGTAGAACCGCGACGCATACGGAACCTCCCGGCCGTCGAAGGCGATTTCGCGATATGGTTCGTCGGAGATCAGCCAGATGTCGTGGCCGAACGCCTTTTCCTTTTGCAGCAGTAGCGCCGCCATCCGGCGGAGCGTTTCGGCGGAATAGACCGCGCCGGAGGGGTTGTTCGGCGTGTTGATGAGCACGGCCTGCACGGCGGGGGTCAGCATCCGCTCAAACGCATCGAAATTGATTTGGAAGGTCTGCGTGTCGGCGGGCACGACGCGCAGCGTCAGCCCCGCGCCCGCCGTGTAGGGGCGATACTCCGGGAAGAACGGCGCGAAGGTCAGGATTTCGTCTCCGGGCTGGGTCACCAGCCGGAAGGCGTGCGCCAGCGCGCCCGCCGCGCCGCTGGTCATAAAGATATCGTCCATCGTGTAGCGCATGCCGAACCGGCGGTTGAGCGACGCGGCGATTTTTTCGCGCGCGGCGGGGATGCCCAGACTCGGGCTGTACCCGTGCACGAGCATCGGGTCGCCGCTGTCCAGCAGCGCCTTGATGCGCGCGTTGAATGCCTCCGGCACGGGCACGGACGGGTTGCCCAGGCTGTAATCGAACATATCCTCCGGTTTCAGGTGCGGATGCCGGGTGATATCGTTTGCGTATTCGTTCAGCTCCCGAATCACCGATTTGCCCGAGAGCATGGATTTGTAGGTTTCGTTAATCATATAAATGACCTCGCATTTATTCATTCAGCGCCAGCGCGGCGTCGATTTGCGCCAGCTCCTCGCCGGTCAGCGGCGGCAGGGACAGCGCGGCGACGTTTTCGGTGATCTGCTCCGCGCGGCTCGCGCCGATGAGTGCCGAGGTCACGGCCTTGTCGCGCAACGCCCATTGCAGCGCCAACTGGGAGAGCGTCTCCCCGCGCGCGTCGGCGATCTTGGTCAGCGCGTCAATCGCCGCGTGCAGCCCCGGCGTGAGCATCTCCGCTTTCAGGTAGCGCGGGTCGTGGCCGATGCGGCTGTCCGCCGGAATACCGGCCTGATATTTGCCCGTCAGCCGGCCGCCCGCCAGCGGGCCGAACGCCATCAGCCCAACGCCTTCGCGCGTCAGCACGTCCGTCAGCCCAGCTTCGATTTTGCGGTTGAGCATCGAATAATTTTCCTGATGAATCAGCATCGGCGTGCCCAGCTCGCGCAGCGTGCGGATCGCAACCTCCGTCTGTTCCGGCGTGTAGCGCGAAATGCCGACGTAAAGCGCCTTGCCGCTGCGCACAATCTGATCGAGCGCGCCCATCGTCTCTTCAATCGGCGTTTCCGGGTCGGGGCGGTGGTGATAGAAGATATCCACATAATCCAGATTCATCCGCCGCAGGCTCTGGTCAAGGCTGGAAATCAGGTATTTCCGGCTGCCCCAGTTGCCGTATGGCCCCGGCCACATGTCGTAACCCGCTTTGGTGGAAATCACCAGCTCGTCGCGGTGGGGTTTCCAATCGCGCAGCATGTGAACGCCGAAGTTGCGCTCCGCCTCGCCGTAGGGCGGACCGTAGTTGTTCGCCAGATCAAAATGCGTGATGCCGTTGTCAAACGCCGTGCGCAGGATGGCCTGCTGGGTTTCAAACGGCGTGATGCCGCCGAAGTTGTGCCACAGACCCAGCGAGAGCGCCGGGAGCAGAAGCCCGCTTTTGCCGCATCGGCGGTAGGGCATCGCGTCGTATCGGGTGGGAGAAGGGATATACGTCATGGAAAGACCTCCCCGGTTGTCAAAATGTTGCCCTCATTGTAGCACAAAAGAAGGAAAAAGAAAAGAAATAAAGAGTGAGCCGGATCATCCGGGCGGGATGTTCCGGTTCACTCTTTGGCTGTAAACCGCATAGGGCGCGCGGTTTAAGAATCAGCGGTTTGCGCCCCAATAGATCAGCGCCAGCATGCCGGGGCCGGTGTGCGCGCCGATGATCGGACCGATGTAGGCCGTGCGGATATCCGCATCCGGAAATTCCCTGAGCACGGCCTGCCGGAGCTGCTCCGCGTCCTCCGGGCAGTCGCCGTGGCCGATAACGACCAGCCTGCTCATCTCCGGCGTCCAGCCCTCCTTCATGTGCGCAATCTGCGTGCGGATGGCCTGCTTGCGGCCGCGCGGCTTCTCGGCCACGCGCAGCTTGCCCTCGTCGTCAACATGCAGCAGCGGCTTGATTTGCAGCATCGTGCCGACGGCCGCCGCGGCGGCGGAAATGCGCCCGCCGTGCTTCAAATGATCGAACGAATCGACCGTGAACCAGTGGCAGATTTTGAGGCGGTTTTCCTCGACCCACGCGGCCAGCTCGTCGATGCTCAGGCCTTCCTGCTGCTTGCGCGCGGCCTCGCGGACGAGCATCGCCTGACCGACGGAAGCGCAGAGCGTATCCAGAACGATCAGCCTGCGCGCCGGGTATTCCTCGCGCAGTTCCTCCGCGCACAGATTGGCGGATTGCAGCGTGCCGGACATGCCGGAGGAGAAGCACAGATAGAGAACATCCTCGCCCGCCTTGAGCGCCTGTTCAAAGCACCTGCGATAGATCATCGGGTTGATCTGCGAGGTGCTGGCAAACTTGCCCGCCCGCTGCTCGGCGTAAAACTGCTCGACGGTCAGGCTGCCGCCGGGGCCGTAGGTGAAGCTCTCTCCGCCCAGCTCGACCTGCATCGGCACATACGCAACCTCGGGCATGCCGCGCATCAGCGCTTCGCTGACGTCGGCGGTCATATCGCTGAATAATTGATAGCCCATGATGGTTCACTCCTTTGTGTCTGCGCCCGCGCGGGCGTGAATCTGGCTTTATTATACGCCAAAAAACAAAGGATGGCTATTCCACAAATGCGCGAAGGTGTGGGGTTTATATGTCCTTTTGCGGCTTTCCGGTAATCATCATCGCATCCCCAATCCTCACGGGACGCATGTTGACAGCCTATTTCACAACATGTCTGAGGTTAATTTTACCATTCGACGGAGAAAATTTCAAGCCGCTTTGCATCGTGTCACGATGGTCTGCTTCACGCCGTCGCGCTCTGTATGATCTTTGATTGTGGCTTTGATCTGGTTGCAGCTTTCAACGGTGCGGCTGGCGTACCAGATGAACACGTTCCCGGCCTTGTCGGTGATCTTGTACAGGTAGGTGATGCCGTAGACGTTTTCCCAGCGGGTCAGCAGCTTCAGTTCCTCCACGTCGATTGTGATGCGCTGGCCGATTGTTCCGACGTACTCGGAAGCCTTGCGTTCCTGATCCTTGCACTGTTCGATCTGCCGCTTTTTCTCTTGATGCTTGATGTACCTCTCAATCGCCGTCGGAAGGAACGCCAGTAGACCCAAGTGCGAATCCTTGCAGTAACCGCTTTTGATCAGAATCTTTGCGGATTCAAGAATCCACTTGTTGTCGTCTTCCGGGTCGAATTCAATGCCGGAAACCAGTTCTGCCATCTCCTGAGCTTTTTTCAGTTCGTCGAGCGTGGGAATGTATTTCTCATTGAGCCGTTTCTGAATGACGGTGTAGTTGCTGCCGGGGTTCGATTTTGCCACAAACCCCTGTTCGTTGGTGGTGATGATTGAAATCGCAAGAACTTGCTTGATGTCGTAGCAAGTCGGTATCCGGCAACTGCCGAAATCAAAGTTTCGAACATCATCTTGGAGGATCAGGTCGGTCAGGCGTTGGAAAGAGGCGATTTTTTCAGGGTCGATCCCGCAATAGTCTTTAATGCACGAGCGGCCAATCTGCTTTTCAATGCCATCTGTGCCGCGGACGACGAAGGTAATCCGGCGATTTCGCTTGCTGTTGCAATGCTGGCAGGTGCAATCAGCCTTTCTCCACTTCTCGGCCACATCAGAGCCGTTGAGCGGGGTGACGATGTTGCCAAGATCGAGGTGCTCTACCTTGGCAAGTACTTCATAGCCGTCCATGCGGATCAGGTCGCTTTCAAGGCTGAGGTCAAAAACCTCGACGTTCTCCTTGCCGATTTCGCGGGTGGTGTTGGAGTGCAACTCGTAGCAATAGGAGTGCTCGTAGATGGTACGCTGGGTCATGTACGGCTCGCCAAGGGTGGCTTGAATGCTCTTGCCGTAGGCCTGAGCCTTGGCCGTCCAGCGCTTGACGAGCTTTTCGATGTCCTGACGTTTGATCTCCGGGATCGTGTAGATGCTCATTTGAATTACCTCCTTCGCGGTGCTTGGCTATATTATCTATGCCTGCAATCATTTTGACAACAGGTTTATTGATATTTCTTAAAAGAAAATCCGCTTTCAGATTTGTGATACCTCTGAAAGCGGACTGAATTATGCGGCGGGTTCTTCCTGCTTGGTATCCTCCTTGTTCAGGATGAAGTTGACTGCTTTTTCGGCCTTGGAAGCTGCGCTGACGATCATCTTCGGGTCGTTCTGAAGGGCATTGAGCCAGCCCAGCAGATATGCGTCTGTGTTGGTGGTGGTTTCGTCGGTCTCGATGCCGAGTGTGTTCATCATGGCCGCTGCCGCGATCTCGGCGACAAGCTCCTCCTTGCTGTAATTGGTATCGCCAAATTTGACATGCCCTTGAGGGAATCGGTCGAGGCGATTCTTTGCGCCTGTGCTGTGCGCCATTTCGTGAAACAGGGTGGAATAATACTCAGCATCGGCCTTGAACTGTTCTTTCAGCGGCAGGTGAATTTCGTCATTGCTGTGGGAGTAGTATGCTTCATTTTGTTCGGCATTGATGATCTTCACGCCTGTCCGGCCAGAGTATTCAGCGGCGATTCGTTCAGCCTCAGCAACCGGGTTGAAGTCGTCCCGAAATTCTGGCTGTTTGAGTCTCGGCTTAACGCCATCACACTGGTCGATGTGAAACACATTGATGTATTTCAGCAGGGGAATGGTGGTAGTACAGGATTTTCCGTCCACGACCTCCTCTTTTTGATAGATGCGCCAGAAAACCACGAAGGACGATTTCTCACCCTTGCGGACATGACCGCCTGCCTGTTTGACCTGATTGAAGGTGAGGTATTCACCCGGCTTGTTGAGGAGCATCTGATTCAGGATGCTGTACGGCTTTCCCGTGCTGTGGCTGACCGCTCGGTTGTTGATGGAAATCCAAGGCTTGCGCCACGGGATGCGGCCATTCTTCAGTTGTTCAATAATGCGGTCGGTGATGATCTGATACACGTTTACGCTCATGGAAATTTCCTCCTTGCGTTTGCGGGACAAACGTGGTATCATAATCACGTTGCCTCGCTCGTTTCTTGGTGGTTACGAGAGTTGCAGAGCCGCCAGCCTCAATCTGGCGGTTTTTCTTTTTTCGTCCGGGATGCCTATATCATCACGGCTTAACGCCGGATAGTCAACAGGGATTTTGAAAGAAAAATAAAAAAGACGCGGCTGCAAAAAATGAAATGCAGTCGCGTCTTTTTGGGATCATCTGTAAAAAGCCTCCATGCGCTCGCAATGCTCCTTGAATTGCTGAGCCTCATCCTCTGTCATGGGAATGATAGCTCTCGGCTGAGATTCTTCCCGGCTGCGATCCTCGTAGACCACGATGAAATAATCGCCCTCGGCGGTTTTGAAAAGCTGGTGAATGAAGGGGACGCTATAAGCCTTGCAGAACGCTTCGGCCTCGTCCGTGTCGTAAAGCACCCCTGAGACGGTTTTCTTCGCCCTGTGACCGTATGGGGGAACGCGGTCGGGTTTTCCGTCATCCTTAATGAGTTGCACGGTATAGCCCAATTTAGAGGCCATAAAGCGCATCTCCTCAGCGCTGATGTAGCCGGAGTTGAGTTGCGTGCAAAGCGCGGCCTGAGATTTGCCGACCAGCGGCGCAAATTCGCGCAGGGTGTAGCCGTGCAGCTTAATGAGCTGGCGAATGATCTTCGTGAAGGGCTGTTTTTGCATTTGCTGATCCATGAATGATTCTCCTTTGATTTTTGGCAATTTCAATCGCTCGTTTTTTTCAAGCGATTAAGTAGCAGCGTTTCGAACATTTTGCCGGGGTCGGCAATATATTGTCAGTTTGAAGTCCATTCCCCTTCATGGTCGATTTGATAGATAGAGATGTCATGCTTTTCAATCTCAATATCGGGATCATCAACCAGCGCGTCATCCTGCTGTTCGACGATCATGGTGCAGGCTTTTTCGGTGATCTCATCATCCGATGCACTCTCAGGAACTTCCACAAAGCAGCGGTAGTGTCGTTTAATCACCGCATTGCATGGAACCGTGATTTTGCGTTCTTTGTCCGCGCAGAACTTTTCGTAGTAAGCCTTGGCTTCATCGGCAGTCATCCAGCAGCCGATGTAGGCAAGGCAATCATTGACCTGTTTGTATTCGGACACCTTGCCCATGCCGGAAAGCAGATCGGCAAAGGTGCGAAGCTGGTCAGCATTCATCTGGTTGATGTCGATGGAAATATTCTGTTCTTTCATGTTTAATTCTCCTTTCAGTTAAGAAAATCATCAGATGTTGCCGACCACTTATTAAACGGATTCATTGGCTTTGTCCACTCTGCGCGGCGATATCCGCTCCTCAGTGCGGCAAAGGTGACCGCCTCATAGGTCAGTCCGTGAAGTTCCTCAAAGTCCAGCCCGATGGCATTATCAAGGGTCTTGGTCGGCAAGTCGCGCCCTGACCAGTAATCAAGGACTGTTTTGCTCTCTCGAATGACGATTATGTGATATCGTCCGCCGAACCATCCGGCACTATAATCGTCGAGTAACACGGTCACAGTCCCTCCATCGTTCAGCTCGATCAAGCAGCCGCCGAAGGGCTGCAAATATCCGCCGCCGTCGCGGTTTTTATCTGGATTGTAGGCGGGGTTGGTGATGTTGCCCCAGCACGAAATGACCTGCATACCTTTTTCTTCAAAGCTCATATTTCCATCCCCTCTCTGTTGGAGCTTTGTAGAGTGCTCAGTATCCGGGCACTCTGAAAACTTCATACAATCAATCAATGCCATTCGGTATCATGGCTTCTCATGCAATAGACCTTGTTGTAGCACATGATCTTTGCAAAAAAGGCGCCGAAATGCTCAAATTCGAAATCCGCCTGCTTCTTGAGGTAGGGAATATGATCTCCCCAGTAAGCCTCTTTACCGTCGATGACAACGGTGTAACGGTGCTTTTTCATCGTATTGCCCTCCTTGATGGTGGTTACTTTTTCAGTTCAGAAAGAATAGATGCCGTACATCTTCTCACTTGCATTGTATCGGATTACGCCATGAACATCGTTCCTGTTCATCCAGTAAATAGCGTCCCGGTACTTTTTGAAATAGACCGTCATAATGCGCTCCCTTCATTGTCTTGGTTGTTATTTGTTATTGGCTCTTTGCTTATCTATATTGTCTTCCAATTCAGCCTATATGACAACAGGTTTCTTTGAATTTACTTCAAGTTTTTTGAAACTTTCGAAAGAATGGCTGTTAAGTGGGGGAATCCTCTCGATCTGGGGCTTTATTGGCCGTCGGCGTTCCGGCGGCCTGTAAAACCTCAAACATTGACCTCTTTGAATTGCCGGATGTACATGTGGGACTTGATCTCATCGGCATTGTCCCTTGTGAGCTGCCACAGGTCGGATAGATATACGCCTGCGATAATAAAACTGCTACGATACTCGCTAAATGCGGTAAATTCAATCCACACGTCAATGTCTCTCGTCTCCTCGTCGAAAGTGTCCCAAACGCGCTGATTCTTTGCAATCCTCGCCTTTGCTTCAATTATCTTGGCACCGTTATCGTCAAAAACTATCCTAGTGGCGACTTTCGCCCAGTCTTTGGCTGAATAAGCGTCTTCCTCCGTGTACTCCATAACCTTCTTCACGGCGGGCATTTCCGCAACGGTGATAAACTTCTTCATTTCTGCTGTAAGGTTAACTTTCATCTTCTTGCACCTCTCTTTTCTTGTTTGTTCGCTTACTTCGTATATGCCCGACTGCGGCGGCGATCGGGGAGAAACGCATCGACATAGATGTCGATTTCGCGCGTCTTGCCGCCATCGGAAAGAACTTCGCATTGGAAGATTTGAAAATCTCCGTTCGCCCCTTCCGTGTAATAGCCGCTCACGCGGCAATCTTTCTTGCCGGTGAGCTTGCAAGCGAGGCGTTCGGCTTTTTTGATTTCACTGATTTTCGGTTCGTTCATTACGATCATCCTTTCTTGAATATCTGTAAAACTGTTATTGTGTCTTGCTTGGCTATATATTCTTCCATCTCAGCAAATAAATCAACAGGGAAATTGAAAGTTTTTTATTTTTTTTCAGCAGTCTGTTATTTCCGGATGACGTTCCCTGCGTCGGCGGACTTGCAGTTCGGCATCAACATCATCCTGAGGGGCGATGCTGCGCATGTACTGCATCCGGGGAACGACAAGGGACATGGCAAGCATGGTCAGAGAGAATACAATCCAAGGCACGGAAGAAGCCCCCTTTCATTCGCCAATGTGCAGGTCGAAAGCATCAAACTCACATTCGATAGCTTCCTTGGTGTAGTCGGTTTCGGTGGCGATGTCACGCCAGATGTCGCAGGTGGGGTAAAACTCAGAATAGGTATAGCCATACAAGCCATTCGGCTGTTTGAAGATCGTCCAGCGGGTGTCGTTGATGTTGATTTCGCAAACAAGATTCTTTTCCATGTTTTCACTCCTGAGTGTTGCGCCGACTCGCCACTTTATGATAAAATGAATGAGGACGAGCGCGGCGGCGGTGTTTACCGCGCCCGGCCTCTTGGTTTGGAGGAGAAGGTGCCTTAGTGGGGAGCCTTCTCCTTTTCCTTTACCTCTCGGAGGATTTCGTTTATCGCCTCCTCCACGTCCTGTTTACTTCCTGCCATCCTGTTGATGATCCTGATCGCCGTCAGGATCGAGATGATGTCATACTTCATCGCATTCTCTTTCTGTGATTTGCTCACGGTCGTCACCGCCTTTCTTGTGCTTGCCCTGCTCTCACCGGGCAAAATAATCATCCCATAAATGCAGATAATTTACAACAGGTTTTCTTATATTTTTTCTAAAAAAATAAAGATAAAATAAATAAAAATCCCTGTGCGTGGCGTGATAGCCATTCACAGGGATTTCTTTGTATTATTCAGTTTTTTCCGTGGATTCAGGCTTCTTGATGCCCGTTTGAATCTGTTCGAGGTTCATCTTGTACCATTCTTCCTTGATGGCATTGTAAAGCATGTCTGTATCGAAGGTGAAGCCATAGCGTTCAAGCCAGTCTTGAGCCATTTCCAAGGCTGCCTTAAACTTTTCTTCGCCGCCGCCGCTTCCGAAGGATGCCTCGACCGAGTAGACGGCAAAGCGGGCAACAAGCCGGATGATATCGAGGACGATAGCCGGAACAGAAGCCTTGATGATCGGCCAGAGCTTAAAAGCAGCGAGGCCAACGAGAAGAACAATCAAGCCCTGCAAAATCATAGTGATGTCAATCATGGTGTTTTTCCTTTCTCAGGGACAAAGCCCTGCTGTCAGCCCAGCGTCGGCGGTTTGACCGTCGCTGAGGTATTGAGAATCTTTTCTGTCGATTTCTTCGCGGTATTGACTTTTTCGACAACAGAATTTCCGGTGTAGCAACCGAAAATCAGCCCGAAAAGCCCCGTTGTGGTCTTGAGAATTTCGATGAGCGCATCAGATGCTTCCGGCACGTTGCAGGCGAGGACGATGGTAATCGAAACCTGCGCGGCGTATGCCAGCGCCGCAAGGGACGTGATGATTTTGCTGTACTGGATGTAAGTATCTCCGATCCTCAATTCTGATGCGCCCCCCAGTTTACGCCCGGTTCGACCTCAGGGAGGTCGATGAAGTCTTGCTTATAAGACTTGTAGAGATGATTTCTGCCGCGCGATGAGTAAGAATCGAACATGGAGATGAGCGATTCTTTGATTGAGGATTCGCACCAGCCGCGTTTCATGTAGTAGGCATATGCCTGTTGCAATCGGTCGTGTTGAAGCGATCCGACATCATTGCCAAGGTTCTTCAGCTCGTCCCGGATGTCGGTCAAGAGCTTCAGCATTTCTTTTTGCTGATCCTCTTTTTCCTGCTTCATCTTGCGCCTGCGCTTGATGATGGGGGAGATGAAGGTCTTGCCGATGAAAGCACAAATCGCGCCCAGAACGCCCAGATAGCCCCACCAGAGCTTAATCCATTCCATGATTGATTGAAGCAGAAGCATCAGTCATCACGCTCCCGCTGGCAGACGGTCGCCGCGTTGAAGCACTGAGCGAGAGTCTGTGCAGCGGTCTTGGATGCGCACGGGACGAAAATGCCCCATGCGGAAGCGGTTGCAGTCGTGTCGCTTGTCCCATCATCTTCATCCGAAGAAGATGCAATGCGGGTGACATAATCGGCGAAGACATAGCCAGTGGATCCAGAATACTTGACCTGAACCCACTTTCCGAGTTCTGCCAGAACTTTGATGGTTTCGCCGTTTTCGATCTCCGTCAGAACCCGTGCAGATGTGGACGGGGAGGAACGAAGATTCAGCGCCCCTCCCTTGGGGGTGCTGACCTTTGCCATGTAGATGACGGTTGCCATTGAGTCCATCTCCTTTTCATCATCATCGTCATTGCCTCCGGCGGAATCGGGGTCAATGCCCTTGATGAGTCGATGCCGCAGAATGTGGGTAAACCCATTTTTGAGATACGTTGCGGCGACGCATCCGCGTGTTGCGCTGCTATGGATGACCTCATACCCGCCGATACCGCCCATGTAGTAGGCGATGTGTTCGCATTTGCCGGTATTGGTGTTGTAGATGCAGGGCAAATCGCCGATGAGCAGGCCGGAGCGTTTTGCTTCGTCGATGGTGAGTCTTTCGACGATGTGATGATATTTTCCCGTTTTGTCGTAGCTGTTCCACAACTCTGTACATCCGGCGCATCTGTACGACGGATCACCGCCGGGACAGTGACGGATGACGTTGACGACCGCAGCTTTCACGCAGTCCGCTTCGCTATACGATGTGGGCTTTTTGAGCTGCTGAATCATGTAGTAAGCGCCAGTGATGCCATTAACCGCCATGTTCGTTCAGCCACCTTTCGACCTGACGGTCAGCCAACGCCGAAACGTTGCATCTGGCAATCATTACGATAGTAGACGCAATGAGGATCGCGCCGAGAATGAGTGCCACGGATAAATTCATAGTTGAACCGCCTCCTTGATTTTGGGATAAAAGACAGGCGGCTGACCATAAATCAGCCGCCCGAAGGATTACTGCGCAAGATCGGCGCAGTCAAGAGCAATGAGAACTTCCATAAGATCACCCCCTCTCAAAAAACAGACGACTGTTTTTAACAGTCGTCTGTTTATTAAATTACGCTTCGAATGTGTGCTGCATGAATAGTTGTCGGATCAACTTCAGCGTAAATCATGGTCGTTGCCACGTTGGAATGGCCGAGCATCTGCTGTACAACCTCAACGCCCGTTCCCGTGAGTGCCTGTGTTGCCATGGTATGTCTCATAATGTGAGGGGTCACAAAAATCCCAGTTTCTTTCTCCATTCGCGCAAAAATCTTTTGCACATTGGCCGGGTGCATCTGGCCGCCTCCGCGCTCATTGCATACAAGCCATATACTCGAATGCTTCCTCGATTTGAGATAGGCATGAATCGCAATAATTGCTTTTGCGTTGAGGAAAACCTTTCTGTATTTATTTCCCTTACCGAGAACTGTAATCTCCCGTTTTTCCCAATCAATGTCATCAATTCGAATACTGCATAGCTCGCTGACACGGCACCCCGTCGAATAAAGCACTTCAACAATACATGTTTCCCTATCATCTTGACATACGCGACGGATCCGCTCAAGCTCAATCTGTGAGAGCGCTTTTCTTGGCTTTCTCGTGTACTTGATCGGTCGCACATTGACGGAAGGATCAACAGGAATATACCCTTCCGCTGCTGCCCACTTAAAAAAAGTGCAGAGTATCGTCCGAATCAGATCAAGACTTCGGTTGCTGATGCCGCGCTCCTCCTGATAATTATACAAATACGCCCGAATGTCGTTAGTTTTGATTTCAGAAATCGGCTTCACCATTCCATTTATGAAGTTGCCAATAATTCTTACGATGTGGTCAATCGTCTTGGGCGAAAGTCCTTCTGTTTTCCGCGAAATAAAATAAGCGCCTGCAACCCTTTTGAACTCATCACGCCCTAAAACGGATAATCCCGTTTCTGCTTTGGTGACAACATAATTTTGCGCTGAAATGTCGAATGCTCTTGATACACGTTTCAAAATTTCGGCTGGTAAATCCCCGATTTGGCTCAAAACCTCGTCACGCAACTGCTCGTACATAAAAACCCCGCTTTCTGTGTTGCACAAATAAGCGGAGATATGATATAATACTCACGCTCACTTGTTGGGTGGCAGACGGTTTCAACTTTGCAGGGCTGTACCGTCTGCCTTTTTAATTATGTGAGTATGATACCAAATTCGACCGTCCACTGTCAACGGACGGCTTTTCTTTTTCTCTCGTCTTAGTTAACACTAGCGCACTTGTGTTTTGTTGAGGCCAACAAAACACGCATCCACTTGTTTTCTTAAAAGTTTGCCCCGCTCACACGGGCGGGGCGTTGTCGGTTATTCTTCCACCAGCTCCGGCAGACCCGCGTCAACCAGCAGCTCCTTGACTTGATCCTTGAGCTTAGCCGGGACGTCCTTATACGCCGTCTTGCCCAGAATCACGCGCTGCGCGAAAAACATAGCCATCATCGTTTCGCCCTCCTTTCCTATCATTTTCAGCAAAAGCCCGACAGCAAGGTCACGCATAGACGACACTCGCCATCTCGGCCACGCAGTCCTCTAAAAAGTCGTTGCGCTCACTAAGCGCCTGAATTTGAGCCTTAATCAGAGTCTTTTCCTTCTCTTCTGCTGTCGGTTGCGTTTCTCCCGGCACTGGCGTGTCCGGCACTTCCGGCTCGACGTACACACTGCCGTCGTCGGAGAGCTGCACCGCGTTGTCAAGGGTGCGGTAAACGGTCGTGT
>OLGD01003478.1_pt1 | contig 14710 bp, 13 predicted proteins | sample 1605311 | NCBI WGS metagenome assembly OLGD01 (sample SAMEA3888917, study PRJEB22519) | human gut metagenome | biome: human gut; feature: human-associated habitat; material: faeces | place: Denmark | collected 2010 | reverse complement strand
CCTGCATAATCTTTGGCATACATCATCACCTCATTTTCTGCTGATAATACTATAAGTTTCTCGATTCACAAATCTTTCTTCTTGATTTTATTATAACCAGTTTACCTTCGTTTCTCAATCAGTATTTTCCATGTATCAATTTTACTACTTTCTTCGACGAATTTTGTTCACCGTTATAGCCAATCCATCATGTCCATTTACTTTTAACGCATCGTCTATTATGCTTTATATAGTATTATTTTACCTTTCCAAATCAATATATGGTATGCAAATTAATATCAAGATACTAGGAGACAAAGTATTCCACTGCGTTTTCCGGGAAGAATTCCTTAAACTCACCATACAGCTGTGCTGCAAGTGTTTTATTGTGCGCTATGATCAAGGTTGGCTAAGCCCCATTAACAAGGCAAAGACCATCTGCATATGGATCCGTGTCTCCTTCGATGCTTCCAGCAACAGTTTTACCTGCTCCAAAGTATATGTTTTAGTCTCATCTACAATAATCGTATGATACTTTGACTTTTTTACTCCTTTTGACAGTTCCAAACCTTCACAGGGATTCGTCATAATCAACCTTTTCGATAATGCGTATCTCATAGAGGTATTCATAATTGTTCTTGCCCTTTTAGAAATAGCAGAATATTGTTTTACAGGTTCTTTATACATTTTCATCAGATACCCTTGATTGAGCGCAAGCAGCCTCAGACCGCCAATTCTGGGAATAATATGTTTCTGAATACAGTCCCTATAATTATAATAGGTATTCGCCGTAAATGACATATCAGATGGAGACATTCTCCATCTGATATACTATCATACAGATACGATTATTTCAATATATAACTAAACCCCAACAGTTTAGCATCGTAATACCCAATTGCCACCTTTAAAAAGATAACTGTATCTTTTTTTCATAAATATTAATAATTCTTCCTATGAATAAGGCTGTCAGTATGGTTCCTATACCAAGACCATAAAAATGGGTATGATTAATTAAACATAAAATAATAGTGACAAACACAAGTGTAATATCAAAAGTATTTTTCACTATTGAAAAAGGAAAAGAGAAGACTTCTGAAATAGTTTTTACAATACCATCAGTTGGTGTTAAAATAAGATTTGTTTTCACGCTTAAAAATACGCCCATTGCAGTAATGAACATCGTCATAATAAAACAAATAACCCTTAAGTATAAACTTAACGATAATGTAGGAATTATAAAATCATATAAATCAGTCAACCAACCAAAAGCAAACGATAACGGAATTTCTAAAATAAAAGTAACTGTGATCTTTTTGGATAAAATACATTGAATAATAACAAATATTAAGTAACAGATAATAGAAGCTGTTCCTAAAGAAATGTTATAGATTTGTGATATTGAATACATCACAGAACTAAAAGCAGCAACTCCTAAATCAAAGCGAACATTTAATACAACAGCAAAAGCTATTAAATTCAAACCAAGAAAATATAAAAAATATTTTTTCATTCTTATTACCTCATCATTTCTATGGTACTGTAAGCCACCAGAACCGGAGATTCTGCCTTGATGGCACACTTATAAAAAGCCCAAAGGTCTTGATTTCAAGGCTTTCAGGCTTAAGTTAACCCCAGCGGAGTCTGTTGTGTTTATCTTACTGGAATTTCACCTTCATCTATCAGTCTGTCTGGGGAAAATACAATACGGATTCTTCCGTCTGTCGCAACCTTGCAATCTCCGTCAAACGCATTCTTACCGCCATCCTCGATTTTCGCAGTTCCTGAAAGGATATTCTCACAGATGCGTATCGCTGTATTCATGATGCTATGATCCATGGAACCAACGAAAGGCATTCCCGCATATCCCACATGGCCATTAAAATTGCGGTCAAATTCACTTTCATAGGACTTGATTTTATCCAGAGCTCCCAATAGTGTATTAATACTGTCTCTGCAGAGCAGATTACCATTGCAGGCATCTCCAGAAAACAGGATTCGCTCTTTCCGATCAAGGAAACAACAGCCTCCCGATGTATGACCCGGTGTCTCAATTACCTCGATACTGCGTCCCCCCAGCTCAAACACCATCCCCTCCTTCAAAGGAAGACATTTTGGCATCTTTTGTATCCGCCGGATATCCGCAGGGCTACAGTCATACACATCGTAAGCTCCCATATTTCCCAAAAGTTCCACATAATCTGCGATGCTATCATAATTTATCGGTTTAAGACTATCCTCATCTTTTTCGTGAATATATACCTCTTCAAACTGAGCAGCTCCTCCGATATGATCCTGATGTCCATGTGTCAGCACTACATCATAGGGAAGCGGAGTCAGCCAGGAAATCAGCTTTTTCAGGTCTGTCATTCCGACACCCGTATCGATGAGTAATGCACGTTCCGTACCTTTTAACAAAAACATGGCTGTCATACCAGCCTCATTGATAACCCAGGTGTCTTTTGCAATCTCCGTCACCTGATATGTAGTCAGCTTTGCCATATGCATTCCATCCTTTCCGCATCAGTGCATAAATACATTTTCTGCATCCTCATCTAATGGTACAGTAAATGCCGGAGCATGTTTAACAAGAAGCTCCATCAGCCTGTGGTCATAATTATCTTTAACTTCGCAGATATTGTCAAAAATCATAATTGCCTCTTTACCTGGCTCACATACCGACCACTGCGGAAGAGAAGGAACGGAAGGATTTCCGTATCTCGCAAAGTTTATCCAGGCACCACATATTCTCTCCTGCAGGCGGTCTGTTTCTCCCGGCACATTGCAGACAGGAATTCGGTCAATATTATGGAAAACAAACGGGATTTCAGAGCAATGCCATGCCAGTTTTCCTCCCTCATATGGGAATTCATAATTAAACATGTAGGAATATACGGGAGCTTCCTTATGTACTGACTTCTTCGCAATGAAATCTTTCGATGCATAACGGAAAATATAATCCAGCGACAGAACATCTACAAGGCGATTATTCGGATATGCTTTTTCGAATTCTGCTGCAATCTCTTCTGCATCCTCCTGAAAGCATTTTTCCAGAAGTTTCATCGTTTCCTCACGGGTCAGTTCATCCCTATTCTCCAGAACCGGCTTGAAATCAAATTCTCCAAAAACGCTACCCACTATCACCGGAATCTTTTTTGCTCCATCGGTAAATCCTACTCTGCGCGGATCACCGGCATACCATGAATTTGCTCTCGGCTCTCCTCCCACGTAGAGTCCTTTCTCCTGCAGCTTGGGTGACACCTTATTATATGCTTCCGCAAGGAAATAGTAAGGAATCGTTTCCAAATCCTCAACGGATTCCAACTTCAATTCCGTCAGAAGGGCCTCCACAATTGCGGTACCGTCATCCTCTGCCTCTTTTTTACCTTCTTCTATTACGCCGCTCTGGATAATCCCCTTATGGAATAAACCTTCTGCAGCCGGTGTATTCATCAGGGAATAAACTTTCATTCCACCACCGGACTGACCAAACAGGGTTACATTACCTGGATCTCCGCCAAAACTAGCAATATTGTCCTGAATCCAATGAAGGGCTGCGACCATATCTGCATTTCCCACATTAGCAGAATTGTAGTATTTTTCCCCATAAGCAGATAAATCAAGATATCCCAAAATATTCAGACGATGGTTCAATGACACGACAACCACATCTCCGTACTCACTCAGATGATCTCCCTCATACGCCACCTGTTCAATGGATGAGCCTGCAAAGAATCCACCTCCGTGCAACCATACCATAACCGGTTTTTTTGCTTCCGGATCCAGACTCTGTGTCCAAATATTCAGATACTGACAATTCTCATCCATTGGCCAGTAACGATGTGGGATCATAACCTCCATCAACGGATGATCCTGCATCAGCATAGGACACACATAACCGTAGGCCAGAGCATTTTTAATACCTTTCCATGGTTTTACCTCTCTGGGCATTTGAAAGCGATCAGCATCAGCATACTTGATGCCATGGAAAGTGTATGTAGAATTCATCTTAAATCCCCGTATCTTACCCGCCTTAGTCTGAACTACCGGTTCTGCCTTACTACAGTAAAAACAATCTCCCATTTTGTATTCCACCTTTCTTTAGTAATTTTATGTATATCTTATTTCATTACCATTTTGTCATTTTTTTGTTACCGTTTTATTACATCTCTATCTCCACATACAGTTTGCATATTGGTCTCTTCCTGTATTGCAGCCCGATACTGAGAGGGAGTCATATGATAATGCTTTTTAAACACACGAAAAAAGTTTTCCGTATTTTCATATCCAATCTCTTTTCCAGCTTCAGTCATCCTCTCATTTTCTAAACTTTTTCACCTCATTATGCAATAATTGTTGATACCCATCTACTATAATCCCATACATTTCAGAATGATCCGAAGATTATGGACTGCACATCTTTGCACATCTCCGAGACACAGACGAGGTTTCTTATCTAAATGTCCTTTGTACCCGATTGCTCTGCCATCATCTAAAATAAAAGCAACTTCCTCATTGGCCGGGCATATCTTTGGCACAAAACTTGCCGGATCATTGAAAAATGTTTTCATATCATTTGCCTGCATGTAGACTTTTTCCCCATCAACCAAAATCTCTCCATCCTTCATCTCGGCAGTATGTCCTTCACCCAGAGGTGCCATGACTGTATCCGGTCCTTCCGGATCAACCGTAAAGGAATTCCAGCTGGCTGCGAAAACCGGTGCAAATGGTACTTCCTGCACCATAATTACCTGCCCACGTTCATCAAACTCTGGCATAACTGTTCTCACAGCCTGAAGAATATTCATGGCCCTTCCTTTTCCTCCCGGCATAATCAAATCATTTCCGGCATGCATGGATTTCCAGGGTGTACTGCTGCCTCCGTTCCAATCAGTCATGATCAGACCTTCAAATCCCCATTCTCCGCGGGCAAGATCCGTACATAAGTCATAACTATCTGCTGTAGGAACACCGTTGATCAGATTGTAGGAACTCATGATAGACAACGGCTGAGATTCCTGAATAGCAATTTTATAGGGTTCCAGATAAATTTCCCTCAGTGCCCGCTGACCAATCACAGAATCCACAGCATTCCGATTCGTCTCCTGATTATTAGCTGCATAATGCTTAATGCATCCACCTCCTCCTGGCAGGCTCTGAAGACCGCGTACCATTGCTGACGCCATCTTTCCAGATATGAGAGGATCTTCAGAAAAATATTCAAAATTTCGTCCGCACATAGGATCACGCTGAATATTCATTCCTGGTCCCAGAAGCAAATCAATCCGCATTGCCTGCATATCTGCTGCCATTCCGCATCCTACCTGTTCCAAAATTTCCGGATCAAAAGACTGAGCAAGAAGCGTACCCACCGGCCATGCCGTACAGTAATGGTATACCTGCCTCTTTTCCCCCGATTCCAGATCGGTTGCCTCAAACTGCTGTGTGATACGCACACCGCCCGGACCGTCTGCCAATACAATAGAAGAAACACCATAACTTTCCAGTGCGTGTGTTGTTTCCCCTGCCGCTCCAGGTACAGATTCCGAACTGGCTCCAATCACAGGATTGTTCTCATCCTGCACACCCCAGCCTGTACCACAGCAAAGATCCGCCAATTGTGCAGCATCAAGCTGTGCGGCAAATTCTTCCATTGACACTCTGCCCGAAGCCACATCATTCAGCTTCCATTCTTTCTTTTCCACATACCGTACTGTTTCGTAAGGCATAACCGGCTGATAGCTGGTATCTGTCGCGTATGTAACCACCTTTTCATCGCTATAGGCTGAACGCGAATCCAGCGTTTCCGGTATCTGCACAGCCAGAAGAACCGGTACATCCTTCCATATAGTTTCATCCTTTCGGTCAGTTAACCCCTTCTTTTCCTCCAAAGTTTCCGTTAACGGAAGCTCCACCAATACCTGTTCTGTCAAAGCAGTTTGTTCCAGCCGAATCTTGCACACCGGTTTTGTATCTCTGGAAGAAGTACCGATACGCACTCCATAATCTCCTTTTGACAGAATATAACCTCCTGCATTTTCACTATAAGATGCAAGATTACGCAGCGGTATGCGGATTTTGATATCTTCCTTTTCGCCCGGTGCCAGTAACATCGTTTTTTGGAAACCTTTCAGCTCCTGTTCCGGCATATCCATCTCCGATACCGGTGCAGAAACATATGCCTGCACAACTTCACGTCCGGCAAACGCTCCTGTATTTTCTACTGTTACGCCAAGAACCAGTGTATCCTCATCCAGCGATGCCTCCAGATTTCCCAGTGCAAATGTCGTATAGGAGAGTCCATAACCAAAAGGATAACCCGGCTCAACATTAAATGTATCAAAGTAACGATAACCTACATAAATTCCTTCCGTATATACTGCCTTATTAAAATCCTGAAGGAAATTGCCTGCCGTAGGATAATCTTCATATTTTTTTGCCCAGGTTGCGGTCAGCTTTCCTGACGGTGTTGCCTTACCTGTGAGAATATCGGTAACGGCGGCTCCTCCCTCCTGTCCTGCCTGCCCCATGAGAAGAATAGCATCCGCACAAGCTGCCTCCAGATCCTGCACCGATATGGAGCCCGGAACATTCAGCACCAGTATCAATGAGGAAAAAGCTGACCGCAGCTTTTTAAGATTATCCATCTCCACTGCAGAAAGCCTGTAATCTCCAATTTCATACTTTTTATCCCCAATGGATACTTCTTTTTTCATGAAACGATCATTTCCCTCACCGGAATTTCTCGAAATGACACAAATAGCAGTTTCTGTTTCTTTTGCATATTCTTCCAGTTTTTCTGTTGTCAGCGGTTCCTCCGGAAACGCAAAAACACTCATGACCTGGTCCTTCATCTCTCTTTTGGCCAGATCATAGCATCTGGCCCACGCCATCTGCTGTTCCCGGTTCACAATCTCAAAACCTTCTGTTTCCATAGCATTCAGAATATTAATATGATAACGCAGAGACTGATCCACATCCTGATCACCACCGCCGGAAAGACCGCCGTTAAAAGGATCTCCCGATCCCGTTCCGCCGCGGATTGTTCTGGCAGCTCCGTTTCCAAACAAGGCAATCTTTCCCCTGCCCTTTAACGGAAGAACCCCATTTATGTTTTTTAAAAGTACCATTCCCTGCGTCGCCGCTTCTCTCGATATTGCAGCACCGCTGATCTCACGTTCGGACATCGGCGGATATATCGTATTACTTTTCATATTTTTTCCCTGCCTTTCATTTCTATTCCCCTCTTATCCATTTATGAAAAGAACCTGACTCCTTACGAATCAGGTCCCTTTATCAGTTTCCATATTTTTGTTTATGAAATTTTTTCTGCCAGGAAATCTGTCATCATCTGTTCTGTTTCTTCCAATCCATTAGCCTCATAATCCGCAATCAGCTTATCCCAGTTTGCATCAAAATTATCTACACTTTCTGTTACGCACTTAATCAGTCCCGGCCATGCAATCTCATTCAGAATTTCCACATTGTTCGTAATCTCCTGCGGTGTCGCATATGCCCAAAGTGGGGAATACGGCGGTGTTTCGAATTCATCTGGCTGCGGGAAGATATCGGTCAGCATCTCTACATTCCATGCTTCACAAGCTGCCTTCTGCTCCTCGTTATACTCTGCAATTACAGATTCTCTCGTAACAGGTGTGTAAGGATTACCATTTTCATCCACTGCACCGTCTCCATAAATCGGAAATCCCGTATAATTGCCAATACCAGTATTTTTTCCGTAATCCGGATCAGAACTTGCTTTTGCAATCTCTTCTTCCGTACGATATCTCATTCCATTCTCATCTACAAAATAGTTTTCTCCTTCAACACCCCATTTGTAAAGTACTGCACCCTCATCGGAGCAGAGATAATCAAGGAATTTAATTGCACGAACCGGATCCTCACAGTCCTTTGTGATTGCCAGTCCGTATCCAACCTGAAGACCCTGATACATCAGTGTGGGTGCCTTCGTCTCAGCATCAATTGTCACAGGAAGCGGACAATATGTTTTATCCAGTTTTCCTTCTGCTTTCAATGTTGCTTCCGCCTGTCCATAATGCCAAAGTGCATCAGTAATAGCTACAACACGTCCGCTGGCAAGCTTTGCAATGTAATCGTCATCTGTCTGTGTTGCAAAGTTTGGATCCAGAATTCCCTCATCATACATACGACTCAGCCATCTGAAATATTCTTTTTCTTTATCACTCACATGCTTGTAAATGCAGTTATAGTTATCATCAACAAGCCAGGAACCGTTATCCGGTGCACCATCAGCAATAAATCCAGCGGGATTACTGAGTGTAATGAGCCAGTGCCAGTCAGCAGCACTCATGGAAATACCAATGGTATCCAGACCATCATCGGTTTTAGGATGTGCTGCCAGGTACTGCTTGATCAGGGCTTCATACTCCTCCAGAGTCTTAGGATATTCATAATTATTTTCCTTAAGAGCTGCGTACTGTATCTGGCAGTTTCCTCCGGTTGCCAAAATCTGGTATCCTACACCAGCATAAGAAAGCTGATATATTCCTTCATCTCCAGAACCCCATTTCAGCTTTTCAAACTCATCGCCGTACATTTTTTTAATATTTGGACCATATTCCTCGATCAGATCTGTCATATCAATAAGTGCACCTGCCTCATACAGACTGTTTACACTTTGCTTAGCATAAATCATATCTGGATATTTGTCCTCAGCAATCATCAAAGATATATCCTCGTCAGGATCGCCTGTACTGGATACCGGATAGGAAATATCCAAAGTCACACCTGTGGCTTCAGTAATCGCCTGAGCAACAGGATTTTCCCAGTTACCATTTTTTCCGTCTGCATTGTAGTACTTGAAAGTTATAGGTGACAAATCATCCTTACTGTCCCCAGTACTGCTCTCGCTGTTTTCATTCTTGCTGCTTTCGCTCTTACTGCTTTCCGTATCCTTGGAGCCACATCCTGCCACTGTTCCAACGCAGAGTGCTGCTACCATAAGCAGAGCTAAAATTTTCTTCCTTTTCATGTTATTCCTCCCTATATTCTTAGAAAGTCCTACTATAAGGCCAAACATTTGAGATTTTACAATACCTCTATTATTTGTCTCTCATTGCAATAACTCTCCAAAATTATTTTAGATTTTCACGCGCGTTTTTACTTATCTAAAAGATATCATGGATAGTATATTGGAAGATATAGAAGAATTAACCTTTAAATTTAGAAATATTGACTAATCATTTTTGTAAAAAAAGGTACACCCGTGCGAACCTTGAAAATTTCATATAAAACAATAAATTTATGTCAGGAAATGGTATAATGATCTCAGATTATTTGTGAGGTGATCCCATGTCTTTTGCTAAGAATGAATAATTTCTTATTCACAGAAGAAGGGACCAGGGTTATCAGCTGTCCTGCCGGAAATGCCCCGAAAAGCTGCAGCTATATCAAGCAGACAGGGCAATGCCGGTCAGAGGACTTTTAGCCACAAAGCTTCGGTTCGGAATTAAACTTGCGGCATTGAATTTTAAGAAACTGTCAGCATATCTGGACAGTCTGGATCAGTGCGCCTTACTTTCAGCAAACAGCTAAAAAAGTAACAAAGAATCTGAATGTATGTTAATGGAAAACACTACTAATATGAAATATTTGTTGTCTTATATGAAATTTTCAAGGTACGTTAGTTAATGAGTTACTATAAAACGAGTGTTTTGACACCCATATCATACTTATTAGACATTTTTAAATTAATCTGATATACTTTACATGAGTTCTCGCAATGAGAATACTACACATATCTCTATGGGATACAGAAATGCGTACTACGTTTATTGATGACGGAAAATAATCACTCTCTCCTATTTGATTGAAATCCAGACAGGGAGGTATAACGAATGAAAGATTATGGAATTTATGAAAAAGTAAAACTAAACGGAATCGTTCCTGGACGATTGATTCGCCATACCCGGGCGGACAGTGCAATCATAAAAAGTCACTGGCATCCAGAGTTGGAAATAAATACGGTTTTTGAAGGCTCTTCCCGCTTCTTTATAAATGGAAGAATTGAAGATGTAACGCCTTCACATGTTGTTGTGATAAACAGCAGAGAAGTCCATTCGTCTATCCCTTTTTTTCCACAGGGCGGGATCTGCGTTACAGGGGTTACGATACAAATCAGCTACGATTTTCTAAAAAAAGTGATTCCAGATTATGATAACTGTTACTTTATTCTTAACAATATGGCAGAACGGAAGATACAGTTACTTCTTGAAGAAATGAATAAGAAATGTAAAACACAAGATGCAGCATATATGAATATTTATGTAATCAAACAAATTTGTGAAATTGTGTATATTCTTGCAACAGAATGTTGTATGAAACGGGAAAAGTTCGAAGCGACAAGTTCGGAAAGTTTTCAGCGTTTTGAACATGTTCTTAATTATGTTCATGAAAACTACAGCAGCAATCTCAAGACCAGTGAAGTAGCAGAACGTTTTTTCTTCTCCAAAGAATATTTTTGCCGTTTATTCAAAAAAAATACAGGTATGACATTTAATCAGTATGTGACACAGTGCAGGGTTATTCATGCAGAACAATTGCTTAAGGACACAAACACACGGATCTCTGAAATCGCTCAGGAGGTGGGCTTTTCGGATGAGGGAAGTTTTATCGCTCAGTTTAAAAAATATTATTCGAAAACCCCTGGAAATTATAGAAAAATGATAACAAAAAATCCATTTTATGATTAGGGGGTCAAAAGATACACCCGTGCGAACCTTGAAAATTTCATACAAAACAACAAATTTATGTCAGGAAATGGTATAATGATCTCAGATTATTTGTGAGGTGATCCTATGTCTTTTGCTAAGAATGAATAATTTCTTATTCACAGAAGAAGGGACCAGGGTTATCAGCTGTCCTGCCGGAAATGCCCCGAAAAGCTGCAGCTATATCAAGCAGACAGGGCAATGCCGGTCAGAGGACTTTTAGCCACAAAGCTTCGGTTCGGAATTAAACTTGCGGCATTGAATTTTAAGAAACTGTCAGCATATCTGGACAGTCTGGATCAGTGCGCCTTACTTTCAGCAAACAGCTAAAAAAGTAACAAAGAATCTGAATGTATGTTAATGGAAAACACTACTAATATGAAATATTTGTTGTCTTATATGAAATTTTCAAGGTACGTTAGTTAATGAGTTACTATAAAACGAGTGTTATAAAAATGACTGGTCAATATTACTAAATTCAAAGGTTAATTCTCCTATATCTTACAATATACTATCTATGATATCTTTCAGATAATTAAAAGCGCGCGTAAAAAACTTAAAATAATCTTGGAGGATTATCACAATGAGAGATAAGAATAATGGAGAGATTGCAAAATCTCAAATGTTTGGATACGCACTTTTTGGCTGTGGAGCTAATTGTCTGGGTGGTATTCTTGGTTCTTTTTAACACTGTATCTGACCGACAATCTGCTGTTGTCCATGTCGTTTATTGCTTTTATGATGTCTGCCGGACGTATTATCAACGCTGTGACAGAATTTTCAAGCGGTTTTATCATTGACCAGACACACACTTTGTCTCTGTGTAAATATGACGCTCAAGCTGCAAATAATGGCATTGCACAATCTTCTGTCACCCTGTTTGCTGAAAGATGCGGATATGCAGTCGTTCCTTTGGTCTGTAGCATTTTGTTAGTTTTGATTAGTAACTTTATGAATCCAGATGAAGAAGTTATAAAATTGAGAAATACCCAATAAAGGAGAGAATTCTAATGACACAATTATTCAATAAATTTTATATTCCTGAAGATGTAGGCATTTCCTCTGTAGCTATTGCCCAGTTTCTGAAAGAATGTGATGAAATAAATTATAAATTGCGGACTCTTCATATTGTTCGCCATGATAAAGCGATAGCAGAAGTTTCCAAATATCCGTTTTGTGCACTTGATAAAAGATTGGTATATTCCGTAAGCAAAACATTTACATCCACGGCTATAGGGATTGCGGTAAAAGAAGGTTTGTTGCGGGTAGATGATTTCCTTCTTGATTATTTTCCGGAATGTCGAGATTTGGACATGGATGATGCAGCCCGTACCATAAAAATTTGCCATCTTTTGACTATGAGTACGGGTCATGGCGTGGATACAGTGGGAGATATGTGCAATGGCATAAGACCCTGGCCGGAAATCTTTTTTACCAGAAAAATAGTATATGAGCCAGGAACTCATTTTGTCTATAATTCCGGAGGAACTTATATGCTGTCAGAACTTATCAGCCGTGTGACTGGCATGTGCCTGAAAGATTGGTTACAGACGCATCTATTTGATCCTCTGGAGATTACAGATGTCAGTTGGGATAAACATGGAGATGTTAACACTGGAGCATGGGGGCTTTTGATTGCTCCACGTGATCTCACAAAACTGGGACTTTTGTACTTACATAAAGGTGTTTACAATGGCATACGCATTCTCACGGAAGAATGGGTTACGGAGGCATCATACCCCCACATTTCCACAAACGTGCAGGGATGTGCCGGATGGGGCCGCCACTATGGATATCAAATTTGGGAGAACAGTCCGGGGAGCTATCGTGCTGATGGAGCATTTGGCCAGTATTGCATGGTATTTCCGAAAATGGATATGGTTATTACAACTACTGCTGAAGAAACGGATGGAAGCAGAATTTTCCCTCTGATTGAAAAGTATATCCTTAATAACATAACTGAGCAGCCGAAACCTCGTGATGCATGGTGTTACCAATACATGAAAAACGTAATGAACCAGTGGGAAACTCCTGTTGTATATTCGCCGAGTGCTTCTTATCTAATGCATATGCTTCAGGGAAAAGAATTTGATTTACGCAGTCGTACATCAGATGAAAAACATACTCTTCGCTTTGAAATTGGCAACAGCCGTATGGAGTTTGTAATCGATGAAATACAGACTATTCACAGTTCCTGTACTGTTGATTTATTTGGAGAAACCACATATGCAATTGAAATTCCGTCAAATAGCCCACTTATTGGAGACGAACAGAGAAACCGTATTTGGAAATATGCTGCCCATCACAGTTGGGTAGACCAGAGTACCCTTATTTTGACTATATGCTGGCAGGAAACCGGGCATTCACAAACATGGAAATTCTATTTTCATGAAAATACCTTGACTTTGATTGTCACAGATGGTACTAAAGGAATGTTTGAATTGTCTGGTGCGGTGAGTGACCGGAATGTAAGATTTGCTGATATGATTTTTGATGGTGCTTTTAGATAGAAACACGTAAAAATACTCCGGGGATTTTTATTTTTCCCCGGAGTATTTCTGTCAATATCATCATCTCTTCCTTCAATAAACGCCAGGATATCATCCAGTGATCTGTCACTATGAGAATACGCTTCATAAAGAGTAGTTTTTATCTTTTCAGATTTTCCGTATTATCCTTCTTCTTTTCCGGTATACTTCTTCCATTTGACACTCCCCACAGCAAGGGGTTTTACGACGCATTGGATAACTTTCTCGATATCACAACCAGTTTGCATCAATTTCCTGCTTAAGCTGAACGAATAAATCATAAAACTATAAATGAGTAAATCCTAAATTTTGCATAAAAGAAAGACACCCTCTGCTGAATGATGAAGAAAATCGTAAGGGGGTCTGGCCCCAATGTGATCTTGGATAGCCTGTGCCAGTTTCTGGTTTGGAGTTACTTCTTTTTTCCTTTTTGCCATAGTGAGTGTGTTCATCCTTTTCTTGTCCTTTCTTGTTATCTTAACACACTCTGTAAAACAAAGTGCGTAAGTCTTGAATTTTTTTCTTAACTTACACACTTTATTTTACACCCTCGGTTTTAATAAACTAAAATTACTCAATTTAGTTTGTTAATTAAATATCCACTGATCTTCGCATAACTTTCGCATACTAATTCCCAAGCTATACTTAGTTCATCTTCTTGTTCATTTATAGCATCAGTTATTCTTGTACATAATTCAACTTTATTATTTTCATACACTCTCATTCCCTTACATTCTTCGATAATGTCATTTAATGTATGATTATGAAAAACGTTTTCAATTCCTCTATCAGTTAATATTTTGCTTTCTAATCCACCTTGAAGTACTCCTAGAACACCTCTCATAAAACTAGCATAATCATCATTTTTCAGATAAAACGGATCATTTGAAACAATAGCACGGATTTCACATCTTACTGTTCGAAAATCCACTCTTTCATTTTCTAAAAACTCAATCAATTCATCTAGAGTCTTTTGATTGTCTTCTAAAAAATATTTTGCTTTATTCAATATTGAAAAATAATTCTTTACTACTATTTCAGTTTTATCATATATCTCTTTTATATATGTATTATAATTGTATGATACATTCTTTTTTATCATCTTTAAAAGACACTTAATAATATTTTCCATTTCCTTCACTTGGCATACAAACATTTTTTTAACACTATGCCTATACTCCTTCTATATTCTAAAAAATTGATTTCTCCGAATGTCGATTTGATTTGTTCATTTCAATACCGACAAATGCATTGAAACTGAATAACTGCCAGGTATTGGATTTTATTTACTAAAACTTCCCAACAAGTCAACGAATATAACGCTATCTTCAATCGGTTCTCAGCAGGAACGAAAAGTCATTGACGCTGAAACAATCCGGGCTACTGTCGAAAACCAAGGGCTTTACTGATGAAGTTTTCAACGAATCATGAAAGCTTATCTCAGCCTATAAT